>Ga0137308_101081_pt1 | contig 31559 bp, 37 predicted proteins | sample Inofrocosms_June_FD_97181 | JGI IMG/M metagenome (GOLD analysis project Ga0137308, IMG submission 97181) | Mouse cecal microbial communities from Vienna, Austria - N-Acetylneuraminic and N-Acetylglucosamine D2O microcosms_June | ecosystem: Host-associated > Mammals > Digestive system > Large...
TTTCCAAGAAAAAATTCTGCGTGGGTTCTGCAGACCTGGGCGTTTTTATGGCAGATGCCCAGGTTTCCGCCAGTGCCTCTGCAGAACCTGGCCTGCCCCAGCATAAATAACAGTCCTGCAGGCAGACCGCTGAATACTTCTCTGCTGAGAAGATACAGTGTTCTGCCGCAAAGCTGGATGGGTATATATAGCTCAAAAGCTGGAGTTTTTCTCTTGTTGTTTCACCTGAAGATAGAATTCCATTACGTTTCTGCATCTTCTGAGTTCTGTTCCAGCCACCTCCAGGGTAGCCGCCACAGCTCGTCCATCTGCCATGAAAATATCTTTACTTTCAATAGCAATGGCAGCTGTTCTAACTAATGCTGCTGCTATTTCTATTTTATCACCCGCAAATAAAACCATTTTCGTTTCATTCATAATTTTTATCCTTTCAATATGTAAACTATAAATTTGTAATATATTAGAATTCATATTTATGATTTAGGGGATTATGATTTCATCCGTCTTTCGGTCGTAATAATATATATGGTCTGACAGCCTGTCATGGAGCGGTACCTGCGTCCGGTTGACTTCTTTCACATAACCGCTCAGTTCTGCTGGGCTTACATCCCCAAAATCCGGATAGATGAGAAGCTCATGGATGCTGGAGGGAATGATATACAGACTCCTGCCCTTTTCTTCTGCAAACCCGGAGATCATCTCCTTCATTAAAAATCCTGCGGCCCCATATACCTTAGCCTGGTTTGTCATCACATATAGAGGAAGGGGTTCTGGAAATGCATCTTCTCCCATGAAAGACTGGAGTACACTCTGCACACTGCCGATCCAATATCCGTCTTTTTCCAGATTGGCCATCGCTGCGTCTTCCATTTCCTGTCTGGAAATCCCCCATTCGTCCAAAGCTCTGCTTTCTACAGTTACCATTCTTGATACACCGGCCGCCGGATGCTCCATGCGGACACAGTAGAAAACCAGCAGGTCAAGGAAGCTGCTGTATTCCAGATATTCCTTCCCTTTTTGATACAGGGTATGTTCTGGTGATACCAGCAGTGGATAGATGCTGTTTCTGGCTGTCTCCCACTTTGCATATATGCTGCCTGGGGTTGTTTTTCTTTCCTGAAAAGCTGTATCTGTTGTCATAACTGTTGTCTCCTTGTCTGTTTTTAAATTTTTTCTTATGGAACCCTCTATTGCTGTGTGTGATTGTTCTTTTACTCAATATCCCCGCAGGGCTCCTGGTAGTCTGCATCGAAAATATTTCCACCTGGTACTTCGCTCATATCCTCGTAAATCTCCGTTTTAATGGTCTCGTCCGTGGACAATGCCCTTCGGAAGTCTGATTTCAGCGGTGCATATTTCAGGGCCTTTTTTATCACGGTCTTTTTGGCCATCTGCACATAGCTGTCTTTCCAGGGGCTGAAGGAGGATTCTATGGATTCCGAATGTTCCCGGGAGTAGGCATCCATATCCGCTCTGCTCATGACTTCAAAGCCGAACCCTCCATTGACCATCCGGAAGAAGCCATAGAATAACCGGACTTCCCCTCTTTCCTCCAGCACGGGACGGTGCACCAGCCTGGGGTGCAGACCCAGCTCGTAATCGAATGTATCGTTTTCGTATACTTCATGGGCTGCGATCATCTGTATCTGGGGGTTTCTGTAGCTTAAATCAATCATCCCTTTGTAACCGATCTGGAACTGGCATTCCATGACCCCTTTCCGGTTATTTTTATAGGGAATCAGATATGCCTGTCCTAAAGGGGTGTTCGGCTCAAGGCCCAGCTGTGCCGCATTCATCAGCGCCGCCAGGAAACTCATCTGTGTGCACTCCCTCAGCTTTGGGGTTGTGTTTAGTGCCGATAATGCCATCCGTGTAAACCTCTCAGGCGTGAGGATTTCCGGCAGTGCTTTTTTAATCTCCGGTTCCAGTGCATGGATCAGGTCTTCGATGCTCATGGATTTTGAAAGCCTGCTTTCTTTTTTTGTGGTTTCTGCTTTCTTTGCAAGTTCTTTTTTGATCTCTGTCATTGCTTTTCTCCATAAATAGTGCCGTTTTTGTTTAAAGTGAAAAAGAGGCTGCAGGGAAACGGAATCCACGTACAATAACGTACAATATACTGCATGGGTACTGAAAGAGTCCCTGTATCTATTGTATGGATGGGATTATTTCCCCGCAGCCTGGTATGGCCTGCGGCACAGGAGGGTTCTTACCGTCCTGTGTGTCTGCAGCGGCTGGTAAATTTCCTCTGTTCTGTATGTCTGTAGTGATTGGTAAGTTTCTGCAGGCTGGTATTTCTGCAGAAGCGGGTAAGTATTTATGCCGCATTTATGGTCAGCTTCCTGTACTGGATGTGCTTCTGGTATCTGGCATAGGCTTGTGGATTTTCCTCTTTCAGTCTCCCGCTGTCTATGCGGATGCTGTCCACAGGCTTCCATGATACCCGGAAGCTGCTGTTCTCTGCGGCTTCAGCTTCTCCCATGTATAGTTTCAGCTCCTGCTCAATCTGTTTCTTCTCTTTTTCCATTTTATTGATAAGGGCCAGAAGCTCCTGGCGGCGTTTCAGTTTTTCATCGAATCCTTTTAAAGCAACTGTACAGGGGCTGGATTTTTTGAAGTATTCCGCAATCAGGGCATCTGCGGTTTCGGAGCCGTCCGGGTCTGGAAGGGTATGGTTCTGTACATGTTTTTCCCAGAAGTCCTGTTCGATTTGGATCAGGTCGGAAATGATTTCTTCGTCCCGCTCTATTTTATGGACGATAAATTCTTTTCCATAGATTAATGCGGCGATGTACCAGGCGTCTGCTCCGCACACTGCCATGTAATGGTAGCACTGAATCTGATAATGCATGGGGATGCTGCCATCTTTCCACTTAGCGGCCATATAGGGGCTGGCAGTTTTGCATTCTAACCCTGCGTTTTCACCAGATACCATGCGGTCAACGTTGGCCAGCATGAACGGGTGGTCTTCATGGCAGAAGATGGCGTTGGCCCTGCGTACTTTCTTTCCGGATGCTTCCATAAAGCGCCGGGCCACATAATCTTCCAGATCCCGGCCCTGGCGCATGGCTTCGCTGTCTGTATCACTGACTGTTTCGGATGTTTTGTCATAATATACATGCATGGCCGTGGTATAGGGGTTTAATCCGCAGATGGCCCCTGCATCGGAGCCTCCGATTCCCTGTTTCCGGTATTTCAGCCATTCGTCCCTGCTTAAATTTAAGGTAGATACCAGTTTTTTCATGTTCTTTCCTTTCTTTTGTTTCTCAGGCGGTTAAGCTGCTTTTACCATCTGGTATGCTTTGTCGATGAGCGGGTTGCCGTCCACGGTCTTGGAAAACAGGTTTTCTTTGTAATTGGCTGTTTTCCGGAGGGGTGTGCTGTGGGTGGCAAAGTCTGAGACTGCGTTCATAAACCGGTAGGCGTTTTTACCCACGTCCTGCAGGTCCGGGGCATCGAAATACCGGCGTTTCATATCCTCCTGCAGACGCTTGATGTTTCTGGTCTGCTGGGGTGTGGAGCCGTCTTCTAAGGGCAGGAGGATTTCGATGTAATCTCTGACGGCTTTGTCTGTGAGCTTTATTTTCCGCAGTGTCTCGAATTCCTGGCCCAGATTGTCCATATAGGCTTCTGCCATCAGAAGCGTCTGTTCTGCCTCCCTGATTTTTCCTTTGATGTTTCCGGTGTGCATCATGGACCAGGAGCGTCTGGCTGTGTCTAAGGCAAGGTTCAAGGTGTTCTGGCAGACTACCCGTATGGGGGTCAGTGCCACCTTGACTGCCCCGGACCCATCGTGGGTGTTGGAGAACAGCAGATACGGGCTGAATTTCTCTCCGGAAATGATGTAGTTACGGGGCATATGGGCCAGAAGCCATACCCGCCTGCCCCCCTGCAGGCTTCCGGCTGTCTCGTAACGCACCCCTTCTCCCAGCAGCCTGTCGGTGAAAGAAAAGGCGTCCCGGTTCTGGACTACCTTGTATCTGTTTGTGACTACTCCTAATACTTTCCGGTCGGTGTCCCGGATGTTTGCTTTGTAACCATTGATTAATTCTTCATTTTCGGTATAGATTGGCTCCTGGACTACATCCCAGTCTAACCCTGCTGTTATCAATGCTTCTTCTGAGCATGGGGATTCTTCTACCTTTGTCCCTAAGCCATGCCATGGGGTCTCTCTGGTGTAAAACATGCTTTCTACATTTGCTGCCATTTGTAGTTCCTCCTTTGATTTTTTATAGGTTCCTGTGGTTCTGTTTCGTTTTGTACTTTTTTGATTTCCCCGCAGATTTCCTGCGGGGAATGTGTGTCAGCTGTTCTCGATGACTTCTTTTGCAATCGCGATTGCTGCGCCTATGATGATCATGGGGATTTTATCCATAGCCTGCCACCTCCTTTTTGTGCATAAAAATTAAGCATGACATTGTTTCTGCCATGCTTAATACAATAGTATCATTATGATAATATATAATTGAAATTGGGAAAGACTACAGTGCTGCACATTTTCATGCCATTAGATGATTTGAAACTCTTTCAGTCTTTCTTGGAATTCTTCTGTAGTTAAATGCTTTCGTGTTGCAGCATCTTGTATGGTCATGATTCCATCCTGGACCAGACCATACAATGTTTTCAGTTCGCCCTGTTCTAAGCCCTGGGATAATCCTTGGGATAGACCTTGTGATAGACCGATAGACAGACCCTCCTGCCTTGCTTCTTCCTGCTTTACTTGAATATCTTCTTCATAACTGTATTCGGCTACCAGCATGTTTCTCACCTCGCTCCCTTTCCTTTTCAAATATTCAGCTAGAATACTGTTCTTGATACATTCCTCAATGGCTTTTTTCATACCATCTTTTTCTTTTTCATGCGCCCGTACTGCATCTATGAATAAACTGTATTCGCGCAGGGTTTTGCATTTTTTCAGTATTTTATGGTTTTTTATAGTGTTAATATTTTTCACCCGGCGGTTTCATGAATGCATCGGAAAGATACAAGTTTTTCTCTATTGGGAAATCTCTTTTTCCATTGAAAAAGACGTAAAATTCCGGGACAGGTATCTTGATAAGCTTCGTTTTATAACGGGCTTCTTTCTCTACTAATTGTTCATAGGCCCTTCCTGCATAAAGAATCTCCTGCTTTACCCGGATATCATCTTCGTAATATTCAGCTTCCAGCATATTCCTTATCCCTAATTGCAGTTACCTCATCAACGGAAAGTCCTGCGGACAATGCTATCATTTCAAAATCAGAAATCCCCATTTTTAACATCCGGTGGACAGTCTCTACTTTTCCCTGTTCTATTCCCTGTTCTATCCCTTCCATTCTTGCTTCTTCCTGTTTCACCCGGATATCTTCTTCATAACTATATTCTGCTACCAGCATATTCCTTACCTCGCTCCCTTTCCTCATCAGATATTCTGTTAAGATTCCTTTCTGTATGCATTCCTCTATTGCCTTTTTAATAGGGTCTTCTTCATGCCTATATTTCCTTACTGTGTCAATAAACAGGCTGTATTCCATCAATATCCTGCATTTATCCAGAATTTCATGTGATTTTGCGGAATTGATATTGATGACTGTTACTGTCAGCTCCATGGAGTTACTGCTGGGCGTAGTTAAAAACGCATCTGACAATGACAGCTGCTGCTCCACAGGATAATCCTTCTGTCCATTGTAAAAAACGTAAAATTCAGGTGTTGGTATTTTCACTAACTTAGTCTTGTACCTGTCCCGTTTATCCAAAACCTGTTCATATGCCCGTCCGGCGTACATGGCATATCTGACCGGGATAAAGTCTGTGCCATGGAGTGCATTATAAAGGCTCAGAAGATTTCTCTTTGCCGTTTCATCGCTGTAAAACAAGTCAACGAACAGACTGTCCTTATACTCCCGGTTCTGTTTTGCCATCTGATCCACCTGCTTTCTTATATAAAAAACTGCTTGATTGGTTTTTATTCTATACGCTATTCTTCAGAAATACAACATCTTGTTCCTTTGCTTTGTCTGCATTTAGAGCTTCTGGCTTTGCCGCAGCCGCCCGCTGATGCATGGAACTTCCTGCTGTTCTTAAATATTCAGCTTTTTACCCAGTGCTGGCATATGCACCTGAATACTGACTGGTTTTGACAAGTGCCTTCTGTCTCTTTTAGCAGAAATCCCTGCCAAACCGTGTGTTTTTGGTTTGACAGGGATTCTTTTTACTTGATTTTTCCGCTGCTTTTGGTTTTTGTGCTCCATGAGCTTTTAATCAGGGCTCTTCCGTCTTTTTTGTATGCCTGCACTTGTATGTACACATACTTCTTAGAGGTAAGTTTTTTCAGCGTTTTGGATGTAGTGCTTCCTTTGTTTACCCGGATTGTCTCACTGTTTTTCATATTCTTATTGTAAGAATATTTGATAATGTACCCAGATACCGAAGGCACTTTTTTCCATGATACTTTTAATGTACGTTTCGCTTTAGCTGGAGATGCCTTAACTCCTTTGACTTTAGCAGGTTTTCCGTATACGGTTACGTTGATTTTCTTAGATGCCGCTTCGTATGTACTGTCCCCTGCCGCTTTTACAGTTATATAGGCTTTTCCTTTTGATACGGGTGTTACTTTTCCTTTGCTGTTGACTTTGACGATTTTAGGCGCACTGCTTTTATAAGTGACAGAACCCTTGGCATTTGAGACTTTGAGATTCTTTGTACTGCCACCCATATATAATTCGAGCGAACCTGGCTTAACAGTCATTTTCTGAGCCTTTTTTGGTGCCTGTGTGGGAGTATCTGTCGGCTCTGGTAATGGTGTCTGCGATGGCTCCGGTGTGATACTCGGCGTGGGCTCTGGTGTCTGTGTAGGTGTATCTGTTGGTTCTGGTGTGATACTTGGGGACGGCTCTGGTGTTTGCACAGGAGGCGTTACTACTGTTCCTGGAACCGATGGTGCTGGATTATCTGGCGTTGGATCTACTGGTGTTGAATTGTTTTGTGGGTCAAAATGAAAACTTGTTAAGCTGTCACCCCTACCCCTCACATCATCCTGGCTTTTCATGTTATTAAAGTAACAATATAATTCTTTCAACTTTATACATGCACTTACATCTAATGATGCCAACTGGTTTCCGTCGCAGTATAGCCTTTCCAGACTGGTACATTTCGATAAATTCAATTCTTTTAGCTGGTTATCGGAGCAATGTATTCTTTCCAGAGCGGGGCAGTTTCCTATATTCAACTCTGCTAACTGATTGCTACCACACTCCATCGAAGTCATGGCAGGACAATTTCCCAAGTCCAGCTTTGTCAACTGATTATTACCACAGTGCAAAGTTTCTAATTTGGAACATTTTTCTAAATTTAACTCTATCAGCTGGTTATTATTACATGCCAGACTTTGCAGTTCCAGACAGCTCTCTACATTTATTTCTTTCAAATTATTACTATCCAGCCATAGGTCCTGCAGATTAGTGCATTTACTCACATCCAATACTTCTAATCGATTTCCGCTGCCTCCCAATCCACATCTTAAATCCCGTAAACTTTCACAGTTTTCTATATCTAATGCAGCCAGCCTGTTTCCTTCACACCTCAACGTTAACAATTTTGTGCATTTAGATATATCCAATGCAGTTAATCTATTTGAACTGCATTCAAGGTTTGTTAAATCAGTACAAACTGCCACATTGAGCGACGTTAATTTGTTTGAACCGCATTCAAGTCTTGTCAGTTTAGTACATTCATCTATGTTTAATTCCGTAATGAGGTTTGAGCCGCAGTCTAAATTATCCAGGCTCGTACAGCCATTTATATTTAACCTTGCTATCCGATTGAGGGAACAATCTAAATACCATAGATCAGCACAGCCACTTACATCCAATGTATTCAGCCTATGCCTTGATACATTTAAACCCGTTAAATCATTGCCGCCACAATATAACTCTGTTAATTTTGTAAAGTATTGAATTCCATCAAGACTTTTAATATTTCTGTTTCTTACATCCAATACGGACACCTCTGCACATGCGGTCTTTGTAATTGGATCAGTTTCATCTAATGCTAAAACCTCCCTTACTGCAACACGAAAATTATCATCGGTAAAAAATTCTGTGACATCCTCTGGTTCTGTATTTTCGCTGCTTTCTTCATTCTGCGGCTCAAATGTAAAACTTGTTAAACTGCTTCCCATTCCTTTCACATCGTCCTGGCTTTTCATATTATTGCTAGAACAATACAATTCTTTCAGACTCGTGCAGGCACTTACATCTAAAGTAGTTAGTTTGTTTGATCCACAGGATAGATCTTCTAAACCAATACATTTAGACAGATCCAGTTCTTTTAATTGATTGGCATTACATGCCAAGTATGTCAGCTCTGAACAATTTCCTAATTCCAATTTTGTTAACTGATTACCAATGCAATTTACCCATGTCACCTTTGGACAATTTTCCAGATTCAGTTCTGTCAGATAATTACTAACAATCCCCAAATTGTCCAGTTCTGGACAGTTTTCTAAGTTTAATTCTGTTAAGAAATTGAAATTGCACCATAATGATCTTAATTTGGGGCATTTGCTTACATCCAATGTATCTAATTGATTTCCCTGCATTTCATAGCCGCACGTTAAATACTCTAACCTTTCACAATTTCCCACATCCAATGCAGTTAAAAAATTCCCTTCACAGTATAAGCTACGCAGAGCAGTACAGCCACCCACATTCAGCTCATCCAGCTGATTCCCACTACAGTGCAGACTAACCAATTTTGTGCACTTCGTGACATCCAGGGAAGTCAGCCAGTTATTACTGCAGTTCAGCTCTGTAAGCTCCGTAAAATATTCGATTCCTGCCAGGCTGTCAATACACTTATTATTCACGCTCAATGTTTTCAATGTTTCACATGCTTCTTTTGTAACCGGGTCATTTTCTCCCAGGTTTAACGCTTTTCTCACTTCCGCAAGAAAATTAGGGTCCGTAAATGCTGCCGTGACATCTTCTGAATCCGTACCAGCCTGCCCGTTTTCAGCTATATCTTCTTCTGTTGTGCTAAAGGCCGCTGATTCCTCCTGATAATCTGCCACACTCCCTGCATCTTCTGCCTCTATGCCAGTCTCCGATTCCACCACACTTTCACTGTTGGTCAAATCTGCCCCTGATACCGGATGCATAGGCACTGCCGTCAGGAATAAGGCTGCCGCCATTCCTGCCCCTGCATATCTTTTGAATTTTTTCCTCATGTTTCTTCTTCTCCTCTCTGTAAAATGTTTTTTATAATTGCCCCATCATGCTGGAACATGTTTTGGATTACTGTTATTACAGGGATATCTGCTCCCATTTATTTTGTAGCTTTTCCTTCCCATCCAATCTCCTCTTTTATCCTGCATAATAGTTTTTAACAAAATATATATTCAGAATCTATTTTTTACTGCCTTCCATTTAAATATTTTTATGATGTATAACTAATATTTATATAGTTATACATCATTTTATCATAGCTATATTAACTTTACAATCAGAACATCAAACGATACACGAAAAGGTTGGCCTATATGAAAGAGTTAAATTTCGAAAGAATCGGTGAAAAAATACGAACCACCCGCCTGGAAAAGCATTTAACCCAGGAATATATTGCAAATGCTGCCGATGTGAATACCAGTCACATCAGCAACATTGAAAACAACCGGGTCAAGGTTTCCCTTTCAACCCTTGTCCAGATATGTAATGCGATGAATACCACGGTGGACTATATTCTTTCCAATGAATATGCCGCACCATCATCTGCTCTGGAACAGGAAATCCTTCATGAACTGCACTCCTGCACAGATAAGACCAAAGAACAGGTGCTGAAAATCATCAAGATATTATGCTGCTGAGTTGTGCTCCCTGCTTCATTTAATCCAGAAGACATTCCTTCAGCAGCATCACTGCATATTTAAACCCCTGTACAAATCCGTATTCTTCGGCCACTCCCACTGCTGAAAATATTTTGTCTCTGTACGTTTCATATTCCTGCCAGTCTGTTTTATTTTTTTCTTCCTGAAACAGTTTTTCGATTTCTTCCTGAATTCTTTTATCTGCGCCTGCCATGTAACCGCTGCCCCGGACAACGCCATTGTAAATTTCCTTTATCATTTTATCCATAATAATTCCTTTCTGCTTAATGAAATAAGACAGGAGTCTCTGTTTCCCCTGTCCTTAATCTTTTAACTCCAATCCATACCATTGTTCAACCTGATCAATGGCCTGATCCAGTGTATCATGATACGGAACACTGCAATCTTCTTCGTTTTCGTAAAGACTGTAAGCCTTATCAAGAATCTCTCTCTCATCTGCCAGCGACTCATAAGGCAGATTACAGCAACCGATTCCCGCCTTCCTTCTGTCAATACACCGGTTTACGAAATCCGCCTCCCAATAAATCCTTTGCTGGGTATCATAAATCCTGTCAATATCCCGTTGGGAAAGTCCTTGTGCTTCCTCCAAACTGTCAAACCACTCCCTGCGCAGTTTCTTTTTCTTAATTCTTTTGAACAGATTCAGCGGCCTGCGGAAAGCCTCCGTTTCTTTTATGATTTTTGCAGTGATTCTGCCATGCGCATCATAAACCGTTGTCACACACCAGTATTTTCTCTTTCCCTCCAGTACCAGTTCATAGGCATCCGCCTGGTCCTGCGTAAGCTCTTTCTTATATTCCACATAGCCCCACGCCAGGCCGTCTATCTCCTGGCAGTAAATTCTTGTATCAAAATTAACGATCCTCTCCGCCAGTTCTTTCTCTGGATAGCCGCCTGGCAGAATTGGTCTTCGTACGCTGTAATATTTCATAATCTTTACCTCATCATTCATAGTCTTAATATTTAATTTTTGATACTATCTTCCTGCTGGCCAAAACATCTCCCGTCTTCCCGCAGGCTGTAAAATTCCCCACGATCCCCCAGAATAATATGGTCCAGCAGGTGAATCCCCAGCAGTTCCCCGGACTGCCTTACCCGCTCGGTCATCAGCAGGTCATCCCTGCTGGGTGTTACATCACCGGATAAATGGTTATGGAACAGGAGAAGATTCAACGCATTGGAAAGCATTGCCGCTTTAAATATATCTGGTATAGAAACCGGACAGCAGCTGACAGATCCCATGGCCACAGTCTGTATGTATACTGGCTTCATCTTTACATCAGTTCCACACACCACCAGACACTCCCTGTCCACATCCCCGAGAAAATCTTTCATAAGCTCTGCTGCCTCCCGGGGATTGTCCATTTTTCTGCTCCCATAGGCAATTTCATCATCCTTGACCATCTGTAGATGTACGACCTGTACTTTCTTATTTTTCATAAGCGTCCCCCGATCTGTGGCCATTAAAGTATCTGCCTACAGTCCCTGCTCCCCTCTGCAGGAGATACTGCCGTCTTTTTTCCTCAAGCTGTTTATCATGGTGGAACCGCTCCCACAATTTACTGCGGACACTGGTAAAATCATCCCCATAATACCCCATCAAATATTCTGTACTATTTCTGCAGTACCAGCACACATAAGGGCTGGGGGCATGGGGGTTATGTCCGATGACAATCTCCATCTCCCCTGCCAGGTGGCTTTCAATGATCCGATACCCATTATTGAAGCGTTTTTCTTCCTTCATAATCATCACCTCCATAATATTACTTCCAGATAATGCCCTCTGCCTCTCATTCCGGCATAAGTCTTATTATTTAATTATTGATACTTCTATGCCTGGCTTCCAGGGATTTCAGGCAGCCTGCTCCATTACATTCCTGCCAGTCCGTCAGAGACAGTTCTTATTTTGCTGCATTCATAAGCATACGCTCCTTCCTACGCAATAAAATAGGGCAGAATCCTGTCATGAGATTCTGCTCCTTATTACAATCAAGTTCCACTTTTATAATATATAATCTAAAATTATGTCTTTTACCTGCCTCCTCATATATGGATAAAAAGCCTCTTTACTGGCTTTTGATAATAGAACCAGTTCAGATTTTTTAATGATCCGATTCTATAAAAATCCGAAGCACCATTCTGCATACTTTCATAAGTATTGAAAGCATACTTCTTTGCATCTATCAAACTTTTAAAACTTTTTATTTTATATCCTTTGACATACTTTCTTGACCCTAATACTTTATTATAATCATCATATACCCCATATCCATTTGTTCCGGCAATACCATAGAATTTTTTTGCCATAATATTATGACCTCCTTCATTCGTTTTCTTTAATAAAAATGTACTGGATTATGTAAATATTTATTAGATTATAATGATAAAAAATAAAATCTAACAACAATTTATAACATAAATTTAATTGCCGATGGTAGTCAAAGAATCTCGTATATACAATTTCTAAAAAAAGAAATTAAAATCCCCGAAATATGGAGATTTTAAATACATATAGAGATTCTGATTACCTGCTACAATGCTGCCGCCTGGAAGGCACAAGGAAGCGGAAAGTATCAACGAATGGGGACTAAATATACAGCTATTATATGCTAACATTAATTCTTTACTAATACTACTATTAATACTTAATATATATTATTATGTCTATATACTATTATATTTATATAATATAGTAATATATTTATTTATCACTATGTTATATAGATAAATAAAAATTAGAAAAATATAACAAATAATACATATATTTAAGAAAAATTATTGGAGGTAAATACTTTGAATAAAGAAAAGAAAACCGAACAGATAAACTTACGTTTAACAAAGTCCGAGAAGGATATGCTTTATAAAAACGCAGGGATAAATGGGAAGAACGTAACGGAATACATTATCAATCTTATAAAAAACAATTCAAAAAGTGTATCGTATGAGCAGTATATAACAGATTCAATGACTGAAAATAATATAATAAATAATTTATTATTGAGTGATAAATTATCGAATAAGTCAAAGAAAATTATCATCCGGGAGGTGAGAAAGTATGTCGGATATTCGAATTGAAGTTTTTAATGGTTCTTATGATAATGATGACGTATACAAAAAACTATTGAGGTACATTTCTAACAAATTATATTGCAATGGTTATGGGTTTAATTATGATTCGTCGTTGTCTATAATTGATCAATTTCGATTAAGTGAGGAGTACTCTGAGTATGCAAATGACCAAAAAATGTGGCACTTTATTATTACCTTTTCCTCTAATTTAAATCATAAATATCTTCTGAATATGGCAGTGGAAGTGTCCTCAAAATTTGCTGCTGATTATCAGGTTATGTTCGGACTTGACACTAGAATAAGCGATGGACGGTACCGCCCGCATCTGCATTTTGCTGTTAATGCATTCAGTTACCATCCGCATACTCAGCCGCTTACAAAAGATCGAATAAGGGGGTATATGGAGGATATACAAAAATTTTTATCTGACCGATATGTGGGGGAAGTTACCCTACAGTTTATGGGAAAGAAAGGTGGAAAAAATGTTTGCTGATTATGATGATATTTTATCGATTGAAGAAGTTGCTGAGATACTCAAAGTTGGCATGTCTCAAGCATACAAGATTGTCCGGACAGGGAAATTAAAGGGGTACAAAGAGGGTAGGGACTGGAAGATATTAAAACCGTCTCTCATCAAATATGTGATGGAGCAGAGTGGTCTATATTGAAAAAAATACTCAATCCATTAAAAATGAGGATATCGTTTTCATAGATACAAATTATAGAAATAACGAGGATTCATCCGAAACTATGGATGAAATAATACAAAAAAATGTTATGAATAAAATGATTATAATATCTACCCCTGTCATGGATAATGGGATTTCTATTAAAGATATTGGTTTAAGAAACTTAGTCTTATTATGTGATACAGAGGAAGAATTTATACAAATGATAGGAAGGAAGCGTGAGGATGGACAAAAGGTAAATTTATATTTATGGAAACGGAATGTACTTCATTTTAAGCGGCGTTCTCAATATTGGGATAAGATAAATCACTTTTATGATGATAATATGTCTAAATTCTTTGACATAGGAAGAATTGATGAACTTTTTAAATCCGCCGCCGAAGAAGCATTAAAAAATATTTTCCATCCCAATGAAAATTCATTATCACCAGATGATTTTAACTCTTATGTATTTGATCAACTATGTCGTTTATTGGACTTGTTTACTAGGCGCGGGCAAGGATCATTAAAATTAATTTTTGATGATTATAATCGTGCAAAAATAATATGTTTCCCATTCAGAGGAATTATTTGTTTAAACAATTTTTCTATCAAACGCTGTAAATACCTTTATTCATTTTATCATGATATGGAAAAACAGATGGAGAACGACGAAGATGCATTTTTAAACAAACAATTAAGCTGGCTTGGAGTAGATAAATCATGTGCAACAGATATTTCAGATGATATATACCCCGAAAAAATAAAAAATCTTATAGAAAGTATACGTTTAAATATAGAATCATCACTAAAAGATAAAGAAATTGTAAAATTAAAAAGAGAAGATTTCTTATCTTTTTATGAAACCTTCCGTAAATGTATGAAAGAAGTATATGAGATCACAAAAGACGGTGAAAAATCAGAAAATGCACTTAAATATTTAAAGAAAAATGATCGTCCTATTCCTTGTGACCTATTTAATTCTTTCATGGAAGAATTTGAATTACCCTACAAAAGACGTTTATATCAGCATATTTATGACCTAATAAATCATATTTTTTCTATAAATAACAAATTTCGACAAATTTTGCGCATTGAATGCCTTATGATATATCCATGCCCAATCATAAAATACTGCAGATACTAACGATTTATAAGAAGGACAGGAATGGATATCAATAAGATATTAGGACAGGTTGCAGAGGCGGATGGCGTAAGTATAGAGGAAGTAAAAAAGGAAATGCAGGCAGCAATCAGCGCTGCTTACCAGAATCCATCCGATGATGGCGGTAGAACCGCAGCCCGCCAAAAGGAAGTGCCCTGCAGGGGTGAAATCCCTACACCAGAAGAATTTATACGCTATGCTGCATGGAAGCTAAAAAAACATATGGCATCTGAAACTACACACAAAGAGTATTCTTAATTAATTCATGATACTTTTTTTATGTCGTAATCCAAAATACCAGGAGCCATTCAAGGTAAAGATTACAGTCTTCTCTATGCAAATCAACAGTTTATAAATCTTAAATAAAGCCACATCAGCCCCCACTAAATTTTAGACAGCGGGTTAAGATAGCCAAAAACAATGACTTATGCTATAATGAACCCAAATTTTAATGAATTTAATAACATTACAAGAATGCCGGAATTCTTTTGTGTTATTGTGTTCTAAATTTTTATAACCATGTCAATAATGACTTTTCAGCCAATGGTTTCTGATCATACGTGGAGGGATAATATATGAGTTGTCATGATATCGGTCGTGGAATGAATGAGGTGGTGAAGACGACTATTGAGTTATACGATGCAAAAGCTATAGATATCAATGCAACAAAAAAGATCATTGCATCATGTGCTGCTGCGGTAAACTGGTGCGATGGAAACGAATACGAGGCTACAGCATATATCCGCCGATGCAGGTGCGGGAAATGTCTTAGGATGGTCCCTAAAGGCGAAAAACTTTATTCTGTCTGGAATGTATCAAATAATGTGCCAGACTGCTATAATATTGATAAAAAGGCTGATATAGCTACTGATGGCTTGTGTTCAGAATGCTTTGATGAAGTTATCAGTAAGCACTGCAGTGATCCTGATGCTGGTAAGAGGGAAATGGAGTATATCGAAAGCCATTATAAAGATGGCATGTATAAAAGTGAGGGGGAATATCCCGACCACAATAATGGCTGCAACTGGCCGAAGCGCATATAGTGCATAGGATAGATAAATAGACAGATACAAAGGGTATGTCAAATAAAGTGTGTGTTTTAATTGTCTGAAAATTTTTATTCAACTGCCTGATTGCCTAGTTCAAACTGCCAGAAGCCAGTCGAGGCAAGGGTTTCAGCCTTTACAGGATTCTGACAGTTTGATAAGATCAGCCATGGCAGTTAGAATGGCAAAACTTAAACCCATAGATTAATCACTGACTCTCTATCGCCATCTAACCATTTTGAAACGCTGTATTAGTAGTCCAATCTACGCTCATTTATACCACTTTCATTTTATCTGTAAAATAGTCCATATATCTTTCCTTAGCTTACGTTATATCTTGTATTCTAAATCTCAGTATAGATAACACTTTCTCAATAGTCCTATCAGTTCATCATATTTCATCCCAGGTATTCCTAAATTTTTCAAATCAATCGGTTCTATACCCGTAGCTGCTATAAATTGATGCATATCCTTTTTTATTCCATCTGGTAAAATGACTCTGCTCTCCTCTATAAGAAAAACAGAAAGCCTGAATATATCGTTCTTATGTTTTCGTATATTTTTACTGTCTACATGCTCTCCATTTTCTCTTCTTTTTGAAAGGTCAATCCATGCCTTCGCTTTAAAAGGGATGATATATTCTGGACGTAGTATAGGAATGCCATCTATCATCTTCCTTCCTGTCTTTAAAAGCTCATAATATTCCTGATCCAGAAGGATCGCTGATAAACTAGAAACCTCATCATCTATCGGAAGAGGCGTAAGCTGTACTCCATCACTCAAATGTATAGATTCCATCTGCTTTGAAAAAAGTTCAATCATTACCGGGTACTCCTTGTTTTTTGGATGGCTAAACCGATAAAACTGTGGTTTACCAGAACTTTTATTCAAATGCTCATATCCTGCTTTTTTTATATAACCCCACAATCTATCTCCAAATTCGGGGGTCAACGCTTCTATGATGAGTACCATGTCAATATCTTTTGTTGCCCTAAAAGGCATATCTTCCTCAGACATAATCAAATCACACGCTGTTCCGCCTATGATAACATATCCATCTTCATACCCTTTAAACCATTCCTTAAAACTTTCAAATCCCCTTATCATCTATATCCTCCCATAAATCCCTTAACATCTCATCAATCCCAGTTTCTATCCTTTCATCCACTTCATCTGCTAACGATAAAGCTACTGAAATAGGGTCAGCAATCCCTTCCTTAGAAAACAGATCTGGATCATATTTCCATACTTCAACACGCACCTGCTCAGATGGATCGATCAGCTCATCTGATAATAATTTTTTATCTATACCTCTTTGATAGACGGCATAATCTGATAATATATCGGTATTGAGCATACTTTTTTCCGCCAGTGCTGAGTTTCCCGCTAAGACCATCTTTTCTGCCAGCTCCTTTTTTTGCATATATCCAACCGCTGATACCGGAGATGATAGATATTTTTTAGCCTGCCTATAAAGTTCCTTTTTATTACATTTGCAGGTAAGTATATTACTCACACCTCTTTTTTTCACATGAAATAGACCACTTTTCTCCAATTGTCTTGCTGCCCTTGTGATCGTCATTGCTGAATAAGGTAGATTCCTTGATGCTTCAGATAAATATAATTCTGTGCCATCCTGGTAAATAAACAACAGGAACAAAAGCTGGGAAGATACCATAAACTTATCTAATCCCCTTACCGGTATATCTGCCTTTTCCTGTAGGAAAGTCCCCATAAACGGAAGATAAACTTGTTTTTCTTCTATAATGAAAGGGATCTTATTTTCAATCATATTCTTTCTTCTAAATGCACTCATTGCCTGCACACAGATCACTACCGGGATAGGTGTTATCTCTTGGATGCGTAAGATTTGCTTTTTTAGTGCTGGTAATGTGGGCAGATCATTTTGGGGATAGATGAGCACACACGGACACCCATCTATATCTGCTTCTTGAAACCTATATCCTGAAGCCAGATAAAAAGGAAGTTTTCTCTTTCCATCCCATTCTTTGTATGTCACATGCATTCCCATAATATCTGTTAAAATATCCATATATACGCTACGCTTTCTAACTTAATACATTGTATCTTAACTTTTGTTTAGTCAAATGTCAATGTTATAAGTTATTAATAAAAGCATACTTTTATGTGCAGTATCAAACACAACGGTTTAGGAATCTGAAATAAGGCTGCCTCAGCCCCCGCTGAATTTTAGACATCGGGTTAAAATAGCCAAAAACAACAGTTTATACTATAATGAACCCAAAAGGAGAGCCGAATAGACGATACAAAAATACAACGGCATCCGGGTTTTGTAGCTGCTATGAATCTGGAACTCCGGGAATACCGGGACAGCCTGGTCTTTGAAAAGGAATACAACTTAAATACAAAACCCTTAGAGATTGACTTCCTGGTCATAAAGAAAAATCCCTCCACCCGCATTTCTAAATGAAATTGGGAGTTTTTTCAAAGGACATTGGATAAGACATCGCATACATGTCTCAAAGCCTTATCTGTAAAACTGGGTAAAAAGGGCATACAAAACTTATTGGACAAAATAAATCAAATAACTGAAAAAGTGTTGGTCATGGAGCCAGCCATAATCCCAACAAATCCTTGATGCATAAAATATAAAGAATTATAATGATAATTCTTTACTAAATCTATTATTGTTGTTATAATGCTAATCATCAAGGAGGTGTTGGTTATGGCACGAAGCGTGAATGTTAATTTCCGTATGGACGAACAGCTGAAGAAGAACGTAGAGGACATTTGCCAGCGCATGGGGATGAACCTGACTACACTGCTGACTATCTACTGCCGGAAGATTGAGCAGGAGCGGCGCATCCCATTTGATATAACTGCTGACCCTGACCCCTTCTATTCCGAAAGCAACATCAGCTATCTGAAGAAGAAGCTGGACGCCCTGGAAGCTGGCGATCTTCCTCTGGAAGAACATGAATTGATTGAGGTCGATTGAGCATGGGCCGGGGGCTGCAGTGGGACGGTGACGCCTGGGAGGACTACTGCGAATGGCAGAAGGATAAACCTACCCTGAAGCGCATCAACGCCCTTATCAAAGATACCAGGAGAAACCCCTTCGAGGGCATCGGCAAACCGGAGCCACTAAAACATGACTTGGCAGGCTTATGGAGCCGCCGCATCAATGGCGCCGACCGTCTGACGTACAAGGTTCTGGACGATATAATTGTCATTCTGGCCTGTAAGGGACACTATGAATAAGAGAATCCCTTCCGTATCATCGTTTTAGTTCGGGATGATACGGAAGGGATTCTCCTATTGTTATCTGGCGTTCACGGTAATGGGAAAGAACCCCTCTATCCGTGACAGCCCATCGGCGGCACTGAATCCGGACACCGCTGCTTCACTTCTATTTTTGAATCCCAGTCAGCCGGCACCCTCTTAATCGTTCTGCCCATTGGTGGTGGTAATGTACTTCGCCACGATATACCATAATCATAACTCAAAAGTATTGACACCAAAAACGGGATATAGTAAAATTAAGGCATGAAAAGGTATCGTAACTTAGCACCATAAGTAAGGAGGATTTTTCCATGGTTTACGGCTACTGCCGGGTGTCTACCCAGATGCAGGCCAGGGATGGGAACAGCCTGGAGGCACAGAAAAAGTTATTGATAGGAAACGGTGCAGAAAAAATTTACTCAGACGCTTTCACAGGGACCAAAGCGCACCGGCCAGAACTTGACAAGCTTCTGGCCGTGCTGCAGGCCGGGGACAAGCTGGTCATTACCAAGCTGGACCGGATAGCAAGGAGTGCATCACAGGGCATAGAGCTGGTACAGACTTTACTGGACAAAGGCATCACTGTCCATGTGTTGAACATGGGGCTATTAGACAACACACCCACTGGGAAGCTAATCCGGAACATCATGCTGGCCTTTGCCGAATTTGAACGGGATATGATCATCGAGCGCACCCAGGAAGGCAAAGCGATTGCTAAAAGACAGCCCGACTTCCGGGAAGGGCGCCCCAAATTATATAATAAGAAACAGATACAGCACGCTCTCGAACTCTTACAGGATCATTCCTACAGACAGGTGACGGAGCTGACGGGTATCTCCAAGTCAACGCTCATCCGCGCCAAGAACAAGGCTACTGCTGACCAAGACACATGAACCGTTACCGTACATACCACTCTATCTTTTCTCCTATTCCCCCACTCAAACGAGAGTGATCCTACATAATATATACAACTTAACGGATTCATAAAACACCTTGATAGTGTATCTGGGAACTCAGGCCCATCAGGGATAGGATATTATTTGCAACATGGGATGGGAAAGGGGGCATGGCGATGATAAAAGATAGCGGCTATGAACAGGAAATGATCAAAGCCAGAAAAAACTCGAAGAATTGAGTGGAGTCAAACAGCCAATCATTGCCAGGATGGAAAAAGGAACGACAAGCCCGCAAATAGACACCATCCTTAAGATCTTGCTCCCATTAGGAAAAACACTTGCTATAGTGCCATGTGAAAAATAAAAAATATCAGTATAAGGGTATCTGTCATGTTGCATTAACAAAGATGGAAACTCTTATATTTTTGAAGGAATATATAGAATAAACATCGTTCGTCTAAACTGGTACACATATAGTATCGCCTGGCAGGTATCAGTTTGTTTCACGTGAAAATACAGCCTGCCTGCACCTAAGAGCCGGAAGATACATAGGGTCTATCCAAGCATCTGGTGAAACATAAACACCATGTGCCACCACAGTTCTCAAGCAACTGTTCAAGTCATTTTTTTACTTTCATACTAATATCGTATACCATATTAGTATGAAAATAAAGAATCTGTTTTGGACAAGCTCCCTCCTACACGCAAATGGCAGAAAACTCCAATTCGAAGCCCACCCATAACAAGAACAAGACTTCTACTGCCGAAGATACATGAATCATTACCGGACATGTCGGCCTTGAAACCTCTGGGACGATAGGCAAGTTGTAAAATCCCTGAAATGTGGTATAATCCAATTAAGAAAAGGAGGCCGCCCCAATGAATGATACCAAGATACAATGGCATCCAGGCTTCGTAGCCGCTATGGACCTGGAACTCAGAGAATACAGGGATGGCCTGGTCTTTGAAAAAGAATATAACCTGAATACAAAACCTTTGGAGATAGACCTCCTGATCATAAAGAAAGAAGCTTCAGTGCGTATCTCCAACGAAATTGGTCGTCTCTTCAGAGGGCATAATATATTGGAGTATAAATCTCCAGATGACCACCTGGACATTGACACTTTCTTTAAGACACTCGCTTATGCAAACCTTTATAAGTCATACGGGAAGACTCTTGATAGTATCAAGGCAGATGATGTAACCATATCCATCATCCGCGAGGCAAAACCTGCAGGTCTTTTCCAGTATTTTAAGGAACATGGGTACTCTATATCCAGCCCTTACAGGGGCATCTACTACATAGAAGGGCCTTTCCCTTTCCCAGCACAGATTGTTTCCACAGGTGAGCTGGAGGAAAAATCCCATACCTGGCTCAGAGCTTTATCAAAAAGGATGGACAGAGAGTCCCTCCGGGACCTGTTGGAAAAGATCTGCCAGATAACAGAAAAAAACGACCGGGAAATGGCCAATTCTATCCTAGAAGTGAGTATTGAGGCAAACCAGCAGATGGTTGAAGGATTGAGGGGAGATGATAGTATGTTTGAAACATTAATGGAAATCATGGAACCTAGGATTGATGAGATACGCAAAAAAGAACGTAAAGAAGAACGTAAAGAAGGAATCCAAAGCACTATAAATATCCTCCGAAGATTAAAACATAAAGATCCTGAGATAAAATCAGAAATTATGAAACAATACCAGCTTACTGAGGAAGAAGCATCTGTATATCTACGCTCCTGAAATTTTCTATTTTTTCCAATATCAATCCCCTGCTATCCATTGCAGGGGATTTGACTTCTATTAGATAAGGCTTAATATCCTACTTGTACCCGTTCCTCCGATATTCACAATCAGAAACCATATAAAAATAAACTTAACATTTAAAATGATACATATACAGTATTACTTGACAGTTATCAGTCGTCGGGAGTTTGTTGTAGTGTATTGCAATACTACTTTGTATTTCGCGATATACCTAAAGTATAAGGTGGGAGCAAACACGTCACCACTTAGCCATGCCCTTAACATTGAAGTCTTTTTAATTAATTATTTACACCCTTGTATTTTCTGTTATCATAGTATTATGAATTATAATTATTCTTAATTTTTCATATAATTTAGAGTTCTTGTAAGTGCAAACTTCTCATTTTTCACCCCATATTTTCTTGGTATTTCACCCGAATTTTTATTAATTAATTCCCCAGATACTATTACTATTTCTTCCACATTAAAAGGTGAAAAAATCCATAAATAGGATTGATTTTTTTGTTAAATCAATATCCTTATGTAACTGTTTTCCTGCCATAACATATATTGAGAGTCAATATCAATACAATTATTATAGACGTATAATAACATTATTAAATCATTGTTAAAAACTCGATTTTGAAAAAATTAATTATCCCTGTAAAGACTTTTCATTTTTGCCTGATTGTTTTCATCCATTGAACTTTTTTATACCCCATTATAGCACCATATTTGTCCCTTATTCGGCTTTAATTTTATTTTACAATAGAAAACATCACATATTTATTTTAAATCAATTTATAACCCTTATACGCCGTTATTTTTTCTTGTGCCTAAATTTTGATGTAATAAAAAAGTCTATTGCAGCAACATTTCTTCCACATTTCTGATATGAGAACGTAAGGTCGTAATATGTAACACGGTTTATCTCACTTACAGCTTTATCAACAACTCTTTTCTTAAAATCTCCAAATGCCTTATATTTATCTTCACAATCACAGCATTCCCTTAATTCCTGAACCGATAATATAATATTAGTCCCATTTCTGGGTAAATTACCACTCATCATTTTACTCTGCAGTATTTCAAAAATCCGTATAGCATATACGGATTTCATTGCCAGTACTTCCCCTAATGTATATTGTGTGTAGTGTTCCTTTAAATTAATAAGAAATGTCTTTAATTCTTCATTTAATTTTATAGCAACCCCCACATCAGCCTTATATTCACATTTTGTTACCCAGGGAATTTTTATAAAGCCTATTGTCCGTCCTTCTTTTATTTCACGGACAAATACAGGATTGCTGATAATATCGTCTGTTATATCATCTATATCCCGGTAAATATTACTTGTCGGCACATTCAACAGCTCAGACAACTCATTGACGGTGATAATATACGGCTTTAATTCTTCATCTCCCCTAACTACCTGCATAATGGCACTTCTAATCAGCTTTGCACTATTTAGTTTCAATGCCTGCTTTCCTCCAATCAGGGTATTTGCTTGTACGACATAATTTCTTGCGTCTAAACAAAAGTCAAAAGACAACTGCCCCTCAATTTGTTTTTTACCCCTAGACAAATAGCCGCCCCCCCTCTTTAGTATCTTCCCTGTCAAAAGTTAAATATAGATAAAAAAGACGTATATGTCAATATGTCTTTTTTATACACAATTTGAAATCGGCTATTTTTTTAGAAATAAAAAATAGCCGATTTCAAAACTATCAAAACGTCTTTTTTAAAAGTTATCCACATTCCCAAAACTATCAAAACGTCTTTTTTTAACTATCAAAACGTCTTTTTTCAACTATCAAAACGTCTTTTTTAATTTTTTAAAAAATCGCCCTCAAAGCCTTATATTTCCTTGCTTTCTTAGACTTTATCTGAAAAAACACTTCCTTATTCTAAATTATAAAATTATAAAATTATACTATTTATTTATTTATTTAGATTTCCAAAACTATCAAAACGTCTTTTTTCAAAAATCACCAATTTTAGCAGAACCAGTACTCCACTTTCAAAACCAAAAAAAATTCAGAGAAGGACTCACGCAGCTAAAAAGAGAATCTGCAGAATGTGGTGATGAAATTAAAAGGTGCACTGATCGGAAAAAGTTAAACCAGCTCGTAGAACAGAAGCAAATGGACTTCTTTTACGGGTATAGATTTTTACATGCCTGTTTTTGCGCCGTATTTGCCCCATATTTCGATTCTAATGTCTTTTACGTAAAAAACATCATTAATAAAATAAAAATGGATATATGGGCCAAATATGGGCCAAATTTTGCCATTTGACCATGGGACGGGGAGTGGGATGCGGCGCTAAGGAGATATTTGGGCAACTTTTAAAATCCTACGTACATGCTTCAATCCCAGTAAATATAATGGTTTCCAGAGTTATCTGCAGTTTTCTAAAAGCTACAAAGTATCAAGCCCTAGTCCAATCTGGAAGGGCTGCTGTGCTGAAGAAGTACTCACTTGGATCAATAGTGACAGCCAGACTGTAAAGGGTCAGTGATAACTATGGGGACAGTTTATTAAATCTGCCCCCTATCAGATTTATTTTGTGAAAGAAAACCCCTCTTAAGTTTTGCCTTTGATAGCAGTATATTTCTTTGTTTCTACAGCAGGTCCTTCCTCTTTTTTGAAATCACCAGTTTTAGGCTACTATACTTGAAGTGTATTCTTTTTACAGCCATATAATTCCACGGTGAAACGTGTATGTAATCCCGTCATAGCAGCCACAGATTTTTAATTCTTATTCTGATATTTCGTTTCCTGTATTTTTATTATTGTTATAATTTATTTTCTCTTTCAGTAAAAGTTCAAGTTCACTAATATCTTTTATTCCATATTCTTCTAATATGCGGGAAAATAATTCCTCTTGTTTTTCATTTATATCCTGCTGAATTTTTTCCTTTTTTCGTTTAAGTTCATTTAATTCATTATTTAGTGTTGATATATCTCTTTTATCTTTTTTTCTTGCCATTTTTATTCCTCCAATTTTCTCTATTTTTATTAATTATATCATGTTTTAATTAAAATTTCCACCATATATGAATAGACTTGCAATATTTTTGATTTAGTACAGTATGTTTTATATATAACCTATATAAGTTATATATAAAACATATTACGATATTGCATTATATCAAAAATAAATGGAATATATATAATATATATCTCATATACATATATTATAACTTATATAAGTTATATACATGAATTTTTGCTTCTGTAATACGTATTAATCTTTTAATATCCATAAAAATTATCAGTTATTCATGTGATTATTTCTAACTATTTTTACGTCATATTAAATTTATTTTTAGTTCTGTTTCATAGACTTACACACAAGTATATTCATTTAAATGAAAATATACAAAGAAAGGAAAAACAAATGAAAGTTATAACTCTTGCTAATCAAAAAGGGGGATGTGGAAAAACCACCACCAGCCATACCCTGGCAGCCGGGCTGCATAATCGAGGCTATAAAGTCCTGGCTATTGACTGTGATCCTCAGTGCAATTTTTCAACTGTATTCGGCCTAATGCCGCCACAAGGATCATTCACCCTCTACGATGTGCTCAGCCAACAGATATCTATCTCAGAAGCGAAAGTCACTGCACCTGCAGGACCAGATGTCATTTTGGGGGATCTAATGCTTTGTGGAGCTGATCGAAAATTTATAACCGTAGGAAGCGAATTTATGCTGCGGGAGGCTTTAGAAAAAGCTCCCGGCTACGATTTTGCAGTAATTGATACTGCTCCAAGCCTTGGCATCCTTACCATAAACGCCCTTGTAGCGGCAGATTTTCTTGTTATACCCATGACTCCAGACTATTTTAGCTTTCAAGGACTAGAACAGCTAAAGGACAATATCCAAAGCGTGCGAAAGTACTGCAATGGAGATTTAAAAATATCCGGGCTCCTTTTAACGCGCTGTGACCGTACCGGACTGACAAGGATGATGAAAGAAGATATTGCAACTGCAGCTGAATCCATGGGTACAAAAGTTTTCCATGCCACGGTACGGCAAGGCGTAGCCATCCGTGAAAGCCAGCTCCTGCAGAGTGATATCTTTAAGGAATCACCAAAGGCAAATGTTACAGCAGAATACAGCAGCTTTATCGACGAATTTTTAGAAAGTGAGGGACTTAAATAAATGGCAATAGATAAAAAGAGAGCTGAAAAAGCTAGGAAGAGCCAGCTGGAAGGCTTTATAAATACATGCCTGCCTTTGGATAGACAGCCATCTTCCGGCGAAACTGAAAAAAGGGGGAGCTTATCGGACCCAATAAAAGCAGTCTCTGCTGAATCTCCCAAAAGAAAAAAGAACCCTCCTGACTACATAAGACTTGATATTTCAGGATTTAAGGAATATTTACGGACCATGGCGGGTTATGACAGCATCCGCTATGGGAAAACGGTATCAGTTACCAAATATATCCGAAATTTGATTTCTGCAGATATAGAGCATCGGAAAAAAGAATATGAAAAGGTGAAAAATATATAACTTGTATATATTATAATACTTATACAATTTATATATAGTATATAATATAAAAAATATACAATATAATTTGATTTATATAAAATTTAAAATGGCATATAATGGGGGCCCCTGAAAGTATTAATAATACAACCGGGGGTTCTTTTGATAAAATCTTATTAATTAATTATTGATACCATCATGGATCTGTAATATACTTGTATTAATAATTAATTAATAATACTTTGGGTTTGAGGAGGAAAATGTTTTATGGCTGCCCAAAAAAAATGGATTACTAAGAAAGAAATTGAAAGGCTGATAAGGTCATACAGTGTACGCCCAAATGAATTTGAGCCATTTGGAAACGAAGGCTATTCGTTTAAAAGCAGATACGCCAAAGGTTACACCATATCGTTAGAGCAGGAAATTCAACATGGAAACGAAAAAACAGGACGTATTCTCGTATCTCATACCAAAGGCAACGGCGAACGTACCTACTGCGATATATGGGAATGGGATTTTGAGAGGAATCTGCAGTTTGTTTTCAGGAATCCCCGAAATGTACCTTTTACTGATTCCAGCTATATTCATGACTTGGAAACTCAAATTAAGGAATTAAAAGAAGCCGGCTGTAACCGGCAAAATCAATTAAAAGATTCTCCAGAAACACCTGGCCGCCTTCAACAAGAACTGAATTTGCTAAAAATAGAAAATGAAACCCTGCGAAGTCAGGTGTCCTCTTTAGAAAAAAAGGTTCAAGAATTAATTAATAAGACTCAACACAATGCCAGAGGAGCTGGAAGGAAGGCTGATCCTCAAAAATTAGAAGATCAGGCAAAAAAACTCCAGTCATTACTTGCTGATGGAAAAAGTGCTTTAGAGATTCAAGAAACTATGGGAATATCAAGAAGCACCTTCTTCCGGTATAAAAAAATTCTTAATAGCTAAATTATATCTTAATAGCTAAATTATAAATTATTATTATAAATATATTATTTATTTTTATATGCTTTTTTTATAAATCAAAAAAAGCAATCACATACTGCAGGTATAGATTTTTGGTGATCTGTAGATGGATTCAGATTTCTACATGCCTATTTTAACGCCGTATTTGCCCCATATTTCGACTCTAATGTTTTTAACGCAAAAATAATCATTAACAAGATTAAAATGGATATATGGGCCAGATTTGGACGAATTTGGGCCGCTTGAAAAATAAGGCTACCGCAATCCCACTGGCTTTAGACGGTGGGGTAAGGTAGCCCAAAGTAGCGGTTTGTGCTATACTTTCGCTATGGGGACATGGAAATCAAAAAACAGACACAAATATTTATTACAGTACCATATTATCTTTGTATGCAAATACAGAAAAAGACTACTGACAGCAAAGCAGATATCAGATGACATAAAACAGTTCTCTTATGAGATATGCCAAAAGCATAAGGTGATTATCAGATATATGGAAACGGATAAAGACCATATCCATTACATGATAGAGACAGAACCAACAATGTCTATACAGTAAGATTGTAAATCTGACGAAGAGCTATACAACATATCATATTTGGGAAAAGTACCCGAATTATTTGCGGAAACATTTTTGGAAAGAGCATACCTTTTGGACAGACGGATATTTCGCATGTAGCGTAGGGAATGTTTCAGAAGAAATGTTGCGGAAGTATATAGAAAACCAAGGCCGGAGAAGGCGGTGATAGTCAATGCTGAAAGCATATAAATACAGAATATACCCCAATAGCGAACAGAGAACACAGATTGCAAAAACATTTGGCTGCTGCCGGTTTGTTTATAACCAGACATTAGCATATCGGAAAGAAACTTATGAGAAAGAGAAAAAATCTGTCAGCAGAACAGACTGCAATAATTACTGCAACAGGGAATTAAAGCAGGCGTATGATTGGTTAAGGGAAGTGGACAAATTTTCCTTGACGAATGCTATTTACAACATGGATTATGCATATCAAAAGTTTTTTAAAAAACACGCTGGTTATCCGAAATTCAAAAGCAAACACGGTAACCATAAGTCTTATACTACAAATTTCACAAACGGAAATATTGTGGCAGATTTTAAGGATGGGAAGATAAAACTGCCAAAGTTAAAGCAAGTAAAGGCAAAACTCCATAGGGAATTTGAGGGACAGATAAAGTCAGCGGCAGTTTCGCAAGTTCCAAGCGGCAAATATTATGTGTCGATACTTGTAGAAACAAATCATTCTGAGATGCCGCATACAGATAAAAATATCGGCATGGACTTAGGCATTAAAGATTTATGTATTACATCAGATGGGAAGAAATATGAGAATCCAAAGACAATAAGAAAATATGGGAAAAAACTGGTAAAATTACAAAGACAGCTTGCCCATAAAGAAAAAGGGGGCAGAAATTATTATAAACAGAAAAAGAGAATAGCATTATGCCATGAGAAAATTACGAATACCAGAAAAGACTATCTGCATAAAGTTTCCAATGAGATTATCAGCGAAAACCAAGTGATAGTTTCGGAAAACTTACAGATAAAGAATATGGTAAAAAATCATCATCTGGCAAAATCCATATCTGATGTGTCATGGTATGAGCTGACAAGGCAATTAGAGTATAAGGCAGCGTGGAATGGGAGGCAGTACATCAAAATAGATACATTCTATGCTAGCAGCCAGATATGTTCTGCCTGTGGATATCAGAATGCCGATACAAAAGATTTGTCAGTAAGGGAATGGGAATGCCCGGTTTGCGGTGCAAAACATGACAGGGATATTAATGCCGCAAGGAATATTTTAGCAGAAGGACTAAGGCAAACAGCGTAAAGGGAAACGGTATAGGGCAGGGACTGCCCGAATTAACGCCTGTGGAGATAGTAGGTTGCGAGGTCGATGAAGCAGGAAGCCCATTGGCTTTAGACAATGGGTAGTTCACATATCAGTGCAGGAATTAAGGGAATCTTGTGATTGCGAGGACAAATATAGATCTTTTAATAATTTTAAAACGAGAGTAATAGACACGGCCTGTAAAGAAATAAACGCCCTTACAATGTTCAAAGTTAAATATGATTATTTAAAGCATGGTAAAAGCATAGTGGCGATAGTATTTCATGTGAATATGTTTTATCACTCAGGGACACATTTAGGAGATAAGCTGTTATAAATATAGCCTTAAAAAGGCCGTTTATTTTGGTTTATTATCTGGCATGTTTTATAATGCCATTCAAAACAAAAGCAAAAGGAGCTGTTTAAGTATGGCTGTTAAAGAACTTTTGACAATTAAGGAGTTTGCAGATCTTGCTGGAAAATCTCCACAAGCAATATATAAACAGTTAAATAGCCGGTTAAAGCCGTTTGTTCAATCGGTTGACAACAAAAAGATGCTCAAAAGCAAAGCATTATGGGAAGTTTTCAGTATAGACCCTGAGAATCCACCTGAGGTTGACCAACTAGATATGAGTATAGAATCTGGCCTTGAGAAGACTCTTTTTGAAATATTAAGAAAAGAGTTAGAGACACAGAGTAAACGGATAGAATTTTTAGAGGCTGAATTATCAGAGGAGCGTAAACATGCACGGGAGCAGGCAGATAAAATTGCAGTATTTGCTGATCAGGCACAGAAATTGCAGCTTGCCCAGATGAATCAGCGTATGATGGAGGAGGATGAGGAACTGGAAGAACCAGAAATAATGCCAGAGAAAGAGGGAATATTAAAAAAAATTGGACAATGGTTGTTGGAAAATAGAAGGTCTTAGTCCAAGTGAACTCTGTAATAGAATTATCATTTTGAGTATCAGCAGGATTCAACTGTTGTTGTCGAAAATTATAAACAAAATTCAACTGGTTTAAAATAAAATGTTGAAAATATAGGGAAAATGGGGATGCGGATAACAACTTGTTGAATGGTGCTGAACAACTGATTTAATACTATGGGACTATGGTTTCGGTGTTGGTGCTATGATAGCATTATTAAATAGGCAATTAGGAATATTTGTATCAAAATATGACCTGTCATCCACCACATACTTTATTAAACAAATTTTATGAATAGAGTGTGTATTGTTTTTTTATAGTATAAGACCAGTCTGCCCTGATAATTATATGTATCTAATTTCAAAAATAGTAATACTAGACATGGGGATTCAACTGTTGTTGTCGTATTTTAAAAAAAGTTGTCAACTGGTTTAAAGTAAAAAATATAGATAGTATCAAATATAAAGCAGTTATTGTTGAAGATAGTTTAACAATAATTAATAAAAATTCAGATATAATGAGACATACTAGCCGCACACCCCACTTTGTGGGAGATTTGCCCTTCATTCACTTGACGCATCCCATTGCGCCGATTTCATTTGGAGTAAATTTCCCACAAACTGTGATGCACGGTTGACATCTTGAATACGGAGCTGAAAAAGAGTTAAAACAGCTTATAAATCAGAAACAAACGGATGCCTTGCATCAGGCCGTAGTCCAGTCTGGGAAGACTATTGAAGAAGTGCTCACCTGGATTAATAGTGATAGCCAGCAGGTAGAAGGACAGTGATAAAATATGGGGACAGTTCATTTAAACTGCCCCCCTGTCAGTCTTATTGTGAAGAATGCCTATCTTGTTTAGCCTTCAATAGCAATATATTTCTTTGTTTCTACAGCAGGTTCTGCCTCTTTTTTGGGAATCGTCAGTTTTAGGATTCCATGCTTAAAGGAACCTTTGATGTCGTTTTCAGTGATATCATCTCCAACATAGAAGGAACGCTGGCAAGATCCGGAATAACGTTCTTTACGGATATATGTGCCGGTCTTTTTATCCTTCTCATCTTTATCCAGCCTTTTTGCAGCGCGGATAGTAAGGTAACCGTTCTCAAGGGAAGCGTTGACTTCTTCTTTTTTGAAACCAGGCAGGTCAATATCAACCTCATATCCCGTGTCGGTCTCCTTCACATCGGTCTTCATCAGGTTCCGGGCATGTTTCCCGTACAAGGCTTTGTCGATATCCGAAAATGCGGGGAATGTAAAACCATCCATAAAATCATCAAATAAATTTTCTCTAAAAATACTAGGCATCATCATATGTCATATCCCCTTTCTATAAAAAATGGTCAGGTGCTGGATTACGTCATACTGTTTGATAGGCTGCAGATCCAGGGACCTATATTTTATTGTTTTTTTGTTCTATACATACTATAACACATATATTAGCACTCGTCAATATAGAGTGCTAATAAAAATGTGAAAAGAATGTGAATATTTTTCACTTATATTTAAAAAATTATTCTATAGTCTGTCTAAATAAGTCATAATTTCCTGCGGATATAAAAGCGTATTCAAAGATTTTCCAGTAAGTAAGATATTAGGGAG
>Ga0137308_101082_pt1 | contig 31527 bp, 28 predicted proteins | sample Inofrocosms_June_FD_97181 | JGI IMG/M metagenome (GOLD analysis project Ga0137308, IMG submission 97181) | Mouse cecal microbial communities from Vienna, Austria - N-Acetylneuraminic and N-Acetylglucosamine D2O microcosms_June | ecosystem: Host-associated > Mammals > Digestive system > Large...
TTGTCCATTTTTCAAGTTGTTTCTGACCTTCAAATACAGCATTGGATATAAATTCTTCCCCACTGTCTTTCCACATCTGGATGAATTTTTCTCCTGCTTCTATCATCCAATAGCCCTCATCACCAGGCTGTAAATCGCGCACTTTAGTACCATCTGCTAAAGTAGTCCAAATACTATCATCTGTACCATCAGCATGAGCATTACCTACTGGATTTGACTTGTTATCCATAATTTTCTTCGTTTCTTCTTCATTATAGATAACTGTGCCTTTTGGAAGGTCACTCATGACAGGGCTTGTGGTAAGTTCCGTTGTACCATTTGGATATACCGTTAATTCAGGCTGTCCATACTCAGAACGTAAAGCGTTCTTTTCATCATGTTTAAGGCCAATTGTACCGCTTGCAAATGCTTTACCATACTTGGCATTATAAGTAGCACTTTCTATCTGCATATTGCCTAAGACCGTGCCAGATGCAAATGCCGGAATACTGCCGTTCATCTTAACATTGACAGTAATACTACACTCTACTTCTTTACCGTCAATCTCATCAAGACCTTCTGAAATACTCTTCACTTGGTTGGCAGCTTCTTCAATAACACCTTTGAATTCATTAAATCTGCCAATGATACCATCACCGCCAGATTCGCCCATTTCCTCATCAGTCTTATCGCCAAGGTATTCAATGGAACCAACAAGAGTATCGTCGCTTTCACCTTTGCCACCAGAGCAGGATTTACCACCTTCACCACCTGCTGAACCTTCCGTTCCAATCGCATCACGTACATCATTGACAGCGGTTTCCATAGAACCAAACTCACCGATTACAGTACCATCACCTTCAGCATCAGGTTCACCGATGACTTCTTTAGCGGTTTCACCCATTGATTCGATTGCACCAGTGAGAGAGTTGCCTCCACCACCAGATTCACCCTTACCTTCTGAGCCTTTACCGCCTTTACTACCAGAACCGCCTTGTTTACCGCCTTTAGAGCCGGATGTACCTCCAGAACTAGAACCTTCTGATAATTCGCCACCGCCACCACTGATCGCGGCTGTAACGGAGTCTATAGCTGTTTTAAGGTTTGTAAATTGGGCGATAATGCTTTCATCCAGTGAAATGGAATTAAGCTGCGCAATTGCAGACATAAGGCTTCCAACTGTCTGTGCTTCTGTGGAGCCTATTGTTTCTATAACATCGGTGATTGCGTTTTTCAGCAAAGTAAACTGACCAATAATGCCTTCGCCTTCGTTGCCTAGTGTAACATCATTTAGTGAGTTCATTGCCTGAAACAGTGTGCTGACTGCTTCTCCTTCACCAATACCAAGTGCTTTCGCGACTTCTCCGATTTTAGTTGCCAGTGTTTCAAATTCGCCAGCTAGTCCAGAAACTTTACCGTTCTCTGGAAGCTGGTTTAACCCGTCTACTACGGTTCCAACATTTGTTGCTACGGTATCTGTGGTTGTGGCTGTTTCGCTGAGAGAAGAGTTTACGGAATCTACACTACCAGCCGCATTTGAAAGGTTTTCATCTGCATCGGATGCCGTGGTTGACAATGTACCCATACTTTCTTCTACATTACCAATAGATTCTGCAAGTGGGTCTAAAGAATCCCCAATGCCACTAAGGCTGTCAATATATCCCTGTGTCGAGTCAAGATAGGAACCCATCTGATCCACACTGCGTCCAGTTGTATCGGAAAGTGCAGATAACATGGAGTCATTTCCTGAATAGATATCAGCAAGGATACCGACATATTCATCCTTAAACTTGGAAAAGGCTTCCTCTGACATACCGAGGACATCATCCACTTCAATCCCTAACTGTTTAAGAGTAGAGATCAGCTTTGCATTTTCCTCGATCTCGCCGAGTTCTTCCCAACGGGATTTGTAATCCTGTATACCTTTAATCAGGTTATCCCAATACTTTTCTGTGTCAGCGATCAATTTATCGTAATAGTCATTAATCTGGTCTATCTGCTTATCTAATAAATCAATATTCTCATTAATGCCAGATTTGCGGTTCTCCAATAAATCAATTTCTTTTTCAATGAGCTTGATTTCTTTTTCTTTATTGGAGATTGCAATCTCAAGTTTGTCATCCTCGACCTTTTGTCTGGCTTCTTTTAGTCCGGAAGTGTCGATATCATATTTAAACCCATCTTCCGTATAGATCAGCTTTGTTTTCTGGTTAAGCTGCCTCTGGAGATTATACTCATCTAACTGGAGGTTTAGTGCCATTTTTCGGTCTGCATTTGCTGTTTCCATGGCATCAATCTCATCACGGATTTTCTGAATTGCTTTTTCCTTGGCCGCTATCTGCTTATCAATTAACTCGATTTCCTGTTCGTAACGCTCTTTCTCGGCTTCCTTGGCTTCAATCGCGGCATCTCGCTGTGCTTCAAGGCTTTCTACTGCGGCACTTTTAGAATCCTCATATGCTGAAATCTGCTTATGCAACATTGATGTAATACCAGACAATGCCGACTCGTACAGTGATTTCATCCCCTGTAAATATTCATGTTCATACTTGGCATACTGCTCTGCGTATTTCTTTTTGTCACGGAAGAATTTCTGGTAGAGCTTCCGCAGATAATCAAGGTATTGTTTTTCCGTTATCTTTCCCTGATCCCTAAGTGTCTGTAACTTCTTTAATTCCTTCTCAAAGGCATCGACGTATGCATCACCGGCTTTCTTTCCTGCTTTACCGGCTCCTGACTTACCGCCCATAAAACCATCAAAGTCACCAGAAAAATTGTTTACAGCCGCATTCCAGACTTCATTGTATTTATCAAGAATACCATTTATTTCTTCTTCCGAAACACCTGATTCTTCCGCTTTTGCTACGGCATTAGAGATAGCCGCTGATGTGTTCCTGTTAAATGCCGCTGTTTCCGCATCAAGTTTTTCCACGGCATTATTAGAAGCATCCGCATTCTGGTTAGTCGCTTGTTCCGCTTTCTGTTTCGCAAGTGCTTCAATCTCTGCGGCGGCGGCATCGTTTAATTTTGCTTTGAACTCCATCAATTGAGCAGTTACCAGATTTTCATAGGCTGCCTGATTGATAGCCAACTGACCATTCTCTACTTCTAGCATTGCAATCAGGTTTTCGTCCGCTGTAAGCAATGACTGTAAGCTATCGAGACTGATATATCCTGTTTTGTTATACGACTCTAATACATCCGTCAACGTCTGGTAGGAGGATTGCAGATTGTCTAATTGTGAATTCATGCCCTCAAATGCCGCTTCCGCTTCAAATGCCTGTGTGATCATGTTAGCAAGCATCTGTCCAAACTCACTGTGTATATCTATGCCCATGCCAGAAAGAATACTTTCAGTATATTTCTTAGAAATGAGCTGTATCGCATCTCCCAGCAAGTCTAAGGAATCCTTCTGTTTATTGATAAACTCCCAATTTAAGGAACCTCCCATATCGGATGCTGCCTGATTGATTGCCTGTATCGAGTCTAAGAGTTCTGACGCTGAATAATTACCAGATAAAAGAGTGGTGTATGCTTCTTTTGCTGATTGAACCGATGACTTAAATTTATCTAACGATTCTTGGGATGCAATAAGTTGGGAGCCGAAAGTATTTGGTGTTCCATCAAAAGCATCGTTCTCCGCTTCAGCCTGTTCCTCTAACGCTTCTGTTGTGCCATTTATCTTTTTAAGCCATTGATCATATTGAGTAATCACACCATCAATCTTGGTGAGTAACGCCTGGCTTGCGTCTGTATTCCCACTTAATCCCTGCTTCTGTTCTTCTAATGAGACAGCCAATTCATTAGCGTGGGCACGGGCATTTCCCATCTTTTCAGTATATGTAGATACTGTTTTCTCTTGTTCATCCCATTCTTCCTGAGCATATTCGCCCGTTTCAGCCATATGCGCAAGCGCGTTATTCGCTTCATCTACCTTCGCTTTATATTCATCATAGGCTTCTATCGCATATTTCAGTTCTTCATCTTTTGTGACATAAGCCGCACCAGTCTCAACACCGCCATAAGCAGATTCTCTTTCCTCTGTTTTATAACGGCTTGCTTCTGTCATGCCAAGGGATTTCTGTGCCGCTTTATCAGCTTCAGCACCCGCAATGCGCTGTTTCTCTTTCAGGATGGCAAGCTGTGTATTTAATTCTTCTGTTTCTGCTTTGAGATTTTCTATATCTTCTGCATCCGTAATTGGATCAAGTTCTCTGATCTGATCATTTAATTCAGATAGTTTATTCTCAAGAGTTTCTACTTCGGAAGAAATCGTCTCAAATGTTTCTATCGCTTCTTTGGTTGCTTCGTCTGCTTCTACTACATGCTGTTTATAAATAGAAAATGCTATCGCTACCGCTGAAACCACTGTCGCAATCGCCATGATTGGATTCATAGCTATCGTTGTTGATAAAGAATTAAATGCACCCTTAAGTGAGAAGGTAGATATGGTTGCTTTATCCTCAGCAGCGGCAAATCCAAGGGTTGTAAGGATTTGCCGTCGTTCCTGTTCCGCAACACCCTTACCTGCTAAAATTTGTAATCTTTGAGAATCCGTCAATCCCTTTGTTGATAATACCAATTTTAATTGCTGATCCGATAGCCCTTTACATGCGGCACCAATAGCCTTTAAATTTGCTACACTTCTTCCTTTATCAAATAACGCCATTGCCGCCGTAAGCTGTGCCGTACTCTTAGCCGCCGTAATGAATCCTGCACCAATAGACGCGATTGTTTTTGTTACTCCCATTGTCACAAGTCCGGCAAGTGTACCTTTTAAAAGGTTTGTCTTATCAATAAATTCTACAACGCCTGTTGTTGCTTCTATAATTCCACTATATAAATCCTCTGAAATCACATTAGTTGACAATGATTCGATAGCCGCTGTCAGTTCATTTGTTTTTGCCTGAATCGAATCCTGATATACTCCGTAACGCTTTAAAGCACTTCCCGCGCTGTTTGCCGCTGTTTCTGCATATTTCAGTGCATTGCTCCAATTATTCATAAGGGCTTCAAAGTTCTCTCGCTGTCTTGTGCCCGCAATAGCAACAGAAATAGCATTCTGCTCCACTTTGGAAAAATCCTTCCAACGACTCCCGACATCATCTAGCACAGCGTCAAAACTACGGTAGCTGTCTTCCGTATCCCGAAGCTGAATCCCAAGTTTATTTAAAACTGCTTCTGTATCGGATAATGATTCTCCTGTTTCATCGTCAATAAATCTGCCTATCTTGATATTATTCATGCGGCTTAATAATGCTTGGAATGAGTTACCAACCTCAGACATACTCTTTTGTGTAGTTTCACCTACTATTGCGGTATATCCGATTAGCCGATCCATAGCAACGCCTGAATTATTCGCTATATTAGAGCATTTCGATAATGCTTCGGCGAGTCCCCCCGCGCTGACTGCTGCTTCAAGATCAACACTGGTCAACTTGCTTACCACATCCATAGAATTTTCAGCCGCTATTTTATATCCCTTCAAACTGGAAATAAGGTAACTTGCGGATTCTGCACTCTCAATCATGCCAACCTTTGAAAGCACCTGTGAACTTTTTATCAGTTCATTTGTAGAAGCTACGCTTTCGCCCATGCGAAGAAATTCATTTGCCGCCTCTGCGACTTCCTTTGTTGTTGAGCTTAAATCCTTAGCCATACTGTTATAGTCACTCATCATGGCATTTACTCCTGAATTAGACGCTCCAGATACCATCTGAATATTTGTTTTAATGGCATCTAATTCTTTTACGTTTACAACCGCCTGCCGTATCGCTCTTGTTACTTCCTGAATGCCCATTCGTATAAGGTTAATGCCAAACATTCCACTGGTAAATCTTTCCCATAATGTCTTTGTTTCTTTTTGTGCTTCTTTTAATCCTGATACAACTTGTGAATTATCAACAGTTGGCGTAATAGTCAGATTTGATTTCTGTTGATTCAACTTTTCCATTTTCTTTTCAACTAATGTGGTATCAGCATCAATTTTTACCTTTGGATTAACTGATTTTAATTTATTATTCAGTTCTTTTTTCACTTCTGTTTTATTTAAAGTGCCATGAAGTTTTATTTTTGGCAGTTTAGGTTCAATAGCTCTTATATTCTCTTTAATATTCGCAATTGACTTAATTTTGTCAAGTACTGCCTGAAGCATAATCTGAAAATTATTTTCGTCCATTCTTTCATTTCCTTTTCTGTATTTTTTTACATCAAAAAAGCACTCCTCAGCGGAATGCCTTTAATCGTTTATTTGGTTATTTAGTTTTTAAAACCTGTACCCACAGTTTTTACATTCAAAAGTCTTGCTGTTATACGGCAGTGCAAATGCTCCCAGCGTAGCCGCCGCTAAAACCTTTGAACTTGTCTTGATTTTCTTTAACATAGCCGAATTGCAAAGTGGACACCGTGGAAGTGGCGGTGCATAACTATCCTTCCTTTTGTATAGAATCTTTCTTGGTTTATGCTCTTTTCCACAGCCTCTGCAAGTCAGTGTAATATCTTCTTTTAAAATGACATATTCTTTGTCTACGAGTTTATCAAATTTATCTACCTCTAACGAGTTGTCGTTTCCACATTCGTCACAATAAACACAAACATTATTATATTCTGGTTCGTCCTTAAAAATCATTATCTCATCAAAATACATTAAACCATCTTCTGATTCTTCCTGCACGTTATTATTGCCAGCACCCTCATTATCCCATAGGCTTTCTCCACAGACAGGGCAGGTGACTATATTTTTAACTGCACTGTATAAAAACGATGTATTGCAATTTTCACATACGATTTTAGCCATATTACACACCCCATCTTTCCTTCCTTATCTACTACAATTATAACACCACAATTCCATCTCCACAATAGAATTGCAGCAAAATAAGAAAATATGTTCACCCATAATTCTCTTATACTTGCAGCTATTCCTTTACTGTATTCTTCTCCACAACTTCATTACTTTTTACTGCATTTTCAAAAACACTGATCATATTCTTATAAGCGTCCTCGAAAAAATCTTTCTTTTGAAACATACTTCCACAAAACTGTTTCTGATCCGCTTCTGACATACAGTCATACATCTGGCACATTGCGTCTACGGGATTAAATTCTTCCTGTTTCTTTATACTCTGTAAGAATGCTTCTGTGTGAAGTGCTGAAAGAGCAACCACTCTATCAATATACCCATTAGCTACGCAGTATAGATCATCAATATATTTCTTATAATTCTCGTCATCTGAAAATATACTGTATAATTCCGTCAGCTTGTAATTTGCAAGTATCACGCCCTGTTGTTCTGGTTTTAAATGTCCTATAGCCTTGTAGATATTATCCAGACTGATATTACTGTCTACACTATTGCCTTGTTTTTTTTCCGTGCTCAATTCCTCCGTACTCTTTAATTCTCTATTTAGTTCTTCATTATTCAGTTGTCGTATTCTTAATTTCTCTTTTAGTTTGATTTTACGGCTTTGATTATTGTGCCGCTTTGGATGATATTAGATTAAATTGAATTATATGTGTGTTTGATTGATTAATGGGTTGCTTTTGGTCTTGATTTACCGACACGGTTACTTTGCATAAACTTCATTCAGATATGCTTCAATCCTATCGCAGATATCTTTTGAAAATTCTATTTCTCCATGTATCCACCTATAATAGTAAGGGCAACTAATATTTACTCTCTTGCAGAATGCCATAATGGTAGCTCCCGTATCTTCCAAAAATGATTTTACTCTCTTCTTTAATTCCATATTTTTTCCTTTCCTTATTGATAAACATTGTTTTATTGATTCAATACAAAAAATTTTAGCTGAAACATTATCATCTTTTTCATACATAACCGCATGGCAACTGTGCGAACGAATCGCCATGCGGCTCTGTATGATCTGATAAAAGTGTGGAGCTTCTACCAGATTTCCCTATATACATTGTGGAGATGCATATAGGGTTCGTACCATACAACCTTCTTCCAAAAAGCCATATGATACATGAGCATTGTTTTGTGTTCTGTATATCGTTGTGGAGTCGATATACATAATGACTGATATACTTTTGACGGCATACCAGCCCTGTGTAAAGGAATATGTAATCCATGGAAGAATCTATGTCAACTACTTTATGTAGTTATGGGCGTGTGGCACGGAGGATTCCTACCAGTAACCTTTCCACAATGTTACTGATTCTCTGTGCCTGATATCCAACAACATTTAACAGTTTATAATAATCCGCAAATTATTGCGGTTATTACCTCTTAATCAGGCAATACTACTTTGTCCAGATAATTTTTAAGATTATTTGCATCATCTACACATAAACAAACATATCCATTCTTAAAACGTGATAATACATCTGAAGTAATCCCTGTCCTGGCTGATATTGCTTTGGCAACAAGACCAGAAGCAATAACATGATTTAATTTTTCTCTAAGTGAATCTTGGTTCATGTTACCTCCTCAAAAGTTATGTATATATATTTGAAAAACGGAACCTTCCTTTTCCTATATTATGTTTTACACATCTAAAACATCTGTCCTGAAACGCCCTGTTTTCAAGGCTTTCAGGACTACTTAAATTGTTTCTTCCAAAAAAAATTCGAGGTTACGCCATTTTATTTTCAAATATATTTACACGAATATCATTGATATCTACAATCTTATATTCTTCACTCTCTTTATTTTGGTTCGGAATATAAACCGTTATCTTTGGCACTTTTATATTTTGTAAATCAATGCCTATCAGTCCCTTCTCATATAATAGTTTCAACCTATTATAAACCTGATTATAGTGGATATCTGCCAGTTTACATATTTGATATATTGTCACTTCATTCTTTTTTCCTTTCTTTATCCTAATTGCTTTTTTCTTTCCTTTCTTATGTTCCACATTAATCTTGCGGTATAGTACCAGCAGTGCAATCAGCAGCCTTTGGGCTTCCTGATTATCAGGAATGGCATCAACAATATATCTTATATCTGTATCTGTAATATAAATTGCATTCTCAGGTAAATTTTTTATATGTATGATATTTGCATTTGAACACATTTTCTTAATGTTTTCTGCTTTTGTCTTTGCCTTCTTTTCCTTTTTGGCTAATTTTTCAAGATCGTCCAGAGAAATATTAATCTCTCTTTTCAAATATCTATTGCATATATCCTCACCAAAAACATTCCATAATATAGCCTTATCACAATTATAGAACTCTTCATTTGTGTAAAATAAATAGATAAGGTAATTCAGCAAAGTATTTCTATCATAGCAAATTTCCATCAGTTCATTTTCACAGTAACTATAGAAACGGTCAAATCTCCATGCTGAATCATCTATACTAACACTTTCTTTTTCATCATAATATTTCTTTCCGCATATGATATTATGTATCTTTAATAATTCCCTTAGCCGCTCCTTTATTTTGGGGTACGTCGCATTATAAATATATGGTATATCCTTTAACAGCTTTAACAGCATTGTAAACTGGCATTCTTGCTGTGAAGATTCAAAATCCTGCTTAATTTCCGATAAACTTCCTGATAAATGCTTATACAACCGATCCACTGTTCCGTCAGTCAATTCATATTTTTTCTGCCCTTTGATAAATTCATCGGGTATTAATCCCCTTTTCTCTTTTGCCATTTCAGCTATAACAAAATCAAACTTCTTTGCATTAGCTTCCGTTTTTCTGTCATCTACCCATCTTCCATTCCTATTCTGCATAAACGCTGGTTTTTTCGCACCATAGACCATCTTCAAAATATCTTTAGGGATGGGCACTTTAATTCCAGTCTTTACAAAATCAATAATAAGTTGATTAATAGCTGACATAATTTTTATGCTGTCACTGATTTTCTTTCTCTCTCCTTCATCTTTTGTATCACCATATAAAGCCCATAACACAGTAACCTTGTTTGTCACGTCCCCTATATTATTTTGAAAACCCAGCTTATTTGTATACATAATCCTTTCAAAATCGTTTATATGGAATTTCTTTTTCTCTTTACCTGTATTTTCGTTTTGATAAGGGATAAACCTGATTGTATGAATATAAGCCCGTTCTACTGCATTATAAATAATATCGGAATGTACGCTTGCAATAGTATCTCCATCAAAGTCCATTGTTCCAAGCCTTAATGCCAAAGTTCCATAGATATCTGTAACAATGCCAGAATTTTGATATTTAAACCATTTTTCTGTATCTTCATTATTTACTACTTTTGCATTAACCCACTCGCAGGCTATATGCGGGTTCCTCCATATAGATACCTTTTCCACTTCTTTTATGTTCCAATAATTAGAATATATTTCCCCTTTTTTCAACGCTCCAACTACCGGCATTCCACAGATATGCTGCATCAATGCCAGTAAATCAGGGATTGCTGTCTGATAATTACCATTTAAAATGATTTTTCCCATAAAGATACGTCTTTGAAGGCTTTCCAAATCATTTTCTATTTTCTTTCGGATATACGGGTCGTATTGCAGTGAATCATCCAGCGCAAGAGCTTTGTAATACCATGGTGTTAAATCGTTTCCTCTATAATATCCCTCTTCATTTTCTGACTCCTCCGCATCACATTCAATCGCAATGCCCCTATACTTAATGAACTCATTTACATCGGTATATAATAACCTTGTCATAGATACTGTTGGCTTTGACAGTTCCATCAGCTCATTATCTGTAAAATTTAGCGTCTGCAAAGGCTGGTATGCTGACCATAATTCATCTTTCAGCTTATCCACATTCTTTGACACCTCAGATATATTAAATGTCCTTCGATATGTATGTCCATTATATTCAATATCTGTATCAAATGCCGTTTTCCATTCCTCAAGGTTATTATACATGCCGTGGAATTTAAACTGGCTCTCTGTCAGGAATACGTCTATTTTCTGTTCCTTTATATTTACAAGAGTTTTCCATAAATCCTCTACAATTAAATGTTCCTGCAAATTATTTTCTTCCAGGTATGTAATATATTCTGTCACAGGAAATGTATACAGGTTCCCTTTAATACCATTTAAAACACGGATTTGGAATGAAGACGGTACATAATTAAGCCCTAACTCTTTCGCCCATGCTTCAGCCCTTTCATACGAAACGATACCGGCACCATCAAAACAATTAACATCTTCCTCCGTTTCCTTTTTCGTATCAGAGAAGTTAATTACTTCATATTCAAAAGTGCCATTTTCATTTTTAATCTGCTTAACTATATCAAAACCATCTCTTATTTTCTTTGTGAAATCCTTTACAACACAAATATTTGGCATAGAAACAGGCTTGCTGTCTGTTGCTGCCAATCCTAAATAAGTAGAATATTTCGCTGCTTTATCTATCGGAAATAGTGTATCTGGCTTAATTCCAGTTAATAATACTTCCATTACTTTACCATGAAGTTCTTCTCTGACATACATTTCCTTTGTATTTCTGACAAAAGAACTTCCACATAATAATCTTTTATACCTGACAGTTTCTAACACCGTCTGATTCTTATCTGCATCAATTTCAATGATCTCTAATGTGAATACACCTATATCCTGCCCCCTGTCTTTTCTATCTTCGCATAAACACTGGTAGTATTTATTGTGCGCCTTGCCAATTTTTAGGATAACTAAATCTTTTACATACAGATACTTTGAACCTTCTTTTTTACAGCCATCAGGATTAAGGCTTGTAACAATCCGTACCACCTCGCTACTTCTGATCTTAATTATTTCAGTATTAAGGTTACTCTTTGTCATACTAAATTTTGCATCCTGTTTTTGCATATCCTTTATATTAAGACGTACAACTTCATATCCTGCTATTTTGTCTTCACTACTATTTTGTCTCTTTTTTCTACCCATAATACTTATCTCCACAACTAACAAATGCTCATTTACAGTTTCCACTTATTACTTCTCTATCTGTAATCAAATCCACCACAAGATTTCCGTTTACAAATACGCCACTTAAGAAGGAATAAGCCAAATCGGAGAGACTTTGTTGGTTGTCTGCTCCGAAATGGCTTGTTCTATATTGATTTAACTCATCCCATAAATCCATCCTCCAATTATTCATAAATTTATCTTCCTATCCTCATACTTCTCCATTCACTTCACACTTTTACTCAAACTTACGAAAAACACATACAACCGCAAAACCACTTATGGAAATTTCATATTTCCCACGAAAATCGCATCAAAATCTCAAAAAATCCGTAACAAAAATAAAACCTAAAGCAATCTCATTTCTGGAAATCACCTTACCTTAAATCCATTTATAAACAACTAATTCGCTATTAAATTTTCACTTACTAATGGAATTTTTGAATCTGTGTGTTGTATGTGTATGTTATCAATTTCGGATGTCAATATTTTTGGAATCTGAATCTTACGCAATTCTTGTACTACCAATATAATAAATTGCACATTTTTCGAACATACATTCTATATTCATAATTATAACGAACATATGTTTGCATATCAAGTGTAAAAAAATACCAGCCAACTTTGTTTTGATGACTGGTATGATTAATTAATTTGAATAGACTTCATACAATAACTGGATGGTTCTATGATAATCTTATGAACCGGAATTCCTTTTTGAGAATACCTTTCTATAATTTTATCGATTTTTTCTTTATGATACTCAAAACTTTTCAATCCTAAATAAATACCTATAATTCCATCATGAAAATCAGCATAATATTCTTTATCAGTTACTATACCTTCTGGTATCACCATCCGCCATTCTTTTTCATATTCCCAATGTGATGACTTAAAATAAAAGGGATTTGCTACCAAATTCTTATTTTGGGTAATAACAACTTTAGTTGCATCATATCTTTCATCAGAGTATATAACTGGAAGAATACCATATCTATAACCTTCTGGAAGTTTTGTTAAATCATATTCCATACAAAAGCCTTTATGACTATCGGCATAATGCGCCCACATTAATGGCGAATCACTATTCTGTGTAAAGCATGCAACCCTAAATTGAGACTTCATATAGTGCAGGTACTCATCTAATTTTCCAGTAACTGATGCTTTTGTTGTCTCAAGTAGTAACTTTCTATCCGTATATGGGAAAATTTTGCAGGCCATTTGAAACATATGCTTTGTAAAAGCTTCATGATTTACATATATTAAACAGTCAAATGGATCATTTAAATTATTTGCTTCACCAAGATATGCTTGTCCCTCAAAAATATTCTTCTCCCAATGATCATTAAAACACATATATCTGTAAATTTTCTTTGGACGATATTGATCCATTATCTTTCCAATTTCAATTTCTGATAGATTCTCGTCATCCAAATAATTTCTATAATCATTTTCCCATTTTCTATCCATATGTAAACCTCTTAATTATTGTTGATATACAATTACTTATTCAATCCTACTGTCGCTTCGATTCTTTTATACAACCTATTTTCCAAATCTTTTTCATCCTCCCAAATAATTAATGATTTTTGCGCAATATCAAAATGAGGTTTTTTATCACTTTTAAATATATCCTCACGACAACAAATTATAACTTCTTTTCCTAATGCTTCCGCATAGCCAGCTTCATAATAAGCTCCATAGTTAGAGACTGTGACATCTACAACAACAAACTTACTTCTGGATATTTCAAATAAAATTTCTGGTACGATCTGATTATTATGTTCCTTTTCATCTATCCTTCTTGGTATATAACCGCTCTTAAGAATGGCCGTTTTAAATGAATCACTAATCGTCTTCGTTTCACTCCTAAAAGACATAGCAATGAAGCCTTGATTGTTTGATTCTGTTTTTTCCATCTCTGATATCTTTTCCCAACCTTTAGCAGAAATTCGATAATTGGATAAATCATGCGTCAAATATCCTAACTCACATAATATATCCAATGTTCCGCTTACTTCCATTGCATACTCACTATACTCTAATCCATCACAATAAAGTAAATGTGTCATTTCAAAATCTGCACAAATAGTATACCCATACGTAGGGTATGTCTTTCCAAGATTGTATACAGCCTTTTCCATTTTATCCATAAAAGATTTAGGATAATTTTTCATCAGCTCTGCAACATTAACCTTCTGGAAATTATCCTGCTTCTTACCAACTGACTTCTCTTCGTAAAAAAAATAGTATTTATAATTATGTCCGTTCTTATTTATAAAAGGTGCTTTTTTCATCTGTAAATATATTTGGTGAAACCTTTTTATTACTTCTTTTTGTTCTCCATGCCAAACGCTTGGATGTATTGTACATCGAAATCCTTCTTCACATTGTAAATAAAAACTATCTGTACCAACCCATTCGCCTTCTGTAATAGGCTTTCTTGTGCACTCTTTCCCTCCACATAAAGGACATTTATCAGTCATTTCCATGATATACCTCCATAACTTAATATGAGATTATTTTATCATAGAAGTGATGAGTATTAAACTACAATCAATATTTTCTGAATATAAATTCCTTCATCCAACTATTGAAAGACACATTTCATTGACACAATATTCACAAGATAAACATATGCATAAACATAGCTGTCACTATAGAAGTTAATACAATACATACACCCCAAAGTGTACTTTGACGCCCTCTCAGGATGTTGATTTCTTCTTTAAGATTTTTTATTTGATATTCCACTTTTTCATATTCTTTTTCCATAGTTCTTATCACTTTCTCTATCTTTTATCCACTCCACAAAATTAACAATCGCTCCTATCCTATCCCCATTAATCAGCCTAACTCTAAACTCTGCAAACTCCTCAATCGGAAAAACTTCATTTTCTGGAACATCACTAACCAATAAATCTGTTTTTGTTGCTTCTATAATCAGGTTGTGAAAGTCAATATCTGTGACTTTATAGATTTTGTCTGCTACTGATAGGTATTTTATTTTTGATATGTTCTCGTTCAAATATATCCTCCCAAATAAAAACTCAACATTTTAAAATTCCACATTAACAAGTTTACCCTATTAAAAAATGTTGAGTTTTTTCTCTATCTCATGCTCATACTGTAAAATTAGTTCATCCTTTATCTGTGGGATGGCCTTCTTAGCAATATCCACGGTATATCTTCCTTCATATGGCGACAAGTCGCATGGCACATAGATATCTGATAACCTGTCCTTATATTTTCTGCTCATTACACGCATAAAGGCTACATCCCTCAATGCTTTATGGTCTACATCAAATGTGTTTACCAGATTAATTTTGGGCAGATTATTAACAGCAGATAATTTCCTATCCATTATTTCTAATATCTGCTCTGTCGTAAACGCATTCAATTCAACACGGTTGTAATGTGTTACACCATCAAAGAAACTTCTATATTCATCAGACATAGACAACAGCTTATCCCTGTCTGATTTGCCTTTTTCGACCTGCTCAGGTTGGATATTATATCTGTATACGTCTTCAATTGTAATCCCCAGGTCTTCTATGTCAATAGGATGCTCAAACTTATCATTGGTAGTTTGAAATGACTTGAATATATTCACACCTGATATATCCAGGTCATGCATACAATACAGCTTCAATCCCTTATTCTGCAAGGCATACAGAATAGTCTTTGCTGCTCTTGTAGCAAATCCCTGACCACTAACTATTATCATATGGTACTTTTCACCGATTTTTTCTGCCTTAAATATGTCATCAAATCCCGTCTTCTCAATATACAATACTTTATCATATTTATACTCCACATTGAAATTATCATCTATATACACATTGTCACTTACACCGCCATAACAGTTAAATGTATTTGAAGCCTTGCCAATATTATTTATGAAATTTCTGACATTGGCAGTTCCCAAACCATCTTGCTTATCACCAATATAGAATACTCCTCTATTTGCAAAATTTATCTTATCTTCATATTCTGGATGGTTATTGATCCACTCTGTTAAAACTGTTTGTGTAAATGCTGTATAGGCTTCATCAGGCGCACCCGATATTTCACGTATTTTATACCACATCTGCCTTGCTGTTATGGCATATTTTCCATTTGTACTTGCTAAGCTAAATGCATCATCCATATATGGCCTAAGCAGATCTGTATTCTGTATAGGCTTCTCTATACTGGAATCATATCTTTTCTTCTCTTTTACCAATGCTTTCCTTAGTTCTTTAGCCAAATCTGTAATTATGCTGGTTATATCAATTTCCGTCTTCCCTGCATCCTTGAAAATAAAATATGGCGAAATGAAGTGAAACACAAATCTATAATCATTATAATTTTCAAGTAATCCAGCTAAATTTTTAGAACTATGGCATGTTCTCATACCCAAATCATAAAATCCTTCATCAAATACAATACTCCAACTATCATCATAACTTATTGTATTGTTTATAAAGCATGTACATTCTGCATAATATCTTTTATCATTTTTTAAGTCCACCTTTTCAACATCAAACTCTATGATACAAGGAACATATGTCTTAATTTCATTAGTATTCTTATCGCTTTGCATCAGGATTTCTGTATTTAGGGAATATTTCAATCCAATCATATGTGACTTTAAAATAGTATATTTTTTACTGTTTTGTAATGATTTCAGCTTAATAAAGTCTTCTACAAATTCATTACTGTCAAAATCAATGTCTTTGATCTTCCCTTTAATCGAACTTGCATCGCTTACCCTACTGCCAAACATTTTCAAAAATTTTTTATATGTAATATTCCCATCCTGTGTTTTTAAGATATAATCCTTAAATGCTTTGATATCATAAAATGATATTGACGTATTTCCTGATCTATTTACAGCACTCAGTTTTGCATTTAACACATTTAGAATATTGTCATAGGTATAATAAAAACTCACATCCTGATTACACATGAAGAACTTTTGAATATTCTTTTCCTTTACTGGGTTATTCACATTCTTATAGCCTGCAATTTCAATGCCTTTACACATACTATTGCCATGTTGTATCGTTTGAAACAGCACTCTCCCATCCTGAATTTCTGTATCATCAATGATGTTTTCAATTACAGATCCTTCAGACGTATGCCAAAGTAATCTATATCCCATTAGATAACAAATACTAATAATCGTCTTTAATCCGTTGCCTTGTTTGCCACGACTGGGAGTAATATAATCTCTATTCTTACTCACAAAGTAAGAGAAGTCATATATATCATTTATAGTTTCTATAGAAATACCTTTACCATTATCAAATATTTGTAACCGTTTATCTTTTGTATCTATATTGATATAGACATTTTTATCTGCTACAGGCTCTATTGCATCCAACGCATTGTCTACTAACTCCTTGAATATTACAAAATCCCAATATTCCTTAGATATACCTGTATTCTTTATTAGTCCATCTTCTGTAAAATAATTCACTAACATTGATGTTTTTGTTATTTCTTTTTCTATCACACCCACCATCTTTCCTGCTTACGTCTTCAAACCGCTTTGTTTAAACCAACTGCTCCTAAATCAAAATGGCAGAGATAAGGAATATCCTTGTAATTCTCTTTACCTGTCTAACTGACAGACCATATAATTTATTTCTTTTTTAACGTGCTTGCACCATAAGCACCCATTTCCCAATCTTTCTAAATCCCCCAGGATTCCTTTAATTTATTCAAAAACTGCATTGCTTCATTATCGCCAATTACATCAGGATGGTATTTAGTGGCAAGTGTCCGGTAAAATTTTTTATAATACTCTTTCTCTTTTTCATTACTAAGACCACTGTTAAAACTACTTGTCCCATAACTGCCGGAATAATTATTGTAGTTACTTTGATAACCCCTACGGTAACTACTGCTTTTCTTTTCATATTCTTTTCTTGCCATATATTCACGCTTTATTTTTTCAAGATAATCTGAATTTCTCAATTTGCCGTAAATATCATAGCAACGGTCATATTCATTCTCCTGTACCTCATATTTTTCAGCAAATTCATGCTTCTTTGCCTTATACTCACGCAAAATAGCATCATGAGTTTTTTTTACTTTGTATTCTTCTGTTTGCGCAAATTCAGCTTTCACCTTTTCTTCTAAAGCATCAAGTTTACTTTCTATCTCTGCCCATACGATTTCATAATCTATACCCATTTCTTCAGCAATATCATCTATCTTGCTACTGATAATACAATCGTACCATCCGTAATCCACTAAATCATAATACTTGATAGTTGTTACATGGAACTGATTCTTCCGTACTTTTCCCTTATCATCACGATAGCTTTTATCATGGATTGTTATCTTATATGCTGTTTTAATGGAACGCTCAAATTTTTCATCTGAATATGTATAACCATAACTTGTATAAGGAACTCCGTTTACTGTCCAATTTGATGTAGTGACACATAATTCCTTGCCACAACCAATAGAATTTGAATTCTTCATCTGTATTTCCTGAATATAACAATGCATCAGTTCACCTCCTGATAATGTAGTTACATTTTATAATCAGTCGGTAACTACATAATCGAATTTACCCTTTAGTAACTGATTTACTTCTGCCTTTGTCTTACCACACAAGAAACATATTTCTGTTTGTTTATTTGCCATATATAAATACTTCTCCTTATCCAAAAAATCTACACTGATTCATCAAGCAACATTCCCATATGTAAATAATTCCACCTTTTTACTCTCATCAAGATCAGAAAATATTTTTCTCATATACGCAATACCTTCCACAGTGAAAACATAACTATAAGTAAAACTATCTCCATATCTATTACGCCCAACAATCCTTAGTATATTTTTATCTAATGCGTCTTCTGTAGCAAACGAAACCCGTTTTGACACTCCCTTAGACTCCATTTCTTTCATTGTTATAATACCTAAACCAGCCATATATTCTCTGACCTTATCGTAGATGTAATCTCTTGGTAACGTCCCATCCTCAGCAAAAATTTTAAATAAGTTGCTAAATCTTACTTCTCCATCACAAATAGGCTCAAACTCCTTATTAACAGAAACTTTTTTGTCAAGTGGCATATCCATTTTCTTTTGCTCTTTATTTCTAAATTCCGAAAACAATATTGCCATTTTCTCTAATTCTTTTATCTTATCATCCCTAACCACATATTCTTCATGTCTCATTTTTTTACCGTTTATTACATAATTCACTGGTTTAACTTTAGTATATTGATATTTATTACTCCCATTATCTTCTAAATATTTTTCGAACTCTTTAATAATTGAAGCCTGTGATTCCTTTTTGGGTGTTACATGTTCAAGCAAAATGCTTTTTAGTGTCTTACATTTTTCAAAGTATACAAAACCTTCACATTCTTTAATCGCATAATTCGCTAATACATTTGCAATCGCACATATCAACGTATTGCCAGCCTCTGGAATCTTATTGCCATTTAATATTTCTGCCATCGTATTTTCAGCATTATATAAACTGATTCCTGCTTTTCCAAATTGTGTAGTAAAATAGCTTTCCAGAATCAGAATCCTTGCTTTCGTTGAAATCGTATCGTTTCCTGAATATCGTTCCAATATTTCAAAACTAAAATTTTCTTCACCATATTTATTGAAATCATTCTGTAATCCTTTATTATAGTGACGATTCTTCCTTAACTGAGGAATATGTTCATCATGCCATCTTCTATAAATATCCAAACTCTCGCCTATATATAATTTACCTGTTACCCTGTTTGTAATGGTATAGATACCTGATACCTTATTCATTGTCATAATATATAATTTAGGTTCCTTCAATAATGTTTCTCCTTTACTTAAATAGTGTTTCTAAATGCTTCTAAATTCCATAAAATCATACTTGCTTTTGCAGTCCATGTATGGTAATCTATTGGTAAAAGTTAATAGCAGTTACCTTCATACATGGAACCGCTTTTTTTGATTTGCACGCAAAAAATTCCAAAAACCATTGATTTTTCAAGGTTTTCTCCGTTTTTGGTATGTTTGATTTCCCCCGTGGATTTCGTAAGTAAAACATCTATAAAATCTTTATTTTTCAACACTTTTCAAGAGTCAAGATGTTTAAAATCCCCCCTATTGTATACGAGTGTATAATAATTGAACGTAGTGAATAGTGCAAAACAACATTCCTATACAACAGGTCTTAAAACTATTTCATAGTCCAATAATCGATCTCCATTCAAATCTGTTTCATCAAGGTTATTATCTCTTTCATCATTATTCATATCAGTATTAACACTATTATCTTCTTCATATGGATTGATAAATTTATATTTATTCCATTCATATCCTTTATCAGTGTATTGCTTCTCAATAACTAAACATCTCTCTTTACCTAATTTCCTTATATGTTTACCTATTTCATTTGGAGTTAATTCATCCAAACCAATTGTATGTGCCAATTCATCATAAGTTACCTTTATTCCATTATCCAGATTATTTACTAATGCGATATATATAAGATAATCTATCTGCGATATTTTCCCATCAATCAAGGCATTTGCAACTGAAAAATAAAATCTTATACTTCCTTGTTGAAATTCCCGTAAGCGTCTTGACATTTTTAATCGGCATTCTTTAAAATCATCAGGTTTCTTTTTATTTGGTGTAATCTCTATATAATTCTTCTCCTGTAAGCCTTCCAAAAGTTCTTTTAGTCGTTTTTCACCAATGCAATATCTCTTTTTTATAGATGAATATAATAACTCTTGCAAATATCTTACACGGAACCCACGTCTACCAAAGCTGTTTTTATACACTTCCAAAAGAGTAACGATCAAAAATTCATGTCCTTTTGTTTCTCTGAAATGTTTTCGTGTTAAAATTTTCTTATTGATTATAGCGGCTTTTTCATCTGCTATTGATATTTTTGCTCCATTATGATAAGTTCCGCAATATACTTTATCACATTGTTCTTCTACAAATTTTCTTCGTGGATCATCTAGTTTAAAACTTTCATAGCATCCTAACAACTTATAATCTTTACATAAATAGCTCTTTACATCATCTTCTATAATTTTTTTAGTTTTTGGTGGTCTACATTTTGCATTATATTCGTGGCATAAAGTATAGATTTTTGATTCCTGATATCCTTCCATTTGCAGCAAATTTACAATCCTACCAAGCCAGAAGTCACGCTGTCCTTTATTTGCTCCCTCATTAAGCATTTTTCTTACACAGAGATAACAAGGATATTCATTTAAACTTTCATAATCATATTTTTGCTTTTCAAGAATTTTGATATTCTCTTGTTGTTTGTTATAATAATTGATTAACTTTGATAGATATGGAAGTTTAAATGCTTTGAATTGATTTCCTACTCTGTATCTGTTATCTATAACTTTCACAAATGACCATTTTTCTTTATTTTCATAGTCATATGATCCATCATCCAGTTTATGATTATATGTACAAGGTGGTCTTGAAATCTGTGTTGGTGAAGCTGCTTTTATATCTGCGCCTAAAATTGATACAAGTGTTTTATTTATCTCAACAACTTCTTTTAACTTACATGTAGGATGTATGCTTACATAATAATGATACCCATGCCCACTATTAATGCATCCATGAAGAAATAATTTTGGTATTTTATCCTTTATCATTTGTGTACAATCTCTTGCATCCTTCATATCAGGATAATCTTTTCTGTCAAAATCTAAATATATGACTTTTCGCATCCGTTGGCTTGTGATAGTTCCATCTTTTTTTCCATAATTAGTAGCAATCTGATTATAAACATCATGTGTCTCACGAAATTCATTGATGAACCATTGAAAAGATTTGAAACTTTTTAAATATCGTACAATTTTATCTTCCTCACCTTTTCCAACATTCCCATTCTTGTCACGTCTTAATGCAATCATCCTTATATACTCATTATCCTTTAATTTTTCAGGATAAAGCATATCATAGTACCTTTTTAAAACCTCTGTCTGTGTGTTATTACTAATAATTCATCACTCCCATCTGATTGTTCTTTTATCATTTCTGCATAATTTCTACTCATAATCATCTTCTCCTATAAAGGGCACGAAGACGGTATTTAGGTAGCAACACCGTCTTATTGTTTATAGTTACAATATCTACTTCTACATTTAAAACTCATTTACACTGCAATTTTTTCATCTGCTACTCAATAACTCATTCCTCCTCCGTCACTTTTAAAACTTTTTCTACATTTTCTTTACATGCACCATCACAAACACTCAAATACACAGTAACAATAATCTCCGAATCAGGATTCATCCGTCCGGTTTCAACTATGTAGCCTTTATTCTGAATGTCTCTCTCATAATGCCAACCAATCGCATCCATGAATACACCCGATTCACAAAGAAAGCTGAAATTCTCTGTAAATTTGTTTGTATCCATAATTTCCGTTTTGCCAGAAGTCTTATAATAAACTTCTACTTTTTCTGCTTTCACCAGATTGTTGGTGATTGCTTTATTGATTTTGGTTGTTGTGGTTACTTTTCTCATGGTTTTATATTCTCCTTTTCATTTTTATGTATGAGCAGCACCCATGACACGATACTGCCCTATGGTTGTTACTTCTACATTGCCTATCTATTCATTCTCTTTCAGTTTTACTCCTAATTACGTTGATCTTTATCTCACCATGAATGGCGCAAACAATCACAAATACTGTGCACGATATCATAAAAACAAGACCAAATATTACACCTAACTTAAATAATATCTATAATATCGTTGCTAACATATAAATTCTCCCTTCCGTTTTGTTGGTGGGTGAGACGGATAATCCCATCCATTGTTGACTTCTACATTTCAATAGTGATACATCCAAACTCATCAATGATCATCTTATCCATTACATCACTGATACTTTTGAACTTTTCCAAACAGTTCTGTAATTCTGAATGTGTCTTACCAGAAACCTCTTCATCATCACGATAGAATTCTTTGTCTGACAACCATTCGATATCCTGTTGAAATGCCAAAAGATAATCATGGTATCTCCTCTGAATTGACGATAATGTGTCTCCTAAGTTTTTTACCTTATCAGATGATTCAGCTAATTTTTCTTCTGAGTTTTTGTGTTCTTCTTTTTTCTCATTTCTCTTGATAAATGAATTAGGACTTTTTCTTCCACGCCGTATATCTTCCTTCTCTTCTTCCGAAAGCCTAATCTTATCAATATTTTTAGCAAGACTATCGGCCGCCGAAATGCTTCTATTATTCATAACATCTGTAACAAATTTTGCATCTTCATCACGCCCTTCTTTTTTAAGCTCGTCTACCTTTTTAATAGTATTAATGGCTCTATCAACCTCGTGTCCTGATTTCAACCCCACCTTCTGAGCTACAACTTCTCTGGTTTCCCCTGTTACAAAATCATCTTCTCCCCGTTCCGCCAAATTTGGCGTATCGGTAAACTGACCATTCCGTGGTGCCGAATTTGGCACATCGGTAGAGCCTTCCTGAACCACCAAATCCGAAACACCGTTGGATAACCGGTTTTGTTTTAACTTGCTCTTTTTACGCTTTTCTGCCAGAGCTGATAGCATCTGTTTTAAAACAACAGCCTCTCTTGCCTTTTGCTCATTGGTCTTTTCTCTTGTGGCATTATTGTCGATTAGATACTCAATTTCTTGTTCTGGTGTATCAAAATCAACAATCTCCACATTCACTTCCTCAATGCCAAGTTCTTTACATGCTCTCAACCGTCTGTGGCCAGCCAAAACAATCCCATTTGAAGTCACAACCAATGTATGAACTTGTCCACTCCTTTTTATCTTCTCTACCAGATCAGAAATATCTTCGTTATGTCCATAAATCTCTTCATTCTTAGGATGTGGCTTCAAATCAGAAATCTTCATCTTTCTATGTTCACTCATCTCTATACCTCCAATCCTCGCAACTGCTTTTCTACATATTTCAGTCTTGCCATCACTTTAACTCTGGATGTGGAACTCTGACCACAATATGAAGCATATTCGCAATCTGGCGTATAAGAATCCATAAACTCCTGAATCCACTCGCCATATCTCTGGAGAGGAATATTCAGTTCATCTATAGTCTGAATATGATAAGCCAAAATCGGGATTGTAGTTTTCTTCATCAAATTATTCGGTTTCCCTGATGTTGGCACAGCTATATTCAGCTTACTAAAAAGTTCCTCGCAATACACGAGATCACTATCCTTGTGGTTAACCCGGAACCATTTTGCGAACTCCATAATCGCATCATTATTGAAATTCTTAAAAGGGTAATCCATAACAAGCATCAACGTTTGTAAGATTGTCGTCTGTATATCTCCCTGTTTTCTCCGCAATGATGAGAAATAAGATTTATGCGAATCTTCTGAAAAGAACTCGCTCGCTTCTACCCTTTCCACAAAAGCGGCCAATTCGTCACCGAGAAAAACTCTTGTTTTCTGGCTTTTGGTCAACGCCGTGCCGTTATTGAGCCGATAAAATTGCTCCTCAATTTCCTCATCTGTGCAGTTTGTAAGCACAATCACGGAAAGCACTTTATCCTTGAGGTTCTCCTGTAATTTAGGATCAATCTCTGAGAAATACCTCCCAGCGATTTCGTACTCTTCTATACTTGTTTGCTGCTTTCGCTGTCCATTTTCATCCATAACTACTTTTCTCTTCTGGATATTGACGACAGGTGTACCCTCTGCCAATTTGAAGCTGTTCTTCATATAGTCATTCAACGTTGTAAATCTCTGTTTACCATCCAAAACGGAAAATGAATCGTAATCCCCTTCAAACTGTTGCAAGGCGTATGCCTGTGGTATCGCAAAACCAGCCAAAATACTGTGGATCAAAAGGCTCTGCTGTTCCAGATCCCACTGTCCCGGCTTTCTCTGCATAGGATGATCAAATACAATCGTCTTGTTTTCAATCCCTTCGTTAAGTTTTTTAACTGTGTACTCTCTTTCAATAGTCTGCATAGTTCTCTCTCCTTTTGATTTTAATTAATGCTCGTTTAAAAAATCTCTTACATCTTCCGGCGACAAGTCGTACCTGTGACCGGCGACAATATTCCCAGAATAGGAATCTAAAATCATGTAACCGTCTCCAAGTCCAGGCGCATACTTTTTGTCTCTTCTTTTTACAAGAAGAAATCCCCTTCTTTGCGCTGCCAATCGGAGGTTGACACTTTTTGTTGTTGTAATCAATGATTTCACCACCTTCCTTTTTCTTATATTCTCTAAAACAATATTTTCAGTAACGATATGGGATAAAAATATCAGGCTTTTACAGCCCTACATTCTCTCAATAAGCATCCCTCCCGATATTTACTTCTCTAAATCGCAATCATTTCTTTTTCCATTTAGGAAATACACTTTTCAAAAATATATTTCTCCATTCAAAACAGAATTTTCTAATCTTTTTCTATCTTATCAATAATAAAGTCCTTCAAAATTTTCTATGAATTTAAAAATTACCATAGAAATTTTAAATTTCCTGATACAATTATTAATGAAAACATTTGCTGAAACGCTTGACTCGTCGTTAGATAAATGATTAAATATGGACAAGCGCAATTTTGCGTTTCAAATTCTTACCGAAGCGGTTAAGAATTTGTGTGTATGTATGGGAAAGCCTGTCAATCATCCAAGGTGCTGCCAACACCGTCTGAGGATTTTTGATGGGTTTTCTTGCATTAAGTTATCAGTGTATAATGATAAATATAGAACACATGTTCCTCTTTGTCAATAGTTTTATAGAACATATGTTTGCTATTTTCTGGAATTTGTATTCATCTTTAGAATTTATACACTGAATTAGTATAATGACATGCCTATTCGATAAATAGGACTCTATGAAAACAGAAAAACTACCGTCAGATATTTGCCTGTTGGTAGTTTACATTTTACTATGATGAAATTGGTATATTCTCTTTATATTAAATTCTTATATTCCTGTCTGCCATCTACAACTGCATATATGGTAACAATTTTTTTACTCTCATTTACTTTATAAAATATCAAATGTCTTTCTACAATAAGCACCTTGTATCCCTGTTTCCGCAAAATAGAATATTTTGGATTGCTACCGGACATAGGAAATTCTTCTAATCGTCTTATTGCCGTTTCAATCTTATCCAGATAATTCAAGGCAATATCCGTACTCCCGGAATCATCCGCAATATAGAAGATAATCTCTCTTAGCTGCTCGTCTGCTTTATCTGTTCTGACAATTTTATACTTCATGGGATTGCCTCTCTAAAAGTGACTTTCTTAGATCATCGAATGTATTTTGTATTGGTGCTATCCTGCCATTAGCAGCATCTTCTTCTGCTTCTGCCAATGTACGCAACAGTTCCAGTTCCGATTTCATCTGATAATAGTCCTGTAACCCCAATATGGCAGTATCACCGCGCCCATTAACAGTAATAATGACTGGACTTCTTTCTTCATGGCATTGTCTGGATATTTCATTATAATGATTTCGTAAATCTGAAGATGGTCTGATCGCTTCCATATGGATTCCTCCGCCCATTTGATATAGTCATATTATATCCTAATTTGTATATATTATCAAGGGAATAACTCATTCTTCTTATTAGATATTGAAATTGGTGTTTACTATGAAATACTGTTTTCAAGTCGGGGACATCTGATAATGTTCCTGTACCGATAAAGGATATAGGGGTAGCCTATATTATATTTATGAGTATAGATCTGCCCCTTATGCTGCTATCAATCGTAATACCCATACTGCTGACAGATCTGGTGTATCGCCTCAACGTAAATGTTTCTGGAATGTTTATGCGGATTATTGTTACGATTCTTCTTATCCATATACCAAGTGCGTACTTCCGGCCAATGACCGCTATCCTTGAACCAGCCATCTTTCTTTTCCAAATAAATAATATCCCTGTGATTTTTCTACTCAAGTATACTTATTTTGCTTCTTATATTTACTTTTAGATCATGATTTAGATATTTTCAAATCAGTTATATAAACAGTCCCTTTCTGTTTGATACAATCTTCCGGGAAAAACACAAAGCAAATTTCATCAACATGTTTCCAAGTATCAATAACTTTAGAAAAAGTATTTAGAGAAAGTGAAAATACATCTTTATTATGAGATAATTCTAATTTATATTTAAATAGCTTCAAATTTTCAGCTTTATTAGTTATTTCAATCCAAACTTCTTTGATATTATCAGTACAGCTATATGTAAATAAAAATTGGTAATTCTCTAAAATAAAGCTTCTCCAATCTCTCATAGGTAATGCTTTAAAACTATAACCTATAAAACGTGTTTCTTGCGGAGATGAAATTACGTCTGAAAAGTCCACATTAAAAATAATAATATCATTTTTATTTATGTTTATCATTTCACATGATTTACTTGAAATGTTTAAATTGTATTTGTCACCGTTGTCATTATAAATACAATATTCATCCTCAGTCAAAATTGGCAGTTCATCAATGTCTCCAATTATCTCTGCATTAGTATAATCATTATGTATTAATGTTCCATCCCCTATAAGAGAATGATCTTGAGCAACATTCTGTTTTCCATCACCCTGTTGTATCTGCCCACAGTTATTATTGTTTGATTTTGTGAGTTTTGTAATCTTAGCTGCTACAACTAAAGAAATTATTAATCCAATAATAGAGCATATACTGGCTATAAGGTTAAAAATATCCATAAAATTCATATTAAATCCATCCTTTTTCTTTTTATATTATCACAAAATATAAAGTAAGAAAATGCATACTATTTTTTTCCAAATAAAATACTTAAAATTTTTTGCAAAAGAATTATATTTACTTTCATTTATCCATATGCTATCCTTTGTATATCAAATCATTCCAAAAAAGGAGACTCCCCTATGGCACGAAAAAGGAAAGTCATTCTTACACCTGAAGAAGAATTAAACCAGATTATTGCGGATATCGAAACAGCAGAAGAAAACTTAAAGGCACTGAAAAAAGCCAAAAAGGATTTAGAGGAAAAAGTCAAGATGGAGCGTCTCGCCGCTTTGGATGATATGATCCAGAGGAGCGGAAAGAGCTATGATGAGGTTAAGGAGTTATTGAGTGAATAATCTCTCCTGATTGATTTTAATGAAAGGATGTGAAACGACAATGGGAAAAGTATCTGGAAACACACATACGCAGCAACAGCTTAATAATTATGCCAATCAGCGTAATTCCAATAATTCCGCTTATCGAGCAAATAACAACAATCATGCTAACCAGTTAAATCCAAATAACCAGGCAAGCAAAAGCGGTCAATCCAGTAAATAGCGCTTTTAATTTTACAGCAAAAAGCCAGTCCGTTTATCAGGCTGGCTTTGTTTATGTGGTCACTGGATTATTGTAAAATAGCGCATTCTCAGTATACTTTTTATATAGAATCCAGTAAAATCAATACTTCCCATATGGTCCATATCAAGAAATGCCTATTTTTCAATGTTTTTAGCATATATGGAGCGCGAAAAATGGCTTATTTTCGTTGTGTTTGGTCTGGTTTATATTAAATTTTTCTATGCATAATCAGATGCTTATCTCTCTTTGTAAGGAATATTGTTTTTCATAAAATATTTTTTTAAATCGTCCGCTATATCCTTATTGCACTTTTCCCCTATAATGACCCTTGATATTGTCAATTTAAAATCAGAAAATGGCTTTTCTATCCCTTTATATCCTAACTGCTCTTTTATATTCTTTTGAATAATTCCAAGATTTATCTCCCCATTATCATATGGACAATATAACATCCTTATTTCTTTTTCTTTAGTAGAATCAATATTTGCAGTTATATTATACGGATTCTTAATTACCCACGGGATTATTGATAAAGCCGGATCAATTTCATTAATTCCTGATATCACCATCTGATCAAAGTCTATATTTAGCTTTTCCGTATACTCAACTGGATATAAATAATCATAGTCTCCCACATTAAATTCTATACAGATGCCATTTCCATTATTAGCATAAATATTCCACATATAATCCTGATACTCATAAGATAACGAGTACACATCATACATTTCTGTAAGAAAATTAACTAATAAATGGACGTTATCTCTACTTCTTCCAGTAGCCTTTGATACTTTATCTACATTATATTTAATTTCAAATTCTGTATCATCATTTAATGTTTTATAAAAAGAAAACCAAATTTTCTCCGCTTTTAACGTCTTTAACTTTGCTTCCGTTAATAAATCATCTTCATTAAAAGCTACAAATTTATATACCTTCCCATTTTTGATAATGCTTTTCAAATAATCAATTTTATAAGGGGTTGCCCTATCTGGTTTATCTTTTAAATTTCCGCATAGTTGAACATATTTTTCATAAAAACTCATAAACATACACTCCTTCTGAAATTATGATCTCTCTTTCCTTACGCCTTTAAATGGTGTACCATCTTGTTTTGACATCCATGAATTGTCCTGTTTCTGCATTTCGTTTTACCCATTGATTAGTTAATGGATTAAACGTCTGTGATCTCCCCCTAACCATACCTTTTCTCTGTCCATCTCCTATTGGTGCATTCTTAGCCATAAAATATACCTCCTTCAAAATTCAATAAAAAACACCCGAAAACGCACAATAATAACAATACTTTGTCTTTTCCTCTAAGTTTCGTATGTTATCTTCCGCAGTAATCGAGTGTATATCTGTCTTTTCTCTTTTGTTTTCCAGATAATAACATATTCAAATTATGCTTGTCAAGATATTGTCGATATTTTTTTATACAGCATTTTTTATACATACAACATACAGTATAAGTATAGTTAACATAATTGCTTTGAACGTCAAACTATTATTCCAAAATTTCTCCGAACTCCCCCAAACCACCACAAAACAACAATATCTCCCAACAAATCAGCATTTTTAGATCATCTCCCCATTTCAAATACATCATCAAAAACCCCCACATCCACCCTATTTTTCAACATAATCTCGAACTTTCTTCAAAAATCCCAAAAATCACGCCTTATTTCCTCTCTGATCTAACCCCCTCACATCACCCCAAATCAAAAAATCCCTTGAAAATAAAGGATTTCCAGCATTGCACATCATATATGAACCACCTTCTACCGAACATCGTTTTGTTAAATCATATTTTAATATTCTCCATTCCAAATACTCTGCCATAACAGTAGTTTTTTTGCATAAATTCAACTTTCCACATCTTCCGCACCGAACTATACTCCGAGTTTATTTTTATTCCCTTCTACACAAAAAAGAAGCCATAGCCGAAACTAACTATGACCTCTAATATCTCTTTTCATAACCTATGCAACCTTACATACCTTCTTCAGCTTAGTCACAATCTTTTTGGATTCTGCCGGATTGTCAATCAAGTATTGTTTCGCGTTCTCCCTTCCCTGTCCGATCTTATTACCATCGTATAAATACCATGACCCGCTCTTAGTAATAACGCCGTTTCCTTCAGCCTGATCCAGAATATCACCTTCAACAGATATACCATGACCAAACATGATATCAAACTCTATACTTTTGAATGGTGTTGCTATCTTATTTTTCACAATTTTAATTCTTGTTCTCCGTCCAATCTCTTCACCGCCACTTTTAATTGATTCAATCGCTCTCATGTCCAGCCTGACAGACGCATAATATTTCAATGCTCTACCACCTGTCGTCTTCTCTGGATTTCCAAACATAACACCAACCTTTTCACGTATCTGGTTAATTACAATCAGCGTACATCCGCTATTGTCAAGATATGGTGTCAGCACAGACAATGCATCCGACATGATCCTTGCAGATAATCCACAATGGGAATCACCTATATCACCATCAATCTATGCTCTGGGTGCAAGTCCAGCTAATGAATCAATCACAACCGCACTAAAAGTACCAGACTGTGCAACTGTTTTGCATGTTTCAAGTGCCATCTCCAGATTATCCACATGCATAAGGTAAAAATTCTTTTCTTTAATTCCCATCATTTCAATGGTTTCTTTTGTCAGTGTTCGCTCTGTATCTATGTATAATACAGGCTTATCTTTCTGATACTGTTTGCACATCTGTAATGCGAGAGTAGTCTTTCCTGCACTTTCAGGCGCATAAATTTCAACAATGCTTCCCTTCTTGATCCCGCCGACACCAAGGGCAATATCAAGCCCCATAATACCTGTAGATACGATGTCATCTTTTAATGATGGCAGTTCGCTTAACTGCTTAATGCTCAAAGTACCATATTGTCTGGTTAAATATGAAAATGTTTCTTCAACTGTCATTGCTGTGCTCATAGTAATTTTTCCTCCATTTTTCATTTATTTTAAATATACTTCTTCATAAACTCTTATAATCTTCTGTTGAGCCTCCGCATAGTTCCTGCAAGTCTCAATGATCTCAACTACATCTTCCCTATGCAAAAGGCCGAAATCATCAGCCAGTGTCATTAATTCTTTTTGGGCTGATATGCCAAGCAAATTGTTGACCGAAATATTATGTTTCCTCATCAGTTTTTTGGCTTCTTTGATAATCTCTTTCTGTGTAGGCATATCCTTATAACATTTATCTGGTATATATGTAGCCGCATTAGTCTTCTCTTTATCTTTCTCCACGCCAAACAAAAGAAATCTGCTGATACATTTAACTCTTCACAAAGTCTTGCAAAATAAGTTATAGATATATTTCTTTGTGCGATTAATGTCTTTCTATCAAATCCACATTGCTTTGC
>Ga0137308_101084_pt1 | contig 31424 bp, 18 predicted proteins | sample Inofrocosms_June_FD_97181 | JGI IMG/M metagenome (GOLD analysis project Ga0137308, IMG submission 97181) | Mouse cecal microbial communities from Vienna, Austria - N-Acetylneuraminic and N-Acetylglucosamine D2O microcosms_June | ecosystem: Host-associated > Mammals > Digestive system > Large...
ATCACATGCTTTGCCTTTATTATGATTCCGGGGGCGCTGCTGGGGGCTAAGATTCACGTCATGTTCCTATTGTCATGGCTGATTGCATTTCCGTTGTGTATGTATCTGGGATACAGCTATAAGGAGCTCCAGTCCGGTATGATCGGATTCATACCCAAATGTGTTGTTCCGGTGCTGCTGATCCTGACCATTGGTGCCCTGATCGGCTCCTGGTGTGCCAGCGGAACCATTGCCTATATCACTTATCTGGGATTGCAGGTTATCAATCCCAGATACTTTATGGCGACGGCATTTGTGGTAACTCTGATCTGTGCATGCTTTACGGGAACCAGCTTTGGCACCTGCGGCACCATCGGCGTGGCCCTCATGGGAGTGGCCCTGGGAATGGGCCTGGATCCCTACTGGGCGGCAAGCCCTATCTTGTGTGCAGCCGTGATCGGTGACGGCATGTCCCCGCTGTCGGACACGCCCAATGTAATCGCTGGCGCGGCGGAGGTGGATATGTTCGAGAGCGTAAAATTCCAGCTGCCCATGACAATTCCGGTCGCGGTCCTGAGTTTTCTGTTCTTCCTGGTTATGGGGGCCACAGGTTCTGTGGAAGCAGCAGATACCTCATCCATCGGGATTCTGGTCCGGGCCATCGGTGACAGCTATCACCTGGGGATTTACTGTATCCTGCCGGTCGTTCTGGTATTTGGCCTTCTGGTGATGAAGTTCCCGGCAATCCCGTCTATCCTGGTGGGAAGTCTAAGCGCCCTGGGGATAGCCTGTATCTTCCAGGGAGAGACCTTTAAGAACGTGATCAATGCCATGTGGAACGGTTATACCCTGGAAGCAGAGAACGAGATGGTGGCAAAGCTGTTCAGCCGCGGCGGTATCTCCGGCATGACGGGCACCTGCGTCCTGATCATCTTTTCCTTCGGACTGTTTGGAATCCTCAATGAGGCGAAGATCCTGGATACCCTGGTAGAGCCGCTGTCCAGGCTGATCAGATCCCGTTTAAGCGGTGTAATCTGCGTAATTATCCTGGGCTTTCTGGCCAATCTGTCCTCATCTGCCAGCTTTTCGGAGGTATTTACCGGCAATATCATGACACCGGTGTATGATAAGGCTGGCCTGAACAGGCTGGATCTGGCAAGAGCCGCGACCGTAGGCTGTCTGGCATTCTCCATGTTCATTCCGTTCGTGGTCATGCCGGCCACAGTGACTGCTTCCCTGGGCGTGGATCCGGTGAAAATGATCCCGTATTACATCAGTATGCCCATCTACCTGGTGGTGATCCTGGTGATCACCGCGCTGAATCTGGATAAAAAGCTTCTGGAGAAGCATGAGCAGAAACAATAACATGGGGATAACCAGAGGGGAGGGTGTTTGGCGGTTGTCTGGGCAGCTGCCCGGATGATATCATAATAATGTACTCCAGGAGTCTCCCCGCACCTGCTTTTGCGGCTGATATTCCGGGAGTACAGAATATCAATTGAGGAGGGATTTTATCATGGAAAAACTGTATGAGAGAATTGCAGCATATATTGACAGTCACCGGGAAGAGATGGTGGCAAAGCTGTGTGAACTGGTGAACCTGGAGGGGCATTTTGAGGAAAAGGGCAATGTGGAGATGGCCCGTGACTGGTTCCAGAGAGAGCTTGAGGCGGAAGGCTTCGTGTGCCGGATCCGCGAGGTAGCGCCGGACCGTGCCGGTATTCTGACTGGCATTCTGGGGGAGGACCGTCCGGGCAGGCCGGTCATGTTCTCCGGACATATTGACACGGTTCATTACAAGGGATCCTTTGGAGGCGACAATCCCTGCAGGGTGGAGGATGGCCTGATCTATGGCCCGGGGGTTCTGGATATGAAGGGCGGTCTGATTATCGCGCTGTATGCAGTGAAAGCCCTGAATTCCATCGGCTATGATGCCCATCCCATTAAGTTCCTGGTGGATGCGGAGGAGGAGTCGGATCACGTGGGGAATGACTGCGACCGGTATATGACTGAGGAGAGCCGGGGCGGCCTGGTGGCCTTTAACATGGAGTGCGGTGAGCTTCAGAACCGTCTGTGTACGGCCCGTAAGAGCCAGTACACCTATTATCTGACCGTGGACGGTGTAGGTGGTCATGCGGGAAATGATTTCCTGCGGGGAAAGAATGCTATTCACGAGGCAGTTCACAAGATTGAAGAGATCATCCGACTGACAGACCTGGACCAGGGAACTACCGTGACTACGGCAGTCATTAAGGGCGGCGGCCATACCAGTGGAATCGCGGATCACTGTGAGGTGGTATTCGATGTGCGTGTCAGTAATGAGGCGGAGGCAAAACGGATTCTGGATGCCATGCATGCCATTGCCGCGAAGACCTACATAGAGGGGACAACCACGAAGCTGGATTATTACCGGGCCAAGCTGGCTCCCCTGCAGGAGACGGAGGATGTACTGCGGTTCTTCAATCTGATTAATAAAGTAGCTGTAGAGTCCGGGTTTGAGCCTTTTGGGAAGATTCACCGGGGCGGCGCCACGGATGCCGGCAATATCAATGCGGCGGGCGTGCCGGTGGTGGATGCCTGCGGGATACGGGGGGATTTTGCCCACAACAGGAAGGAGTACGGTGTCCAGGAATCCCTATATGACCGGGCCAAGATTTTTGCCGGAGTGGTTGCAAAGATTGACGAGCTGTAAGCAGCTGCCAGTGACTATGGAGCATATGACAGACATCTGCTGTTTGACGGAGCAGTGGATTCTGTCAGTGATGAGAGTTCATGGACTGGCGGCGGAAAGGAGTGTGTCATGAATTTACCCATGAACCCGTTTTTCTGGGTCATGGCCCTGGTGCCGGTATTATTTTTGCTGATTACCATCATGAAGTTTGGATGGGGTGTGGCCAGGGCCGCCCCTGCCGGGATGGTCCTGGCCCTGGGAACCGCGGTGCTTTTCTACCGTTCCTCTCCCGTGGCGCTGCTCTATGAGAGCGGCAAAGGGATCTGGAATGCGGTGACCATTCTGCTGGTGGTGTGGCCGGCGGTATTTTCCTACGAGCTGACCTGCCAGTCCAGGGGTTTTGACGCCCTCCGCCGGGGAGTCCAGGATCTGACCCGCCATGAGCTTTTGCAGATCCTGATTCTGGGCTGGATTTTTCCCAGCTTTCTCCAGGGGATCACCGGCTTCGGAGTGGCTGTGGCTGTGGGGGCGCCCCTGCTTCTGAGCATCGGGGTGAATCCCCTGTACAGTATCATCATCGTGCTGCTGTGCCACTCCTGGGGTGCCACCTTCGGAACCCTGGCGCTGGCCTGGGAGGCCCTGGCCGAACAGTCCGGCGTGGCTGGAGGGGAGGCTGCCCGGGCGGCATTTCTGGCGGCAGCCATGATCTGGTTTTCCAATTTTGTGGGAGTTTGTCTGTCCTGCTGGTTCTACGGCAGATGGAAGGCTTTAAAAGAGATCGCCCCGGTGGCCGTACTTCTTACGCTGATGACTGGTGGCGGGGAGCTGCTGCTGGCACCAGTCAATGCGACTATATCCAATTTTCTGCCATCAGCCGCAGCGCTCTTTGCCACCTTTCTTCTTTGCAGAATCCCGCACTATCAGAGGTCCTGGCGGCTGGAGGGAAGTCCTATTATAAAAGAGCAGAAGGAAGCGGCTTCTGGCCAGACTCCAATGACTTTCCATGAAGCATTTCTGCCTTACTATGTATTGACTCTTGTTACAGTGATTTGTCTCCTGATCCCGCCGGTCAACAGGCTCCTGGGCCAGTGGCGTCTGGGATTTGCTTTCCCGGAGACGGTAACCGGATTTGGTTATGTGACCGGGGCGGAACATATGTTCTCTCCTATGAAGCCACTGACCTATGCGGGAACCTTCCTGGCCTTGTCGGCAGGGATCAGCGGGATCTGTTACTGCCGGAAGGGATATCTGGACGGATCTGGAGTCCGGGCTGCTGCCCTGAGGACGGCAAAGAAATGTATTTCCCCCACTATTGCCATCACCTGCTTTATTATCATGTCCAGGTTCATGGGAAGCAGCGGCCAGATCCATGTGCTGTCCCAGGGGATTGTCTCGGTGCTGGGACGCTACTATGTGCTGGCGGCGCCTTTTTTGGGGATCCTGGGAACCTTTATCACAAGCAGCAATATGTCTGCCAACATTCTGCTGGGAAATTTCCAGATGACAGCTGCCACCTTCCTGGGGATCCGTCCGGCGGTGACTCTGGCTTTGCAGACCGCAGGCGGTGTGCTGGGAACGGCATTTTCACCGGGCTGCGTGCTCATGGGAATCTCTACCACGGGAATGGCCGGGGCGGAGGGGGAAATCTTAAGGAGGATTGTACCTGTGGCGGCAGGGTGCGGGGCGGTATTTGGAATCGTTGCTTTCTTGTTTTTAATCTGAGTGTGAAACGGCAATACAGATGGCTGGGGGTGCCGGAAAAATCTTCCATAGTGTCCGGATACCCGGCTGAATGGTTACGGGTTTTTGGAATATAGAAAAATAATAGAAAGAGGAGATAATCATCATGAAAAACGTAATCTGCACAGAGGCTGCACCGGCAGCCATCGGACCCTATTCCCAGGCAATTGAAACAGCAGGTACGGTTTATATATCCGGGCAGCTGCCCATTGACCCGGCCACCGGGGAATTTCCTTCCGGAGATATCCGAAAGCAGACCAGGGCTTCCCTGGAGAATATCCGGGCCATTCTTTCCAGGGCGGGACTGGACTTTGGCAATGTAGTCAAGACCACGGTTCTTTTGCAGGATATTGGGGATTTTGGTGCAATGAATGAGGTGTACGGAGAGTACTTTACGGAGCCTTATCCTGCAAGGGCAGCCTTTGCTGTGGCGGCGCTTCCTAAGGGAGCCCGGGTGGAGATTGAGGTTGTAGCAGAAAAGTAAGCGCATCCACATGGAGGTTTGTGATGAAGGAAAGGAACAGAAAAAAGCCCGTCCGGATTGTAGAGACTGCATTTCGCGATGCCCATCAGTCCCTGCTGGCTACCCGTATGAGCACAGACCAGATGCTTCCTATTGTGGAGAAGATGGACCGGGTGGGATACCATGCAGTGGAATGCTGGGGAGGTGCTACTTTTGATACGGCACTGAGGTTTCTCAAAGAGGATCCCTGGGTGCGTCTGCGCAGACTGCGGGAGGGCTTTAAGCATACAAAACTGCAGATGCTTCTGCGGGGGCAGAACCTGCTGGGCTACAGCCATTACGCCGATGATGTGGTGGATTATTTCTGCCGCAAGTCCGTAGACAATGGCATTGATAATATCCGTATCATGGACTGCCTCAATGATATCCGCAATCTGAAGACAGCTATGAAAGCTACCCAGGCGGAAGGGGGACATGCCATCGTGGCGCTGGTGTATACCCTGGGGGATGCCTATACTCTGGACTACTGGAAGGAAATTGCCAGACGGATCGAAGATATGGGGGCGGATGAGCTGGGGCTCAAGGACATGGCAGGGCTGCTGACCCCATACCGGGCGCAGGAGCTGGTCCAGGCCCTGAAGGAAACAGTCCATATTCCAGTGGCAGTCCACACCCACTATACGGCAGGGGTGGCGTCCATGACCTACCTAAAGGCTGTTGAAGCGGGCTGTGACAGCATCGACTGCGCTATCTCGCCCCTGGCTTTGGGAACCAGCCAGCCAGCTACGGAGGTGATTGCGGAGACATTTAAAAATACCCCTTATGATCCAGGGCTTAATCAGGCCCTTCTGGGCGAGATCGCAGATTATTTTTCGGATATCCGGGAGGAGGCCATGGAAACCGGTCTCCTCAGTCCAAAGATGCTGGGGGTCAATATCAAGACCTTACAGTACCAGGTTCCGGGAGGCATGCTGTCTAATCTGGTGGTGCAGTTAAAGGAGGCCGGCCAGGAGGACCGCTACCGGGAAGTGCTGGAGGAGATCCCACGGGTGCGCAAAGACTTTGGAGAGCCGCCGCTGGTGACCCCGTCCTCCCAGATTGTGGGAACCCAGGCTGTTCTGAATGTAATCACCGGAGAGCGTTACAAGATGACTACCAGGGAGTCCAAACGTCTGCTTCAGGGAGAGTTTGGCCAGACTGTGAAGCAGCCGGATCCGGATGTGAAAAAGAAGATCATCGGCGATCTGCCCTGCATCAGCTGCCGTCCGGCAGACCTAATCCAGCCCCAGCTGCCTCAGTTTGAGAAGGAGTGTGCCCGGTGGAAGCAGCAGGAGGAGGATGTGCTGACCTATGCCATGTTCCCCTCTGTGGCGGAGGCGTATTTTAAGTACCGGGAAGCACAGCAGACCAGGATCGACCTGGATGTGGCAGATACGGTTCATGGGGTGTATCCGGTGTAGAATTACAGATTCTGGTCAGGTGGTTTTATGGTGTCGATGTATTCAAAAAGAAAAAGCCCTGGATTTTCCGAATCACCAGAAAATCCAGGGCTTTTGCCCCTGCCAAGGATGCCGGCAGCCGGACTCGAACCGGCACGAGGTCGCCCCCGTCAGATTTTGAGTCTGATGCGTCTGCCATTCCGCCACGCCGGCCTGCTTACGCAACAAAAGCATTCTATCATAGAGGGAGAGATTTGGCAAGTAGTTTGTGGGAAAAAATCCTAATTTTAATTGTGGGATGGTAACAGTTTAGATGCCCCCTAAACTGTTAAGTGGGATGAATGGTTACAGTTTTCAAAAAAGTCTTGATTGATTTGGCAGGAATTTCAGTGTGTAATGACATTAGAGCGTGTTTGAAAATTCATTCCTGGCATCTGCACGCCCCACTTCGCGGTATATTTGGGCCAAATTCAGGTTACATAGCCCACTATGCGCCCTTCATTTGGCCCAAATCTCCCACAAAGCGGAACGCACAGCTACCAGAAAGCAATTTTCAGACACGTTCTAGGGAAAATGCAACAGATAACGCTATAATAGATGTGATAATGACTATGAATGAAAATGATTTCACACTGGAACAGATAGCGGTTGCAACGAAAAAAAGTGTAGAGGAAGTCCAGGCTACCATTAAAAAAAGAGATCTTGTATTGGCATAATTACAGTAGATCCCCATGCCTGCCATCAGGCATCACCATTGGAGCACGATGAATTTACAGCCAGAACGCTGAAGGTTAACCGTGTGAAGACATGATCATCTGGTACAAGCGGTTCCAGAAACATTGATGGGGATATTTTCTGCACATTGAATGGTGATGAGTGGGGTTGTCGGGAAATGACATCTGCACACCATATATTGCTATGATATTTCATAAATTGCGCAATATATGGTATACAGACCGTCATTTTCCGACAGCCCTTTTTGCGCTTATTTCAGGGTGTTTCTGCAAAAATACCGTATTACGGTTTCTGGCAGGCGATATCATACCGGATCTGAAAGGCAGGCATATTCTCATCCAGATACCTGGGAATGGCTTCCTTTGCTACCTGGATGAAGTCCAGAGCAGCCGGGGGAAGGTTCTTTCCCTTCCGGTATGCCAGACCCAGGAGACGCCGGGGGATCTGGTGGTCCATGGAGCAGAACAGAGGTTCCTGCTCGAACCGTTCCTCCAATGTCACAGAGACTGGTGCCAGGGCGAAGCCTTTGCTTTCTGGTGCCAGACGGTAGACTGCGGATACATTTTCCAGTTCCATCATAGCCTGGGGCTGGATCTGGGACTGGCGGAAAAGCTCCTGGGCCAGATGCCAGGTGCCATGTATGGGGGAAGGAGAGATGAAGGGAATCTGCTCCACCACCCAGGGCGGAATGTACTGGAGAATGCCTTTTTCATTAGGAGGAAGGGATAGGTGGCGGAGGGCGGAGGCCTGTCGGCTCACCACCAGGGCCATTTCCTCAGAGCACAAAGGGACGAAATGAATATCCTCATCCAGGATCGGCTCCGCGCAGATGAAAATCAGATCAATCAGATCCTTGCGCAGTTTCTGCTGAAGTTCCATGCAGTTGCCCTCCGTCAGCCGGATCTCCACAGCCGGGCGCAGATTCTGGTAGGCGGGGACCACCCGTGGAAGCCAGGTATAGCTGCGGGTGGGATGCATGCCCACGACCAGGCGTTCCTTCTTCTGGACCGCGATCTCCGCCATCTCCCGGTCCAGCTCTTCTTTCATCTTCATCATCCGCTTCAGACCTTTGAGATAACGTTCTCCGGCATAGGTAAGCTGCACCGGGGAAAAGGATCGGTCAAACAGAGTCACGCCCAGTTCCCGCTCCAGTCCCTGGACATACCGGGTCAGGGCAGGCTGGGAGATGTGGCAGGCCTCGGCTGCCCGGGAGAAGCTTTTCAAGTCAGCAATGGCAAGCAAATATCTGCTTTTATCCAAATCCATAGAAACTCCTTTCATCACTGCTCAGGCAGTATCTGAACTGTTCGCCCGGTATACCCAGAACACACCAATAACGTATTTGCTATCCATTACTGTTTTAAGAACCTGATGCAATCTGGTTATAATCTTAATTCGGAAACGGTATTGGACATATTTTCTGTAAAAGAATAAAATTTAATTGTAATTGTAAGACACAGATGGCCAGATGTCAACTACAATCAGGGAAGTACAAATCCAGTGAAGGGGGTAACATAACCATGAGAGAGGCAGAATTTGCCTATATTAACGGGAATATCTACACAGCAGACCAGAAGTTTTCCAGGGTGTCCGCATTTGCCGTTTCCGGAGACCGGTTTATAGCCGCGGGAACCAGTGAAGAGATCCAAAAGCTGTGTACAGAGAACACAAAGATCGTGGACCTGGAAGGCCGCACCGTGCTTCCAGGCCTGATTGATTCCCATCTGCATGTGCACAATACCGGGGCCATGAGGATGGAACTGAATATTGTGGGAAAGCAGAGGGCGGAGATTCTGGATCTGGTGGCAGAAGCCGCTAAAAGAACGCAGCAGGGAGAATGGATCGTAGGGAGGGGCTGGATTAACGACACCTGGGAGGATACCTCCTTCCCGTCCAAAGAGGAGCTGGACGCGGTGGCGCCGGACAATCCGGTATACCTGAAGCGTGCCTGCGGACATGCCGGATGGGTCAACAGCCGGGCTTTTAAAGAAGCGGGAATCACCGGTTCCACCCCGGACCCGGTAGGCGGGGAGTATCTGCGAAAGCCGGACGGCACACTGCTAGGGGTGGTCACGGACCAGGCCCAGGAGCCTTTTAACAGGGCCATTCCTCCCTATAACCGGGAACAGCTGGGACGGATCGCCCTTCTGGCCCAGGAAAGCTTCTTCTCCTGCGGACTCACCACGGTCCATGATGCGGGAACCGCGGAGGAGTGGATTCAGGTATGGGAAGAGCTGTACAAGAAGAAAGAGCTGAAGGTGCGGATTTACGCCAGCATGCGGGTGGTGGGCCGCCCCAGCTATGAGGAGCTGTATACCGGATCCATGGAATTTTTCAGGAAAGGGCTGCGGATCGGCATGTATGACAACCGGCTCACCGCCAGAGCCTACAAGATCTCCTGTGACGGCTCCCTGGGGGCACGCAGCGCCTGGATGCTGGAGGACTACAGCGACCGGTCCGGCCATAAGGGTAATGGAAAATGGACCGATGAACAGCTATACCAGATCCTCTATGAGGCCCGGCGGGCAGGCTTCCAGACCATGTGCCATGCCATCGGCGACGGGGCCAACCGCCAGTGCCTGGATATCTATGAACGTCTCCTTGGGGAGATTCCGGACCCGGATGCCAGACTGCGGATCGAGCACGCCCAGATCCTGGACCAGGAGGATATCCCCAGGTTTAAGAGGCTGGGAGTGATACCAACCCACCAGACTGTCTTTTTGCGGACCGACAAAAAGGTGGCCGATGACCGTCTGGGACCGGAGCGGGTCCGGGGCGCCTATGCATGGCGGACCCTCATTGACCAGGGAAATGTCCTGCCCAATGGTACTGATTCCCCGGTAGAGAGCTGCAATCCCTTCCTCAGCATGTACTGTGCCGTAACCAGGAAGGATGAATACGGAAAGCCGGAGGAGGGCTGGTATCCCCAGGAAGCCCTAAGCCGTGAGGAAGCCCTGCGCTCCTACACGAACTGGGGGGCCTATGCAGGTTTTGAGGAGCATCTGAAGGGAAGCATTGAGACCGGGAAGCTGGCAGATTTTGTGGTCATTGACCGTGACTTTATGACATGTCCGGACCATGAGCTGAAGGATATACAGGTACTGAAGACCTATGTGGGCGGGGAATGTGTTTACCAGAAGTAGAGGAGTGACTGGAGTATGGGAACTGAACGAAAAGAGAAAAAAAGTCTGTTTTACCGGTTTATCAACGGGGTGGAGGTCATAGGAAACAAGCTTCCCCATCCCTTTTACCTGTTCTCGATTCTGATCGTTGTAGCCATCGTGCTGTCGGTGATCTTCGCAGGCGTCTCTGTGACCTACGAGAAGGCATCCTCCAGCGGAGCCGGCGGGGAGATGGTGACTACCACGGTGAGGAACCTGCTGAACAAGGAAACTATTACTTATGTAACCCAGAACATGTACAGCATTTACTACAATTTTTCTCCCATGATGATGATGGGACTTCTGATGCTGTCCATAGGTCTGGCGGAGCAGGTGGGGCTGTTCGGGGCATGTATCAAACGGACCATTGCAGGGGCAAAGCCGGCCTTTGTGTTCGCGGCGGTATCCTTCATTGCCATCAATGCAAACACGGCGTCCAACGCGGGAATCCTGGGCTGTACAGCGGTGGCTGCGGCGGTGTTCGCATCCATGGGCTACAATCCCTGGCTGGGAATCCTGCTGGCCTATGCAGCAGGAAATGCGGGCATGTCGGCCAATATATTCGTGGGAAACCTGGACGTGCTCCTCAGTGGAATCAATGAGTCCGTGTGCGCGTCCTTAGGAATTGACACCTCAACGGTCCATGTCCTGCAGAACTGGTATTTCATGCTGGCCTGCGCCATCGTCCTGACCCTTGTCTACGCCTTTGTGACCACAAAGTTTGTCCGGGGATTTATCGGGGAGCCAAAGGACTTAAGCCTGGTTCAGGACGCAGGGGCAGACAAGGAACTGACACCCCTGGAGCATAAGGCTCTGCGCAATGCCGCCATCGCTGGGGTGGTGTATATTGCCCTGATCATCCTGGCCTGCATTCCGTCTGGATCCTTCTTCCGGGCAGATGACGGAAGCATCGTCCCTAATTCACCACTGCTGAAAAGTGCGCTGACCCTGCTTTTTCTGTTCTTCCTGGTGACAACCATCGCCTACGGGCGCACCACAAGGGCCCTGGCAGACTGGAACGACCTTCCGAAAATGCTGGCAAAGAGTATCAACTCCATGGTCAATTTCATGGTCATTGCCCTGCCGGCGTCTGTGTTTATCTATCTGTTCAACGCCTCCAATATTCCTACGGTTCTGGGGGCGGCTGGGGCAGCGTGGATTAAGTCCACGGGGATAAACGGGTTCGGACTTATGCTAATGATTGTGCTGTTCTCCACATTCCTGAACCTGTTTATGACCTCCGGGTCTTCCAAGTGGATGATTCTGGCGCCGATCCTGATTCCCATGTTCTATGCCATCGGATTCAGCCCGGCCCTGACTACTGTGGCATACCGGATCGGGGATTCCGCCACCAACGCCATTGCCCCCATCTCCTCGGACGTGGCGCTGATTGTAGGCCTTCTGGGAAAGTATAATACGGACCCGGAGAGAACCCCTGGTATGGGAACCGTGTTTGCCGGCTGTATGCCTTATGCCATTGCCACCATGCTCACAGAGCTGGTGATCCTGGCTCTATGGTGGATACTGAATCTGCCTCTGGGGCCGGGAGTTCTCATGTTCTTCTAAAGCATGAAATTTCTGTCAGGAGGATACAGCGGTGAAACAGAATGAGAAATGGACAGATTATCTGATGATTGTGGCCGGTTCCTTCATTATGGGGTTTGCCATCAAAAACATGTATGATCCCATGAACCTGGTGACCGGTGGGGTATCCGGCGCTGCCATTATCGTCAAGAGCCTCACAGGAATTCCCCTTTGGGCCACTAACACGGTTTTAAATATCCCTTTGTTTTTGGCAGCCTGGAGGCTGAAAGGGTGGAACTTTATCCGCAGAACCCTGGTGGCTACAATGTCCTTGTCTGTATCTCTCTATGTGATTCCGGAGATGCCCCTGGTGGAGGGGGATTTGTTTTTGTCCGCTGTCTTCGGAGGGATCATCTCCGGAGTGGGGACGGGCCTGGTGTTCTTATACCAGGCCACCACCGGGGGCACGGACATGCTGGCGGCTCTCATGCAGCTGAAACTGAGGCATTACAGCATTGCCGAGATCATGCAGTTTCTGGACGGCGCCGTGGTGGTGGCAGGAGCCTCCCTGTTCGGCATCCGTCATGCCTTCTACGCGATCCTGGCCATCTATGCGGTCTGCAAGGTGTCTGACGGGATTCTGGACGGGATGAAATTCGCCAAGCAGGCCGTGGTGATCTCTGACCGGAGTGAGGAGATCGCCGGACAGGTCATGGACCGGCTGGAGCGGGGAGTCACAGCCGTGGATGCCACAGGTATGTATTCCGGCCGGACCAGAAAGATGCTGTTCTGCGTGGTCTCCAGAAAGGAACTGGTGATCCTCCGGGATATTGTGAAACAGATTGATCCCAGGGCCTTTGTGATTGTAGATGATGTGCGGGAGGTGTTTGGGGAAGGATTTATAGAGGAAGTGTGACAAAGGAAGGGGCTGCCGGGAAATATGCCGGCGCCCCATTTTCTGGTCCGGCTACAGCAGCCTCTCAAGCCTCTCCATGGCCTCCCGTGTATTCCCATGCTCCCCAAAGGAGGTAAGCCGGAAGTAGTTCTTTCCGTTCTCACCAAACCCGGCGCCGGGAGTGCCTACGATCTGGGCTTTGTTTAACAGGTAGTCGAAGAATTCCCAGGATTCCATCCCGTCCGGGCATTCAAACCAGATGTAGGGGGAGTGGATGCCGCCGAAGAACCGGATCTCTTTGCGGGAAAGGGTTTCCGAGATCATGCGGGCATTTTCCTGGTAATAATGGATATGCTCCATGCACTGGGCCATGCCTTCTTCTGTGAAAACGGCAGCAGCGCCCTTCTGGATGATGTAGGAGGTTCCATTGAACTTGGTGGACTGTCTGCGGTTCCACATGGCGTGGAGGGACAGCTCCCGTCCGTCGGAGGTGGGAAAGACCAGCTCCCTGGGAACCACCGTATAGCCGCAGCGGGTGCCGGTGAAGCCGGCGGTCTTGGACAGAGAGCCGAACTCGATGGCACATTTTTTTGCCCCTTCGATGGCATAGATGCTTCTGGGAAGAGCCGGATCTGTGATAAATGCCTCGTAGGCGGAATCGAACAGAATGACCGCATGCTCCTTTAAGGCATAGTCCACCCACTCCTTCAACTGTTCCCTGTTGTAGACAGCTCCTGTGGGATTGTTGGGGGAGCACAGATAGATGATGTCCGCATGGACGCGGTGGTCCGGCATGGGGAGAAACTGGTTTTCGGCATTGCCGGACAGATAGGTCACCTGCTTGCCGCTCATGATATTGGAGTCCACATAGACCGGGTAGACCGGGTCCGGAATCAGAATCACATTGTCCGCAGAGAACAGCTCGGAAATATTGCCGGTATCGCTTTTGGCACCGTCAGAGATGAAGATGTCAGCGGCATCCATAGGGACACCGTTGCGCTCATAATAGCCAGCAATAGCATCCCGCAAAAATTCATAGCCCTGCTCCGGTCCATAGCCCTTAAAGGTCTCAGAGGAGGCCATGGCATCCACACCCTCATGGAGGCCATCTATAGCCATGGAGGTCAGGGGCAGAGTCACGTCACCGATCCCCAGACGGATGATCTTCTGGTCCGGGTGGGCCTGACTGTAGGCGGCTACACGGTGGGCAATCTCAGAGAAAAGATAGCTTTCTTTCAGGTTCTGGTAATGTTCGTTTAATTTTGGCATGGGGTACCTTCTTTCTTTGTAGTGGAAATGCCTTTTGGCCAGAGTGAGTCTTAAAATGTAACAGTTCAGACAGGCCATCTTCCTGTCCCCAAAAAGCATCGGGGACAAGAAGCGGCCTGAACTGTTACCTTAACATTACTTTCCGGCAGCTGTGCGTTCCACCTTATGGGGTATTTGACTGCATGATTCCAGATTCTAGCAGAGAATAAAAAAAGAGTCAACCGCAAAACAAAACTGTTACGAAAATAAAGTTATGGCTGTTAGTATTACAGGTTACTATTCATGGCCAGGTTGTTTCCCCCCGACCGGCAGATACCAGCTCTGGAAAACTTTTTCCAGAGCGTACCCCCCCCGGAACATCACCCCCGTTTTTCTGCATTCTGGGGCATTGAAAATATGTTCTGTTTATTGTATGATAGTACATATTCATGCTCTGAAAAGAATCAGGAGGTACCTCATGCTGACCTGCAAGGAAGCCGAGAAGATGGTAATGCCCTATATTGATAACCAGTTAAGTGAGACAGAGCTGGAAGCCTTTGTCCAGCATGTGGAGCAGTGTACTTCCTGCAAGGAGGAGCTGGAGATCTATTACACGGTCTTTCTGGGACTGCGCCAGCTGGAGAGCGGCACCGGCATGTACGATGTGGCAGGGGCGCTGGAGGAGAGTCTGGAGACGTCGGCATTTCTCATCCGGGCCACACGGCTCAGGAAGGTCATCAGCTATGCGGTGGGTACCCTGCTGACAGTGGGAGTTCTGACAACCCTGATGCTTCAGATCCGGATCTGGGTGCAGAGTGGATTTCTATAACGGCACCGGCAGATCCGGCGCGTCTGTTCGCTGACTGGATTCACTGGCTGTGGGTGCAGGTGTCTGGCCCATAGACAGAGCCGGACAGCCATGGAGTGTGTCTGAAAAGGAGAGAACTATGGAAAAACTTGTTTTGATTGACGGACACAGCATTTTGAACCGGGCCTTTTACGGGGTGCCGGAGCTGACCAATTCGGAGGGACTTCATACCAATGCGGTGTATGGGTTCCTCAATATTATGTTTAAAATACTTGAAGACGAGAAGGCCGACCATGTGGCGGTGGCATTTGACCGGAAGGAGCCTACCTTCCGGCATGAGCAGTACCCGGAGTACAAGGGGACCCGCAAGCCCATGCCGGAGGAGCTCAGGGAGCAGGTGCCGCTGATGAAGGAGGTTCTTGCCGCCATGGGCATTCCCATTCTGACCCTGGCCGGTTTCGAGGCGGACGATATTCTGGGAACCGTGGCAAAACGCTGTGCAGGGGAGGAGACCGAGGTGTCCATTGTATCCGGGGACAGGGATCTTCTGCAGCTGGCGGATACCCATATTAAGATCCGGATGCCCAAGACCACCCGGGGCGGCACGGAGGTGAAGGACTATTATCCGGAGGATGTGCAGCGGGAGTACCAGGTCAGCCCCAGGGAGTATATTGATGTCAAGGCTCTTATGGGAGATGCCTCAGACAATATTCCTGGTGTTCCGTCCATCGGGGAGAAGACTGCCACGAAGCTGATCGTGGATTACAAGAGCATTGAAAATGCCCATGACCATCTGGAAGAGATTAAGCCGCCCAGGGCCAGAAAGGCTCTGGAAGAACATTATGATCTGGCAGTGCTCAGCAAGGAACTGGCAACTATCTGCCTGGACTGTCCTATTGAGTTCTCCTACGAGGACGCGGCCATCGGAAACCTCTATACACCGGAGGCCTACCAGTATATGAAGCGCCTGGAGTTCAAATCCATTCTGAAACGCTTTGACGCGGCCCAGATGGGAGCTTCTCAGGCGGAGGATTCCTTCTGGATCATCGATGATCTGGAAGGTGCGGAGCAGCTTTTTGAGCAGGCCGGGGCCAGTGGGACCCTGGGATTCCAGCTGATTCTCTCGGAGGATGGGGTGGCGGGGCTGTCTGTCTGCCTGGGGGAGGATGCTTCCTATGCGGTACCAGTAGGCGGCCTGGTCACGGCAGCTTACCTCTGTGAGAAGCTGGATGCCCTTGTAAAGATGAAGAAGGAGCCGGGATTTCCCGGAGCCTGCGGCTGCTGGATGGCGACCACGGACTGGAAATCCCAGCTGAAGTATCTCTCGGCCGGATACGGCGCGCCGGTTCTGGATGCGGGGATCGCCGGGTACCTTCTCAATCCCCTGAAGGATACCTATGCATATGATGATCTGGCCAGGGATTATCTGGATATGGCGGTTCCTTCTGCCGGTGACCTGCTGGGGAGGGAGCCCCTGGCACGTGTTCTGGCCAGGGGAGAGCAGCGGGCTGTCAACTGTGCCTGCTACATGAGCTATATTTCCTGGAAGGCCATGCCGGTGCTTCTGGAGCAGCTTAAAGGAACAGGCATGGACAGCTTATACCAGAGCATGGAAATGCCACTGGTCTACAGCCTGGACCGGATGGAGAAAGCCGGGATCCGGGTGGACCGGGAGCAGTTAAAAACTTACGGTGACAAGCTGAAGGTCCGTATAAACGGGCTGGAGCAGGAGATCTATGACCTGGCCGGGGAGAAGTTCAATATCAATTCCCCCAAACAGCTTGGGGAGATCCTTTTTGAGAAGATGGAGCTTCCTCACGGAAAGAAAACCAAGACAGGATATTCCACTGCGGCGGATGTGCTGGAGAAGCTGGCGCCGGATTACCCGGTGGTCCGGATGATCCTGGATTACCGGCAGCTGGCCAAGCTGAATTCCACCTATGCGGAAGGGCTTGCGGTCTACATCGGTGAGGATCAGAGGATTCATGGGAAATTTAACCAGACCATCACGGCTACCGGACGGATCAGCAGCACAGAGCCAAACCTGCAGAATATCCCGGTCCGCATGGAGCTGGGACGGGCCATCCGCAAGGTGTTTGTGCCGGAGGACGGGTATGTGTTTGTGGATGCGGATTATTCCCAGATCGAACTGCGGGTCCTTGCCCATATGTCCGGGGATGAGCGGCTGATCCGGGCTTACGGGGAAGCCCAGGATATCCATGCCATCACGGCCTCCCAGGTGTTCCACACGCCCCTGGAGGAGGTCACCTCCCTGCAGCGGCGCAATGCCAAGGCAGTGAATTTCGGCATCGTGTACGGGATCAGTGCCTTTGGTCTCAGCGAGGGCTTAAGCATCACAAGACAGGAAGCCCTGGAGTATATCAGCAAGTATTTTGAGACCTATCCCGGGGTCAAGGCATTTCTGGACAGACAAGTGGCGGAGGGGAAGGAGAAGGGCTATGTGACCAGCCTTTTTGAACGCCGCAGGCCGGTTCCGGAGCTGAAATCCGCCAATTTCATGCAGCGTTCCTTCGGGGAGCGGGTTGCCATGAATTCCCCTATCCAGGGGACGGCCGCCGATATCATGAAGCTGGCCATGATTGCAGTGGACCAGGAGCTGTTAAAGAGAGGACTTAAGTCACGGATCGTTCTCCAGGTCCATGATGAGCTTCTGGTGGAGACCTGGGAGCCGGAGCTGGAGGAGGTAACACAGCTTCTGGAAGAGAAGATGAAGGGGGCTGCCAGCCTGAAGGTGGCGCTGGAGGTGGAGGCCCAGAGCGGGGATACCTGGTTTGATGCAAAATAGAAAATGCATGTGAAAATGTGCCGGAGCGTGTCTGGAAGCAGCTTTCTGGAAGCAGCTCAGACAGGCTCCAGCCTGACAGGAATGGGCTGGTCGATTTCCAGGGAGTCTTTTGTGACCCTGCAGTCATAGGCCAGGATCTTTACTCCCTTTTTCGAGGCGTGGGCCAGGGCATAAGCAAATTCCGGGTGGGTGGCCCTGTTGGGCTCAAACAGGCGGATCCCTTTCATGGCAATGACGAGCAGGACATAAGCCTCATAGCCCTGGGTCAGGGCAAGCTCCAGTTCCTGGAGATGCCGGACACCACGTTCTGTGGGGGCATCGGGAAAACGTGCGGTACCGTCCTGCTCCAGGGTCACACCCTTGACTTCCATGAATGCCGGCCTGCCCTGGCGGACAAAGGAAAAGTCAAACCTGGACTGGCCGAACCGGACCTCCCGGCGGATATTCTGGTTGGCCGGATCCTTCTGCAGCCATTCCCAGGCTACCTGGTTGGGGGCCTGGGAGTCCATGTTGATCAGCTGTCTGCCGGATGCCATATCCTTGTAGACACTGATCAGGGAATATTCCGTCTTGCGGCCAGTGGAGACTGCGTCCGGGTGGTGCTGGAGAAGGATCTGTGTGCCCGGAAGCAGCAGTTCTTTGCAGCGTCCGGTATTCTTCACGTGGCATTTCAGGATGGAATCCTGGTATTTTGCATAGGCGATGAAGCGGTTGGGACGTTCGATAAATGTAGCCGGAATTATGTGTTCGTAGATCATGACAGGTACCTCGCTGTAGTGCAGATGGAGCCGCGGATCCTATCCAGATTGCCATAATTCAGGGAACTTGTCAAGAAATTTAAATTTTTTTCAAAAAGTACTTGACATGCGCATAAGAAAATGTTATCATTTGCGTAGTTAAAAATGCCGGAGGGAAAAGAGATGCTGAAGGATACCTATGAAAAGTGTCGTAATCTGTCTACTAAGTATAAGGGATACATCGGAACCTCGGATTTGCTGAGAGAAGGTCTGACGAACCGCCAGATCGCGGAGTTTGTATCCAACGGTATGCTGGAGAAGGTATATCACGGTGTATACTGGTTCAGCTGCGCCGAGTATAAGAAGCCGTCGGAGTACAAAGCAATTGAGATCGGCAAGAGCAACTCCAAGGCGGTGGTATGCGCGGACAGTGCCTGTTTTTACCAGGGGCTCATTGATGTGGAGCCGCCGGTGGTCTCGGTGGCCACCAGCAGAAATGACCGGAGTAAGCTCGCCATGAATTTTCCGATTTCCAGACATTACTACTCTGACAGCAACTTCAAGGAGCAGCAGCAGGTAGTACATACAGAGTTTGGAGACTACATTATATACGGTGTGGAGCGGAGCGTGTGCGATTGTATCCGGTTCAAGGATGATATTGACGAGAGCATTTTCTGTCTGATTCTTGAGAACTACAAGAAGCAGGAGCAGACCCGCGACCGGCTTCTCCAGTACGCCAGGAAGCTGCGTATGGTGAACCAGTTAGGCCGTTATCTGTGATGGATTGAACGCGCAGACGGCCCTATTCCGTGGCAGTCCAGATTCTCTGGGCTGTTGCGGAAAGCATTTTAATCATAAAAGTTCAGGGGATCTCTGAACGGTTGTCATATTTCTTTTATTTGCATTCTGCAAATTTGTAATCTGGAATTCTGCTTTATATTGAGTAATCTTAGATTCCAAACATTGAAATAAGAAAAGTATTACAGATTTTTCTATAACATTTTGAAAGATTTCTGTCCGTACGTCAGGCGGACATTCCACAGAGCCGTCCGTTTTTTGAATGGCAGCTGTTCTGAAATGATTCTAAGAACATCTTCCAGACAGCATGGCAGGAAAATAACCCCTGGGCAGTACCGGACTTGCGGTAAATTGCCAAAAGGGTCATATCCATGTACGTTCGAAGAGACTTATATAAGGAGTTTACATGAAAAGATTTATTAACGGATTCAGTCAGATCACCACGGTGCTCACCGTTTCTGTGATCATCTTGTCAGCAGTCTTTGTAATTCCAAGGTATTTTGGAGTTGTACCTTATATCGTCAGGTCCGGTTCTATGGAACCGGTGATCCATACGGGTTCAGTGGCATTTATCAATCAGGGGGACAAGGAGGTCCGGCCTGGAGATATCGTCACTTACCGTCTAACAGGTCCGTCAGGCAGTGACACACTGGTCACCCACCGGGTTATCCGCGTCCAGGACGGGGTCTATACCACCAGGGGAGATGCCAATGAGACAGAGGATCTCTCGCCGGTCACCCGGGAACAGCTGGTGGGAACCTATGTATGCCAGATTCCCTGTGCAGGCTATCTGATGGCCTATATAAGCCCCAGGACGGCTCTGGCGGCAGCGGTGTGGATTCTGCTTCTTAACGGGGCCTCTATGGCCATGAGCTGGGCAGCAAGCCCCTGAATGGGGATTTATATAAAATACAAAAAAAGGAAAGGAGCGCGGGACCAGAGACTATGCTGCGCCAGTCCCGCAAACAACAATTATGAAGAACACGAAAAAGGTAGTAGCAACCATGATGGCATGTGCCCTGGCAGGAGCAATGGCAGTAGGAGGGACCTTTGCCTACCTGACAGACTCTGAAGGCTCAGTCAACACCTTTACCATCGGCAAGGTACAGATCGACCTGGAGGAGCCCAACTGGCATCCGGAGGATACCGAAGATATCGTCCCCAATGAAGTGATCAAAAAGGATCCCCAGGTGGAGAATACGGGAACCAATCTGGCGTATGTCTTCGCGGAGGTGAAGATCCCGGCCAGAAACCTGATCCTTGTCGGCGCGGACGGTACCAGAATGGAAGCTGGTGTCCACGATCTGTTCACCTACGGCACGGTAACTGGGGATGGAGACAGGGAACTGTATACAGCCGGCGGCCTCAATGAGGGATGGAGTCTGATCAAGTCCAGTGTGGCCGCCGCAGAGGGATATTCCACATACATTTTCGGCTATAACAAGCCAATCGGCAGGGGAGAGACCACTCTGACCGTATTCGACAGGGTGAAATTCGCCAATATTGTGGAAGGCCAGATGGATTCTCAGGACGTGGATATCCCGGTGAAGGCCTACGCAATTCAGGCAGGCACCAATACGGACGGTACCACCAGCACGATTGACGGAGTGACCATCGCGGACGCGTCCAGACTGACTGACGAGGAAATGCTCCAGGTATACACGGTATTTGCCAACCAGAACAGCTCCCTGGAGGCGCTGACCTCAGTGGGAGGTACCTTGAAAGACGCTGACGGAAACGGGGCGAAGGATCTGGCCGGAAAGGAGCTGTAGGATCTCATTAAGGAGCAGCTATGGAAAGAAAAATGAATATACGGGCAGCAGCCGGTCTGCTTGCGCTGACGGGTCTTTTGGGAATGGGCACCACCTGGGCGTACTTTACCTACCAGAAATATCTGACCAATCAGTTCCGGGTGGGATACAACGAGATCACCGTGACCGAGGAATACGACCCTCCGGACGAGATCATCCCCGGGGAAGTCACTGAATTCCGCAAGGCGGTACAGGTGGAGAATACAGGAACAGTACCATGCTATGTCCGGATCCGGCTGGAGTACTCGGATTCGGAGATGAAGGAGTACTGTACCCATATCCTGGGTGCAGACAGCGCCAGGGCCTCTGAGTGGGAAAACATGGCAGAACAATTTACGGGTGGAAAATGGGTCTATGGTACAGACGGCTGTTATTACTACACAAGCCCCCTGAAGGTTCAGGAACGGACGGATCTGCTTCTGGAAAAGGTTCAGGTCCATGTGCCAAAGGAGGATTCCGGGAAGCTTAAGGATTTTGAGATCTACGTGTATGCAGAATCTGTCCAGACAATGATCCATGTATCAGGGGCGGAGGGACAGGAGAGCTCCTGGGAGGCTCTGGATTATAAGGAAGCCTGGGGGCAGTTTCTGGAGCGTGTTTGAAAATTCATTCCCGCCATCTCCACAAGGGACGCCTTCGGTGTGCACGCCCCACTTTACGGTACACCGCAGGCGGCCGGCCGGATACCCGGCTGGCCGCAAAGGCAGAAAGGGTAGCTGATCTTAGGGGCAGGACAGCTGCCAGAAAGGAGCAGCAAATGAAAGGAAAGATGATACTGCCTCTGGCGGTATTCTTTGGTCTTTTGGCAGCCGTTCCCTCGGGGGCTGCCACCAGGACCTACTCCACCGAGGTTACCAATACCATTACCACCGGGGATATAAACATCTCCCTGGAAGAGTTCCAGCTGAATCCGGAGGGGAGACGGATTCCCTATGTGGACGGGAAGCTGGTGGTTCCGGGGCAGCGTGTAGACAAGATCGTGACCATTACCAATGAGGCCCAGAAGGCCTGGATCCGGGCAAAGGTGGAATATAACACAAAAGACGGTCTGGAGGGCATGTCGGATGACATGCTGGGCGGTATTTCCTCTGAATGGAAAAAGTGCGGTGATTATTTCTATTATACGGAACCGGTTGACACCGCAGAGACAGTTGACTTCTTCCGCCAGGTGGTGGTTCCGTGGGAATGGGATGAGACTTGTGAGGAAAAAGGATTTTCGATCGGGGTAACAGCCCAGGCGGTTCAGGCGGCGAACTTTGTCCCGGATTTCCAGACAATGGAGCCCTGGTTTGGGATTCCGGTGGAGAAATGTATCCATAACAGCCACAAGATCTACCAGGTGGATACTCAGGCGGAATTCTCCGTGATCTTTGAAAACGGGTCTGAGGGATTCATAAAGACCGGGGAGGATTTTTTCGGAAATTTTCAGTCAATGCTGCCGGGAGATACCCTGACGGATACGCTGATGCTGGGAAATCATTCCGGGATTTTACTGGATTTCTATTTCTATACGGATATTCCGGAGCAGGAAGAGGCTTCCAGAAGGCTTTTAGACCAGCTTCAGCTGAAAATCCAGATGGAGGATACCCTGGTTTATGAAGGTTCTCTGGGAGCAGAGGCCCTGCGTGAGGGGATCCTGCTGGGAGATTCCTTCCGGAAAGGGGATGTGAGGAATCTGACCTATACCCTTCATATGCCCAGAGAGCTGACCAATGCTTCCGCTCTCTTGTCGGCCAGGGTACGTTGGATATTTAAAACCGAGTACCGGACCGGTGGATCCGGCGGATCCTCTGGTTCAGGTACTTCTCCCAGAGAGACACCGACAATACAGGAGAAGGTGCAGGAACTGGTCACGCTCCCAGGATACATTTCTGTACCTTTATCCGGTGCGGCGGATCTGGCGGAGCGGGCAGGAGAATGGCTTCTGCCAAGGACCGGGGACAATTCCCACAGGGGACTGGTGCTTCTGGTATTTCTGGCAAGCGGAGCGGCATCTGTGATTCTGGCCGGCAGCAAAAGGCGGGGGACATGCCAGACCCACGGAAAGGAGGAACATGGAAACATATAACTATAAGACGGCTGGGATTTTCCGGCATCAGCCTGCCGGCGGAAAGCAGATGAGGAAGCGGACCAGAAACCGGGCTGGAAACCAGACAAGATTCCACGCTGGCATGAGAAACCTGTGGAGAAGAGCTTTTTCCGGATTTCTCGCTTTGATTCTGGCATTTACATCAGTGCCCTCCGGGGTCTTTGCGGCAGCTTCTGCCTCAGTCAATGGATTTGAGGTTTCCTTACAATGGGTGGGCACCTCTGCGGCAGATTCTCTTGTCTGGAATTCTTCCAGAGAGGAAAAGAAAACCATTACCATGCAGGTAAACTACCGCAACAACCAGGGAGGGGTTCTGGGGGGATTTGCGGCAGGAGGGATTACCATCCGGGTGCCGGGAATCGGTATGGCAAACCGTACCTCCGTCAAGATGGCCCAGGCGGCAGTGGACAATATGGGCGGCGAAAAAACCTGGAGCTATACCTACGAGGCGGCTTCGGACACCTATGTATTCAAAAATATCCGGGCAGTGGACAGCGAGACCAGTTTTGCCGGTTCATTTCAGATCGCCTGGGAATTCAATTCCAGGGAGACTACAGACGGATACCGGCAGAAGATCCGGGCATCCTTGTCCGCGGGCGGCCAGACAGTTACTACTAATGAACTGCTGTTCCAGTTCCGCTCCCAGACAGATACCTGCACCATCCAGGCAGAGGCCAATGCCCTGGAGGGGCCGGACGGACTGGGAGAGCAGGCGGACAGCTATTACTGGGTGCGCTATGGGGTAAAGGAGACCATAGCAGAGAAGGCCCGGGGAGCCAGAGACAAGTATTATACTGTCACATTGCCCCAGGGAGCAGTTCTGAAGCAGACCGGAAGCGGCAGCTTTGAGAGTCTGGGAGGCAATACCTACCGGTTCTCCTATGGGGCTTACCAGAATGTCTATGTGGCTTACCCAAAAGACAGGTTTGGAGGAGTCCTTGTCAATCAGGAATTTGTGCTTCATGGCACGTATCTGGATACAGACCAGGATGTGGTGCTGGCCAGGGACAGCGCCGGGATCAGGCCCAGTGACTATGGCTTCCGTTACGACGGATATCTGTACTGGGTAGGAAAGGGCGGCGCCGGGTCCGAAGGAGCGGACGCGGTTCGCCGGGAGGAGCTGTACAAAGGGAAGGTGCTGGGATATACACTGATGGCGGTGGCAAGGTATGGAGGCAGCGGGACTTCTGCGGCAGCCGTGGAACCAGAGACAGCGACGGTCCGCAGGAATATCCGGCGGGCCACCGGCTCCAATGCAGGCGGTATCCAGGCTGCCGGTTCCAATACGGACAGTATCCGTGCTACCGGTTCCAATGCAGGCGGTATCCAGGCTGCCGGTTCCAATACGGGCAGTATCCGTGCTACCGGTTCCAATGCAGGCAGTATCCGTGCCACCGGCTCCAATGCGCTCCAGACGCTGGATACCGGTGAAGAGGGGTTCGTAAGTCCTGACTATCTGGACTGTCTGTCTCTTGCAGTTCTGGCAGACAGATCCCTTTTCGCCGAAGCGGTGCAGGAGGCCAGAAACCAGTTTGAGACAGCCTGGGAGAACTATGAAAGGGCCAGGGTGAATGCAGAAGAGAAAGCCCGCCAAAAAGCCCAGCAGGAGGCCTGGGAGCAGGCCCTTATGCTGGCAAAGGAAGAGGATGGCCAGGAGGAGGTGTACCTTCCGGATGCAGAGCTGGTCAATGATCTGGAGGAAGAAGACCAGGGACTGGTTTTAAAGCTGGCGACCCCATCCCAGCTCTTCGTCCAGACTCCTGTACGGTCAGCTGCTGCCGGACGGGCTGCCGGCGCCATGGATATCTTCCTTCTGGATGATTTTATCGATATCACCGGTCCGGACGGAACCTTCCGGCAGCTGGGGGACGAAGAGTATGAGATGGTAGATGTGACCATTCCTTCCTGCCAGTCCTTTACCAATGCCAATGGATTTCCGGTACAGAGTGGCAGGTACACGGCGGAGATCGTGCTGGGAACCAATCGGAACGGAGCGGCTGCGGCAGCATTTCCCATAGACAGCCAGTCCCACACTTATAGGTTCCCCGCGGGGATCAACCGGTTCCTGATCCGGATCCGGAATGTGCGGGAGTCTTTGTACATCAACCAGTTTGACGTGGATCTCAATGTAGCCTTCCATTTGAATCCGGCCAAGCCGGTCATGGCAGACGGTATCATCCGCAACAATGACGGCCTGGTAGTGGAGCTGTCCGGCGTCCACCACAATACGGTATTTGACGACTCCTATCTTGGTTCTGACGCCAGCCGGGTAAGGCAGAGAGATCTGTCCACCTACGGAACCAGAATCCAGAGGTGGTGCTGGGATTACCACTACGAGTCAGATATGGTATACAACGATGTGTATGTGGGGGCCAGTGAGTTCACCGGCAGCCAGGAGGGCTACCGGACGACAGCTTCCTTCCGCTCCGATTTCCGGCGGGCAGAGAATCTTAAGGGCTTCTCGGTCTATGCCCTGCTTCCGGAGGGGATGGAGGCTGACAGGAGCCGCCTGTCCGGGAAGGCTTCTTTTTCCGGCTTTCAGAACGGGTATGGGGAGGCTCTGGGGTCTGCCTGGATGAATGACGGATTCTCGGTCCGAATCACAGAGAATTATAAGGGGAGCGGCAGAACCCTGGTAGAGGGAATCTACGATTACAGCTACAACCCGGTCAGTGTGGACGGATATATGGCCAGCGCATCCTTTGATGTACCCATTCTGGTATCCTTTGACGCCCTGGCGGAGCATGGAACCGCCTATGTGATCCAGGCAGAACAGCTGGTGGACAGCGAGGGAAAACAAAGTACGGCATTTGCCACAGAGAAGAATGGAAGAGATGACGGCTCTGTCTTCCATGATGGAACATGGAAGGATATCAACCGCAACGGAAATACCGCAGAAGCCCTGGTATACAACAGCGCGGATATCTCGGTGACCCGTGTCATGGCGACCCAGATGGAACTGAAAAAGCAGGTCAGTACGCCGCAGACAGGCGGCCGGTACCGGACTAACCGGCAGGAGGACGGAAGCACCAGGGATATCCAGGCATATTTTGAACATGGGTATTCTTACCAGTTGAACATCCGGAATACAGGATCTCCAGCAGAGCAGGTGGTAGTCTATGATATCCTTGAGGAGGGCGGCGCCGGCATCAGTGAGTGGCGCGGAACCTTTAACCGGGTGGACGTATCCCATGCACAGAGCCTGGGACTAAATCCTATAGTCTACTATTCCACCAGCCGGACACCGGGAGTCCTGGGGAGCGGCAGCTGGAGCAGGGCGGTTCCTGCAGATTCCGGGGCAGTCAAAGCCATTGCCGTGGATTTCGGTCCGGGACGGATGAAGACTGCAAAGGATGTGTATGTAGAGATCTTTATGACCGCGCCCAAAACCCAGGAAAGTCTGGTGGGAAAGCAGACGGTAAATGCCTTTTCCATATCCTATTATGGGGCAGATCAGGAGACTTCCCTGGATTCCAATGAAGTCCGGGTAAAGCTGGATCATCCTAAGGGAAATGTATCCATCAAGAAAGAGGATGAACAGTCCAGAGAGGAGCTGGCAGGATATGAATTCTGTCTTCTGGAAACAGATGGAACCGTGGCCGCCAGAATCACGGATCAGGGGATGGAGCCGGAGGAGCTTCGCACCGGCACCTATGTTCTGTGCGAGACCCATGCGCCGGAAGGATATCAGAAGGCAGAGGACCAGACCGTCACCATCCGCACCGGTCTTAACACTTTTACTGTGAAGGATAAGCGCATTCCGGGAACCCTGATCCTGGTGAAGAAGGATGCTTCTGACAGCACCCTTGTGCTTGCCGGAGCAGAATACAGCTTATATAAGGCAGACGGAACCCTGGTCAGGGAAAAACTCCAGACCAGTCAGGATGGCCGTCTCCAGGTGGATAATCTGGAGTGGGGAAGCTACTATCTGGAGGAAACACGCGCGCCGGAGGGCCACTATCTCTATGGAAATCTGAGAAAAAATTTTACGATCGGAGCTGCGGCCACCACGGTCAGCCTGGAGGCAGAGAACCGGAGCCTGGGCAGGGCAGAGCTGGTGAAATATGACGGGGATCAGCCGGATATGGTGGTAGATGGGGCTGAGTATGATCTGTACAATGCCCAGGACCGGAGGATCGGTTCCTACAGGACAGACCAGGATGGCCGGATCCTTGTGGACGGTCTGGAATGGGGAGATTACTATTTCCTGGAAAAGACTCCGGCAGAAGGATATCTGCTGAATGACGCCAGGATCGATTTCACCATATTTAAAGATAATGCTCTGGAACTGGTACGGCTGGACACCAGGGATGAGGAGATCCCCGCATCGGTGAAGCTGACAAAAAGGGATGCCAGAGAGCCGTCCAGACGGCTGGCAGACGCAGTCTATTCGCTCCGGAAAAAGGCTGGTCAGGACTACGTGGATCTGGGTTCTTACAAGACAGACCGCACAGGGGAACTTACGATTACCGGACTGAAATTCGGGGATTACATTCTGGAGGAGATTACACCGCCGCCCGGATATATCCTTACGGAAAACAGAAGGATTCCTTTTACACTGACCCGGAAGACGGCAGGTATCTGTCTGGAACTGGAGCATGAGAATGAAAGACAAAAGGGAAGTCTGGAGATTCATAAGACAGACGAGGAACAGGTACCTGTAGCCGGTGCCGTGTTTGCCCTTTATAAGGATGGGGAATTATATCTGGACAATCTGGTCACAGATGAGTATGGGCTGGCCAGTGTGGGAAGCCAGGAAGAACCGGTGCTGGAGTGGGGAGACTATGTGCTGAAGGAGACCCAGGCACCCAGGGGCTACCAGCTGGATGATGGGGAGTATGCCTTCACCCTGGATGCAGACACGGTCCGTGTGCCGGTGCAGATCACAGCACAAAACCGGCGGGAGACCGGATCCGTCAAGCTGGTGAAGTACAAGAAGGGAGACCATAGCACCCATGTGGCAGGGGCAGTTTATGAGCTGTATGACACTGCCGGAGTCCGCCTGGGCCAGCAGACCACCAGCGCAGCCGGGGAGGCTGTATTTACCGGGATTCCCTGGGGCGCCTACTATCTCCAGGAAGTATCGGCACCGTCTCCCTATGTGGTCTCCGGGGAGAAGCTGCGTTTCTCCGTCAACCGGGACAATTATGATGTGGTTCAGGTGCTGGAGGCAGAGGATGAGGTAAAGAGAACCTCCCTGACCATCACCAAACAGGTCGGAGCAGAGGATGTCTATGAAGCCTTCGGAAACCCCACCTTCCTGTACCGGATTGAGGGAAAGGACGGCACCGGGACACCTCATACCTGGTACCGGCAGATCACTCTGGGCCCAGGGCACCTGAGAGGTTCGGTGACCCTGGCCAATATTGAGGCTTCTGACGCAGACGGTTACCGGATCACGGAGCTGAATGCACTGAGGTATACCCTGGAAAGAATCGGGGGAACCCATGTCCGGGATATCCGGATGGGGGAACAGTCGGTAACAGCAGATCTTTACAACTACACCGACGCGGAAGCTGTGTTTACCAACCGGCTGGATGACTGGCAGAACTATTCACACACCACCAATGCGGTAAATATGGTGAAGCAGTCAAGACAGCTTACTTATCTCCAGGTGGAGTACACCGGTCCGGCGGATGTGTCAGACCGGTTCACAGACAGCCAGTATGCCATTGGACGGGATAAGGCTTTTCTGAAAAAGTATCTGGAGGTGACGGCATTCTATGATGTGGAGGATAAGAACGGGAATATATCCAGGGTGCTGGAGCCGGGAGAGTATACGCTGGAACCGGGAGTCCTGGAGGGCCAGGGGACAGCGGCGCCCTATACCTATGATATCCGGGTGTCCTGTTCAGAATACGGGACATCCCGCAGCGGCAGCTTCCAGGTGACAGCCAGTGTGAACAGACCGCTCTATACCATGGTTTACCACAATCCTGCGGGGAAGAACACGGCAGACCTTAAGCAGTCCTGCCGGTTCGGAACCATAACCCTCTTAAAGCCGGGGACAGTGGCCGGGTATACCTTTGGCGGGTGGTATAAATATGCAGACTTTCTGGGCGCCTCCTATGGGGCAGGGGCCTCTTTTACCAACACAGACCAGACAGAGGTTCATCTGTATGGGCGCTGGATTCCGGCCAGCTATACGGTCACCTATTCCCTGGGCGGCGGATATCTGAGCGGCCAGAAAACCAGCTATACCATCGAGACCGACACCTTCACCCTGCCAACACCCACCAGAAACGGATACACCTTCCGGGGGTGGACCGGCTCCAACGGGAGCACGCCCCAGACTACCGTAAAGGTGACAAAGGGCAGCACGGGAAACAAGAGCTTCACAGCCAGCTGGACCCCTGTCGAGTACACGATTTCCTATAGTCTCAACGGCGGAACCATCAGCGGGCAGCGGACTACTTACACCATCGAGACAGCCACCTTTGTCCTGCCGCAGCCCTCAAGGGCCAGCTATTCCTTTGCAGGGTGGACCGGTTCCAACGGCGGCACTCTCCAGAAGAGTGTCAGTATTCCAAAGGGAAGCACAGGAAACAAGAGCTACTCGGCCAGCTGGCAGGGGGAATATGCGCAACTGATGCGGGGCTCCAGCTTCAACCAGAAAGTCAAGGAGCTGTCCTCCGGGGCCGGATCCACGGTGTACACCAAAGACACAGCCATCAAAGGGATCGGGATCGTCACCAGCGCCCCCAGCGGGGTGAAGACAGTCACTGTGTCCAGCACCTACAGTCCGCGTCCGGTGACGGCATATTTCAACAGCAGTAATGGGATCCTCTACCTGGTTACTACGGCCACCGATATCCGGATGCCCCCTGAGGCAGCGGAAATGTTCCGGAATATGTCAGCCCTGACGGATGTCAGCGCTTTGTCAAGGCTGGACCACTCAACCATGAAAACCCTGCACTTCATGTTCGCCGGGAGCGGACTTAAGAGTCTGTCCGCCTTTGCCAGCTGGAACATGTCCAATGTCACTGCGCTGGATGGTATGTTCAGCAGCTGTGAGGAACTGACCAGTCTGGCCGGAATCGAGAGGTGGAATATCTCCAGCGCGGTAACCATGAATTCCTTTGTATCCTACTGTACCAACTTGTCTAATATCGACGCGCTGGCCAATTGGGACGTGTCAAAGATCAAAGGAATGAGCAATGTGTTCCAGGAGTGCCGCGCATTAAAGAACCTGAATGCCTTGTCCAAATGGAACACGGCTTCCGTGGTAAATGTCAGCGATATGTTCTATTTCTGTCAGGGGCTGACCTCGGCTTCGGGGATCAACAACTGGAATATCGCCAATGTCAACAATTTCACCCGGATGTTTTACGCCTGTCGTGTACATCCCGAATTTACGAAACGGGCCGGTACATGGAATCTGGGGACATTTACTCCCAATTGATGAGACTTGAAATATAACAGTTCAGACAGGTCAGCACAGCGGGTGCACGGACTTGTCTGAATTGTCACCTTGAAATACGGATTCCCAGGTGTTAGAATAGGGAAAAAGCGGCGGCGTCTTCTGTTAACTGGCTGTCTGAAGGGCTATGGGGAATGTCTGCCGAAAAGGATCAAATGGGGGAGAGTTGTATGTTCAGTCTGAGTACCTTATGTTATATGGAACAGGATGGAAAATATCTGATGCTTCACCGCACGGTGAAGAAGAATGATGTCAACAAAGACAAGTGGATCGGAGTGGGCGGGCATTTCGAGCTGGATGAGAGCCCTGAGGAATGTCTGCTTCGGGAGGTCAGGGAGGAGACAGGGTATACTCTGACTTCCTGGCGCTACCGGGCCATAGTGACCTTTGTCTCAGGGGGAGGCGTGACCGAGTACATGTCCCTCTATACAGCCGATGGTTTTACCGGAAGTCCGGTTCCCTGCGACGAGGGGGAGCTGGAGTGGGTGGACAAGGAGGAGGTACTGAAGCTGAATATCTGGGAGGGGGATAAGATTTTTTTCCGCCTGCTTAGTGAGCGGCAGGATTTCTTCTCACTGAAGCTGGTATATGACGGCGGGGACAAGCTGGTCAGCGCGTCTCTGGACGGACATCCCATGGAGCTGTTTGATGTGCTGGATGAGCATGGAGAGCAGACCGGGGTGGTCAGGGAGCGCGGTGTGGCCCATCAGGATGGCAGTGCCCACGGAACCGCCCATGTATGGGTGGTGCGTAAAAATGCGGATGGCCGGTATGATCTGCTGGTGCAGAAACGCAGCAGCAACAAGGATTCCTATCCGGGCTGCTATGATATCTCCGCGGCGGGACATGTGGCGGCCGGAGACGGCTACCTGGAATCCGCCCTGCGGGAGCTTAGGGAGGAGCTGGGGATCGAGGCTGTCCCAAAACAGCTTCATGCAGTAGGAACCCGCAGAAGCTACTGCGAGGATACCTTCCATGGAAGGCTCTTTTGCGACCAGGAATTCAGTCATGTATATGTGTATCAGGAGGAGGTGGATATCTCCTGCCTAAGACTCCAGAAGGAAGAGGTGGAAAGCGTCTTATGGATTGACTTTGAGGAA
>Ga0137308_101085_pt1 | contig 31412 bp, 43 predicted proteins | sample Inofrocosms_June_FD_97181 | JGI IMG/M metagenome (GOLD analysis project Ga0137308, IMG submission 97181) | Mouse cecal microbial communities from Vienna, Austria - N-Acetylneuraminic and N-Acetylglucosamine D2O microcosms_June | ecosystem: Host-associated > Mammals > Digestive system > Large...
GCAGCGGTTGATTGCGTCAAAAAACAGCTTGCCGATGCCCTTCTCCTCCAACAGATGCCGAAAGTGCAGCAGGGTCGTGGCGTCCGGGACATCCTGCTCGAAAAAGTTGATCCCCATAAATTTGCGCATGGCATAGCTGTCATAAATTGCGTCCTCTACTCCTTCATCGGATAAGCTGAACCAGCATTGCAGCAGATACATCCGCAGCATGGTTTCTATCTCAATCGGCGGACGCCCGCGTTTCCCGGTTGGATAGTGGGGGACAACCAGCGATACCCATTCTTCCCATGGGATGATTTCGTCCATGATTTCCAGAAATTCTTCCCGTTTTGTTTTCTTTTTCCGGCATCTATATTCCATATCGCTAAAACTTTCCTGTTTCATACTCCGCGCCCCCTTTCCTTTATTTTATCACATCTTTTATCATTTGGGGGGATTAAATCAGCGTTTCCCCAACTCCCGCCCCTATCCGGGACAGGAAGCTCCTATGAAAATATGCTCTGCTCAAATCAGGGAGATCGGAACAATCAGATTGTTCTGGTCAAAGGCCCCTAATCTGTCGGCCATGCACAGCACCGCGCCGGTCCCCCGCTCCAGGGGAGACTTGCTGATCAGCTCAAACACTTTTGTCAGCTTTTTCGGCGGCGCCGCCATCTTCTTGATCTCAACGGGGAACAGCTTTCCATCCTGCTCCATCAGCACGTCGATCTCCCGGGCGTCCTTGTCCCGGTAGTAGTACAGGAACGGCTCCTGTCCGGCGTTCTGATAGGTCTTGATGATCTCCGCCACCGTGTAGTTCTCCAGCAGCGCCCCATTCATGGCGCCGTTCATGGCAGTCTCCGGGCTGCTCCAGCGGGTGAGATAGCAGACGAGGCCCGTATCATGGAAATACAACTTGGGTGTGGATACCGTCCGCTTCAATACATTGTTGGAGTAGGGCCGAAGCAGGAAAACGATGCCCAGGGCCTCCAAAATGTGAAGCCAGTTCTTGGCCGTGACCTGATCAATCTCCGCATCGTCCGCGATACCCTTGTAGTTGACCTGCTGGCCCGCTCTGGCAGCGGCCGCACGAAGGAAATTCAAAAATTTCAGGTCGTCAATCCCGGCGGAGAGCCGCCGCACATCCCGGTCCAGATAGGTGCTGATGTAGCTGGAGTAGAAAATGCTCATACTTTCATACTGCCCGCTGACCAGCGCCGGCATCCCGCCTGTAAAGATTCTCTGAAAGATGCCGGGCGTGTCCAGCACCTTCCGGCTGCTCTGCCGCTTTGCCAGGGCGGACAGCTCCACCCGGAACGGCGGCGTATCGTCGTCCCCCATGATCTCTCCATAGGACAGCGGGGAGAGCTGCAGCAGCGCCACCCGGCCGGCCAGGGATTCCTGGACGCCCTCCATCATGGAAAAGAGCTGGGAGCCGGTCAGCCAGAAGTCCCCCGGCTGGCGGCGGTCGTCCACCATCATCTTAATGTATGGAAACAGCTCTGGGGCGTACTGCACTTCGTCAATCAGCAGCGGGGGCTTGTGGAGCTGGAAGAACATCTTCGGGTCCGTCTTTGCCAGCTCCCGGACCGTCAGGTCATCCATCGTAACTGTCTCACGGCCCCGCCCCTCTTTTTCAGCCAAATGCTCCAGCATGGTGGTCTTTCCCACCTGCCGGGGGCCGGTCACAAGGAGAACAGGATATTGCGCAGTAATTTGCTCCAATAACTGCTCCATGTGGCGTTTGATATACATTGTACTTTCCTCCTGTTCTCGGCTATATTCTTATTATAGTCCTATTATAGCCGAAATATAAGCGTTGCGCAAGCCTAAAGTGGCCGCTGGAAGGGGTTTCTGACCCTTTTCCCTCGCAGTTCCCTCACAAGCCGCGGAACAATGCGCAGCACTTCATCTACATCCGCCTGGGTATTGTCCTCGCTGAGAGAGAGCCGGAGTGCACCGGCCGCCGCCTCATGAGAGCGGCCGATTGCCAGCAGCACATGGCTGGGTGACAGAGACTGAGCGGTACACGCGGAGCCGGTGGAGGCGCAGACGCCGTGTTGGTCTAACAGCAGCACCAGGCTCTCCCCCTCGATCCCCTCAAAGGAAAAGTTCACATTTCCAGGCAGCCGGTTTTCCGGATCGCCATTCAAAACAGCGTCAGGAATTTGAGACAGCCCCGCAATCAGCTGGTCTCGGAGGATGGACACCTTTTGCGCGTTCTCCGCCATGTGGGCGCAAGCCTCCTCCAGCGCCGCCGCCATACCCATGATGGCCGGTACGTTCTCCGTTCCGGCACGGCGACCCTGTTCCTGGTCTCCGCCCTCTACCAGTCGGGTCACGGGGATTCCGTTACGGGCATACAACACCCCGATCCCCTTCGGCCCGTGGAATTTGTGGGCGGACAGGGACAGCAGATCAATATTCTGGGCCTGTACGTCAATAGGGAGGTGACCCGCCGTCTGTACCGCGTCCGTGTGGAATGTAATACCCTTTTCCCGGCACACAGCGCCGATCTCGGAGATGGGCTGAATGGAGCCAATCTCATTATTGGCGTACATGACGGTCACAAGGCAGGTGTCATCCCGGATGGCCCGCTCCACCTGTTCGGCGGAAATGGCGCCGTTGGAATGGACGTCCAGCAATTCGACCTCATAGCCCTCCCGCTCCAGCTTCTCCAGAGTGTGCAGGACGGCGTGGTGCTCAATGGCCGTGGAGATGATGTGCCGCTTTCCAGCCTGTGCGCCTGCCCGTGCGGCGGAGAGGATTGCCTGGTTATCCGACTCGCTGCCCCCGGACGTAAAGATGATTTCATCGGGAGAAGCGTTGAGGCAAGCCGCAATACGCGCCCGGGCATCTCTCAGAGCCTCCGCAGCCCTTTGAGCGGGGGCATACAGGCTGGAGGGGTTGTACCAAATGTCCTCCATACACAAGAGCATGGCCTGGATGACCGCCGGGGACATTTTCGTGGTGGCCGCATTATCCATATAGATCATTTTCCATAATCCTTTCATGGCTCAAAAATGAGATTGGAAGCGCCGCAAATACGACGCTCCCAATCGGTAAAGTTGATCGGTCAATTCCGTGATGTGTTTGTGCCGCACAGCATAATTTGATACACCAACCAAGCTCACGCGATCTGTTGGTCGCCCCAGCGGATCTGGAACTTTCCTTCCTCGTCCACTTCCCGGCGCATCAGGAGGGCCAACAGGTTGTAATCGACGCCGAACTTCTCATAAATCTGGTCGAGGTCGGTATCCTGGCCCTTCATGAACAGGTTGATCTTTTCCTTTGCCATCACCATCTGGAGCAGATTGGACTCCAGACTGCCGGTGTAGTTGAGGAAGTAGATGTCCTTATACTCCACCGAGGTATAGCGAATGAAGCGCATGTAAAATTGGCTCATGCCAGAGTTGTTGAAGTGCATCTCCGGAATCAGGATCTTGTTGACATACTCGAAGTTGACGCTGGAGGGAAGGCTCTGCTGGGTGCAGAGCAGTATCCCATTCCCACTGTCCCGCAGGGTCTTCCGCAGGGCCCGCCGCTGGGCAAAGGTCCTGGTGGAGCCGGTGACGGTAAACAGAGGACGGTCAGGGAGGTATTCACGAAACGCCTCGGCGTAGGCATTCAGGACATTTTGATGTCGGACGCCGATAGCCACGATCTCTTGCTCCCATTGGGCCGCCATCTCCACCGCCGTCATGATTTTCAGCGGTGTGTCGCCATAGTATTCCTTCAGCGTGTTGGGCGCAGCCGCTACCCGGAGCATCAGTGTGATCTGCTGCATCAAACGCAGCATGGCATCTTTGCGGGAGTTTCCGGTAGAGGCGAAATATTCCCGCTGTACCTTGTGAAACTCCTTCATCACGATATTGTAGACGGCCTCCTCCTCCGGGGTAAAGGCCAGCGGCACCTGATGGATGCGCCGGATCTCCTTGCCCGTGACTTCCTCAAAGGTGCGGGTGATGACCGTCTTGCCCAGAATGTCGTTCAGCTCGTTTGCGTTGTAGATGTCCTGGGTCCGCTCGCCAATGCCGAACACCGTGGGCTTTTCGGGCAGATGGCAGGAGGAGAACAGGGAGTACCCGCGCTTATAGGCGGGTATGGGACGGCCGTAATAATCATTGCTGTCGCTGTCCATATATTCATTTTCCTTGTCATAGGAGTAGATCTCACTGCACCATGTAATCATGTTGATGGAATTGTTGTAGAGCAGTTCCAACTGGGGGGCAAATTCTGAGATGTTGTTCCGGGTGCTGGTACCGGTGGTCAGCAACTTCATCCGGCAGCGGCGAAAACAGGACAGGGTTGACTTGGCCCGTTTGGAATAGGGGTTGGAGATTTCATCACTTTCGTCCAGCACCAGCATCACGTTCTGATTATGCCGCCTGATCCACTTCTTGATATGGCGCTGGAGAATACCCAGCTTGTTCAGCGTCACCAGGACAAAATCGCCGGGCTTGATACGGGTCAGATCCCCCAACCTCTCCACAAATACATAGGACAGGCCATAGTTGGGCAGGACCACATCCCAGTTGTTGCGGATGGAGATGGCCGAGGACACCACCCAGGTAGAGTGGATTCCCTGGTTCTGCATCCGGTACAGGCCCATGGCGATGGCGGCCAGCGTCTTGCCGCTGCCCTGTTCCCACTGGAGCATCCCGTACCGCTTCTGGAGCATACGGTTGATGTCCCGGCGTTGAATGTCGTTGAGGTAAATATCCTCCTCGTTCTCGGCATCCCACAGGGTAAACTCCTCCAGCCAGGCGCCGATAGCCGGGTCTTCCGCCATATCGGCAAAGGGCTGGCTCTGATTGTCATACTCCCGGCGCTTCCGGCGCAGCAGACGTTCAAAGCCCGGGAACTGCTCCAGGGCATTGTCCAGCACCGCCTGATAGACAGGGACCGGCATTTTCATGTTGTCAGTCAAGGTACTGCGGGTTTTGGCGCTGTACGCTTTATAGACGAAGTTATCGTCCTGTTTGACCAGGGCGATGACATCCCGCTCCGGCTTCCGGTTCTGTTTATGCAGCACCCGGCGCAGGTAGGACAGCACCTTGGCCTCCGTGATTCTGACCCGCTGCCACTCCTTGTAGTCCATATCCTCTGGCATTTTCTGGGTGTAAAACCGGTGCAGGTACTCACAGCACTTGGCGTACCGTTCATTGATAGCAGGGTGGACCTTGATCTGATAAAGCATCTTCTGGGTCTGGTAGGCAAACTCCTTGGAGGCACTGTGTTCCTTCGCCAGTTCCAGCAGCACATGGGACTTGTTTTTCTCCAGGTCAGCCTTGGGCAGCATCAGCATTTGTTCATAGATGTGCTGCGCCTCCCTCACCGGGTCAAATCCATGGCTGAGGGTCTTCGTAAACTCCAGTATATAACGGCGGGCCTTCCAGTCCTTGGCCTCACTTTTCTTCTGCCACAGCTGGAGTTTTGTGGGGAACGACTCCACACCCAGATAGGCAAAGGCGTCGTCCGGCAGGCCCACCTGCCCCAAAAAGCTGAAACGGCGCTCCATTTCCCGGATCATCGCCTTGTCCGAAAAATCATCGGACAGGAAAGACCGGGGGACGATCAGCGCCAGGATACCCAGGGGTTTCAGCAGTTCCGCCGCCTTGTAACAGTAGTACAGCTGGGACAGGATCTCACTGTCCTCCCCGGCCCACCAACGGAGATTGAACGGGGGGTTGCCCACCACATAGTCAAAACGAACCTCCGGCTTGTAGGTTCGGATGTCGCCAGAGATGATATTGGCGGCGGGAAACAGGTATCGGGCCACCTTGCAGGCTTTGGCGTCGATCTCACATCCGTAGAGGTTGGATTCTATGGGGAAGAAGTTGAAAAAACTGCCCTTACCGCAGGTGAGGTCTGCCACAAGGTCGAACTGGGAGGGCTTGAGGACCTCAGCCACCAGCTGGCAGAGGCTGGGCGGGGTGAAAAACTGTCCATTCTCGATCTCCTTTTTCGCCTCGCTGTAGCTGTGGTAATTGTCAAAATCCTTCCGCTCCAGCCCGTGCAGGCCGCCGTCCCCGGTATAGGCGTTGTAGATGTCCTCGCTGGTGATGCCGGCCTGGGCAGCGGTACCGCTGTCGATCAGGTACAGCACCTTTTCGTTGAGCATCCTACGGCTCTCCGCATCGGACGGTCCGGGATGGTATTCATATTTCATTTCGTCACCTCCTCAGCTGGCAGTGCCCAGATACTTGTTGACAAACTGCTCTGCGAGTTGAGGCGAGTGGAATTTCAAATCCACCCGGTTATTTTTGAACAGTTTCATCTGTTTCACCTTTTTACAGGTTGGGAACTCCACCAAAGGCTCCTCGATCTCATGATAACGAAACAGCTCAGAGAAACCCACAGGGAACACTCGGTAGCTGTCTGTTTCAAAATGGGCCAGACCATACAGGATATCTTTCATACTATTGCATACTTCCCATTTGTTATAGGGCCAGCCCCGAAAACGGCAGAAGTAGCCGGTAAAAGATAATGTATCTTTTTTGCGTTCAAACTTCGGCTTTTGTGTGCTGTCGTTCCATGCGGCGCTATGGCATTTGGCAAACAACTCATAGAAAGCCTGCTCAGAAAAACTGCGGCCATCCAGCCGAAGAATAATCTGATCCACCACGTCCTGATAACGGACGACCAGCGACTGCATCTGCGCCTGATACGCCTCGCAGATTTCCACATAATTGTCCTGCCAACGCCCTTCCGGCTTTTTCGGGAGGAGAACCCCGGAAATCTCCGATGACTCCACAGAGACATGGTAGGCAGAATTGAAGTAGTAGGTTAAGTTCATAATAAAGTCTTTGTGCAGGGCTTCAATGTGGTTGTTGATCGCAGCTTGCGAAATAGACGGCCCGTTGTGAGAAGCCAAATAGTTGTAGAAAAAAGAGCTTTCCTTGCCGCCAAGCAGTTCCTGCTGAACCTTGTTCATATCCTCCCAGAAGAACGCCAGTTCCTGAAAACTGCTGATGGCGGCCTCATAGGCTTTTTGGTGCCGCTCACAGTAATTTTTGTCCGTTTCCGCAATGCGGCGGTCCGTCTGGACCTCCACGGCGGCGAATTTTTGTAGTAGCTCCATTATCGTTTCCTCCTTACAGACGCAAAACGACCTGGCAGACATTTATCGTCTGCCGGGTCGTTGTCTCAATTTGCCGCAGGATAAGATGCGGCATAGTGCCCTATTATTACCTGTTCAGCAACTCCATATCAGCTTTATCGGAGCTAACGCTCACCAGATCGTGCCGAGGTAGTTGGAAACAAATTCACGGGCGTAGCCCTCGCTGGTAAAGCGGATGTCCATGCGGCCATTTTTGAACAGCCGGATCTTCTCCAGCTTCTCACAGTCCTCAAACTCCCACAGGTCATACCACAAGCGTGATTGCTCTGACAGAAGAACGTCGATCCCATCCGGGTATTGACCGAAAGCACCAGTCTCAAAATGGGCCAGCGCCTTTAGGATATTCTTTGCACCATCCTGAATGTGCCATTGTTCATACCTGCCATAAAAGCCGTAATAGCAGGCTTCACTGAAAATCTTCACCAGATTTTTCTTCTGTTCAAAGTTGGCCTGATGATCCATCTTGCACCAGGCGGCCAGATGACATTGCTCCACCAGCTCGTAGGGAGCCTGTTCCTCAAAGGTGCGGCCATCAAACCAGGACAGGATTAGTTCTATCGCGTCCTCATAGCGAAGAATAACCGGGGTCAGTGTAGACCAATCAAGCGTTTCCTCGCGTTCCGAATAGTAGGGTTCTTTCGGGAGCAGTCCGTCCTTCACGTTGTCCGCGTCCAGGGTCAGATGGTAGGTGTCATTTAGATAGGATACCAATGTAGAGATAAACTCCCGGTGCAGCGACGAGATGTGCTTCATCATCGCGCCTACCCTGACCTCCGGCCACCATTTGGATACAAGATATTTCTGTTTCCATTTGCCGTCCCAATCATTCTCCGGCGTGGACAATGCAGATTTTTGATTATCACACATATCTGTCCACAGAACCGCGATCTGATAGAAGCCCTCCGCCGCATCCTGATATATCTTCTGCTGACGCTGGAAGAATTGGCGGTCGGCCTCGGTCATGCAGTCAGCCGGCCGAACCTCCACCGCCGAAAATTTTTCAAATAAGTCCATACTGCCTCCTTCTGCTTAAAAGTGGCCTGGAGAGACCGCCCGCACAAAGCGGATGTATCCCTCCAGGCGTCTGTTCTAACAGCGTTCAGTGGGGAAAGCGCCCTCCGGTGGAGTAGTTCCACTCGATGGTGCCGTCCGCATACTGGATCACGCCATGGGCATCCAGCTTCCAGCCATCCTTGACACGCTCCATGTAGGCGATATGCTCTCCCAGAGCCAATGCCCGCTGTTCCTGCGCATCGTTCATATAGAGGCTGTTTCCGGTGCAGCGGTATTCTCCGCCGTTGCGGTTGCGGTAGATCTGCCCGACGACCGGGATGATGTACTGCCTGTCCATCCTCCGCACCTCTCTACCTACAGCTCGAAGCTGCAATCCAGGAACTTGCTGGCGTCCTCATAGCCGCTGTCCTGCAAAAACTGGCTGATGTCGCCCAGGGCCTTCAGGTAGGGCGGGCGGAACTGGCGCACCTCAGCGAAGCGCAGCGTCTCGCCGGCGGCAGGGATGACATCCACCAGCCCGTCCAGCATCTCCGGCTGCGCCGTGTGCAGGGCCAGCAGAGCGTCCATCAGCGGAATGCTACGGTCGCCCGTTACCCGGAGTACCGCACCGCCGGACTGCTCAATATGGTCTCTGCCGCACAAATAGTCGTAAAACTTTTCCATGATATATACCAACCTTTCCATTTTCAGCTGTACTGACACATACAGCGTTGAAATATCTTTCATACAAGGGGCGGGATTGTGCCGCAAGCCCTCCAGTCATCCCACAGCAACAACAACCGTTTTTTTCGGATCATACTTTTTACCGCGATAGGGTTTGATTGTGATGTTCACAAATATACCCATTTTGCTCTGCTGCTGATTTATCTGGTTTACCAGTTGGCCTGCTTCTGATTCAGCCACATAGTAGCGGCGCATTTTGTATCCTCCTACTTAACATTCCCCAGCACTGCGGCACGTTCGGCCAGCTGCTCCGGGGAGATAAAGTCCTTTACCACATAGCACCCAAAATCGGGGTGAAACCAGGTCAGCCGTTTGGAATCAGGGATGTGTTTCCGATCTTCCCATTTCCCAACCACCTGGGCCTGGGCTTCCATCCGTTGCCGCACATCGCAGTTGTTGCGGGAGGGCTTGAGCTCATAGTCGCGCAGCTCCTTATCCGAGAGCGGCTTGGCGTAGACCAACTCGCCCCAGGCCAGCCGGGTATTACACTCCACCCAGGTACGGCCATTGTAGTTCTCAAACCGAATGGGCGGGCTGTCCGTATGCTTGGGGAACGTGCCAATGCTCACAGGACGCTGGGTGGAATAATATTTGTATTCCTTTACCGTTTCCATAACTGCCTCCTCTGCATTTTCACCGTATCCGGCGTCTGCTGCATCAAAATTCCTTCCACTCGGTAGTTTCTCCGGTCACGGTGTCCCGCGCCATCATCAGATGGGCATTCGGCCGGGAGGACTTCATCGCAAGGGAGCCCTGCTCGTACTGCTTCTTAGCGGAGTACAGGGCATGGAAGATGTCGTAGGCTTTCACAGAAAACTCCTTCACGATATGCTCCTCAATCGCTACGGTGTACTCCCGCAGCCCATGCCACTGGTTGCTTTCGTCGGTTCCGTCAGGCCCATCCTCCGGCACAGCCTTGATGATCTCCCACTGGAATCTGGCACCGTACCGCTCCAGCTGAATGCTGTTTTTTGTCCTCACCGTATAACGGTTGCTGGGCGTCTGGGCGCTGGAGGGGATGTCCATAGATGCGGCCAGTTTTCCGTACGATTTCTCCATGGCACACCGGGCAGCTTCCAGCTTGGCAAAACCCCGGACCTTGGAATCGTAGCCACCTTGACTACTGTATCCTTTATACAGCAGCAAATACTGAACTGTGCTCACTTCAAAGCCTCCTTATTATCATAATTTTACTGTGCATAAAACACCCAGCGGATCTTTTCACCCGCAGGATAGCAAGATATGTCCCGTGGCCGGGAGGGACTGTCCCAGCCGTTGGCAGATACTTTGGTCGTGCCGTCCGGCTGGAAGCCCACCGCCCGGAGGCTGCTTCCACTCTCCTCCGGGAGCGTATAGGTCAAAAACCGGCGATACCCCATCTCACGCCCGATGCGGATGGCCCGGGCGTAGAGGCAGCTGCACACATTCGCATAGCGGGGGTCGGTACAGCAGCGGTTGATTTCCAGTGTCCCACCGTCCATCTGGCAGCGGGCCTTGGGAATGCTGGCAACAGCGACGCCCACAGGCTCCGGTTCCCCGGGAACACGCAGACAGATGGAAAACTTGTGGAATTTCGGCCCGGCGTTGTGCCGGTGGCGCCGGTCAATGTAGGCGCTGGCCTCCTGGAGCGTGATGGGGACGGCCTCCAGTCTGGTCACCAGACTGGAGGCAATACCGTCCACACAGTAGAGCCGGCCATAGCCGTCTTCTGTGTCCGCCAGTACATAATCCCCGCACTTACGCCGCACCGTCAGGGTCTGCTGCCGCCGATTGTCCTTCAGCCGCATGGGCTGGGGAGGCTGGGCGGACAGCAGGCTGTCGATGTCCGCCGTCAGCATCGGGGCCGCTTTCAGCACCGGGTTCTCCAACGCCCATTTGGGATCGCTGGTATGGAATGCCCGCAGGTGATAGGGCATCCTCCAGCGCAGAGCGTCCATCCGATGGTCAAAGGCGGTATCGTCCAGGGTGGGAGAACAGCGGTAGGTGCGCCCGTTCAGCTGGGCCAGGAACACATGGTAATTTGCCCAGCGTGAAGTCATACCACCACCCCGCTTCCTTCATCTGAAGCAGAATTTGGCTGCTTCCCTGAGCAGCCGCCTTGACGGGCCTGATGGCCGGTACGCTTCTCCCCGGACTGCGCTGCGCGCTGGGCCATGAGGAGGGCCATTGCCATCGCCTCGCCGCCCACATCGCTGTCACGCTGCTTTTTCGCCCGGTTCTTCCGGCACTTCTCCACAGCTTTGTCATAGTCGTAGCCGATGCCGGCCTGGTATTTCTTTGAGATTTTTTCCAGCTTGTCCGCGTGGGCCTCATAGATGGCCCGGTGGTAACCCTGTAAGTTCCACTCCTCACAGACCATACGCAGTATCCTGGCATAGTCCCGCAGAGTGTTGACGATCTTGCAGATGTCGCCGTAGCAGGTCCTGATCTCGCAGGGGCCGTTCACGGCCTGGAAGCAGATCGTCAGCTCTGTGCCCAGGACCTCCAGCTCAATCGGCTGTACGGCCACCGGCTCAAATTTTTCCCGAGGCAGGCCCTGGTTTTCTTCGCTCATACACATTCACCTCGCATTGTTTTTTTGACGGCCAGGCGGCCTCGCTCTGTCGTTCACTACGGCCAGCCATCCGCTTAAAAACCGTTCCAAACCTGCTGCCCGCAGTATTCAAAGCACTCCGCGTCGTTGCAGTCCTCCGGCGTCAGATCCGTGATCCGTTTCCGGCTCCTGGACACAAACAATGCGGACTTCATCGGCGGCATGGGCGTTTTGTCCCGAAGCAGGTTGTCCACGCCTACGATGGCGGCGTAGGTCTCCGGCTCATGCCGCTGGACATACTGATAGAAATAGTTCCGGTGGAACGGACAGAAAGCGCAGGCGCTGGCTTTGGTATCCAGCCCCCACTTCTCCAGAATGTACTTGTAGTTGTCCGCCCGAATCAGGCCCATTTTCACCAACGGAAATTTGTTGACGAACAGCTGATTGGGATTTTCTTTGCAGCGGTGTTTCTCCTCCGCGCTGAATCCCATGTGTAATTCGTGGGCCTTGACATCCTCTGGCCGGAGGCGCTGGCCCTTTTTATAGCCCAACAGCTCCCAGCGGATAAATTTTGCGATCAGTTCCACCTTATAGTCGATGGTGCAGTTCTGCGGCATCTTGGACTTGTGGCCGTCCTCCATCAGCGTCCACCACGGGATGCTGACAGTGCGGCGCTGCCCAAAATTCCGCAAAAAGTCCTGATACAGAGGGGCGTCCAGAATGTAAAAGGGAATACCGGCCTCCTCGCAGACACAGAGAATAAATTCCACCTGCTGCTTGACCCAGACCGGTTCGAGACCCAGGTCACAAAAGATGATCGCATCATAGATTGGAACGTCCGGGTACAGGCTGGTGCAGGTGATGGCTTGCTCACAGGCCATCAGTGCCAGCGCCGTGGACTGCATCCCCGCTCCGCAGGAAAGAATCTTCATTTTCGGCCTGCCTCCCGCTCCAACTCCGCCTTCGGTGTATAGCGGTGGATCTCCTCATTCACATATTTGCTGCCATAGTACATCAGCGCGCCGCCCAGCGCCCCCATCAGCCGGCAGGCTTCCAGGTCGGTACGCAGGGTTTTGAAGGTGCCGATGGCGGCCGTTTTCTTATCTGAGCCGTCAAAGGAACCCTCCAGGCACAGACTGAGATAGATACCCTCACAAGAGCCAAAGTTCAGGGAGGGAATCAGGTCGAAGCGGTAATCGGTGAGATAACTGTCCCTGTCCGGGCATTCCGGCTCATTATCATTGGGGAGGATATAGTCCAATATGGCCTCCGCCTCCGCAATGGCCCCATCTGCCCGGGCCGCCTCCAGAATGCGCTTGAGCAAGGTGCTTTTGCGGTCACGCCGGGGCTTGGTATAGGCTTCCGCATTATGATTGCGGGTCAGCCAATCCTTCACAGCCGCCCGATCCTCTTTCCGGAACAGGCGCAGGAACTGTTTGTTGCGCGCCTCCAGGGTCAGATCGTCCTGCTGCTGATACCATCTGCACCGCTGGCTGATATAACCGCAGTAAGTGCCCTTTTCCTGGTCATGGCCGTCATAGGGGCGGAAGTGTTCCATCTCCCGGTAGACGTATGCCAGCAGCTCGTTCCCCTTCACATTCATGGGCACAGAGGTGCCGGAGCGCATGAAGCCGCCGCAGTGGTCGCATTTTCCGGTAAGGTAGAGGACACGCCCCGCCTCATGGCAGGCAATGGTACGGTGCTCAAACGCCCAGGCTGTGGGGACAAAGCACCGTGCATAGAGTTCTGACCTGACGCACCAATCCTCATGGTCATGGCCGTCGCAGGTACACCAGTTGATCTGCTTTTCGCTCATGTGCCAGCCTCCTTCACTTTTTCAGGGGGAATGGGATGCCCATTGTCATCCACAGGCCCCACTTCGTTGTTGATCTCATGCCCGCAGTACGGGCAGACATGGAAAATACGGTAGCCGTCAGGGATGTCCACTCTTCCGTATTTGGCTTCTTCCAGCGGCACAGATTTACCGCAGCTTTGACAGCGGCCAGGATAATAAACCGCAATTCTCATAACCGTCTCTCCCTATGCCGCCTCTTCCGCCGTCTGGGTCGTGACAGCCTGGATCAGAGCGTTCATGTACTCGAAAAACTTCCGCGATCCCCGGCCGCCTTTTTTGCGATAATATCTATAATCGCTGCACCGTCCGTCTTGAATGGTAGCGCTGCACAAATTTGCGCTGATCCAGTGATAGGTACGAAGGGGAACTTTCACCGCATACTGCCGCATCAGATAATTCACAAGGGAATAAACATCGAAGTTACTCCGATTCCAATAGAATGTGACAGTGGTGTTTTCCAGTACGCCGCCGTTCCGAATAATCTGAATGGCCGATAAGACGGTCTGCTCCGCCAATCGGTTCTGCTCCTCGCAATACGCCTTATCCTCCGCCTCGATACAGACCCGGCGGGCATCGTCTTCCGCCTGCTGTTCAGCCCGATATGCTGCGGAGAGTTCCACACATTTGGCAAGCTCGTTCATCACCAGCGCACCAATGAAGTCCGGGAACGTCTGTCCGCCATTCTCCTTCGATTTGAGGTAAGTGCTGACGTGTTCGCCCAAAAGGTTTCTGATGTACTCCGTCTGCCGGGCAGGGTCTCCGCCATACCGCTCAATCTCTTTCCGCTCCTCTGCCACCGCCGCGCTGACCGCCTCATAGCCGCCAGATTCCTCAATAGCGTTGAGCCACGTTCCCCGATTTTCTTTGCCGCCATACAGCTTTTGGGCCGCAGGGTCAAAGCCGCAGATGTCGGTCAGGTTAAAATCAGTCATTCTCAGGGACGCAAGGTAGCCATTGATCTCCAAATAGAGGAGATATTTGTCGTTCTCGGCACGGGGGTATTTCACAACTGATTTCCCGGCGGAGCGCCACAGCCGGTAAGTCTGTGTGCCGTCGGAGATCTCCCTTTCCAATACCGCCCGCATTCTGCGGCCCTCACGGTTGAAGTTGCCATGATAAAAGAGCAGGGGCATCAGTTTACTGTTTCCCATCGTCGCCCTCACTTTCTTTCTGTTCCTGAAAGAAGTCAAATTGCTCAAGTCCAGGGACTTTTTGCTCGCATCCTTTACACCATCCGGTGTTCTGGTTCGCGCAAATTTTACATTTTTCCATTTTTCGTTCCCTCAGTGCTTGTAATCCAGCACAGCGCCGATGCAGTATCGGACACCGGGCTTGGCCTTGCGCAGAAACTCTTCCAGGGGCGTAGGCTCCAGGCCGTCGTTCCACAGCACATAGTCGCCATGCTTTTGGGTAAAGATCTCGGTCAAATCGAAAATCAGTCCCTGTACCTGGTCGTGGTTGTGGATAAACTGGCTCTCGTTGAGCTGCTGCAACGCCGTCACAGCTTGCTGGAAAGCGGCAAATCGGCCCTCAAAGTAGCAATCTACAACCTGGGCATCAATGGTGAACGACTCGCCGTCCAGCTCGCCCAGCCGGTTCTCCTTCAGCCACGCACCGAAGCGGGTGATCACGGCGCTCCGGTCTTTCGCATCCTCCACAATGTCAGAGATAGGGAAGGCGTCCGGGTGCTCATGGTATTCCCACGCCTTCGTCCACTCCTCCTCGGGGACAGGGGCCTGGAGCAGTTCATAGATATAGTTGTGCATCTGGTTTTCTCCTTTGAAAAACAGGGGTGGACAGCTGATCGTACAGCCGTCCACCATCATCAAAATTATTTATCGGGAGTTTCCTCCCACACATAGTAGTCATAGCCATCCGGGGTTTCAAAGTCGATGACCCGCTCTACCTCCGGCGGCTTGAGCCTGACAATTCGATAATCCTTCCCGCACTTACGCCAGATGAAGTCCGATTTCGCATAGCGCAGTGCATCAAAGGTCAACATCTGCTCCAGGCTGGTGCGCTGCTGGTTTGCGTCAGGGTCATGGCTGAAGTTAGTGCCGAACAGAAATTCGCCCGTCTCAATGTTTTGAATCGCATACACGCACATCACCTCCTAAAGCACGATCCACCAATCCGGCGCAATATACAACCCATCGCCCAGCTCGGTCAGACCATATCCGGTCAGTTCATTCCACGTCCAGTTTACAGGAAGCTGTTTCCAACTGCCGTCTTCAATGCGTACATCGAGTGTACCCTCCCTGCTGTGAGCAAGGTCTGAATCGGTAAGTTCCACCTGAATTACCTTGCGCGTTACAGTACCATCCGTCATAAGGGCAGGACGGCCAGCGGTCAGTGCTTCAGCTATGCGGCTTAGAATTTCCTTTGCGTCTTTTATGCTTGTCACCCCCTGTTTATCTACCAACATAAATGTTACAAGGGTGGCTCCTGTCTGCTTGCTCTACCTGGACAACAATGCACCGCTTTACATCTCCCGTCACACGAAAGGCCACCCAATACCATGGCTGAATTTCCTCATAAATCCAGCCTTTTTAGGTTTTGATACAGCTTTCCAAAACAATAGGGGTCGTAAAGTCCCTCTACAACAGCAACTTCAATCCTGTTGCTGTTAGCAGCCTCCGTTGCTCTTGCTCTTTTGGCCGCCTCCTCAAGCGTGCTTGAGCAGCACCATTGGACGTGCGTGCCGGAAACAAGTCCGTTTTTGCTTTCGCTGATTTGCAGTAACATATACATGGAAATGCCTCGTTCCTCCTCAACAAGTCGGATTTCCGGTGCGTTTACGCGCACACCAGCGCCTGTTTTTATTAGTCTATTGCACTCACACGGCTAGGCCGCATCCAAAGTTCGGTCAGACGCACTCGCATACAGGCATATCTGAGTTTCTGCTGGTGGCGCTTCCTTTGAAATCTGCCGCTGTCGGAGCAGTTCATCAATTCGGTCTTCATCCAACAGCTTTTCCGCCCGGCGTTTCCATGTATCCTCCAGGGCATCCCAGCCGTGGGCCAAAATCATCGCCTCAGCTTTTCGGATGCGGCGGGCCTTTGCCGCCTCACGCCTTGCCTGTTTTTGAGCTTTTGCCGCTTTCAGGCTGTCCGCTGCGTGAATGACCTCTATGCCGTTGGTGACATCCTGGAGATCCTGCAAAATGTCCCGTTTATCCACTCTGGCCGCCCGAAGATTGATGACCTCAATTTCCAGTGATTTGTTAAAAAACAGATCGTGGTGAAACTCTGACCTGACACGCTCTTCGACACGATGCCGGCCATATTTGACAATGGCCTCGCACAGTGTCAGCGATGCTGTGCGGTCCAGCAATTTGTGGCCCTTTTCCACCATGGTTTTCCGCTGGTCCGGGAACAGGCCCTCGCCTTTTACAGTCCAGGACTTCCGCAGGTCGTAGAACACATTTCCCTTGCGCGTGTCAAGCTCCTTTGCCAGAACGTCGCAGTAAGAGCAGCAGCCAAAGTTGGCGCAGTCCATCGGGTCGTAATACGCTCTCCAGGTTTTCGTTGTACGTCCATAATGGCTCTGCTGACGGCATACCCGGCCCTTATGCTGAGCCTTAAACACTTCCCAGAGTTTATCGGCTTCTCTCCACACATGGTCGTGGGTTTCATCAACGCTACCCTCATAGGTGTATGGGCGGCCTGTCTGATGACAGGCGCATTGGTAAGCCACATCACCTGAATGGCAAGACAACCCCTGTGTGTGCAAAAGCGGGTCTCGCAATGGGCAGGGGGCGGAGGGAAACACAGGACAGCAAAGCACTGGATTTCCGTTCTCCGGCCGCCAGTCAATGCCCTGGTAGGACATATAACCATTCAAAAAGTGTCTTCCGTCGGCCAGCAGACCGCAGGGCGTTTCCCATACCATGGAGCGAATTGCCTCGCCGGTATAGGTCCAGCCGCCGTCGTAGTCTTGATATGGGCGCGTCCCCGGCGGGGTATCCTCCGGTTGCCAGCCCTCCGCCAATAGCCAGCGGGTAAGCTCGTTGACCTCTTTCATATCCCTGGACACGGGATCAGTCCGAAGTGGTTCTTCATGGTGTCTCTCAACTCCTCCACATCAATCCCATATTCTTTTGAGATACATGCCTCGCAGACAATCGCCTTGTAGCCCAGCGCCCGGCTGCACCGCTTGTCCCAGGAATTTACCTCCCCACCGCAGGCAGGGCAGGAGATGTCCGGATACCAATGCAGCTTGGCGGGATTAGAAAATTGCCGGTCATTCATGATCGGTCATGGTTTCCGGCAGGCAGTAGAGCCGGACCGGATGGATGCCCCACAAACGATCAGCATCTGCCCCTTCAATGGAAAGAATGCTGTCATCTTCAGATGCGGAATGCGCCTCCCAAAGAAGCCTCTCCTGCGCGGCCTTGTCCGTCCTCAGCCGTTCATAGTTCATTCCGGCCGCCTCGGCCACTTGGAGCAGCACATAATCCAACGCCTCTTCGTGGAAGAAAAACAGTCTGGGCGGCGCAAAATCAAACACATCACAGTCAGGCAGCAGATAGCCTACAATACAGCAGTCCTCAACAACCCATCCGTTCTCGCCGCCGAATTCCTCCTTGATATACTGGTCCAGGCGGAGACAGTGATCGCTCCCGTCCAGACAACTCCCAAAAATGGAATAGCCGCCCTTGTTGGGCTCGAATGCCTTGTTCTCACTGGAAATGACATAGGTGCGCTCTTTCCAGGAGTAAGTATTTGAATTGTTTGGCCCGAAGGATGAGAAGGTGATGTAAGCTGTAAAATGCGTTTTGGGATACCCTCTCTCGTGCCGGGAAAAGAGTTCCTTTAGTTGTTTATACTCCATAATTCACCATTCTTTCGTTAAAACGGAAAGAACCAACTGGCTTTTTGCATAGTCTGTCGGTTCCTTCGTCCATTTGTCACACAGGATTGCAATTTACCATAGCGAACTCTCCTCACTTCTGCCTATGCGGCGTCTCTATCAGCCAGGAGATTGGTATGGGTCATCTTTCCGCCAACGTCCCGAAGCAGATGTGCCATGCAACTGTCGAAAGCAAAGCATGGCGCATTGTAGCCAACCAGATAGCCGTGCATATTGGTCGTGCGGTAGACGAATCGCACACCGCAGCTGGTATAGAGCACCACCACCGCATAAAGTGTCAGGCTTAATGTGCCGTCGTAGGGCATGATTTCCGCCTCCGCCCGGCAAAAGGGGGTGTCCTGAGCCGCAAGTGCGGCGCTGATCCGTTGGCTGTTCTCTTCCTGGTGCGCCCGGAAGTGTTGGATGTCCCGCAGATGGTCGTGCAGACCGTTAAGATAGTTGCGCTGGTCCAGGCCGACATACAGCCTCCGGCCGCTGCCGAACACCAGCGTGTAGTCCCGATGCCCGCGATACTTGCCGGTGCAGGGCCTGCACTCCAGCTGGTAGGAGTCCTCTCCAAACAGTTCTTGCAGCTCCAGTTCCAACGGTCGGGCAATTTCAGCGTCAATCATAGCAATCCTCTCTTTCTCCAGCGGAGCACTCTCCAGTACCACACGCCAGTGTTCCGGACACTCCTGGCCCAGACGCACCCGCTCCAGTAGCTTGGGACTGCCGCAGGAGGCGTAGCGTTTCCAGATGGTCTCAGAAGATTTCTCCGTTTGCTGAATGGTCCTCTTCTCCAGACAATAAGTCATAATCAACCTCCTCCTGTCAATTCCCGCAGCTGCTCCAGATTGGAGCGGAACTGCGGCAGGAACGGCTGATCCAGGTCGTAATTATAATAACGGTAGTAGAGGAACCGGAACAGCAGAGACTGAAATTCCTTCTCGCTCATAGCCCGAAGATTTCGGTCTAAAACCTGGACAGCCTTGTAATCCACTTTCAACACATCTCTGTCTTCTCTGATAAAGTTTTGGGAAAGCCACTCCTTAACCTTTACAATACCATCGGCAAAGTGATGGGACTTCTCCGTACAAAGAAAATATTGGAAATCCCGGCCCCGCTCACCCGGCGCAACAGAAAATGGATACAGCCGGCAGACCCGGGGGCGTGCCTCATACACAGAACAACGACCAGCCTTGAGAAAAACGCAGTCGTCAGATGTCCCCACTGTGTTCAGCAGAAAGACGGGAAAATTGTCTGCCAGCCATGTGGGGTGGGCATAGCGGGCCAGCACATCCTCTGTGCCTGCCACCGGCTCGCCCTGATCCCGCAGGTATTGGGCCAGGCGGTAGGCGTCCATAGGCTCCAGCATAATGCAATCCTTGACATTGCGGCAGCAACAGCCGCACAAACGGCAGTGGAATAGAACTTTTTCATTCAGCGCCACCGTCTTTACGCTTGCCAAATCGCTCACCTCTTTCATAAAGCACAGGAGCGCACTGGGGGGAAACTCTCCCCGCAGTGCGCTCCCTATGTCTGTCAGGCCGCCATCAGGGCGGGGTGAAAGTCGGCCTCCTGGGCCACAGGGGCGGGCAGCAGCCGGTAGTGCGTGTTCCGGGTCTCAAACCGGATCTCTCGCGCGTCCACGCTCTGGATCGCCACGACTGTCGAGGTGTGGACATACCCTCCGTTATGGAGGATCAGGGCGCGGCGGCCAACGCACAGCGGAGCCATCAGCGTTCCACACATCGTCGCAGCCTTTTTCATGCTTTCCATATTCGTACCTTCCTTCTGTTCACATAATTGTTCCCGGGAAGCATCAGGACGCCCCGGGATAGAGTTGAAAGTAGACCCGGTACAGCTCTTTCAGCAGTCTGCGTACCCGTTTGGGTTTCATGCCGTGCTGACGGGCCACCTCCGCGATGGAGTAGCCTTGCAGACGCAGGGCCGCCAACTCATACTGCGGCCGGCTGGCAGAGGAGGCCAGGTCATGCAGTAATAACCTGGCCTCCAGCTCTTCCATGGGGTCTTTCTCTGGCGCCGTCTCCAGATAGCGTTGCTCCGCCTGCATCCGCAGGGCTTCGGCCCGGTGGAATACGGCAATGCTCCGCCGCATGGACTTCCACGCGATGGTGGAAAAGGCGTACCGGCGCAGCGTTGGCCGCGTCAGATACCGCCTGACTGCGGATAAGTAGCCCATGGCGGCAATGTCATAGTATTCACGTTCATCCCAGCCTTGCTTGTTCAGGAACGAGAAGATCAGGCGGTGATTACGTGATGCGAACCGGCGCTGCTCCTCAGTCAGCGGCCCTGGCTGTGTTACAGCGGCAGCTCGCTCCGGCCGCCGTCGATCTCGGAGCCGATCTCGAAGTGGTCCGCATTCTCAGGCATGACCTGAGTCGGACGCTCCATCTCCACGCTGCCGGCCTCCGCCTCGATGTTCTCGGCACGCTGCTCCAGGATCAGCTTGATCTGCTCCTTGAAGCTGTCGGCATAGGCCCGGATCTTCGCCAGCTCATCGCCGGTGAAGTCGTAGAGCCGCTTGAACGTGGCGACGCTGTAATCGTCCTTCCCGTTGTTCTTCTTTTTCAACCCGATCTGCACCACACTACCGCAGATACCGCGGCGCCGGGCAACGAACGCAGCGTTCACAAACTGCGTGTAGGGTGTAATGCTGGTGGGGGACAAGGACAACTGGATGGGGATGGCCTCTCCGCTACGGAGCAGGTAAATGATCCGCTGATTTTTGCAAGCCTTCCCCCGGCCGGTTCCCTTGGTATCGCTTCCATAGCGGTTGTAGGGACAGTCGGCGCAGAGTCCGCCGGGGGCGCCGTAGCCCAGCTTGCCGTCCGTGGACTGGCAGGAGGGCGGGGTATTGTCATCATAGTCCTCGCCAGTGGGCCAGTAGGCGTTGGCGTTGTGGCTGTAAACGATGACACCCTCCAGGGTCCTGGAGTAGTCCGGGTTGTCCGGGTCCTCGCCGGGCAACTCGAACTGGACCTGTCCGCCGCTGGGGATCTTCACGCGCTGAAAGCCCAGCTGGAGACCGTCGATGTCCCCAGCCAACTCCTCCTTGGTAAAGCCGGTCTCGGTGGCCGCCACATCGGGCAGCAGGAACGTGGTGCGCTCCGCCAAAGCAGTGTCCTGAGTGTCCTGAGTGTTCTGAGTGTTCTGAGTGTTCATTGATAAGTCCTCCTAATAATTTTATTCCTGCATGTCCGTCAGGCGGCCATGCGGGCAGTCTGGTTGATGTGCTGGAACAGCGCAGGCGACATGGTAATGATCTGATACCCGATTTCCTCCAATTTGGAGGCCCGGTCATAGCTCTCCACGTCCTGGCTGTGCCGGGTGACGGCGTTGGCGAGGCCGTAGAGGCTGTAGTCTGTGCCCTCGATCAAGTGCTGAAGCACACCCTCGCTCTCCGCGTCCGTGATTCCCATGCTGGAGCTTGCCAGCTTGACCACACCGGGAAGGTCGGCGGTGTTCAGCTTCTTGTCCTTGCTCTCCCGGAGCTTATCCAGGATCTTGGTGAACCGGGCTTCATCCACCGCAGCCCGAACCGTGTCTTGCACCTTCATAACGAAGGCTTTGTCATCGGCCCGCAGTGTCGCTTCGGAATAGATCAGCAGGTTTTCATCCGCGCTGGTGACCCGGCCGATGTGGTTGCGGCGGGTACGGGCCTCGTTGACCACCATACCGTTGGAACAGACCAGACGATAGATCAGAGGCTGGACGCATACCGCGCCCTGGCCCGTCTCGCTGTTGGAGATGACCACGCCGGCCTGCACGATGTCACCGGGAACCACCTCAGCGGTGAGCCGGGGATTGACCACCTTGATGAACATATAGTCATCCGAGAGATTGCAGCTCTCATAGATGGCATCCGGCATCTGCTGGATGATAGGCAGGGTGATCCGGGCAATGTCGATGTTGTCAATGCGCCGGTAGCGGTTGCTGAGAAACGCCCTGGCCCGGCCGTCGATGGTGCGGATCATACGCTGCTCCGGCCCCTTCCGGAGCCAGGTGTTGACGTTCTGGGCCAGCAGGCCGATGTCCTCCTGGCGCATCCGCTCGTAATACTTCCAGGGGATGTTCAGGTAGGCGCTCATCTGCCGGTGGGCGGTGGTCAGGATGTCCAGCGGCTCCACCCGGTCAACGCCGGATTCGTCCAGAAGCCGCAGGATGGGGATGCCGTCGCAGGTCTCCATGTGCAGATTCGCTGTGTTCACCAGATAATCCGCCTTGGCCTGGCTCTGCCGCATGATCTCCTTCGCAGCATCTTGGATGGTCATGCCCTGTTTCATTTTCTCGACACCTCGCTTTCTCTCTTACCATGTCACGGCGATACAGTCGCCCTGCACCGTGGCCGCCAGCCCCTCCTGCTTCAAAATCTCCACCAGCTTGGGCCAGAGATCCTTGGCAGGGAAGTTTGCCAGCACAGCCTGCTTCACTTCCGTACCGTCCCCTTTGGGGGAGATGCAGATGGAGCCGTCTTCCTGTACCGTCAGGGCGTTGTGCCCACGGGAGTCCAGGTCGGCCACCAGGGTCCCCAGCGTCTGCCGGCCCTGGGCCTCATACCACTGCTGGGGTTCCACCGGCTGCTGGTTGGGCGGGGCCGGCTTTTCCACCGGCGACATCTTGACCAGCAGGCAGGTGAGCTTTCCGCCCTGATCCACCGTCACGTCGGCATACTCGTAGTCGGGGATGCCAGTGACACGGATACGTCCGGTGCCGCCCTGAGCCACGAACAGGGCCGGGTCGCGCATCATCCACTCCCATCGGGCGTCGGGGTATCCAGCCTTCAGGCAGTCGGACACCCGGTAGTTGACGTGGTGGAGCAGAGTCTGGGCCAGCTGCCGGTTGAAGGGCTCGGCCTGCTGCGGCTTTCGGGCCGTCTCCCGGGGGAACACCTGGGTCACCAGGAGCCACAGGCCCCACACCGCGAAGGTCCCGATCAGCAGCGGAACCAGCCAGGTTCCCCGCACCAGGGCCAGAATGGCGATCACGACGCCGATCAGCAGTCCGATACTGCCGCCAATGGTCTTCTTCTGTTTCATTTCTTTAGCCACCTTTACCAAATTTTTCGCTGGAAACAAAAAAAGAGGCATGATACCCACTCCCGTTGCTGGAATATGTGGTATCATGCCTCTTCAATTTGCCGGAGCTTTTCCCCGGCGGCGTCCCGATTCGGTGGGACATGGTTCACTCGCTCAAACACGCTCTTTGCATCATCCTCTCCGCCCAATGGGCCTTTGTGAATATATAAAAAGTACCGATTTGGGCAGACTGCTCCCTTGAACAGCGCAGTCCGGTCAATCGGTACTTGCGTACAACCTTAACAACGTATGCAATGCGGGTGCCTCCCCGGTCCCAAGCCCTGTGGGCTCGGCTCCGCGTTTCAGCGGAGAACGCACAAACAATCAATTACAAGGATACTATAACACAATATATTGCGGTTGTCAACAGGTTATTTTCTGTATGTTGTACTTTCGACGTGTAACACACCGAGAGGAACAGCGGGAGCAGCAGCCCAGCAGGGCGCAGGATATGGAACGGTAACGGACAGGGCGGCGGGAATAGATTGCCGCCGTCCTGTTTTGAAATTCATCATTCATTCAAGAATAATCAAATGGTTTTGTAATAAACTGCTACATTTAGGACAGGGAACCTTTTGAAAAAATGGAGGAATATCAGGAAACCTCTTTTTTGTCCCACAATAAAAATCTGGATCAGCTTCGCACATCGGCATAATAATTGGAGCATAGAGTACATGTCTGCAATCTATGCACATCCATGTAGACGTGTGAAGTGCAGAAGCGGACGCTGGTGCTGATACGCGGCACCTGATATGCCTGTAAATAGCTCCGATACTGCCTGGGAAACGGGTAGCCAACTCGGTTTTCTAACTGTTGAATGTCGTGTTCCGTCAGCGGTGATGGATTTAGCCCACTGGGGAACAGTTCCGGCCTTCGTTGATACAGCGTTTCCAAATATGCTTTTGCGGTTTGCATAGAGGTTCTCCTTCTCGTCGTTTTGGCTTTCCTGAAGTATTGAGTGCTTTTGCAAATGTTCTTCAAGTATAGCATATCTCCCCGTTGAAAACAATTCCCCGCTCTATTCGTTCCGACTATCCAGACTGTCAAGGGGTGCTTTTTTACCATCAAGGGGCAAGATTGATAATCTCCAGCCCGTTCTTCTTGGCATAGTTCACCGTATAGGCCGTCCCGCCGCTCTCCCTGTTAAGGTAGCAGACACACACGCTGCTGTTATCCACCAGATGGCGGTTCCGCTTGTGCATACAGCCCTTGGTGTACTGCTGGGCAGTATAGACCACTTTATCCGCCTGGGCCTTGATGCGCTCATACTCCGCTATGTCCTCCGGTCTCCAGCTCTGCGTCTGCGTCAGGCAGGGCAGCACCAGGATCAGCTTTATGCCGGGACAGCTCTCCCGCAGGCGGAGCATCGTCTGAGCGGCGAGGCAGTCGAACCCCCATGCGCCCCCGGCCCCGTAGTATAGGATGCCCCTTTGATACAGGCCGGTGATAACGCGCTCCAGCTGTCCGGCGATCTCCGCCTGTTTCCCCGGCGGAAGCTGCCGGTGTCCGGTAAAGCAGCAGGTATGACTCCTCATAGCAAATCCCCCAGTTTGAATAGTACAAAAATCAATTTTCTTTCGGGTTTAATAATTATACTACCAATACGGAGGAAATCAAAGAGGAAATTGATAATCTGACCGCTGATACTCTCCGACAATTCAAGGTACAATAATGAACAGTCAGAGAGGAGGCACGGTATGGACGAGGTTCAGCAGTACGAGCGGTATCTGCGTGAGCGGATCACAGCGTTACGAAGTCAAAAAGGGGTGTCGGAGCACCGACTGAGCCTGGAGCTGGGGAAAAGCGGTTCCTATATCCGCTCCATCACCAGCGGGGCCACGATGCCCTCCATGAAAGAGCTGTTCAACATCATGGCTTATTTTGAGGTCAGCCCCGCGGAGTTCTTCTCCGGCCTGCAAGGGACAAATACGCTGCGGGCGGCGCTGACAGAAAAGCTGCGGGAGCTGAGTGACGAGGATTTGGAAAAGGTATCGCTGTTTATTGGGTGGATCACGAAGGTGTAGGTCTTGCGGTGAGGCGGGTTCCCGGCCAGGGAGCGGCGGTCTCACCGTGAGGCTTTTCTTTCGGTGTTCAAAGCATCGAGAGTCGCTGCCAGAGGGCAGAAAAGGCGCCGCCCATGTCCTAAGACACAGGCGGCGCTTTTGGACTTATCCCTATAAGCGGCTCCAGCGAATGGACAGAGCCAGCGGGACTTTGCTTCTTTTACCGAATGAGGTAGCTGATGGAGAAGCCGGCGCTGGTTTTCCCTGTATTCTTCACATACAGGACATACTCGCCGCTCTCCTCGACGGAACGCTCTGCGGTCAGGCCGTCGAAGTTGCCGCTCGCTTCCTTGATAACCAGCTTCTCGCTGGAATTTTCTTTTTTAAGGCCCACCTCGATTACAGAGCAATCGGAGGAGTCCTCGCAGATCAGGGACACAACGATGCTTTGATCCTTACCCAAGGTCACAATGCCAATCGGCATTTCGGCACCAGGAGCAATATCTGTATAGGCGTCTCCCTCGGAACTGAGCCATTTATACGTTGCGCCATCGCTGGCTTTCACTGTTTTGACGCTGGCCTCGTTTGCGATATAATAGGGTACATCACCACTTGCGTTCTTGCTGTTGGTTTCATCCACCAGAGCGAACGGGCAGTCGTCATTCGATACAAAGGAAACGATTGCGCCGTTTGTACCGTCTTCCAGCATCATATCAGCTTCAAACTCTACCCATCGAATCTTGCCCTGCTCCACCAGCTTCAGGATTTCGGCCCACTCCTCCGGGGTGAACTTGCTTTCGTCCTCCGGGCTGACGGCAACCAGGGTCGTACCCTCAGCGCCGTCCAAAGCACCAGCCAGTTCTACACCAATCAGCTTATCCACAAGCGTCATGTCGATGCTGCCCTTTGAGCGAAGAGATTCTTTGAGGGCGGCGTTGTCCTCATCATCCCAAAACGCCCGCTCCTCTTCCGCGGTCTCGAAGAACAAGACCTCTCCGGCCTCGACCTCTTTCAAAATTTCGGCCCATTTCTCCGGGGTAAACTTGCTTTCATCCCCGCGATTAACCGACAGCAGTGCGCTCGGCGTGCTTTCGTTAGCATGCGGCCCAGCCTCCTCGTTGCCGCGCTGGGAAACCGGCGTCTGACCGTCCGGCAGAGCGGAATCGTTGTCTTTCGCCACGGCTCCCGTCGTAAATCCGGCCGCCATGCCGAGGGTCAGGACGAGGGCAAGCACGACGGCCAGCAGCGAGGTTTTCTTGTATTTCATAATAGCGATAATCCTTTCTTCTGCGGCGTTCTTACTAAAGTAGCTGTGCATGAAGGAGAAGGGACGGCCCCGCTCCGCCATGTCGATCAGCGAATGGGCGTAGGATGCCCGCTCTGTCCAGCCGAAATGCCGCAGAACCATTTCATCACAGGACAGCTCCAGGTCGCGGCTGAGAAGAACCAGCATCACCCAAACCAGGGGGTTGAACCAGTGGACGCACACCGCGCACAGGGCCAGCAGCTTCCACAGCGTATCAAAGCGGCGGATGTGGACGTATTCATGGACAAGGATATAACTAACCAGCTGCTCATTGTCCAGGTCCATCACCTGCGGAAAGATGATCCGCGGCCGCAGGATGCCGATGGAGGCCGGGGAGTTCACCTTGTCGGACCGGACGATTACCAGAGGCCGGAACAGCCGGTACTCCTCCCGCCATTTCGTGATAACGGCGTGGTCCTCCATGGGAACGGCGGTTCTAAGCGCCCGGTAGTTCTTCGCCAGCAAGACGGCAAAAACTACGACAAACACCGCCATACCCCCGATCCACAGGGCTGTCAGCGGGGGAATGGACAGTGCGGCTCCCGCCGTCCCGCCAGTGGATGCCGGGACCTGGGCCTGACCTCCCCAGGCCATCACAAAGCTGCCAGCGGGGACCGTTGTGTTCTTGCGGCCCCAAAGCCCGGCAAACAGGTTGTAAACGCTCCACTTCGACGTGAGGGAAAAGGGAATCAACAGCCTTGCGGCGACGATCCCCCACAGGGCCAGGAAGCTGGCTTTAGGCAGCCGGTACAGCGTGATGGCGCGGACGATCACGATGGCCGCAATTAGCACCCCCGCCTGCACGCTCATTTCAACAATACCCATGGTTCCCCTCATTTCAGCTTTTCCACGATCCGCCGCAGGCCGTCGATCTCGTCGCTGGACAGCTTCTTCCCGCTGATGTAGGCCGACAGGAACAGCTCCGCAGAGCCGTCAAAGAACTTGTCGATCAGTTCCGTGGCCTCGCCCTGCCGGACGCACTCCTTCGTCACTACCGCCCGGCAGGTGAAGTTGGGTTCGTAGCGTTCCACCGCACCCTTCTCAATCAGCTTCTTAATAACCGTATATGTGGTATTGCGGTTCCAGCCGGTCTGCTCCTTCAGAATTTTCGCCAACTGGCCCGCAGTCAGATCGCCCTCCTTCCATAAGGCTTCCATCACCTTTAATTCGGAATCAAACAATTTCATTTCCATAGCTATGTCTCCTTTGTGACTATCGCGCTAGTCATGTTAGGATACTATCACATCCATCTGCTCTTTGTCAAGATAAAATGACTATTTTAATAGTCACAAAAACCGGATGCCCAAAACAGGCATCCGGTGTATGGGCGTATTTATTTGAGTAACCAGGGATGGTTTGTTTTCCCGTTTACCACACGATAGACAGTCACAGTATCCTAGTGATACGGGCGGTGCTCCAGTCTTATACCTCCACAAACAGTCCCACCGGGCAGACATCCTTGAAACCAGGAGTAGAGATGTACCAGGAGGCCGGGCCGGTTTCGTTCCAGCCCACCTCCAGCGTGATGTCGTGCCAGCCGTCCGGGAACAGGGCCCGGAAGCACTCACCGGCGTGGATGCCGTAGCCGTCCAGCAGCAGGCGGGGATGGGGGTCGGTATCGTGCGGATCGGGAAGTTTGATCTGACTGATTCTCTTTGCCATGGGGAGTCCTCCTTTATCTTGAGTGCTTTGATATGGATGCAGAATAACACATTTTCGAGGGCTTCGAGGTCGAACTTTGTCTACACCCACTGGAAAATGATTTGCTGACGCAGATACAGGTTGGCGACTGCCGTGGTGATCCGCTCCCGGTTCTTGGCTGTCAGCATCATGTCCGGGATGTTGTCGCTGGTGGTGTCATTGTCATTGTAGAGGGCGTCCATCAGCTTTTCGTCGGTGGAGACATCCCGGACCCCCAACTCGGCGCACTTGACCAGCTCGGCGGTGGACAGCAGCGCCTGACGGGACAGGGCCATCACCTGGGCCTCCTCTTCGCTGGGCTGGTCCTTCTGGAACAGCTTCCGGGCCTGGGAGGCGGGGATGCCCCTCAGCACCGTCAGCTTCAAAAACGCCGCCAGCCGCCGTAGCAGATTCTCGGACAGCGGGGACACATACAGCCCGCCCAGCAGGTCGTACAGCGCCTCAAAGTCCGTCCTGCCCGTCCCGGAGGCCACCAGTCCCCGGGTGCAGAGGCGGCCCAGGCAGTTCTCCAGCGTCCGCAGGGCGGGGATAGTGCAGTCCTGGTTCAGCTTGTTATACTCCTCCTCGACCTGCGGGAAGTCCAGCAGCCGCCAGTTGAGGGTGGTCCACAGGGCCATCTCCTGGATGTCCACGTTATATTCCTGCTCATTGATGATAATGACCGGGCAGCTACGGCCCAGGCCGTTGATCCTGCGGCGGAAGTGGCCCACCGCAGTATAGTAAGTACGAGAACTCATAATGTAACCTCCCCAATTCGTTGTGATATTTTCTTTTACGGATTTGTGCCGCCGTTTTCAACAAGGTAGACATCTTTTTTCAGCTTCTGGGCCGCGCGGGAGATCCACGCCCCCACATGGTTGGGCTGGACGCCGTAGAGCTTGGCAATATCTGTCCCGCTGTACCCGGCGATCTTCAGCTCCAGCGCCTCCACGCCCAGCCGGGCCACGCCGCTGTAGGTGCGCTTGCCGTACTCCAGCACCTGTTCCACAAACAGGCTGTTCTCACCGTCCCAGTCCGTCTCGCCGCGCCGGGCCATCTCCACATCCCACGCCTCCAGGGACACCACCGGCGCCGTCTGGCTCTGAATTTTCCGGCAGTAGTCCAGCAGGTGGTTGCGGATGACCGGGAAGGCGTAGGAGTGGAACTGCACGCCCTGCCGTTCGTCAAAGGTTTCCGCCGCCCGCCAGAGGGCGATGCACCCCTCTTGGTAGAGATCGTCATATTCCAGACCGCAGACGTTCGGGTTGACATGGATGGAGCTGTGAATGACCCTATGGACGCAGTTCAGATGCTCCTGGATCAGCTGATCCCGTCTGTTCATACCGGCACCCCCTAAGCTGCCTGCCTGCCAGCCCCGGCGAAGCGGCCACACAGGTCGATGACCTGATCGCAGCGGTACGCCGAGAAGTGGCCGATGTGGGCCTCACTCTCCGGCAAGCTAAGCTGTACCTGGAGCCACCGGTAGGCTTCCTTGCGGGTCATCAGGCCCCGCTCCCAGAGCTGGCTGAGGGCGATGTGCGCCTGCCGCCGCTTCTGCCGCAGGGGCTGGTCCGCCAGCGTACCCATAGGCAGATGGCTGTCACGATGGGCGGACACATAAGCGTTACAGACGGGGAAGCGGGCGCAGACGTAGACCTCCTCGCCGGGTAGGGTGCGCTCATGCACCACCGACGCGGGCCGGAGGAGCGCCCGGGAGCCGCAGTAGGGACACTTGATGTTGATGCGTTTCATAGAATACCTTCTTTCTTTCGTGGATTTTTTATGTGGACGAGAGCCGCTCTGCGCAGACATACCGCCCCCAAAAACCGCCGATAACAGCCGCTTTCTGTGCGGGGAACCTTATTCGATTGTGTGGGTGTGCTGGGTTTGTCCGGTTTTCAACTCTCATTTCAATACGCCCCTCGAAATCAGGAAATGGGCCCTTGATTTCATGAACTTTCTGTAAACAATAAAAGAGCCGGCCTGAATCAAGTTCAAGCCGGCTCATTGCGAAACAATGCGATATATGGTAAGATACTTTTGTATTCTGTCAGGAGCGTGAGAAAACATGAGTGAAGAGAAAGTTTTTCAGATGGATTTCGGCAAAATCTATGGTCTTTTGCTGAACAAAGCGGTCAAAAAGGGCCGCACAAAGACCGAGGTCGATCAGATTATTTCCTGGCTGACAGGATACGACGAGAAGGAGATCGAGGACTGCCGTGCAGCTTCTGTCTGCTATGGCGACTTCTTCCTCAAGGCTCCCCAGCCAAACCCGGCCAGACTGCTGGTCACCGGCGCCATCTGCGGCGTGCGGGTGGAGGAAATAGAAAATCCCATCATGCGGGACATCCGCTGTCTGGACAAGCTGATTGACGAGCTGGCGAAGGGGAGGCCGATGGAGAAGATATTACGTAAGTAAGCACTGGAAACACTAGGTTATTATCTGGAGGAGACAAAGGTGGGCAGTCAGAAAAACGATCCTAATGTCGCCCAACTTTAGATTGATTTATTTGAAGTAACGATCTATTCCTATAGAATAATCTAATCGGTAAAGCACAGGCATTCCTACCATGAACAGAAGGAAATACTTGTTTAGAAATAACATTTCCTCAAAAGATTTCAGTTCAGTTATAAATGGGGAATAAACAAATTCTGACTCTAAGAAAGCAAGAATTAAAAAAATTAAAGAAATCAAAATTTCACAAAAGATCCACGGAAAAACAACTATACAATAAATACATCCTATAAGCGGCAACTTATTTCTGTCCTCAAAAGCTGTTTTTCCTTCTGATGATCTTGTAATCTGCGGAGAAATTAAAATGGTGCGCAACCATCGAATCTTTATTACATAATAACATTTCGCTGATAGCAGAAAAGGAAAGTAACAAGAGCAAAGCTGCTCCAGAAAATATGCTATTAGCAACTCGCAAAATGTTCCAAGAACGAGGGGCAAACATGTCTCAACAGTTATCATGATTGGCCGTCCTTCCATTATGTATTGTACTCGTATTCAGTTTACCACACCAGCTAACATATTTCCATGGGTTATTATCTGGAGGAGATCACGATGGGCAGTCAGAAAGAGGATGCTCTTATGATGGTTAGGAAATTGAGTGAAGACAGCCATGCCGGCCGGGCTTTTTGCTATAAGGCCTTAAAAAGATTTGATTTTGATTATCAGAAAGCTCTTTTCTATCTAAAGTCTGACGAGTTCAAAGCTGTTAGTAGAATGTAAGGGAAACGCTG
>Ga0137308_101087_pt1 | contig 31395 bp, 17 predicted proteins | sample Inofrocosms_June_FD_97181 | JGI IMG/M metagenome (GOLD analysis project Ga0137308, IMG submission 97181) | Mouse cecal microbial communities from Vienna, Austria - N-Acetylneuraminic and N-Acetylglucosamine D2O microcosms_June | ecosystem: Host-associated > Mammals > Digestive system > Large...
TTTGTTTGCGAATGGGTGCTGCCCATCGCGGAGTAATTCGTATTCACTGAACTTGAGATAAATGTTGTTAAGCATGTAAGTCTTTTCCCTTGCGATACATTCAGTGATGTGCATACGGTGTCTGGTAAGACGCTGCAGGGCAAGGTATTGGGAGCCGCGCCACGGTTTGATTGCAATACGTCCTACACGGGCAAAATCAGCAATCACATAGGAATCTATGCCATCATTCTTCCCGATGTCGTTAAAGGACTTCTTGTAGTTCTTAACTTCTTTTGGATTGAGACAGTAAACCCTGACAGAGAATGGTGCAAGCAGGTCACTGGCAGAAAGATAATTAGCAAGATGGACACCATAGAAACCAGTGGCTTCCATACCGATAACAACGTATTTGAACAGATGGTTATGCTCTAGCACATCAGAAATCATCTGTTCCATAAGGGCAGCACCTTCCCGAGTGTTTTCTACGGGTTTCATCTTGATGTAGAACTTCTCATTGAAATCAAGTGCAGAAATAACATGGATACGGGATGCAATGTCAATCCCAACAAACAGTGTTGAGAGGTAATCAATATGTTCTTTCACGGATTCATCACCACCTTTCAATAAAAATGAAGAAGTGTAATCATGGCTTATCCCAGATCACTGCGCCGGCCTAAACCTCGCGTTATGAGCAATACCTGGCAGAAATACCCTGCTGGTGGCTAGATACCAGGATGCAGCATTTGTGTAATAAGTCTTAGGGCAGCATTAGGGTTGCATGCTTTCTTAGCAATAGCAAATGCTTTGCAGGAGTGATGAAGCAATGACCATAGCTACAGTTCTTATAGAACTTATTGTAACATCTGGGACCATGAATATAAAGTAACTTAATAACCAATAGACAGAGAATGGATGAACCAGCATGATTGAAGAAGAATCTTCGGAAAGGATGTTTAGAATTACCCTTCTGTCTAACAAAAAAGAATAAGCCTGTAAGCTGTTTTTCTTGCTTACAAACTTATTATACGAGGAGAGAGAATTTATGAAAAAGAAAATAAAGCTTTTACCAACAATTTTCCTGTTAATATTCAGCATTTGCCTGGGCGGTATCCGCCCTGTAACGGCACAGGCGGCAAACAGCAGCTCGGTTGTAAATTACGCCCTGAGTACGGTGGGCGTAAACGGATGGAAAGGGCTGTGCCTTGGTTATGTGAGCCATTGCTTTAATACCTGCTATGGGGTTTCTTCTGGCGCATGCTGCGCGTATGCATACGGGACGAATTTTCTTGACTCTACCTCCAGGACAAACATCCCGCTGGGGACGGATGTGTTCTTCGGGGGAAGTAATGTGACATGTGGCAATCATAAGGCGGGGCATGTGGGGATTTATGTGGGCGACGATTCTATCGTTCATGCCTGGGCGGGGAAGATTGTAAAAATGAAGATTGATGCAGTTATCCGCTGCGGTTATCCATACCGGGGCTGGGGCTGGCATGGGAATGTTGTGTTAGAAAGCGGAAACGCGCAGGTATCCCAGAATCCCGACGATTATCAGCAGGTATCTCAGGATTTATATTTTCGTGCGGGAAACGTAATGACGGGGACGCAGGTAGGATATGTGCAGGCTGTTCTGAAATACCTGGGTTATAATATTGTCATTGACCAGAGTTACGGCCCGGCGACCAGGGATGTAATGAAGCAGTTTCAGAGCGATCATGGGCTGGCAGTGGACGGAAGCTGCGGTCCCCAGACGAGGGCAAAGCTGATTGAGGTTTACCAGCAACGGAAGAATCCAACGCCTTCCCATGAAACAAAGGTTCCGGAGATACGTGACATCAAAGTGACAGATATCTCTAAAGACGGTTATACGGTAAGCTGCCGCGCAACGGACGAATCTGGGATTGACAGGGTGCAGTTTCCGACATGGACGGATTACAACGACAGGGATGATATTCTGCCAAACTGGGAGACGAATCCTGCTGCGGCAGGGACGAGAAACGGCGACGTGTTTACCTATCGGGTAAATATTTCAGATCACAACTATGAGCAGGGGACGTACCGTACCCACATCTATGCTTTTGACAGGTATGGAAACTATGACAGCGACGGCACGATATGCGTAGAGGTTTGGGAAGACGCAGAGCAGGGGAATCAGTCCGGCTCAAATGTGAAAGCTCCCGTGGGCAATACCCCGAAGAAGTATTCTGTTACATACCAGATGAACGGAGGAGTGAATAATTCCCAGAACCCAGGTATATTTGGCAGCGTCACAGTCTATTTGAAAAACCCGTGGAGAAGGGGATACCAGTTTACTGGATGGACGGCAAACGGGCAGAAACTGTCATCCCTTGGCGCGCATACGCTCGGAAACAAAGTACTTACAGCACAGTGGGAGAAGATTAAAGTGGGGAAAGTGTCAAAGGCCAGACTGCACGCCCTGGGCAGGAAAAAGATGCGGGTAAGCTTCCGCAGGGCGTCCGGGGCGCAGGGATACGCGATTTCTTATTCCGTAAATAAGAACATGAGGAAAAGCAAGACACTGTATGTTCCCTACGGAAATGGAGAAAGGGTAATCAGAGGCCTGAAAAGGGGCAGGAGATACTATGTCAAAGTGCGCGGTTACCAGGTGGATTCCGCAGGATATAAGGTGTATGGGAAGTATAGTAAGCAGGCTGCTGTGAGGCTTTCAAAATAGAGAAAAATGATGAAGAGAGGAAAGAGGAAAAAGATGGGGATTGGGAATATTGTTGGAATGATAGGCGCGGTTTTAGCGCTGCTGGGGATGTTTGCGCCTGGACTGGAAGCATGGGGCATGGTGGAAATAAGCTGGTATGACCTGGCGGCAGATTTTGGCGGCCTAATGGGCGGCGGGATGCTGGAAAATATCATAATGATTTTAATTTTCATCGGGACAGGCATTCTGATGTATAAAGGGCAATGCGCGGCCGGTTTATTGATAGCGGTTGTCACGATGCTGTACTTTTTCGCTAATTTTGTTATGGCATCGGAGATTATCAGGGGAGATGTGATGGGATGGGGGACAGGAAGCACGATGATTATCATCGGAGAAATCATGATTATCGTCGGGGGATTTGCGGGAAAGCCGAGAACGGAAGAAGAATCCAGCCCAGAAAGGGGGAATGTCTATCCAAAAACAGAGAGTTTCTTTGGAACGGACGTACCCCCGGCGACTCCCAATCCCCCTATAAGTAACGATTTCAGATATGATGTAGGCAACTCAGGGCAAAAGCTTCCATTCCGTGTTACTGCGCTTCACATGGTGTCCGGGTCTGAAAAGTATTCGGCGTCGCTGGAAATTTATCAGCCAGAGGGGCATTCTGTCACAGGGATCATTGCAGACGTTACGTTTATGAACCTGTTTGGAGAAAAATTCTGTTCTGAAAATCGTATGTTTGTTAATTTTAAAGAGCGGAAAAAGAATTATATGGTTTCAGGAATCACCGATTTTCCAGGGTTGACGGAAAATATAGCGCGCGCGATAAAAAGCGTTGATGTTATTGTAAAAAAGTATATTCTGGACGGAACTCCGGCCGAGGTGACAGGGCAGGAAACTATGGCAGACGCCGAGAAAACAGAAGGGGATTTCCGCTACGAAGAGTTCTGCGCTTTTCTGGATACTTTGGAATCGGCGCAGGAGATTTTAGAATATATGAGACAGTGCAGTGAAATATATGGCTACGAGTTTGCGTCTGATTTGCTGGAGAGTATACGGAGTATCAGTGAGACAGAGCGCATTTATGGGAATATGAAAAGCAGCGCGGAGAGGAAAATAAGGGAGTTTTTTGGGAGAAATGGCGGATGAGTCTCGCTTTGGATGAGCTAGTACAGTAAAAAAATAAAGTGTATCTATGGATTGCGGAGAGTTTGAATAAAGATAAAATAATGCGGAAAGAGAGATGAGAATTGAGGATATGAAAAGTAGTTTTAGAAAGAAAAAAAGCATATCTATAGTGGTAGTTTTGTTGTTTTTCACATTTTTGTTTGTGAATCAGATAACGGCAAAAGCAGGTACGGGAATTGTATATGGAGAAAATGGGATAATTACCCGGGCAGAATGGCTTCATGATTTGGCTCTGATTTTTGAAATGTCTGTAGAGGATGAAAATTATCCGGATAATTATTTTAGCGATTTGTCAGGGGAATCAGAGTATTATTATGATGTCTTGCTGACAGTGCAGTTTGGGCTGATAGATGTAGAAGCTGGCGGTGAAATCGCCCCAAATGAGGTGGTTACCCGTGAGTTTGCAGCACATACGCTGAATTTCTGCTTGGGTTATCAATTGGAAGAATCGGAGTCATATACCTTTGATGATGCAGACAATTGCAGTTATCCGGCAGATGCGCAGGTAGCGCTGAACCGTGAATGGTTTGCGGCTGTGAATGGGATGTTTTCACCAGAAGCAGAAGTGACGGCTGGTGAAGTCAGAAAAATGATAGAAGATGCACAGGTAGTCATGCAGGAAATGACAGTTGATGAAGAGTATGAAAATCAATATGAATTCGCAGATGCGGATGTAAAAGAGATTCCACAGGGAATACTCGTGGAAAAAGATGAGGATACGTTACGGATTACAGATTGTCCGATCTCGCTAAAAAGCGGAGATAAATTTGTCGTGTATTTTGACGGATTGCCGGGGGCTTATGTTGCAGGTGATGTGTCAACGGAAGGAAATATTACCAGTGTTCAGGTTACACAGTCGGATGCAGAAAATATTTTTGAAGATATTGACGCACAGGGTGTAGTGGATGTAGATTTGTCACAGGCAGAAGCGGAAGAAGATGCAGAGATTACTTACATTGATGAATCGGCAGATAAAAACTCAAAAGAAAGAGCAGTTCCGCGTGCGGTCAGGCAAATAAGCAGATCGCTGAGTGTATTAAAAAAGGTGAATCTTGGAAGAGGACTGACGGCGGAGGTTGCGTTGAAAATGAAGAATCCCAAGATTGAATACAAAATCAATTTAGGCAAACGGGAAGCGTATGCCAAGCTAATGGGGGATACGGAGATTACATATAAAATTAAAGGCGACAGCGCAGTAGCGGCCGGTCTGGGGAAGATTCCGATGATTAAGGCAACAGTGCCGGGAGTCGGGGGATTCAGCATGAATCTGGAACTTGAAGCATCAGGGGCAATTACAGGCATACAGAAAGGATATCTGACGGCCGGAATCGGGTATTCTGATGCAGGAGGTTTCCGTATTATTAAAGGATTTCAGACGCAGGCATTTACGTTGACAGTAGAGGCAACCGTATCTGCAGGAATCCAGGCTCAGTTTGGGATTACAGATGTTCCGGGGAATATCTTGAGAGCTTATGTATATGCAAAGGCAGGCGGAAGGGCGGTATTGAAAAGCAGTACGTTTAGTGATGGAAATCTGCCGGGCAGATGTACACACTATGCTGCTTATATTTATGCAGAATATGGTGCAGAGGCAGGGGTAAACTTTGGATTTTATAAAAGAAGTATAAGTCTGAATGAGACAATCTATAATGAAAATAACAGTCCAATCCGGGTGGTAAAGCATTACGAGGACGGAAGACAGGTAGCAAGATGTACCCGCGGTCTGAAGTGGGGAAGTAGCTATTATACCAGATGGAACTCACGTTATGGGGGTAGCGGATGGTATGGCGGAAACGGGCTGTATGGTCTGGATGAAACCGGAAATCCGGTGGAAATTTACACATATACAGTCGACGACGAAGGGAATGCGACGATTACAGGGTATAGAGGAAATGTGGCGGCTCTGACTGTTCCAGATGAAATTGATGGACATACGGTAGTTGCAATAGGGAATGGCGCGTTTGAAGGAAATAAAAGCGTGAAGAGTATGGTGCTGCCGGATACGGTAACTTCGATAAAAAGTTCAGCGTTTGCTGGGTCAGTGCTGAGCAGTATGGTGCTGCCGCCGAATGTAACAGAATTGGGAGATCTCATTTTGGATGGGAACACGGGAGTGGAAGAAATCAGCATACCGCGGACGGTGAGCATTCACGGTTGGAATGGGAATGGTGTTTTTGAAGGAAGCGGTATAAGGAAAGCAGTATTTGAGCGGGGAATGACAGAGATACCGGTAGAGATAATGAAAGGCAGTTTATATCTGAATGAGGTAAGTATTCCGGATAGCGTAACGAGCATCGGGGCGAGAGCATTTGAGGACTGTGAGAGCCTAAAGCAAATCAAGTTGCCGGATAGCGTAACGAGTATCGAGAATTTAGCATTTGCCGGGTCAGGGCTGAGCAGCATGGTGCTGCCGCCGAATGTAACAGAATTGGGAGATCTCATTTTGGATGGGAACACGGGAGTAGAAGAAATCAGCATACCGCGGACGGTGAGCATTCACGGTTGGAATGGGAATGGTGTTTTTGAAGGAAGCGGTATAAGGAAAGTAGTATTTGAGCGGGGAATGACAGAGATACCGGTAGAGATAATGAAAGGCAGTTTATATCTGAATGAGGTAAGTATTCCGGATAGCGTAACGAGCATCGGGGCGAGAGCATTTGAGGACTGTGAGAGCCTAAAGCAAATTCAGTTACTTGATAGCATAATTTCAATAGATGAAAATGCTTTCCGAAATTGTGGTTTAACAAGTATAAAAATCCCAAATTCTACTGCAGACATTGGAATTTATATTTTTTCGAATTGCAGAAGTTTGGAAGAGGTAATTTTACCAGAAAGATTGCAGAATATTCCTCGCTCCATGTGTGAGGGATGTATCGCTTTGACCAGAATTGCAATGCCAGAAACAGTGAAAAGCGTCGGTCAAAGTGCTTTTAAAGACTGTACAACTTTGGAAACTATCAAGTGGAGCAAAAACACAAAAACAATTCAAAGGGAAGTTTTCAAAAATTGTAGTGCGCTTAAAGGTTTTCAAATACCTGATGTAGTGATAAGTATTGAAAACAATGCGTTTAGTAATTGTGATGCCTTTGAAAGCATCCGCATCCCTGATACGGTGACTTCTATTGGATACGGCTTATTTGAAGATTGTGATGCCCTTAGGGAAGTGTCATTAGGAGTTGGGCTTACATCTATTCCAGACTCTTGTTTTGAGCATTGTGATGCGTTGGAAAGCCTGATACTGCCGTACCGCATCAAGAGTATCGGAGAAAATGCTTTTAAGAATAGTGTGAAGTTTACTTCTATCACAATACCACGTGCTACAACTTCGATAGCCTCAACGGCATTCAGTTATCCGGCAAAAATGACGGTCTATGGTGTACCGGGAACATATGCGGAGACTTTTGCAACAGAACAGAATATCCGATTTGTGGCAAAAGAAATAAAGGCGGCAGCGGCTTTCCTGAATCAGAAAGTAATAACCCTGAACAGAGGCGATACAGCCAGACTTGCGCTTTCAGTAGAACCAGCAGATTTTACGGACGAAGTTTCCTGGAAATGTACAGATACGGATATAGCGACAGTCGATGATGGGGGAGTTGTTACTGCGTCAGGAGTGGGAAATGCAACAATTAAGGTAACAGTGGGTGATGTAAGCGCTTCTTGTGCTGTTATTGTACAGGAGCCAGTATCTGGTATTTGGCTAAATGCAACGCAATTGACATTGGAAGCGTTAGATACGTACCAGATGGAAGCCAATATCTGGCCGGAGGATGCTTACAACAAAGAGATAGAATGGCTGACATCAAATGCAGAAATTGCATCGGTGGACAACGCAGGATTAATCACAGCACAGAAAAAAGGGACTGCCATAATCACGGCAAAAGCAAAGGATGGAAGTGATGTCAGCGCTGCCTGTGAGGTGGCAGTTAGCAATACGGTATATCGGGTATCTTCTGTTGAGGAATTAGAAAGCCCACATAATTATTTGAATGAGTGTTCAGATTTTTGGATTTATACATTACCTCGAAAGGCGGACAGCTTAGATGTAAGATTTGATGAACGGACAGAGGTTGAAGAGAATTTTGATTTTCTTTACATCTATGGTGGAGATGGAGCAGAAATGGGACGGTATACAGGAAAAGAATTGGCGGGGAAAACAATTGCAGTTCCGGGAAATATATTGAAGATTAAACTGGTATCGGATAACGCCGGGAACACATGGGGATTTAAAGTTGCAAGTATTACTGTAGATGGAGAGGAACAGGATGAGCCGGAAGAACCAGTCCAGCCTGGGAATCCAGGCGGGATAAGCGCGCCCGAACGTCCTGAACTGCCGATTGTCAAACCGCCAGTTCAGGCAGTTGTGTCAAGACCGCCCTCTGTTGGGATGAAAGTTACAGATCCTGTAAGTAAAGCGGTATATAAAGTGACAGGAGCAGCCTATGCAGAGTATTCAGAATCGTCCGATAAGAAAATGTCCAACGTTAAAATTCCTGACAAAGTGACTCTGGCCGGGAAGTCATATAAAGTAACAACTGTTGCTTCCGAGGCATTCAAGAACTGCAAGAAGTTGAAGAGTGTGGTGATTGGAAAAGGAGTGACAGCTATAGGCGCGAAAGCATTTTTCGGTTGCAAATCGCTGAAAAAAATCACCATCAAATCAACGCAACTGAGAAAAGTTGGAAAGAAAGCTTTCAAAAGAATCCATGCGAAAGCAGTTATCAAAGTGCCGAAAGCAAAATTAAAGGCATATAAAAAACTGCTGAAAAAGAAAGGACAGGGAAAGAAAGTTAGAATTTTGAAATAGAAAAACAAAATAGAAACAGGTTGGATTCAGCTTTTTTCTGAATGAAATATTCGTTCAGGGAAGAGCTGAATTTGTAATTTCAAGAGTAACTATGAGGGTACTAAACAGTTACTTTCAAGATGCTTTTTATTCCCGCAAGCAACGAGCCAAGTGACTGCTTGTAGCGGGGGCTTTGACTTTGTGAAAAAGGGGCTGACATTTCCTTCAAACAGTGCTATACTGCATATAAGCATTTTATTTCTAAACAGATTCTTTTTGCGACATATAGTCACTCCCTATCTATGGCAAGTCTGCCGTTCTTAGAAATGTTCGATGCTGAAACCCAAAGAAAAAAGGCGGAGAGGATTTCTAAAAGAGACAGGCGTCCTCCCTGCTGTTTAAAGGAGGACAATGGATGAATAAAATAAAAAATGAATCAGTAACCATAAAGCAGCCGGCAGGCTCAGCGCCTGCGCCTGTGCGTGTTTACAAAGACAGGATTTTCCGGATGATTTTTAAGGAAAAGAAAGAATTTTTGGAACTGTATAATGCCTTGAATGGCACAGACTATGTTAATCCAGACGAATTGGTAGTGACGACGTTGGAAAATGCTATCTATATGAATATGAAAAATGATGTGTCGTTTCTTCTGCATGACCAGCTTACCCTGTATGAGCACCAATCCACAAATAACCCTAATATGCCACTGCGGAATCTTTTATATGTGGCAGATGTGTATTCCGGGCTAGTGCAGTTAGAGAATTTATACCGTTCCCGTCCGGTGCAGATACCGGAACCCCGATTTGTGGAATTTTACAATGGAACAAAAGAATTGCCGGAACGCAGCGAGCGGAAACTGTCTGATTTATATTTTCATCCGGTAGATAATCCAGCGTTGGAGCTAAAGATACTGGTACTGAATATTAATCCAGGCTATAATATGGAATTGGTGGGGAAATGCCGGACATTGTGGGAATACATGATTTTTGTGAGCAAAGTCCGGGAGTATAGCAGAGGGATGCCATTGTCACAGGCAATGGAGAAGGCTGTTGCCGGGGCTATTAAAGAAAACATACTTGCCGATTTTTTAAGGAAAAACCGTGCGGAGGTGATAAAAGTGGGAATCTATGAATATAATGAAGAACTTCATATCCAACAGGAACGCGAAGATGCGAGGGAAGAGGGAATAAAAGAAGGAGTAAAAAAGGGCAGCTGGCTAAATTTGTGGAATCTTATCCGTAAGAAGATGGAAAAGGGACTTTCGGCTGAGGAAACGGCAGATATATTGGAAATAGACGTATCAACCGTGCAGAAATATTATATTCTAATTAAAGAAGAACCGGGATTAAGTGATGATGAGTTTTACAGAAAGTATTTGAAAATGAAAAACAGCACCATATAAATATGATGAAAACACAAAAGACAGGAATGAATTTTCAAACAGGCTCTAGGGTTTGGCGTAATCCAGTGCCAGAAATTGCTTGACTTTACGTATGGAAAACGATTATCCTATATCCATATGATTTCGAGCAGCGATATGCGGGGAAGGGGTAGAAGATGAAAATTAAATTTTTAAAGAACCAGCGAATAAGCATCCTGCTGGCAGCAGTTATGGTGCTGGCTGGGATGCCGGAAACTTATGTACGAGCGGAAGGGATAGAGCAGGCAGTATCTATGGCGGAGCCTATAGAGAATGTGGCAGAGAAGCAGGTTCCAGTCTACAGACTGGAGAAAAAAGGAGAAGCTTCCGATTATGGTTACCAGGCAATGGCATGGGTAGATGAGGACGGAAATGAGGTAGAAGGGGAATCCCTTTATTCGGAGGAAGGAGGGGCTGCACGTGTAAAAGCAAGGAGTGTCCTTCCGGATGCATACGATATGCGTGAGCAGGGAGAGCTTCCTGGTGTGAGGAACCAGGGACAATGGGGGACTTGCTGGGCGCATGCGGCGATAGCTTCTGTAGAGACGAATATGGTGAAGAACGGGCTGGCAAATGTCGGAAGCGTGGACTACTCCGAGCGGCATCTTTCGTATTTTTCTCATAAAAGGAACGCAGCGCTTGGGGATGGAACAGATAATAAAGACAATCAGTATCTCTGGTACGGAGGAGGCAATTATCAGATGGCTGTGGCACAGCTGGCAGGCTGGTATGGCGCAGCGGCGGAAAGCGATTATCCGTATTATGCATATACAGCAGAAGGCGAGATGAGGGATCTGGCAGAGGGAGAACGCAGTAAGGCGGTGAGCCATCTGACAAATGCCAGTGTGCTGAGTATGCCGGAAGAGAGCGGGCAGACAGAAGCTCAAAAGGAGCGGATGCGCCTTGAGACGATGGACAGGGTGAAACGTGCTGTGATGGATAACGGCGCGGTGATGTGCTCTTATTATACAGGCGATGGTACTTTAGCATCTGCATTGGAGGAGGTATACAATGCGGATAAGCATGACATAGATCATTCGGTGAGCATTGTAGGGTGGGATGACAACCATGACACGACGTCGGCAGAATCCAATTTTTCTGACAAAGGAAGGAAGCCAAAAGCAAATGGAGCCTGGCTGTGCCGAAACAGCTGGGGCAGCGCCTGGGGAGACGGCGGGTATTTCTGGATATCCTATGAGGATGCGACTCTCGGTGAATTCTGCAGCTTTGAGGCGGATGCGGTGTCTAATTATGAAGAAGTCCATCAGTATGACGGCGCAGGCTACAACAGTACCATCGGTTATGAGAAGGCGGCAAATATTTTTCATACAGAGTATGTGGAGGAGCTGAAAGCAGTTTCTTTTTATGCATTTAAAGACTATGATTATCTGATAGAGATTTACACAGGAGACATTCCTGCAAAGGATAATCCTGATGTGAAACTGGAGAAACCCTCCGACGGTACTCTGGCATATTCCCAGCAGGGAAGCCTGGACACCCCCGGATATCATACGATTCCACTGGATACCGGCGTGATTCTCTGGAGCGGCATAGACTACGCAGTATCTGTGCAGCTGATACCGAAGGATGGAGGGAGTGCGGTTACATATTTTGAAGCAGGTGATGCGTATACGGCAGAACCTGGGCAATCTTTCTTCTACAGCAATGGGGAATGGACAGATACCACCACAATGACGGACGGGCAGGGACAGAATCTGGGATTTAAAAATGTCTGCATTAAGGTATTCAGCGATTATATCAGGGAATGGGATAAGCCCATGCTGAAGGCTGAAATTGACGAGGCGGCGAAAGTGACGGACTCCGAAAAGTATACAAAAGCATCCTGGGATGCTTTTACTGAGAAGCGCGGCTTTGCGGAATGGATTTTTGCGCATCTGGATACACTGGAGGAAGAAACCGGGGAAACCTGGACGGAAGCAGAGAAAAAGAATCTTATTCTGAGGCAGGTTATGGATCTCAGGGCAGCCCGGATGGCGCTTGCTCCGGCGGAAATATATATAAAAAATCCGGCGGAGTTTGAGAATTTTGCACATATGGTATCCAGCGGTGCGGATTATGAGGGACAGACGGTGCGGCTCATGCAGGATTTAGATATGAGTGGTATTTCCCACCATCCGGTCGGAAGCGGCCAGGCAGCTTTTGAGGGAACGTTTGACGGCGGCGGACATTCTATCGTGAATTTGGAAAGTGAGTACGAATATGGGTACAGCGGCCTGTTCGCTTTGATAGGAGAGAAGGGGACAGTCAAAAACCTGAAACTGACGGAGGTGGAATTTGTATTTAAAGAATGGCTGGCAGGCGGGATAGCGGCGGAGAACAGAGGAACGATCAGCGGATGCCAGATAGAGGGGAACATCCTTTTTGACTGCGCAGGTTTTCAACTGGGAGGTTTGGCAGGAAGCAATAAGGGAACAATAGAAGAGTCGTCTTTAAATGGAAAAGTTACCTTCAGCGCGGCGACAGGAGCAAGTTCAGGATATTATGTAGGCGGTCTGGTGGGGAACAATTGGGGGAATATTTCTAAGTGTTTTATAGAAGGTCAGATTGTTTCGGACAGCAATGCATCTACAGGGGGAATCGTGGGATGGAGCGAACCGGATTCCGTGGTGGAACAGTGTTATAATATGGCAGTCATCGACGGTGCGCCTTCTGGTAATACGTGTACCGGAGGTATAGGCGTGATGATGGCAGGTACGACTGCCAACTGCTTTAATTATGGCGTAATCCGGCGTCCGGCAGGAGCAAATGGCGCGGTGTATGTCTGGCTGAATGAGAACGGGAAACCAATGGGGACAGTATCGAATTGCTACTACCTGGATAGCAGCAGCGCAAAGGGCGGATATGCAGACCAATCGCAGATTGGCAAGATGACTGCAGACGAATTCTCGTCAGGAAAAACGGCGTACTATCTGAACACCAACGGCGGCAATGGGGCAGGCGCCAGGGCGTGGTCCCAGGGATCAGAAGCTCCGATATTTGCGGATGAGGAAAATAAAGCAGTAATAAAAGTAGATATCAGCCAGGGCAATCGTGACTATACAGTTTCTTTTCACGGAGTATCATCCGGAGAGCTTTACGTGAAGGGAGGCAGTGAGGTGACGGCTGCCGTGACAAAATCTCAGGGGCGGGAACCGGAGGCCGGAGAGGAATTGGTAGTGGTAAGCGCGACAAACCTCGTGCGTTCAGAAGCGGACTACTTCACATTTATTATGCCAGAGGAAGATGTGCGTACAGTTGTGTCCGGCGGTGTGGAAACTAAAAAGTACACAGTAACCCTTCCGACGGACAGCAAATATGAGATGAAATCCTGTGCGGGGTATGTGAGCGGACGCGTTGACGGTGAATATCGGTTTACCATAGAGACAGTACCAGGATATGAAGTGACATCTGTGAAACGCAGCGACACCGGAGCCGCCGTAATTCCACAGAACGGAATTTATCGGGTTGACGGCATAATTTCGGATGTAACATTGAGTGTTGAAGGTATCAGGCTCGCAAATGGCTGTTATACTGTGGAAAAGTATAATGGATTTGTAGGGGCGGAGGCGGTAATTACCCCGAAAGCGCCTGCATCCGGAATAAAAGCAGCAGGAGCAAATGAGTTTTTTGACAGCCTTACAGTGCCTACGGATAGGAGCGTGACAGTAGTGGCATGCGACGGGGAAGGCATTCAGAGCGATGAAGAAACGATTACTTTTGATAAGGTGGATACCACGGCTCCGGTGATAGCTTCCGTGGAAAATGTGACAGAAGGAGACTATTATGACGAGGCAGTCATCCGGGTGGAGGCGAGCGATGCTGAGAGCGGTATAGCGGGATATTCTTTTGACGGAGGTAAGACCTGGCAGGAAGAGAATGAGTATTTGACGGATTGCGGAGAATCTGAACAGGCATTAGCAGGGCGGGTTATGGTTCGTGATAATGTAGGAAATGTGGCAGAGTATACAGGTTCGGCAACGATTCCGGCATCTGTAAAACGTGACAGTGCGCTGACGCTTTCAGCCGATCAGGAATCTTGTCCATATGGAGCAGAGGTAATGCTTACTGCGGAGCTTATCGCAGAGGATTTGGAGAATGTGTCTAATTATGGGAAAGTAACCTTTTTAGCATTGGATGGAACCCTGTTGGGAACCGCGGATATGGTTTCAGGAGAGGGAGGAAAAGTCCGGGCGCAGTTTAAATTGTTGGATTCCCTGTACGGAAATGTGGGAACAAAGTCCTATAAAGCATCTTATAACGGAAAAGGAACACCATTTAAAAACTGCGAATCCGGGGAATGCCAGCTGAGTATCCGCAAGGCGGCTGCTGCAGAAATAAAAACGGAAGTTCCTGAAAGAAAGACTGTGTCGGCTTCCGAACAGTACACAGAAGATGAGCTGAAAGCGCTTATTGGAATTGAACAGATAGAAGTGATGACGGATTCCGGGATTAAGAGGTATCTTCCGGTAGAATGGAGTACATCAGACGCATACCGTATAAAAGGAGGCACATACCATTATACCGGGAAGATTTTTGGCAATGAAAATATTGATGTGCCGGAAGATATGATACTTCAAATGGCAATATTTGTAGAACCGGTGGTTTTGAGCGGAGTGCTGTCGCTTCCCTCGATAGAAGTAGAGCAGGCTGGCAATGCTTTGGCTGGGATATCGGATTTGGGACAGGGAATGTTCCCGAATACAGGAACTGTCAGGGTGGGCAGCGCAGACGTTTCATACAGCGTTGTATGGGATCAGACAGAAAGATTAGACCTTACGGCAGTTGGAAATTCAACGGAGTTTACCGGGGTTGTAATATATGAAGATGTGCCAGAGTGGGTAACTGTACCGGAATCTGCCAGGATCAGCAGAAAAGTAACCGTAAAGGCAAAGGCGGCGCCTGTGCCCGGCCCGGTGACAGTCCTTCCCGTAAAGCAGAAACCGGCTGCTGTAACAGGGGTGACAGCAGAACCAAACACAGCCTCTATAAAAGTGAAATGGAACAAAATAGAAGGTGCAGACAGGTATGTAGTGTCTGTTTACCAGGGAAACAAATTTCTGAAATCCTATACAACAGCAGAGTGCAGCATGACAGTAAAAAAACTGAAAAAGGTGACGAAGTATTCTGTAAAGGTTGCAGCGGTGAACCAGGCCGGGCAGGGACAGGATTCCGCTCTCGTGAAAACGGGAACATGCCCGGGCAAGCCCAAGCTTTCCACAGTGAAAAAAGCAGGAAAGGGAAAAGCGAAAGTGGCATTTAAAAAAGTAAGCAAAGCCCAGGGCTATGCGGTTTTCAGCAAAATGGGAAAAGGAAAGTATAAGAGAGTAGGAACTACGAAAAAAACATCCTTCACAGTGAAGAAACTCAAGAAAGGGAAGAAATATAGTTTCCAGGTGAAAGCTTACATCAAAAATGGAAGTACTTATGTATATGGAAAAGCATCCAATACAAAGACATACAAAGTAAAATAATATAAAAACCGTCACTGTGAACGGAGCGGATAACAAAAGGGAATCCGGCAGAAAGCAAAGAAGAGTGCGTTCTGCCGGATTTTTTAGATGATTTGTTCAATTTCCGAAATGTCAGAATCAATGAGCATGGAATAGTTTGTGTGATAGATTACGAAGCCCGGAAGTTTTCCATTGACTTTCTTGACATGCTTTTTCTGCACATAGTCAATCTCGGTTTTTTCTGCCTCGCTGTTGGCAGAATAGTGCGCGGCAAGCCGGGCAGCTTCCTCGTAAGTTCTGTCGGGCATTTCTCCGCCGTCCGGGTTTTTTACGATGACGTGGGAGCCGGGAGCGCCCTTTGCATGGAACCACCAGTCGTTTCCGCTGGCAAATTTAAAGGTCAGCTCTTCATTTTGAAAATTATTTTTTCCTACATATATATGATAGCCGTCGCCGGACAGGAAATGCAGGGGCCTGGAGGTGATTTTTACTTTCTTTCCGGCGTGTTTCCGGCGGATATAACCGTATTGGGTCAACTCTTCTTTGATTTGTACTAAATCTTCTTCAGAAAGCGCGATATCCAGTGCAGTGCGGATGGATTCCAGATGTTCGATGGCTTCCTTCGTTTCTACGGTCAATTTTTGCAGAGCTTCACAGGTACGCTTGAGTTTATTATATCTGTCAAAATTTTTCCGGGCATTTTCCTGGGGAGTCATGGTTGGGTCCAGAGGTATGGATATCATTTCGTTTGTGTAGTAGTTCAGGGCATCCAGCTTTTTCGTGCCTGGTTCAAGGCCGTATCCATAGGCATTTATCAATTCCCCGTAAACTTTGTATTTTTCCCGTTTCTCCGTATCTTTCAGCTGGCGGAGCTGGAGGTCGTATTTTTTATAATCCCGTTCAAGGGCGGTCTGTACAATGCGGCGGATATCGGCGGAGCGCTGGCGAATGCGTGTGATAGCATTTTTAGCGGCATAGTAAGTTTCCAGTACATCGGATACCGCAGTATATTCCAGGGATGTAAAGTCCTGATACTGCGTGAGCGGCACAGAGGAGAATTCCACGGGTTCTTTTCCGTTGTAGATGATAAGAGGGGAAAAATGCCCTGTCCGTACATTGTCCATCAGCATAGAGAAAATATGGTATAGATGTGTCTGCTCAGACTCCGAGAGGGAATTGGCGCTTTGGGAGGACTCCAGAGAGCTGCGATGGCAAATTTCCTCTGCAATCAGAGGGCTGATTCCTGTCAGCGTCATATACAATGCCTTTGCCAGCGGCATGGGCCTGGTACACACAGATGCCTTGAAATCCCGTTCTGAAATGATGAGGGGATCATATTTTTCTGATGTGGCCGGGATGAAGTAGTTTCGTCCCGGAAGCACTTCGCGGATAGAGCTCATCTGTGCGCTTACATGTTTAATGCTGTCAATAATCATGCCCTTATCGTCGCAGAAAATGATATTGCTGTGTTTTCCCATAATCTCCACAATCAAATCTTTCCGGCATAGATCACCCATTTCATTGAGATGTTCAATCTCAAAATGGATAATACGTTCCAGGCCGGGCTGCCATATTTTTGTGAACTTTCCGCTGCCAATATATTTGCGCAGCAGCATGCAGAAATTAGGGGCGGTCAAAGGGCCGGGTTTGTTTTTTTGTGTAAAATAAATAAGCGGAAGACTTGCGCCCGCTGAAATCAGCAGGCGGTATTGAGTTTTGTTGTTTTTTATAGTAATCAGCAATTCATCATTTTCCGGCTGTGCGATTTTGTTGATTTTTCCTCCAAGTATGGATTCGTTCAGTTCTTTTACCATATTTGCGATTACGATTCCGTCAAGTGCCATAAGTTTCTCCTTCTGTGATAGATTCATGAAATATATATCAGCCAGTATAGCAGAAAAGTTGTTTTTTGGCTACAGACGCGCATAGATTTCCTCGTTATGTGCTGTTTATGTTTATTGGTAACATTTCAGCCTTCGGCTTCACTGTTACGGAATCCAGCCCATTTAAAGTTTGCTGTTCGCAAAGGGCTGGATTCTCTGGCTGAATTTACGCATTCTCAGGGACTTTGCAGCAGGTGCAAAGTCCTGGGCTGAACGGTTACGTTTATTGACAAAATTAATAAAGTTAGTATTGCATAATGAATAAAATAATTTTATAATATAGAGAAGAGTTTGGTACTTTTTTTAGGAATATGGCCGTGAATTTAATGGTGAATTGTACAATGCGCATAGGTTTAGGGCCGTTCCGCAAAAATTATGAAAGGGAGAAAGCTAAATGAAACAAATTGTAAAAAAGATACTATGTGGTTTTTTGGCATTGCTGCTGGCATTGCCCCTGAATTTGATAGGGGTACAAGCAGCGGATAGCTTGCCGGAAGAGAGGAAGATAGGGCGTGCAGCGGATGAAGTTACCGCTCTGAAAAGCGGTATAGTAGATTCGACACAGCTTAATTATTTTAGCTATACGGCTTATAGCGGGAAATCCTGGACATTGAATGCAAACGAATCGTACATTGATTTGGGGGCGTCTGATGCCAGGGCAAATGAATGCTACTATGAGATTCATTTTCGTGGAAGCGGGATTAAAGTGTATGCCGTAAAGGCATCTAATCATGGGAAAGTAGCGTTTACAGTGGATGGAGAAGAAGGCCAGATGGTAGATTTGTACAATTCTTCACGATCCGAGCAGCTCGTGTATGAAGTCAGCGGTCTTTCGGAAGGAGAACATGTACTGAAAGCGATAACGCAGACGGAGAAAAGCGGAAGAAGTATTGTAAATCAGGTATCTTATGCAGAAATTACGCACCAGCCGTATAAGGGCGGCATTCCAAATCTTGGAGGTACGATTGAAGACACGAATACGCAGTATACACAGGAGCGTTACGGCGAAATTTCGGCGAAAAGCACGACATCTGCGAAATTGACGGCATGGAAAAATGATAAGGCAGTCAGTGAGCTGGTTCTGTATTCTAAAAACTGCAGCCTGGAAAATGTAAGCATTGAAGCCGGTGCGCTGATAAATGGGAGTGATACGATTCCGGCGGACAACATTACAGCGACATTTATCAAATCAACAAAAGCATACAATGGCAGTTACTTAGGATATGGAAGTAAAGACCGCGAAGTTCCTGCGGCGACTGCATCCAACAGGAGCGAGTCTTCCGATATTCTTTATCAGACTACGCCTGTTGACATCGGGTGGAACAAATTGCAGCCGGTATGGGTAGAATTCAATATTCCAAAGGATGCAGCGGCAGGAATTTATACCGGAACGCTGAAAGCGACGGCGGACGGTATTGAGAACCCTATAGTATTTAACTATACAGTAACTGTGCAGAATGCAGTTCTGCCGGATATTGAGGAGATGGCGGGTGCGTTTGATGTAGAGCTGTGGCAGTATCCTTATGCGAGTGCGGAATACTATAATGTAACTCCGTTTTCAGAAGAGCATCTTAATATCATGCGTTCTTCTATGCTGAAATATAAAGAGGTAGGCGGTCATGCGATTACCACGACCATTGTAGAAGAGGCGTGGAGCGGACAGACGTACAGTGCAAACGAAGTCCATTACCCCTCTATGGTGAAATGGACAAAGAAGGCGGACGGCAGTTTTGCATATGATTATAAAGACTTTGACGCATGGGTAAATTTCTGCAAATCTCTTGGAATCGGAGATAAAATTGTTCTTTACAGCATCGCTCCATGGCATAATTCCTTTACGTACTGGGAGGGGGAAGAGCTGAAATATGAGAGTTTTACTGCCGGAAGCGACAGATATAGGGAAGTATGGACGGATTTTCTGGAGAATCTGATTGAGCATTTGGAGGAAAATGAGTGGTTTGATGACGCTTATATTGGAATTGATGAGAGAGGGTTCAGTACGGCGGCATTTGATTTGGTAGATTCAGTGGAGAACAGCAACGGCGAAAGTTTAAAGACAGCAGGCGCGATGGACAATTTCGTAGGTAAGCGAGATCTGGCTATGCGTGTGGATGATTTGAATATAGGCGATAATGCTGTTGTTGCGCATGCGGATGACTTTGCGCAGCTTCTGGCTGACAGAGAGGCGGCAGGACTCCGTACTACACTGTATTCCTGTACGGAACACCGTCCGGGCAATTTCTCTCTGAGCGCGCCGATGGAGAGCTATTGGTCTATTGTAAATGCGGGAAAAGCGGGTACGGCAGGGTTCCTGCGCTGGGCGTATGACGCATGGGTTGCAGATCCGCTGAATGACGCTACTCACAATGCTTTTGAGCCGGGAGACTGTTTCCTTATATATCCGGCCGAGAAAGACGCGGCAGATAAGACATGTAAAAGTTCAGTGCGCCTGGAACGCATGGCGGAGGGTGTACGTGACGTAAATAAGCTGCGTCTGATAGAAAAGGAGGTGCCAGAGCTTTCCGAAGAAATTGAAACGTTGTATGCGGGAATACTCACAACGGCAAGTACAGGCCGAACATATCTCTCAGCAGCAGAAAAGACACAGCTTGAGGGGGAAATGAATGCCTTTAAAGAAGGCGTTGCAAGAATTACGAAGAAATATCTGAAAGAAACAGTAGATGGCCTTTATATCGAAGAATCCAGTAAGGAACTGGTACAGGATACTACCTGGCAGATTCCGGTAACGTTACGGAGCGATATTGAGGATAAGACAGTGATTTATAAGTCTTCAGATACGTCTGTGGCTGCAGTGGATGCAAACGGTGTGGTAACCGCAAGGAAACCGGGAGCGGTTACTATCACAGCTATGAATAAAGCAAGCGGATACGCGGATATGGTAGAAGTTACTGTTACAAAGAAAGTGATGTATATCAGTAACAAGCTGACGGATTATAAACTGCCGGAAAAATATCTTTCAGATGTTGAAAAACATGCAGACCATGAACCAATATCAGAGTCGAATCCGAATAGCCGTCTCTATTTGGGACAGCCGGATATGGTAATGCTGGATGATGAGAAGACATTGATTACTGTTTATCCGGTAGGGCATGGGAAAGGTTCAGTTATCATGCAGATTAGCTATGATGCCGGAGAAACATGGATAGAAAGAACGCAGGAGCCGGTGGTGAAGGATGAAGAAACAGGGGAAGATTTATGGCCGTCTGCACCTGTCTCATGGAAAACATCTTATGAAACGCCGACACTGTACAAATTGAATATGACAGACGGGACGACAAAATTGATTATGATTTCAGGAAGACCGGAAAGCTTTGGCGCACCTACAGGGGGATGGGATACTTCCATATCTGAAGATGGCGGAATCACATGGTCAGAATATCAGACTTTCTGCGAGAACTTTGCGGACGGTACCAGGAATGAGACAGTGGTGGCGATGGCAAGCCTGATTCAGTTAAAGGATGAAAAAGGAAATTACATTGATAAATGGATGGGCGTGTACCATAATGGTACCACATTTGTAAATTATAAGACATATTTGACGTTTGATGAAGAAGGTAATGAGCAGTGGACAACGCCGGTTCCCTATCTGAGCGAGTACCGTTCTATCGAATCGTCGCATCAGATTTGTGAAGTGGGAATGTTCCGCTCACCGGACGGAAAGAGGATTGTGGCATTGGCAAGAAATCAGTCACATAATGGTCCGGCGACTATGTTTTATTCTGATGATGAAGGCGAGACGTGGAGCAAGCCGGTGGACCTTCCGGGATCACTGGCGGGTGAACGCCATAAAGCCATGTATGACCCGACAGACCCGACAGGCCAGCGTCTGATTGTGACTTTCCGTGAAATCTGCTATGATCTGAATGGTAACAATGAGTTCAATGGGGGCAGCGATTGGGTGGCAGGAGACTGGATTGCCTGGGTAGGCACCTATGATGATATTATGAATCAGGAGCAGGGAGAGTACCGCATTTTGCTCTGTGAAGATTGGGCGCATAATGCCAAATCCGGTGATACAGGGTATACGGGGCTTGTTGTGCAGCCGGACGGAACCTTTATCATGGACGCTTATGGGCATTGGGATAAAGAGTGGTGGGCTGAGAAGCATGGAAGCCTGAGCGGGTATAATGTTTATAATGATCTGTGCTATATTAAACAGGCAAAATTTAAACTGTCTGATTTAGATGAGCTCGTATTGCCATCGATGCGGGACAGCCTGGAGGAAGAAATTGAAAAGGCAATTCTTCCGTCTGAGGAGTCGCGATATTCGAAGCGCACCTGGGCAGTATACCAGGATGCACTGGCAAAAGCACAACAGGTATTGGACAACAGCAGCAGTACACAGAATGAATGTTATGCGGCACGAGACGCGCTGAAAGATGCGAGATATTCCCTGTTGGTTGCAGGTACGGATGAGCGAGATGATTTGGATGATGAAATTTCGAATATCCTGAACGATAAAGAGAAGCCGTCAGATGCTTCCAAGTATGAAAAAGAGAGCTGGGATAAATATCAGGCGGCATTGGATGAAATCAAAAAAATACAGAGTAATCCGAAAAGTACGAAGGAGGAACTGGAAGAAGCGCTGAATAAGCTTACAACGGCAATCGAAGGGTTAAAACCGGCAGGGAGTTCCGGAGGAGATAAACCGGAACCAACCCCGAACCCAGAGCCGAAACCGGAACCAACCCCGAATCCGGGGCCAAATCCAGGGCCACAGCCTAATCCAACTCCAAACCCACAGCCGCCGTTTAAGGAGGGGGTTATTGTCAAATCGGGCAATGGCCGCTATCAGGTAGTCGATGAGAAGCGGAAGACGGCCAGGCTGGTAGAAGTAATCAATAAGAAAAAGAATACTTTGAGCGTTCCGGCAACAGTTAAGATTAATGGCGAAATATGTAAGGTGACAGAGGTTGGAGAAAAAGTCATGAAAGGCAACTCCAAGCTGAGGAAAGTAGTCCTTGGCAAGTATGTCGCTACAATCGGAAAACAGGCATTTATGAATTGTAAGAAACTGGCGAATGTTCAGCTAAAAGGGAAAGATTTGAAGAACATACGTCCGGGGGCATTTAAGAAGACTTCAGCGAAGCTGAAAGTAAGTGCAAAGAAGATGAATAAGAAGCAGAAAGCAAAGCTCCTGAAAGCCTTGAAGAAATCTGGAAGCAGCAAAAAAGTTAAGGTGAAATAGTGAGTGGATAGAAAATAGCCATGGGGAAGAGGAATGTCTAACCTATGGCTATTTTATAGGGCTTATATGACAGGAAAAAGGGAATTGACGCTTGTACGGATTTGGATTATACTGTTAATGAATGGATGGAAGGTAAGTTTGGAAGGAAACTTCTAAATCCGACAGGATGGCGCAGCAGATGTGTCAGAAAGAGGAAAAAATGATAAAAAGCATGACAGGCTTTGGACGGTGTGAGAATCTCCAGGGCGACAGGAAATTCACGGTAGAAATGAAGGCCGTGAACCACAGGTACTTTGACGTGAATATCAGGATGCCCAAGAAGCTCAGCTTTTTTGAGTCGGCATTGCGGAATGTACTGAAAGAATACATCCAGAGAGGAAAAGTGGATGTTTTTATTACGTATGAAGATTATGCCGAGAGCAATGTTTCTTTGAAGTATAATGAAGGAATTGCCAGAGAATATGTGAAATATTATGGGCAGATTGCGGAGCAATTCGGACTGGAAAATGATATTCGGACTTCTCTGGTTGCAAGGAGCCCGGAGGTACTGACGATGGAAGAGCAGGCCGTAGATGAGAAGGAATTGTGGGCGGCTCTTGAGAAAACCATGCGGTGTGCCAGTGAACAGTTTGTAGAATCCAGGCTCAAAGAAGGAGAAGCTTTGAAGGATGATTTGCTTGGAAAGCTTAACGGTATGTTGAAGGATGTGGAAGCAGTTGAGAAACGCTATCCTGAAATTATGGAGAACTACCGCAGGAAACTGGAAGAAAAGGTCAGGGAGCTTTTGGGGGATTTTCAGATAGAGGAAGGACGCATTGCCACGGAGGTGGTACTGTATTCGGATAAAATCTGTACAGATGAGGAGACTGTGCGTTTGAGAAGCCACATTGAAAGTATGAAGGATGCGTTGACAGAAGGCGGCGGCATCGGCAGGAAGCTGGATTTTATTGCACAGGAAATGAATAGGGAAGCGAACACGATTTTGTCCAAAGCAAATGATTTGGAGACTTCAAATATCGCCATTAGTTTAAAGACAGAAATCGAGAAAGTACGCGAACAGATTCAAAATATCGAGTAGTTAAGTTTGTGACAGGTTGGCAAAGCTGAACGGTTACTTAAAGTTTAGGGGCAGGAGTATAAAGTGGCGAGATTAATGAATATAGGTTTTGGTAATGCGGTGAATACGGATAAGGTAGTGGCAGTGGTGAATCCGGACGCAGCGCCGATTAAACGTATGGTGCAGCAGGCGAAAGAGAACGGAAGGGTTATTGATGCTACCCAGGGGAGGAGAACAAAGTCTGTGCTTGTAACCCAGGAGGATCATATAGTATTGTCTGCGTTGCAGCCAGACACTCTGATAAAGCGGTTTTCGAATGCTGCAATTATAGGGATGAAGGGGGAAGAAGATGAGCCATAGAGGGATTTTAATAGTGCTTTCCGGTTTCTCCGGCGCAGGAAAGGGGACGCTGGTAAATGCACTCAGGAAAAAATATGATGGTTATGCCCTGTCTATTTCAGCAACTACCAGGCAGCCGAGGGACGGGGAAGAGGAAGGCAAGGCATATTTTTTTAAAAGGGTAGAGGAATTCCGCCGTATGATAGATGAGGATGCTTTTATTGAGTACGCCCAGTATGTGGAGAATTATTACGGTACGCCAAGAGCCTATGTAGAAGAAATGCTGGAGCAAGGGAAAGATGTGATTTTGGAAATAGAGATTCAGGGCGCCCTGAAGGTAAAAGAAAAATATCCGGATGCGCTTCTGATGTTTGTGACTACACCGGATGCATCTACGCTTAAGCTGCGGCTTCTGGGCAGGGGAACAGAGACGGCAGAGGTAGTTTCGTCGCGTCTGGCGCGGGCAGTGGAAGAGGCGGAAGGGATAGAGAATTACGATTATCTGATTGTAAATGACGATTTGGATACGGCAGTGGAAGAGATGCATGGAATCATCCAGGGCGAGCATTACCGTATAAGAAGAAATACAGGGTTTGTAAACATGATAAGAAAAGATTTAGAGAGGTTTTCGAAAGGAGAATAGGCGAATGTTACATCCATCTTATACAGATTTAATGAATGTAGTAAATAGTGAAGTAGGGGAAAATGAGACTCCGGTGGTGAATAGCAGATATTCAATCGTACTTGCAACAGCAAAAAGAGCGCGGGAAATCATCGGAGGGGCAGATCCGCTGGTATACAGTTCAGGAAAGAAGCCTCTGTCTGTAGCAGTGGAGGAGCTGGATAAAGCGAAGATTAAGATTATGGCAGAGGAAGAGAAATCAGAAGATGAAATTGAGCTGGCAGAATAGAAAGGGCAGCATAAAATATGAAATTACTGTTTGTATCTCTGGGATGCGATAAGAACCTGGTGGACTCAGAAGTGATGCTTGCCCTTCTGAATGGGCAGGGCTATAGTCTGACGGATAACGAAAGTGAAGCGGATGTCATAATTATCAATACCTGCTGTTTTATCAATGATGCGAAGGAAGAGAGCGTACAGACGATTCTGGAAATGGCAGAGTATAAAAAAGCCGGAAGCTGTAAAGCCTTGATCGTGACAGGGTGCCTGGCACAGCGTTACCAGAAGGAAATTGTGGATGAAATTCCTGAAGTGGATGCGGTTCTTGGCACGTCCACGTATGAAGAGATTGTAAAAGCAGCGGCGGATGCCCTGGAAGGGAAACGGTTTTTGGAGTTTCATGACATCAACAGCACACCAGACGGGAAACGAAAGAGGCTGCTTACAACAGGTGGGCATTATGCCCATCTGAAAATTGCAGAGGGATGTGATAAGCATTGTACATACTGCATCATACCTGCCGTGCGTGGGAAGTACCGGAGCGTTCCGATGGAAGAGCTGGTGCAAGAAGCGCGGGATTTGGCGGCGCAGGGTGTAAAGGAACTGATTCTGGTTGCCCAGGAGACTACGTTATATGGAGTAGATATCTATGGAAAGAAATCCTTACATAAACTGCTTCGGGAGTTGTGCAGGATTCAGGGCATCCGATGGATACGTGTCTTGTACTGCTATCCCGAAGAAATTTATGAAGAGCTGATTCAGACTATAAAGACAGAGCCGAAGATCTGCCATTACCTGGATTTGCCGATTCAGCATGCGAACGATGATGTGCTGAAACGGATGGGGCGCAGAACTACGAAAAAGGCTCTGCAGGAAATCGTGGCGCATTTGCGCCGGGAAATTCCTGATATTGTACTACGCACAACATTGATCAGCGGTTTTCCGGGAGAAACACAGGAAGCCCATGAAGAGCTGATGCAGTTTGTGGACGAGATGGAATTTGAGCGTCTGGGCGTGTTTGCCTACTCGCCGGAAGAAGATACCCCGGCGGCCCAGATGGAAGGACAGATACCGGAAGAAATCAAAGAAGAGCGCAGGGATGAACTGATGGAGCTGCAGCAGGAGATTTCGTTTGACAAAAATGAAGATATGGCGGGCAGGACGCTGCTGGCTATGGTAGAAGGAAAAGTGGCGGATGAAAATGCCTATATTGCCCGCACCTATATGGATGCGCCGGGAATTGACGGTTATCTGTTTATCAATACAGATGAAACGCTGGTGACGGGAGATTTTGCAAGGGTAAAAGTGACAGGAGCCCTGGAATATGATTTGATAGGAGAGATTGCAGAATGAATGCACCAAATATGTTAACAATATTAAGGGTGGTCATGATTCCGTTTTTTGTGGCTTTCTTGTTGCTTGATATTACGGAATATGACAAATATATCGCTCTGGCTATTTTCATTGCAGCAAGCTTTACAGACACTTTGGACGGTTATCTGGCAAGGAAAAACAACCAGGTAACGAATTTTGGGAAATTTATGGATCCGCTTGCAGATAAACTGCTGGTATCGGCGGCGATGATCTGTCTGGTGGAATTAGATATGATTCCAAGCTGGGTTGTAATTGTAATCATCAGCCGGGAATTTATTATCAGCGGTTTTCGGCTGGTGGCGTCGGACAACGGCATTGTAATTGCAGCGAGCTGGTGGGGAAAAATTAAGACCGTATCCCAGATGGTTATGATTATCCTTTTGATAGGAGATTTTGGCGGAGTGTTTACGATGCTTGAACAGGTGTTTATTTATATTGCATTGATTCTGACAGTAATTTCCCTTATAGATTATATTGCAAAAAATAAGCAGGTTCTGAAGATGCAGGATTAGATAGAGGGACTTAGCCATCAGATAACAGGCGGAAATGCGCCGGACATTGGAGGTAAAAATGGAAGTTGAGTTAATTTCGGTGGGAACAGAGCTGCTGCTTGGAAATATTGTGAATACAAACGCGGCATATCTTTCGGAGCAGTGTGCTCTATTGGGGCTTTCTATGTTCCACCAGTCTGTAGTGGGGGACAATGAGGAACGTCTGGCAGAGACGCTTCAGACAGCGCTGGGGCGGTCAGATGTAGTAATCTTGAGCGGAGGGCTGGGGCCTACGAAGGATGACCTTACCAAAGAGGCTGCAGCCAAGGTGATGGAAATGCCTCTGAAAGAAGATAAGCATACCCGGAAGCTGATTGCGGAATATTTTAAGAACAGCGGAATTAAAACTGTTACGGAAAATAATTGGAAGCAGGCGCAGGTGCCGGAGGGAGGCATTGTGGTAGACAATGACAATGGTACGGCGCCCGGACTGATTTTGGAAAAGGACGGAAAATCTGTTATACTGCTGCCAGGCCCTCCGAATGAGATGCAGCCCATGTTTGCGAAAAGCATTTTTCCGTATTTGAATAAACTTCAGCCGGAAATGATATGCTCCTGTATGGTGAAGATATGCGGGCTGGGAGAGAGCTATGTGGAAACACAGATTGCAGATTTGATTGAAAAGCAGACGAATCCTACGCTTGCCCCATATGCAAAGACCGGGGAGGTGCATCTGCGGATTACGGCGAAGGCTTCTGACGAGAAAGAAGCGAAGAAACTGATCAAACCAATGGTTCGGGAGCTTAGGAAACGCTTTGGCGACTATATTTATTCTACAGATGAGCATGAGACGCTGGCAGAAAGTGTTCTAAAGCTTCTGAAAGAGCGGGAATTGACGCTTACTACGGCAGAGTCATGTACAGGCGGCATGCTGGCGGCAAGGCTGACAGATGTGCCCGGAGCATCCGAAGTGTTTAAGCAAGGACTTGTAACATACAGCAATAAAGCAAAAAGAAAGCTTTTGGATGTAAAAAAGACAACGCTGAAAGATTATGGGGCAGTCAGTGAGAAGACTGCCAAAGAGATGGCGAAAAACGGCGCTTTTGTAACCGGGTCAGATGTATGTATATCTATTACCGGAATCGCGGGACCGGACGGAGGAAGTGAGGAGAAGCCGGCGGGGCTGGTCTACATGGCATGCAGCCTGAATAATAAAGTTACTGTAAAAGAATATCATTTTCAGGGAAGCAGAGAGAAGATACGGGAGTATTCCGTGGTGAGGGCGCTTACGCTGCTGCGGAGCTGCATCTTGGAAAGTGACGGAAAAGAAAGTTAAATGGCCGTCGCCGGGCAGAGAATGCCTGGCGGCGTTTTTTGCGTGAAAACTAGGAATGATGTTATGTATTAGAATTGTTTTTGCTGTATCTTGGAATCTTTTCGTGGTATAATGTATAAAAATTGTGTGCGAACACATAAAGACAAGAAATGATGAAACTTGAGGAGGAAAAAGCGATGCTGGAAATTAGGAATTTTTCAAAAACATATAAAAAAGGGAAAAAGGCGGTTGATAACCTGACGCTTACCGTGGAAGCGGGGGATATCTATGGATTCATCGGACACAATGGCGCAGGAAAAAGTACTACAATTAAATCTGTTGTGGGTGTGCTGGATTTTGAGGAAGGTGAAATTCTGATTGACGGAAAAAGCATTCGCAAATCTCCGGTAGAATGTAAAAAAGTTACGGCATATATCCCTGATAATCCGGATATTTATGAACATTTGACAGGAGTTAAATATCTGAACTTTATCGGAGATATTTATGAAGTTCCGTCCAAAATAAGGAAAGAACGTATTGCAAAGTATGGAGATTTGCTGGAAATTACCGGAAGTCTGGGGGACTTGATTTCTTCTTATTCTCATGGGATGAAGCAAAAGGTGGCGCTTATTTCTGCACTAATCCATCAGCCCAAGCTGATGGTTCTGGATGAGCCGTTTGTAGGGCTTGACCCTAAGGCTTCCATTACTTTAAAAAATATCATGCATGAAATGTGTGGGAACGGAAGTGCGATTTTCTTTTCTACCCATGTTCTGGAGGTTGCGGAAAAGCTGTGTAATAAGATTGCAATTATCAAAGATGGCAGGCTGATTGTGAGCGGGGAAACGGAGAAGCTTACAGGGGATGAATCTCTGGAGAACCTTTTCCTGGAGGTGATTGAAGATGAAAAATAAGTGTTTTCTGTTGATGAAGGTACAGCTTTTAGGACAGTTCAGGGGAAAGGAAAAGAAACGCGGCACGGTTGTAATGATGGCAGCATATCTGTTTGTGGACGTAATGATTGCGGCGTACAGTTTTCTGGTAGCAGCAGGCCTGGGAGCTATGGAACTTTCCTATATGATACCCGGGTTTGCTTTGGCAATCACGAGTGTGATTACTCTATTTTTTACGGTATTAAAGGCAAATGGTGTATTGTTTGCTTATCGGGATTATGAGCTTTTGCTGTCATTTCCAATAAAAACGGGAACGGTGATAGCCAGCCGTTTCCTGTCGATGTATTTGATGAATCTGCTGTTCACGGCAGTTGTAATGCTTCCCATGGGGGCCGGATATGTGATATGGGAGCATCCGGGTATTGGATTTTACCCTATCTGGCTCTTGGGAATGATGGCGGCGCCTTTGCTTCCAACGACGGCAGCAACTGTGATTGGCGCGTTGATTATCCTGTTTACATCAAGGTTCCGCCATGCGAATGTGCTTACTACGGTTTTAACCATTGGCATTACCAGTGTCATTATGGTACTGTCTTTTGGGTTAAGCGGTATGGATGAGGGGGATATTCTGGTTCAGGAGCTGAACCAGCTGGGACAGGTGATGCTTGGAGCGATTCACAGACTGTATCCTCCGTCGGTACTTTTTGAGCGTGCGGTGATTTCCTTCGATATGTTTTCCTTTTTTACATTTTTGCTGCTTTCTATAGGGTGGTATCTGATTTTTTTGAAGCTGGTATCATTGAAGTATAAGAGTATGAATACGGCATTGATGAGCTGGCATGCGCGTTCGGACTATAAGCTGGGGACGCTTAAAACATCTAGTCCGCTGATGGCAGTATGCAGAAAAGAGGCAAAGCGTTTTTTTGGATGCCCGATGTATACCACAAATATGGGGATAGGACTGGTGATGATGGTGCTTTTCGGCGTTGCGTTAGCAGTGATGGGACCTGAAAAGCTGGAGAAGTGGGTGAATATACCGGGCATGTCTGAAGGTATTACAAAGGTATTGCCTTTTATGATTGCCATGCTGCAGTGTATGAGCTGTACGACGTGTGTGTCTCTGTCACTGGAGGGAAGAAACTTATGGATTCTGAAATCTCTTCCGCTAGATAAGAAAACGGTGTACCAAGGGAAAATCCTGTTTAATTTGTTGCTCACGGTTCCGGCAGGCATCCTGGTTTCCCTGCTGATAGCTGTCAGGATTCCTATGAGTGCCTGGGAGGTCCTGTTCTTATTTATAATTCCGGTAGTGTATGCAGTCTTTATCAGTGTGCTGGGAATGTATATTAACATTAAGTTCCCGAAGTATGACTGGACGAGCGAGGCGGCAGTGGTAAAGCAGAGCGCTTCAAGCATGGCCGGGATTTTTGCAGGGATGTTTAATGCGCTGATTCCTTTAATCCTGATGCTGGTTCTTCAGGGGATGTTTGCAAAGATTTTCGAAGTTTTTCTGGTAGTGTTAGAAGGGGGATTGGCATATTTTCTATACCGTCATGTGATAAAATTGGATTTTTAAGCTATTTGACGGTGGCAGGTGTAAAAAACATTGGTAAATACGCATAAAATGCGACAAAAATATTGACATTTTGTAGTGGATTGTACTAATATAAAGGAAAAGCAGACGGAGGTGGGGTCATGAGAGAAGTAGACCTGTTAAGAAAAGCTTTATTTGAAAGTAAGTATACGGTTGCCCTCTGCTGTAGCGGTCTGTTAGAGGAAGTAGGGCGGGCAAGTGTACGGACGCAGTCTCGAGCTTATGAAATTGAGATGAAATATGGGTATTCTCCGGAGGAGATTTTTAATGCCGCATTTTTCAGTACACGGCCGGAAAAGTTTTTTGATTATTATAAGGCGGAGATACTGCCCGGAGATATGGAGCCGGGAGAATCTTTTCGTTATCTGAGGGAACTGGAACAACGCAGCCTGATACATCTTATGATTACGGACAATACCTGTAATTTTTACTCAAGGGTAGGATGCCGGAATGTAATCATGATGCACGGAGATGTGGAAGATAATGTCTGCATTAACTGCGGAAAGCGGTTTCGTGCAGATTACGTGGCGAAGAGCAGAGGAATTCCCTGCTGTGACGAGTGCGGAAAGATATTGAGACCCAAAGTAGTAATGTTTGGCGAGGCGGTAGATAACCGTTTGATGACAAGAGCCATTAACGAAATTACAAAAGCCGAAGTGCTTCTGGTAATCGGTGCAAACCTGGACGGAGCTTTTGCAGAACGGTATGTGAAATATTTTGATGGGAAGAAACTGGTAGTCATCGACCCGGAGGACGCTTTTAAAGACAGGGTTGCAGATTTGGCAATCCACCGTCCGGTACGGGATGTATTACGGGAGCTGTTAGAAGGCTGCTAATATCAA
>Ga0137308_101088_pt1 | contig 31389 bp, 27 predicted proteins | sample Inofrocosms_June_FD_97181 | JGI IMG/M metagenome (GOLD analysis project Ga0137308, IMG submission 97181) | Mouse cecal microbial communities from Vienna, Austria - N-Acetylneuraminic and N-Acetylglucosamine D2O microcosms_June | ecosystem: Host-associated > Mammals > Digestive system > Large...
GCACCGCTCCCGCAAGCGGTATGTTGTTTTCTTTAAGATAATTCATCACCTCCGTAAAAGTGTTTTCGTTTTCACACTCGGTGACAATATACTCATAAGCGGGTATCACCCATTTTGTCCATCCTTCGGGAGCCTCCGCACCGTCAAGACATTCCGCTCCCGCAAGATAAAGCCCGCGTCTGAAATCCTCCCATGGTCTGAAAGAACGGGAAAAGTCGGACATCGCTCCCCAGATCCCGCATATACTGCCGTTTTCGTCTTTTTTGACAAGCTGCTCTATCTCGCCGAAATGTGAATTTGCGTCATCCCATAGCTTTTGTATAAATCCCTCGCCGCTGTGGGTAGAACCTTCTTTTCCGATAACAATAAAGGCATTTTTTTTGATTTTTTCGATTTTCATATAATTGGCTCCTCTTATTTTAATGGCATTCCCGTATACCGTAGAATCAGGTTTTTTGCTTCTTCCGAATCGGTTATATCTCCGCTGATACTTACTTTTCCGAAGCGCTTGGCGGAAAGGAACAGTATTTCGGGTTCGGTACCTTCCGTCACCTGATAACGAAATGCGGAGATAAAATTTTCACGGTTGGTATTGCTTACTACAATAAATTTTTTTCTTACCGAAAGGTATTTTTCAAGGCGGGGGTAATTTTTCTGAAAATAACACTGGCTCCTTTCGTTAAAGGAGAAGTAAAGCGAGCAGGGGTAATCGCAGTAATTTGGCACTATAAAAAAGGCCAGATCGCTTTCGGTTACCGCTTCGTAAATATCGTACACCGAATCTTTTATATAGGGGCAGTTCTCCGCTCTTTGAAAGCAATCGTAACCGCATTTTCCGCAAGGGTTAATATAATAATTGGAAAAATCAAACATCCGAACGCAATCGTCAAACCGTTTGCTTATCAGCTCCGCTATTTTGGCACAGTTACCTTCGGAGCGGCCGCTGAAGGATATTACACTTACTTTCATGTTGTTTTTAATTCCCTTATAAATTATTTTTTCTTTTTTTAGTGAAAAAACCCCCTGCCCCGAATAACGGGACAAGGAGCACTTGTAACCACCCATTAAACCATTCCGACAAACGGCTTTCCTTAACGCGGAAAAGACGGCGGGACTTAATCGGAAAACCTTTCAGTCTGCAACTACAAAGTGATGTTCGGTATAAGCTTACCGCTGCCGCGTTCACACCCTCTGCGGCTCTCTGGGAGTTTCTGCTTTAACCTACTGTCTTTGTCTCTGTTTTTATGTGTTGATGTTGATATTAAAATTACATATATGATAACACTTTTTTCGATTGTTGTCAAGAGGCAGTTTGTTTAATTTTTGTTTTTACCGCAATAAATAACAAACTGAGGGAATTGCTAAGCAATTCCGAGATTCAGAGAAGAATTTTTATCCCCCGCTGAACCGGGAAATGAAGAGATTTTGTATAACCCCTTGCCGCCCGCCATGCTGCGGTTATAAATCCTTTTCCTTTTTTTCCAGGTATTCCGCAATTGTTCCCAAAAATACCTCTCCGTATCTCGTCAGCTTAGCGTCGCCCACTCCGCTCACATTTAAAAACTCTTCCTCTGTAAGCGGCTTCTTTTTTGCCATATCCTCCAGCGCGGCGTTGGAAAAGACCATATAAGCGGGCAGTCTCGCTTTTGCCGCTTCCTTTGTTCGTACCTCTTTCAGCCTTTGCAGCAGACCGTCGTCAATGACGCCGTAATCGGAGCTTTTCAACCGTATTATTTCCGCTTCATGACCGGATAATACCCCATAACCGGAAGCGTAAATTTCGGAAGCTTCGGGAATTTCGGATCCGCCGTAATATTCTCCTACATCATTCCTCTTCACCGGCACCTTTACGGTTATTCTGTCCCTGTTTTTTACCGCGTTATGTCCTTTTTCGGTAATGGAAATATTTCGGTATTCCTCGTCGTTGCGGCTTAAATATCCTAACATCACAAGGGTGTTTATTGTTTCGGCGACGCTTTTACGTTTACGCCCCGCCATTATTCCGTAGGTGGAGAGGGCTGAAAGACCGAACTTTTCCGTTCGGCTGTTTTCTTTTCCCACAAGGACGTCGCTTATGGCGCCGGCTGCAAATTTTATTCCTCTTTGGCTCAATCTGAAAACGCAGCTTATTATCTTCTGCGCATCTTCGGTTATATCCTCCTCTCTAAACTCGGTACCGCAATTGGAGCAGCCCGAACAGCTTACGCACTTTTCCCCGAAATATCCCAAAAGAAAAGCCCTCAGACATTCGTTTGTGCTGCAATATTCAACCATGGCGTTAAGGCGCTTTCTGTCCATAGCTTTTGCTTCTCTGAGCTGTTGAGGAGTAAGCTCCTCTCCAGACATATTGTCAATAAAAAATTCGGCGGTTTTTACATCGCCGGGACAGTACAAAAGCACGCAGTCCGCCGCCGTACCGTCGCGCCCCGCTCTCCCCGCTTCCTGATAGTAGGCCTCGGGGCTTTTGGGCATACTGTAATGAATGACAAAGCCGACGTTTGACTTGTCTATTCCCATTCCGAAGGCGTTTGTGGCAGCCATTATCCTAACCCGATCGTATATAAAATCCTCTTGGCTCTCCATTCGGTCGATGTCGCTCATGCCCGCGTGATACATGACCGCCGGCACTCCGTTTGCTTTACATAAGCCGCATACCAATTCCGTCTGTTTTCTCGTTGAGCAGTATATAATACCGCTTCGGTCGGAAAACCTTTCGAGAAGTCTCATAAGCGTTGCGGGCTTATCCTTGCCGGGAACTTTTATTACACTGAAAAACAGGTTGGGACGGTCAAAGCCCGTCATTATTTCCATGGGGTTTACAAGACCCAGCTTGTTTTTTATATCCTCTCTTACTTTATCGGTCGCGGTGGCGGTAAAAGCGCCGACCACCGGACGAATGGGAAGCGAGTCGATAAAGTTTGATATATGCAGGTAGCTGGGACGGAAATCCTGTCCCCATTGGCTTATGCAGTGCGCCTCGTCTACCGTTATCATGGATATTTTCCCTTTTTGGGCAAAATCGGCAAAGGCTTCGGTCTCAAGTCGTTCGGGGGCTACAAACACAATCTTGTACACCCCGTCCATCGTCATACGCAAAGTTCTGAGATATTCCTCAAAGGAAAGAGAGCTGTTAAGGAAAGCCGCTTTAACGCCGTTTTGCACCAACGACATAGCTTGATCCTTCATAAGAGATATAAGCGGGGAAATAACTACCGTGACTCCTTCCATCATAAGTGCGGGGAGCTGGTAGCAAACGGATTTTCCCGCTCCCGTGGGCATCACGGAGAGAAGATCCCTTCCGCTCAAAAGACAGTCCACGGCATTTTCCTGTCCCGGTCTGAACTCGGAATGACCGAATATCTCCTTTAATATTTTCAGCTTGTCCATTTCAACGTATGCCTTTCTTTTTAACTTCCGTTAAAAAATTCCCGGAAACATTTGAAGGTTTTTTCAGCGTGGCTTTTTACCGAACAGCCTTACCCTCGCCGCAAACCGATTCGGACCTTTCATGCCGTCTAAAGTAATCTTTAACAGCCTTGAAACGCTTCCGAATACCAGAAGCTGCTCTTCCTTGGTAAATTCCGGAGCCGCATCAAACTCCGCCCTTTCAAAAAACGGAACGGCTTCACGGAACACATTGCCGGATTTCAAGGACTTGTCCGCCCTGAAGCCGAATTCCTCCGGAGTCTCTCCCTTCCGACGGTAAATGCCGTTAAATTCCAGAAGCTTAAGAGAAAATTCCATCATTTCTTTTACCGCTTTCCGCGGCTCGCCGCTCTTGAAAAATTTCAATTTACGGTTTTGTTTGTCGTTAAGAGATCTCATTATTCCCGCCGCCGTCATTCCGATTAAAAATAAAGCCAACGGTATACCGAGAATAAAAATCAGCGCTCTGAAAAAATCATAATTCATGATATCGCCATTCCCGCCGCCGCCAAAGGGATCGTCCGGAACCGTTGGAGAAACGGAGGTTTCCGTTTCCTTTTCGGAGGAAGCAGCGGAAGAGGAAGATGAGACGGAAGTGGTATGCGCCGAAGTGGCGGTACCGGTAGCGGCCGTGGTAGAAACAGATGTTTCAGCAGCGGAGGAGGAACCTGCCGGAGCATAATCCGACATTCCTCCGCCGGGGGTAGGATCGTAAGGTATCCAGCCCACATTGTCAAAGTACACCTCTACCCATGCGTGAAGATTTTTCTGAAGTATCGTGTACTTATAGCCTTCGGAAGTTTCCGTGCAGTTTTCACCTCCCGCGGTAAAGCCGGTAACATATCTGGCGGGCACTCCGAAGTGCCTGAGAATAAGGCACATGGAGGATGCGTACATTGCGCAGTGTCCAGCCTTGGTGTCAAACAGAAAGTTATGCAGAGGCGAATCGGGACCCGAAAAATTATCGGCGGTGAGAGAATAGCTGAAATCCCCCGACGTAAAATAATTCTGAAGGTAATAGGCAAGGCAGATTCTTGAAATAACATCTGTTTTCGCACCGTAGGTAATATTGGCAAACACATCGTTCTGTTCATCGGGAATCTCGTTCAGAAGCCTTGCAACGGCGTTTACCACGGTGCGGTTTTCTTCTTCCGGAACCGAAGTGTAATATTCATACACAAATTTTTCGTACACCGCAAGGTTTTCGTTATATTCGTCCTCATCAACCGACAAAACCGAAAATTCGTCCCCGAAAACAAAGCTGTAGTATGGATTACCAAAAACCGAAACTCCCCCCGATTCCTTTAAAATAGTCATGGGATCTCCGACGGGATACAGAATTACGGTTTCCATAGAGTTTATTTTTCCCTTATCCGCCAATGCGATAAAATCGCCCTTTACGGAAAAGTTTTCGCTTTCCCGAAAGGTGTTGATAAGCGGAGTACCCGCGAAAAGCACCGTGTTCAGTCTTTGAAGGTAGTTTATTTTCACGCTCTGAGTGCCTATAAAAAATTGGTTTTTATAGCCCGGAGCTTTTTCCCGCTCCAGCATTCTGGAAGCGAGGTAATATTCTATTTCGGGGGTATAATCGCCCAACACCTCGTTTATCGGGGTTTGCGGACTGTCAAAATCGGTGTTTTCTATGGTCGTACTGTAATAGGCGATATTGTTATATTTTATATCGGATATGGATTTCCACCGTCTTCCGTCAAACTCATATCCTATATCGCCCCGAAGGAATAACTTGTCTTTTTCCTTGGTGATTACCTCCAAAACAGGAGTGTTGCTGCGGGACGTTTCCTTTGGATTTATGCCATTGGAAATATTTATGCTTCCTCCGTCCGCGGAGAAAAAGCCTTTATAAGGGGAAGCGTTTATATTTCCGAAAAATTCCGAGCCCCATTCCCCAACGTTCCTTACGGTATCCGAAATTTTTTTCGTTATCCGATCAAGCTTTAAATTACCATCTAGGGGAAAACAGGCGGCGGTTACGGAAATTATAAGCACGGTCGAAACAAACATCACAACGCAGTCCGAAAAATACCTGTTAAAATGAAGGCTGTCGGATTTCAAACGCTTTATCGGAGAAAGCGTTTTGACGCTTTGCCTGTACCGTCTGTCCATAAGAGATATGTTGGCGATTCCTCCGGCCGTCAGGAAATAGCCGGAAGAAAACGCCATTGAAGCGCTCCACATGGCAATAACTCCGGCCGCAAAAATTCCTAAGGATGGTTTGTAGTAAGTATGCTGGGACAGAAATGACGGGAGCACCATTATTGCCAGATATGTAAGTACTATTTCGGGACTGAACCGCCTGTAACAAGCAAAAGCAAACAACATTCCGAATATTGCGCAAAGCACAAGCAGAAATGGCAGAGGATTGGGCTGAACGCCTGTATCCTTTATGAGCTTATCCGCGTCTATAATTCTTCCGTCGGCTATTTGCAGAACATATCTGAAAAAGTCCAAGCCCCATTCCAACATTTTTTTCCCCGGAAGCAAAAGTAAGGCAAAGGAAAACAGCAGTACCCTGCCTCTGCCGAACAGCCCGCATAGTATCATATAAAAAACGCAAATCCCGCCCGCGGTTAAAGCTGTCAGAATAGCGGATTCATTCATTTTGAGCATTTCCGAAATATAATACGCTCCGCAAAAGCAGGTTATAAAGGCCAGAAGCGCTTTAGCGGAAAACATACGCGTAAAGCTTCTGTTTTTTTTATGATACGGAAAACTGTAAATGGCAAAATTGTCGTTTTTCTTTTTTTTAATTTTCATTTATACTCCGTTTGGCTTTATCTGACATCAAGGGTCGTCCGAAAAATCGAAAATTCCGCACTCCATTCCTATTGGAACAGTTTCTTATTTTCTCTGTTTTCAAACAATCCAATATTTTCAGAAAAAGTTTAAATTTTTCCGTAAAGCTTTCTTATCGCCTCGTCAATCTCCGCGTCTATATTAAACGGATCAACCTCTGCCACAGCCACGTTTCTTAAGGTATCCAGATACCTTTTTACCCCCGTTTCCGCTTCACCCAGCAGTAGAATTCTAACTTCGGACAAAGCGGCCAGCTCCTCCGCCAATTTTGCCAGTTCCTTATTACCGTGAGGAGTAACCAGAATAGCCGCGCTTTTTGTGCTGTCGGTGAAATGCCGCTTACAGGAGGAATAAAAGCTCGGCTCACCCTTATAGTCCTTTACCGTGGCAGCCATGTAAGCCGCATTATACAAGTGGCTCATATGCTCCGTGTTAATATCCGTCATCTGCCCTTTATCCGCGTTATAAAAGGATAGCAGGCTTCCGCAGTCGTTTTTCATATTATAAAGCGCCACTGCCAGAGCAGACTCAAGCACCGCGTCCGTATAAGCCGCTTTTTCTTTTTCCGTTTCCCCGCGGGAAATAAGGTCGCATACTATTACCGCCTGTGAGGACAGATTTTCGGCGTTTTGCCACACCATATAATCGTCCTGCTTTGCGGAGAGCTTCCAGTGGATGTTTCTTACGTCGTCTCCCTCGGCGTATTTTCGCGTAAAGCTTCGTTCGCCTCTGACGGAATTAAGCGCCTGTTTTTCGTTTTCCTCGTCGCTTGCCGTCATAAGTCCGCCGACTGCGCTGACGTCTATAATTCGTGGGGTCACCGTTATTTTTTTGTGCAGTCTCAGTTCTTTTTTCAGTCTGAACAGCTTCAAATAATCGTAAAAGTATACCGTATCGAAGGACACATCATATTCTCCCCTGTACTCCGCAGTGTAAGTAAGGTTAAGATTCTTAGTCTGAAACGGGGCGAGAGAAAAAATAATCCGTGCGTCTTTTTTTTCCGAAAATCCGGGCATTGAAGCCTTGATATAGGTAGTGGAGGAAGGGAAAATAAAGCGGTTTTTAATAAAGATCCTCACTTTCAGAGGATTATTTTTCTCCACCGTGTCCTCGCTTATATCAAATCTGAAGAAAAAAGCGATTTTCGCCGTAAAAGTAAAAATAAACGAAACTACGGGCAGCACCGCAAAGGTTATCAGCATTACAGAGGAGAGATGTCCCGCATATGCCTGAGAAAACACCACAGCCGCCGCCAATGCCGCAATGTAAGCGAAACGGTAAACCGCCATTTTACGACCGTTCCTTTCCGAACGGAAACATTATCCCGCTTTTTATGTCTCGTATAACGTCTGACGCGGTAGCTCCCCTTATTTTTGCGTCCTGTTTAAGATGTATTCTATGACTTAAAACGTATGGTATCATAATATTGACGTCCTCCGGCGTAACATAAGCCCTTCCGTTTACCAGCGCCAAAGCCTGCGTACACCTCATAAGCGCCAAGGAAGCTCGGGGGCTTGCGCCAAGCTGTACCGACGGATGCGTCCGCGTGGCGGAGACGAAGTTTACTATGTACTGTCCTATGGAAACGTCCACGTTTACCTGACCCGTAAGCTCCGAAAATTGCTCCAGCTCTTCCGCCGCGCATACCGCTCTTATACTGTCCATCGGCTCGTTTCCGCTTCTGTTGGTAAGTATTTCAAGCTCCTGTGAAACGGTGGGATATCCCATTGTTATTTTCATCATAAAGCGGTCAAGCTGCGCTTCGGGCAGCGGGAAGGTTCCCACAAATCCAAGCTCGTTTTGAGTTGCTATTACCATAAATGGAGATGGAAGGCGATAGGTAATTCCGTCTACCGTTACGTTTCTTTCCTCCATCGCCTCCAGAAGCGCGGACTGTGTTTTCGGCGAGGTGCGGTTTATCTCATCGGCTAATAGAATGTTGGTCATGGACATTCCCGGTCTGAACTCAAAACGGTTGGTTTCCTTATTAAAAAGGTTGAAGCCCGTTATGTCCGAGGCTGTAACATCGGGGGTAAACTGTGCCCTTTTGAATTCAAGCCCCGTGGCTTTTCCGAGAGCGGTGGCGAGGGTGGTTTTTCCCGTACCCGGAACGTCTTCTATAAGCACATGACCGCCTGCCAGAAGGGCTACTACCAGCAGGGTTATAGCGTTTTTCTTTCCTACAATTACTTTTTCTATTTCATTTATTGTTGCGCTTAGCTTCTGACTGACTTGGCTGCTGCTGATCTCCATTGTTTCTTGTTTCTCCGTTCGGTTTTCTTTTTTATTCGTTTTAATTTATTTATAGCAAATATAATTATTGATTTTTAAACATCATGGATTTAATTATATCATATTTCTTCAGTAAAATCAAGACTGCGTCGGAAACTGTAAACAAATTGTAATAATTTGACGAGGCTTTTTGAAGCGCAAGATGACCGTTTATACTAATCTTTGATCAAGGTATAGACAAATAATACGGATGATCAAAGATTAGCGTTTACTTTGATCGGGAATCAGTATTATACTAATAACCGTTTTGACACAGGATAAAATCATAGTCAAAATGGTTATTACACCCGAAACACTGTTAACCGATTAAAAACCATTTTTCCAATTTTTAATTGGTTAACAGTATCAGTATCAGGAAAACGTAAGCGGATTCCAAATTATAAAAACGCATCTTTATGATTTCTTTCATAATCATAAAGATGCGTTATATTGTTTTTTGGGTTTGTTATTCTCCTCTAAACCACTTTCTGATCCAGATTCCGCCTTCCGACAAATCTTCCTCTTTCCATTTTCCGTCCACGGACGCGTTTTCCTTGAACACGGAAGAGCTTTCGTTCTTATTGGCGAGATTCCAGTTCATATAACCTATTCCGTATGTATCCAGTAAATCAAGCCACTGCTTCGCCTGTTCAAAATCATGCGCTCCGTTTCCCGATGCGTCGCAGGTGCCGAACTCGGAAACAAATACGGGCAATCCCTTGTTGTAACATTCGGTAAGCCTTTCCCTAAGCCAATCGGTATGAGTAGCTGCGTAAAAGTGGAGTGAATAAAGCACGTTGCCCTCCGTAAGAGGATCGTCGGCGGCTTTGTCTATATCCTGACTCCATGTGGGGGTGCCCACTATAACAACCGAATCGGGGGCGTTTTTGCGAATTACGGCCATAACCTCCTGCGCATAAGGCTTTATATCTCCCGACCAGCTTATATTGCCGTTAGGCTCGTTGCAGAGTTCGTAAATGACATTGTCGTAATTTTTAAATTTTGAGGATATTTCATCAAAAAATTTCAAAGCTTCCGACTTATTGGTCTGAGGATTTCCGTCGCTTAAAATGTGCCAGTCGATTATGACGTACATTCCCAGATCGGAAGCGATTTTTACTCCCCTGTCTATAACAGCTTTCAGCGACAACCGATTTCCGTCGGCGCAATAACCTTTCCATTCCTCCGTATACATGGCAAGTCTCACCGCGTTAATTTTCCAGTCGTCCCTTAATGTTTTAAACGCGCCTTCGTTGACAAAATCGGGAAACCAATTTATACCGTGGGTGCTCATTCCTTTTAATTGAAAATTATTTCCGTTTTTATCCACTAACTGAGCGCCTTTAACGGATAGCTTTCCATGTTCGTTCACAAACCCGACCGGCACGGGCGCGGGAAGAGGCTCATCAAGCGCCGACGTCTGATTTCCGTCATAATTAGTGTCTATCACAGGCGCTCCGCTGTTTGAAGCAATGGACAGAAAGCTGCTGACCTTTTCGGGTGAAGCGAAATTAAATCCAAATTCTGCGGTACCGCCTTTTTCAAGAACTCCGTTATAGCTTTCGTTGGTAACTATAACCGAAGTAGATTTTAACGTGAACACACCGTTCCACGAATCGGTTATTTCAAATCCATTAGGTACCGTTATTCTGACAGTCCAGCCGTTCGTAATATTATCCGTGCCATTGGTAACGGTAAATTTACAGGTACCGCAGTATTTTCCGTTTTCCTCCCAGACAGTTGGAATATCACAGTTGGCGGTAAAAGCTTTAAGCGAGGAGACGACCTGCGATGTGGTTGCGGCGGTGGCTATCTCGGATTCGGGGGAAGTTTCCTCGATAAATGTTATTTCTTTTATTGCAGTGGTATTAGTGTTTTCCGTGCTGTCGGTGTTTTTCATTTCAGCCTCCGTGACAGTCGTTTCCTTCGCCGTGTTTACAGGCTCTTGCGATGACAGAGAAGTTTCCGCCGTCAGTGATTCCGAAACGGTTGTTGTGTCGGCTTCCTTGGAAGCTTCCGTTTGTTTTTCGGAAACGGTTTCGTTCGGGTATGTATGCGCCGTTGTTTCGGAAACGCTTTCCGAGATGGTAAGGCTTTCGGAAACGGTTTCGTCGGGATCGGTGTTCTGCTGAACGCATGATGTAAGAGTTAAGGCTGCCGCCAATATGATAGAAAGCGGATTTATAAAGAGTTTTTTCATATTGTAATATTCCTTCTTTTGATTGGTTAAGCAGTGTTTTTTATCAAGGGTTTTCTGTTTATATTATAGTGAATTTTGGGGGAAATGTCAAGATACCGGAGGGGAAGTACCGGGGCAAGCGCCTCGGCCATACCGTAAGCGTTCCCTTCCAAGACTCACCCGCTGTCTCCAAAAACAAAAACCGCGACCCCTAAAAAAAGAGTCTCGGTTTTTTCGTAAATCTTTTTATTCTAATTTCCTCTCCCCAAAAATCACTTGTTCTTAGCCATCTTGATAATTTGTCCCAATTTCAGTGCGCTTCCCGAATAAAGAATAATATTCTCGTATACCTTAGCTACTAACATCATTGTTCCCAAAGTAAGCAAGGCCAATATAAGAGTGGAAATTATTATCTCCGCCGCGCCCATCTGCCCCAGAACGATGGCGGAGGGAAGGGCAAAGGGTGAGGATATGGGGAGATAACGAGCCAGTATCATCAAAAAGTTCGGTTCCGCTGAAACATCCCCGCCGCCGGAGGCGTACCCCATATTAAACGCCGCAGGGAAATAGGAGAGGAAAAATCCTAAGATACCTATAAAAGCCAGAGGCTGCATACCCGTAGCCAAATCCTCGCTTCTGCTTATGCCCGCGCCGATAAGCGCCGCAAGAAGAGCGTAGAACAAAAAACCCAGAAAGAAGATAATGATAAGAGCTATTATGGAAAGGGGGTCAAACAATCCCGGCGCCGCCTGAAATATCTCCGCCTGCCAGCTTATATCTGCCGCCTGCATCGCTTCTCCCAAGCCCTGCGCAGCATTTATTCCGGTGTTCACCAATTCTCCGCCGCCTACGCTCATGGCAATCAGGGATATCACCCCTACGGCGGCTCCCGCAACCGCGCCTATTATCAAAATCTGCGTAAGCACTACCAGCAGCATTGCGAACACCTTACCCATAACTATCGCCAAGGGTCTGACCGAGGTAATAAGCAGCTCGATGACCCTTGAAGTCTTTTCCATTGCCACCGACTGGGCTATTATCTGGGCGTAGCTAATAATAAACATAAACATAACTGCCGCGAAAAGCATGGGAACCACGATATTTAGCATTTCCCTGAATTCGCTCAGCTCTTCGCCGTATACCAATATTTCGCTGGAAAAAACGGTTTCGGCAAGTTCCACATCCTTCGCGTCTATTCCCAAGCTTGTAAGCAGCGCCGTTTTATATAAAGAGCGGCATTCCGACGCGGCATATTCCATATAACCGTCGCTTACCGCGTCTTTATTCATGGGGCGGTAAAATTTCAGCCGGACGTTTCCGCCCTCATCGCCGCCCTCGTAAAGCACATGAAGCACCGCTTCCGCCTTGTCGCCCGTCTTTACGGTTTCCAAAAGCTGTTCCAATTCGCTTTTTTCCACGCTTATACAGTGAATGTCGGTTAACGAAGCGTCAAAATCGGGCACCTTTGTCTCGTTGCAGATGTAAAGGGTATCCAAACCTTTAATCTCGGAATCGTCTCCTCCGAAAATATCTTCTATACCGGAGAAGGAAAGCACGCCTATAAGCACCGCGATGGCAATTATCAGAACGCATATCATAATAGTAGATACAATAAAGCCCTTGGACTTCACCTGCTGTAAATAAGTGAAGCTGAAAATGGACTTCCAGCCCTTAAACCTCATTTTTTTCTTCCCCCTTCTCGCCGTTTTCTTCCGTTTCGGTGAACCGCTCCACCCGTTCTATAAATATTTCGTTGAGCGTAGGCTCTCTCAGCTCAAATTTTATCGGCGGCACTCCCGCTTCCAGCATTTTTTTCATCAAGGCGTGCGCCTGCGCTTCCTCCCTTACGGTGAAGCATACTCCGTTGGGAGTATTTTCCTTTAATCTCAGTCCGCATTCGGATGCGAGTCCCATAAAGTCTCCGTCCGCCTTTACAAGAAGGTTTACGCGGCCTTCCTCTTTTTTGATTTTGTTCAAGTTACCGTTAAGCACTGTTTTTCCGCGATTCATTATAATTATGTCGCTGCAGAATTCCTCGATAATGTTCATCTGGTGACTGGACATTATAATAAATTTGTCCTTGGCAATTTCCTCTCGGATAACGGATTTGAAAAGATCTGCATTTATCGGGTCAAGCCCCGACAGCGGCTCGTCCAGCACAATCAGTTCGGGGTTTCCGATAAGCGCCGCCGCAAGCTGTACCTTCTGCTGGTTGCCCTTTGAAAGCTGATCCGCCTTTTTGGAGCGGTACTCGTCAATACCCAATCGTTCAAACCAATAATCGATTTCTTTTTTTGCGCGGCTTTTCTTTAAGCCCTTTATAGAAGCAAAAAAATACATCTGATTTATAATGTCTATCTTCGGGTACAGTCCCCTGTCCTCGGCAAGATAGCCTATCCCGCCCTGTGCGGGCCTAATGGGTTCTCCCTTCCATTCCACCGTTCCCGAATCCTTGGAAAGCATACCGAGGATAATTCGTATTGAGGTGGTCTTTCCCGCGCCGTTGGTGCCTAAAAGCGCAAACACGCCGGATTGTCCGAAATCAAAGTTCAGACAGTCCACCGCCCTGAAGCTTCCGTAGGTCTTTGAAACGTTTTGTACTGTTAAAGACATAATTCCTCCGTCCTTTGTTTCCGGCAATTGCCGATTATTCCGACAAATCTTCGGAAATATTTTCCGTTGTTTAGTATATCACTTTTAAAAATAAATGTCAATACAGTTTACAGATAAAATATGTTTTTTTTACATTTTTGGCACTTTATTATAAAAACCGTAAAATAAAAGTAAATAAAATTTACTTAAAAAATTTTCCAAAATCACTAAAGTTTTTTATGCTTTTGCCGATATAATATATGAAGAAAAGGCGAGTTGTCATATAAATGGCAGCCCGATTCCCTCAAACAAGGTAGGATTTGTACTTGAAAAGACATGTGTGCTTAAAAAGTCAATTTCTATAATAAATAAAGGAGGATACATCAATGAACGTTGGAAAAATTGCGGAGTATACGACCCCCACACCTGCCGCTACCCCCAAGACCACCGTTGAGCAGTCCGCGAAGAAGACCACCACCACCGCCGCTGACAGACCTCATACCGACAGATACGAGGCTCAGTCCGAGGCTTCTTACACCCCCGCATACACAAAGGCTTCTTCCAAGACTCAGACAGAAACCGATACCAACAAGGACAAGGGTATGAATATTCAGAAGCCCGGTTCTAATGTTTCCATGAAGAACGAAGCATTTAAGGCTATGGTTTCCGACATTATCGGCAGACAGAGCGGTCTCGCCTTCGACGCTATCATGAAAGACGCCGACAAGATCCAGAACGGAACCATCGACGATTACTGGAGCGCCGACCAGACCGCGCAGCGTATCTACGATTTCGCGCGCACTCTCGCAGGCGACGACGACAGCAAGCTTGAAACCCTCAGAAAAGCCGTTCAGGAAGGCTTCAGACAGGCAGGCGCTTCTTTCAGCAAGACCAGCGGTATGAAGGGACTTCCTTCCATCTGTCAGGATACTTACAAGCAGGTAATGGATAAGTTCGACGACTGGGCCAAGGAATCCAAGGGCAGCTCTTCCACATCTTCGTCCAATAAGAACGAAAGCACCTTCAAGCCATCCGGCTACAGTGTTACCAACGATGAGAAGAAGGCTTACAGGAAGCCCGGCACCTCTTCCACAGGCAGCACCGGTTCCGCTTCCGGCAGCTTCAGACCTTCCGGCTACAGCGTGACCAACGACGAGAAAAAGGCTTATAAGGCTGAATAATAATCGGCAATAAGCTTTCGTCGGGATTTGTTTTTTAATTAAAAAATAAAATCGAATTTAAAAGCCCCCGTCAAAGTGCGGGGCTTTTATTTTTGTGAAATTAAGGATTATTTAATAATTTAAATGCTATAATGGAGTCACAACAGGAAAGGCGGTTTATTAAAATGTATTTTTCAATACTTAAAAAGGACCTTAAGCGCAAAAAGACCATGAATATAATCCTGCTGATCTTCGTGACTCTGGCGGCGACGTTTATAGCCAGCAGCGCCAATAATATGGTTACGGTAAGCAGCGCGCTTGACAACTATTTCGACAAGGCTAACGTGCCCGATTACTGGTTCGCTTCAACAAACGCCCCCGACATAGAGAGGTTTAAGGAGCTGGCAAGCGAAAACGGCTATGATTACATCATTTCACGGCTTGTCCAGATAAACCCGGCCGATATCACATCGGATGGAGAAAAAATCGAATATACCAATACCATGATTTTATCAACTTTGGGCGGAATCAAAATTTTCGATAAAAACAATGTTGAGATAACTCATGTGAACGATGGGGAAATTTATCTTACCTCCGATTTATTTCACTCGGAGGAAAACAATTTCCGTGTGGGGGGAAAGATCCGCATATCCCAGAATGGAGCCGAAAAGGAATTTACAATAAAGGGCTACACCAAAGATGCGCCTTTCGGCTCGCCGATGATGGGAATGACCAGATTTATCATCAGCGAAAACGACCTTAAGCTGTTCGACTCGGATCAAGCCGCAGTTTGTCACGCGGTGGAGGTAAATACAAAGGACGCCGATTATTTGCAAAAATTCAACAGGCTCGGTCTTAACACCATAATGGCGGTGGATAAACCCATGATAAAGATGATATATATTATGGATCTTCTCATTGCCGCTTTGCTGTTGGTGGTAAGCGTTTGTCTTATACTTATCTCAATGGTGATACTAAGGTTTATCATCAATTTCACCGTTGCCGAGGAATACCGCGAGATAGGGGTCATGAAAGCGATAGGCATAAAAAACGGCGCTATTAGAGGGCTGTATATCGTAAAATATCTGGCTTTATCCGTTATGGGAACGGCAATAGGCCTTTGCCTCAGCTTTCCCTTCGGAAAGACGATGATAAGCGGCATTTCCGATAAGATCATTATTTCGGGGGAGGACAACTTTTTCATAAATATAGCGGCGGCTGTTCTGGCGGGAGCTGCGGTGGTACTGTTCAGCTATTTCTGCACACGAAGGATACGCAAAATTTCCCCTTTGGACGCGATACGAAGCGGAGAAACGGGGGAACGCTTCGGGAAAAAGAGCCTTATCCGTCTAAGCGGCTTGCATATTCCCACAGTTCTGTTTATGTCCTTAAACGATATTTTAAGCGGTATGAAAAACTATGTTTCCATGATAATAATTTTTATTTTGGGCACTCTTCTGGTAATAATCCCCGTGAATACCATAAACACACTGCGCTCCGACAATCTGATAACCGCCTTCAATATGGTCAAAAGCGACCACATTATTTCAATGGAGATTTTTTTCAATCCCAACGAGAACAATGCCGCCAAAATAGAACGGCAGTTTTCACAGGTCAGGGAAATGTTTGCCGAAAACGGCATAGAAACTGACGTTTTTCAGGAAATCTTGTTTAGGAGCACCCTGCGCATGGGCGACAGGCTCACCAATTCTATTGCCTTTCAGGGCAAGGGCGAAGTCACAGCGGATATGTACGTTTATCTTTACGGAACTCCGCCGCAAAACGTTCACGAGGTGGCTCTTACATATCTGACGGCGGGACAGATCGGCGCGGATATCGGCGACGAGGTGGAAATAAAGACGGGGGATAAATGGGAAACCTTTACCGTTACCGCCATAACCCACAGTATGAACAATATGGGCGAGGGGCTAAGATTTCATCAGGACACGGAGCTTGATTACAGCTACGCGGCGGGAGGCTTCGGGATACAGGTAAATTACACAGACAAACCGGACGCTTCGGCGATGGAGGAGCGAAAGAGGCTTATTAAAGAGCTTTACCCCGACTCAAAGATTTTTACCCCCGGCGAATATATAAGCTATATGATTGGCGGAGCCGTGACGGAGCAGATTGAGAGCATGAAAACCCTTATTTTAAGCATAATTCTCGGAATAAACGCTTTGGTGGCAGTGCTTATGGTAAAAAGCTTTGTCACCAAAGAAAAAGGGGATATAGCGCTTATGAAAGCTATCGGGTTTGGCAATGCTTCGCTGACTGTGTGGCAGACATTGCGCATAGGTATCGTTCTTACGGTTTCGGTGCTGATAGGCGCGTCGCTTTCCTCTCCGCTGTCAACACTGATAATCACTCCCATATTCCGTATGATGGGAGCGTACAGCATCGAGTACGATATACGAGGGATTGAGGTATATATCGTATATCCTCTTATAGTACTGGCGGTAACTTCATTGGCGGCGTTTATTTCGGCGCAGGGCTTAAGAAAAATATCCTCGGCGGAAATTTCAAACAACGAATAAATTTGACATATAATACTAATAACCATTTTGACACAGGATAAAATCATAGTCAAAATGGTTATTACACCCGAAACACTGTTAACCAATTAAAAACCATTTTTCCAATTTTTAATTGGTTAACAGTATAACATATAAGGAGAATTGTTATGAAAGATATTCTTGAAGTAAAAGACCTTTGCAAAACATATGTGGTAAACAAGCGGCAGAACAACGTGTTGAGAAACGTAAGCTTCCATGTTTCCAAAGGAGAGATGACGGCGGTGATGGGACCGTCGGGATCGGGAAAATCCACCCTTTTGTACGCCGTTTCGGGAATGGACGGGATAACCGCTGGTGAAGCGAAGTTCTGCGGCAAAAATATAACCGAAATGAATCAGAAAGATTTGGCGGAGCTTCGACTGAATGAAATGGGATTTATTTTTCAGCAGATGTATATGCTGAAAAACCTTTCCATACTGGATAATATAATACTTCCCGCCTGTCAGTCGGAAAAGCTGAAGGAATCCCGCCGCGAAACCGCCGAGCGGGGGAGAGAGCTTATGCGCAGATTGGGTATAATCGACATCGCGGACAACGACATTAACGAGGTGTCGGGAGGACAGCTTCAGAGAGCCTGCATCTGCCGCAGCATGATAAATGAGCCGGAAATGATTTTTGCCGACGAACCCACGGGAGCGCTTAACCGTTCCGCCTCCGACGAGGTGATGGAGGAGCTGACAAAGCTTAACCAAAAGGGAACCACCGTGATGTTGGTTACCCATGACGTCAAGGTGGCGGCAAGATGTTCAAGAGTTATGTATATAGTTGACGGGAACATAAAAGGGGAGTATAATTATATGGAAACGGACGTGGGGAAGAGCCTGCGTGAGAGGGAAAGAGCGCTTAACGGATGGCTTATGGAGATGGGCTGGTAATTTCCGCTCAAAGTGCAGACAAATTTTGCTGCCGTCCGCATATTGGTCTTACAAATAATATAATGGGGGGATCGGATTGACCGATATACTGATAGTTGAGGACAACAAAGAGCTGTCTCAGCTTTTGCGCGACTTCCTCAGAAACGAGGGATATGCGGTAAGCACAGCCGAAACCGGAGAAAAAGCCCTTGCGCTTTACGAGAGATACGGGGCGAGGCTTGTGGTGCTGGACATAATGCTTCCCGGTCTCGACGGCTTTTCCGTCCTCAAAAAAATAAGAGAGAAAAGCAATACCCCCGTTCTGATTGTGTCGGCCAAGGGGGAAAAGGAGGACAAGCTGAACGGTCTTAACGGGGGCGCCGACGACTATATTGAAAAGCCCTATGACATTGACATAATGCTTGCGAAAATAGCGGGGATATTTAAACGGCGCTACTCCGTGGATTCGCTCACCGATGGTGATATAACCGTGGACAGGGTGAACCGCGCGGTTTACAAAAGCGGCGTTTTAGTGGAAACAACCTCCAAGGAGCTTGAGCTTCTTCTCCTGCTTATGGAAAATAAAAACAGGCCTCTTACAAAGGAATATATTTTCAACGCCGTGTGGGGTATCGACAGCTTTTCCGAGCCTCAGACTCTTACGGTACACATAAAGCGGCTAAGGGAAAAAATAGAGGCAGACCCCAAAAATCCTCAAAAAATCGTAACCGTATGGGGTACCGGTTATAAATATACGGAGAATTGAACGGTATGAAATCCTTCTGGAAATTATTTGCCGCCGTTATCGCGTTTCTGACGCTGGTTGTAATGCTGACCGACTGCTTTCTTGTTTTCGGGAGCAAGGCGGGCGGCGCCCGACCCTATCGTGTGGAGATAAACAGAGCGTATGAGGCTATGAAAAGCTCCGACAAAATCCCCGACCTTTCGGAATATCCTCATATAACAAAAATAGAAAGGCAGCCGGAGTTTTTGACTGGGGATTTTTTCAGTTCTAAAAGCGATTACATTATAAAAGAAATAAACGGCATTTTGTACCGCTTTGAGTATGTAAGAGACAATAACACGGCGGAAAGTCTGCTGCTCCCGATAAACCTTATTATGCTGTTTATATCGGGCTTTGTCATATTCGTACTTTTATATGTAAGAAGCAGGATATTAAGCCCCTTTGAAAAGCTGGCCGAGCTTCCGTTTGAGCTGGCGAAGGGGAATCTTTCCATTCCGGTTAAAGAAAGCAAAAACCGTTTTTTCGGAAAATTTCTCTGGGGAATGGATCTGCTTCGGGAAAATATTGAAAAACAAAAAAGCAGCGAGCTTGAGCTTCAAAAGGAAAAAAAGACTCTTCTGCTTTCTCTTTCCCACGATATAAAAACTCCTCTTTCCGCCATAAAGCTTTATTCAAAGGCACTGTCAAAGGGTCTTTATCCCGACGCCGAAAAGCGGCTTGAAATAGCTTTGGCGATAGAACAAAAGGCGGACGATATAGAAGCCCGTACCGCCGAGATAATTACGGCCGCAAGAGAGGACTTTCTTTCCTTTGAGGTAAACAATACCGAATTTTATCTGTCCGCGCTTTTGAAAAACATAGAAAGCTATTATTCCGAAAAGCTTAAGCTTATAAGCATGGAACTGAATATTTCCCCATATCCGAACTGCCTGTTAAAGGGAGATCCGGACCGCGCCGAAGAGGTGATACAGAATCTTATGGAAAACGCCATAAAATACGGCGACGGAAAAACCGTTGAGATAAATGTCGCTAAAGAGGACGAATGTATTCTCATATCCGTTTCAAACGGCGGAGCAAAGCTTTCCGAAGAAGAAATTCCCCATATTTTCGAAAGCTTCTGGAGGGGGAAAAATTCCGTTAACGTAAACGGAAGCGGTCTCGGCCTTTATATCTGCCGACAGCTTATGAGGGAAATGAAGGGAGAAATATTTGCCGAGTCGGAGGGTGAAGAGCTTAAGGTAACGGCGGTTTTCGGGAAAGCATAGCCCGGTTTTTCCATAGCCGCCGCAGGATATCGCAAAACACCCCTGCTCCGACGCTTAACAGACATACCGCAATATAAAGCACAAGACTGTTTTCCACCATTAGCTTTTCCGTTCCGGTAAGCTTGGCGAAAAAACGCACCCCAACTATCAGAAACGGATGAAAAATATAAATATCCGAAGCCATATTTCTCAGTTTTTTGTTCTCTGAGCCGCTGCGGTATATAAGCGCCCTGAACAAAAAATACATAAGCGGAACCAAAAACAGGTACATGGCGGTATGCCTCTGCATACCGGAGCGGTGTAAAATAATTCCTTCGGCGCCCATCAGCAGGAACATAAGAAAGGCGTACATAAAATCATACTTTCCTTGTTTTCCGTCTCTTTTGATTAAATATCCCATATACAAAAACACGGGAGCGTAAAACAAGCCGTTTCTGGTATAGTCGGAAACATTGAACAGTGCGTCGTAAAAGCCTTTAATTACATCGTTCCCCTTGATAAATCCGTAATAGCCGTCGCCGAATAAGCCTATAATATAAAGAAGGCAGACTATGGCAAGCCCTGTCTTTTTCCCCGTTCTCTTTATCAGAAAATACACTGTCCATAACCCCAAGAAAAGCGCGGGGAAGTACCATAAATGATAAAATGTGCCGTTAATAAATATGTCCTTTAAAACGGACAAAAAGAAATTTGACGGATTTTCCGGATCGAACCCTTTGATTCCCATATAAAAATTTATGGGAAGATAAAATAAAATACAGAAAAGATAGAGCTTTAGTATCTTCACCGTGTAGGATATAAGGCTTTTTTTGTTTTCCGAGGCTTTATGCAGCGTATAATAACCCGTTATCATCAGGAACAAGGGCACCGCGGTTCTTCCCAACACGGCGGTAAGGAAAAAGTCAAACTCTCCGTCTATATTCTCGAAGGGCGAAATATGAATGGCGACCACAAGAAATGAAGCCGCAAAACGCCAGATATCAATGCTTATTCCTTTGTTTGTCATATGCCGCTTTCTTTTACCGTCAGAATAAACCCGTCGGCGTTGTTTCCCGATACGGTAAAGCTCCCTTCCGCCGCGATTTCCGCACCATCTTCGCCGCAGGGTATGTAATATACCGCGTATCCGAGGCTCTTTAAGGGCTTGTCGGGATAAACAAATGCCTTTAGATACTCAATATATTCCTCAAGGCAAAAACCGCTTTCCTCGATTATTTTTGAATGCGGAAAACCCACATAACGGAAGTGCCATTCCTCTCCCGAAATTCCCGTAACCACCCTTTTTTCTTCCTTGTATCTTTCGATAAATCCGTAAATTGCAGCTGTCTTACGGAATTCTTCACATATGCCGAAGCGGGGAAACCTCGGACAGATAAAATTTATCTCTCCCTCGTTCAGGGCAAGGTCTATGGCGAGTCCCGTCTGGTGCTCGCTGGCTCCTGGGATCGCCACATATTTTTTTGTATATTCCGAACCGTTTTCGTTCAGAGAGGCATTGTAAATTTCTGCCTGTTCCTCAAAGCTTCGGTAACCGCTTACGGGCACAATCCGTTCCCCCGCCCCTATACCGTTCAGCAGCAGATGGAGCGCGCGGTTTGTATCACGCGAAATGGTTATATTTTTAAAGCTTTCGCTAAACGGCACAAGCTCCTCCGCCAATGTTTTTACGTCAAACTTTTTGTTTACAAGTACAAGGTTTCCTTTTCCCACATATTCGATTTTTAATTTTATCATACGCATTTAAACCCTCCGTAAATTTTATATTATAGCAATCCAACAAAAAGATAAACAAACAGGAGCGAAGCGACTAAATGTCCTTTCCGCTTCCCTTTCGGACTCCGAAAGGGAAGTAGGGGAGCCCAAAGGACGGGGGCAACGCCCCCAATGCTTGTGTGTTTTTTGCACTGTTGTAATTTTGTTTAAACTTTTTTTGGATTGCTATAATTCCCGATCGACAACAAAATTTGTCTATACTTTGATCGGGAATTAGTATTATTCCTCCGCAAGCTCTATAAGCCGTTCTATCGTTTCCTCAAAGGAAATGCCCGCCGAATTAAGCATATTCGGATATCTTGAATGAGAAGTAAAACCGGGTATGGTGTTCACCTCGTTAAAAATTATCCTTTTATCTTTTGTATAGAACATATCAACGCGCGCGAAGCCCTTACAGCCCAATATTTTATAAATATTCAGGGCAAAGACTTTTATTTTTTCTTTTTCGCACTGTGCGAGTCTTGCGGGCAAATGTATTTTGCTTGTCTTTAAGCTGTATTTTTCGTAAAAGTCAAAAAAGCCGTTTTGGTTTTCCAGCTCGATTTCGTCAATCTCACCCACAATGGGCGCAAGGCTTCCCAATACCGCGCAGCCCACCTCGAAACCGTCAACGCTTTCTTCTATCAAAACCTTATTGTCGTAAACAAACGCTTCTTTAAGCGCCGCTTCAAGCTCTCCGAGGTAGCGTATCTTTCCCACACCCACCGAAGACCCCGCTTTTAACGGTTTTACAAACAACGGATATCTCAGATCAAAAATCTTTTCCTCAACATAATCAAAACTATCCGTTTTTTTGAACAGATATCCCTTGGGTACGGCGAATCCCTTTGAAGCGGCAAGCTCGTGAGCCAAATGCTTATCCATACAAATTGCCGAAGAGGTCATGCCGCAGCCCGCGCACTTTATACCCGCAAGCTCCAGAAGCCCCTGCAATCTTCCGTCCTCGCCGTTCTTTCCGTGAAGAACGGGAAAGGCTACGTCTATTCTTACTGTTTCCCCCGTATCAAGAAGTATTATTCCTCGGTCGCTTCTGTTAACCGACACCGTAATTTTTCTGAGGAATTTTTCTTTAAACCAAAGGTCTTTTTCTATTTCATTCTCATCCCCCTCGTATAGGTAAAAGTCTCCGCTGCGAGTTATTCCTATAAGAACCACTGCGTACTTTTCCTTATTTATGTTTTTTATCACCGACGCGGCGGACATAAGCGAAACCTTATATTCGCTGGAACACCCGCCAAAAAATATCGCAACAGTTTTTTTCATTTCAATCCGCCGTTTCCTTTTTGTTTTTATCCGGAGCAAAAGCCCCTGCGGGAAGCTCATAACCGATGAGCAGCCTTTCGTCATACAGCTTTTCTTTTTTTGTAAGCCTGCCGCTTTTCTTATCCGTTGACGTACGCGATACGGAAAAATATTTGTACAACTCTCCGTTTTCCCTTTTATATCGGACGTTTTCGTTTAATATCGAATATGTCGTATCGGATTCGGTATCCGAAAGGATTCTCCCGTACATATATTTATCGTCAAAGGTAATTTCTATCTGATAAATACCGTCCGTTTCGTTTTTTGCCTTAAGGTCGAGCCAACCTTCGCTTATGGTAGCGTCAATCCCGTCAAGCTCCGAGCCGTCGGGGTCGGGAAATGATTTAACGCCATGTCCGTGTCTTTCGGTTACGGTGAGCGGACTAATAAGAAACAGACCGTAAAGCAGGTTGCTCAGATGGCAGGTGCCGCCTCCTTTTTGCACAGTAAGATTTCCGTCGACAAGTATAAGCCCGTCCTTCATGCGCCCGTACCTATGGCTGTTTCTTGAAAGAAAGCAAAATGAAAAGGTTTCGCCGGGGTATATAAGAATACGGTTTATGGTCTTGCTTGTTATTTTCAAGTTATGGACCTTGTTTTGCTGATAAATTATATCCATTCCGCTGTTTTCGTTTATTACCGCGGTTTTTGCGGCGCAGATTTCATATTTCACGTTCTCCTCATTTTCTCCGAAGCGGCAAGCGTACCTGTTTTTGTCAAAGCGCATTTTTATACGTTCAAACAGGTTCCTTTGCCATATACGAAGAGGAAGAAGAAAAGGAAAGAACTGGGTAAGTCTTTTTCTCGCCATTTTATAATCCGCCTTTCGTTTTTGTCTCATATGACGTTTTTATTATACAGCTTTTTTTGCGTAAAGGTTTTAAGGAACTATTGCGAAAAGCTTGCGTTTTTATTAAATTTTTTAATTTGTAATTTTTCGCGTCAAAATTCTCTTATTTCACGCCGAACCACTGGAAAAACGCTTTGATTTGCGGTATAATAATATGGGAGTTTATACCACAAACAAAACCGAAAAGAGAAATTACCTATGAAAATCGCAATATGTGACGACAGCGAGGAAATACGGCTTGAAATTGCCGAGCTGATTAAGGAACAATGTCCCGAAGCCGCAATATATCACTTTTCATCGGGAGAGGGAATAATCGGCTCACCCAATGAGTACGATATTATTTTCTTGGATATAGCTATGGGCGGGATTTCGGGTCTCGAAGCGGCAGAGCTTTTGAGAGAGAGGCAGGAAAAAAGCGGGGGCAAAAAAAGTATCATCATCTTTGTCACCGCTTTTAAAGAGCATATGCCGGAGGCGTTCGACGTAAACGCCTTTCATTATCTTATCAAGCCTCCGGACAGAGAAAAACTTGCCCGCGTTCTGGAGCGTGCTCTGAAAGAAGCAAACTTTGCCGAAAGTACCGAATGTATCGTGATAAAATCCTTCGGGAAACAGCGAAAGCTTTTTCTTCACGATATTTATTACATCGAGAGCAGCAACAAAAAGACCGTTTATCATACCAAAAACGGAATCTACGAGGCTTATGGAAAAATGGAGGAGCTTGAGGCAAAATTAAGCGGGAGCTTTTACCGCTGTCATCGCTGCTTTCTTGTAAATTTAGAAAACGTCTCCTCCTACGGCTATGACGAGATAAGGACGGTAAACGGTGAAAGACTTATTTTAGCGAAAAAGAAGTATCCCGACTTTGTGAAGGCATATTTAAGATACGCTAAAGGGGGCGGAATAGTAAATGTATAACGTGTTTTACGACGTTATGAGCTTTGTAATGCTTTTCGTACGATACGGGGCGAGTTCTTTCCTGTGCTTAAGCTACACAAGATATTTTCTGAAGGAAAAAAACGGGAAAAATGTTACCCTTATTGTCTGGAGCGTAATGTATGTTTTGGGTGCGGCGGTGATTTATTTTGCCTTTGATACGGTTAATGTATTCCAGAACATAATTTGCACTGCGGCGAAGATCGCGTTTCTGCTGATACTTCAGCGGCTTCTTTTTCATAAGGGCGGCGCGATAAACCTTTTTATCGTATTCAGCTTTCTGGCGGGACGGGATCTTACGGTTTCCGTTATAGCGGTGCTGACTTATCAGCTTATGGGCGATATGTCCATGGGAATACTCAACAGTTTAGCCGAAAGCGCCGACAGCGGTTACGAAGCGTTTCTGATTGAACACGGGCAGACGCTGCTTTTTACATTGGACATAATTATAACGATTGCCGCCGTGGCTGGATATACGGCTATTCTCGGATTTTATCTCAAAATAATAAAAAAGAGCTTCAGGAAAAAGGATCATCGCCTTCAGCGCAGGGAGAGCGTTTTTCTCATGCTTCCCCTTGTGGCGTCTCTTTGTATAGCAATCACGGTAAGAATGATGGAATTCAGCGAAACGGGGGAGCCGTACTGGGATATTTTTGAGCTTGTGCCTGTTGCGAAGCTGTTTATACCCATTACAGACATTTTGCTTTTGGGCACCAACATAGCCGCGGTGATACTGTTTCAGAGTATGTTGGAATACAACGAGGAAAAAAACAAGCGCGACCTTCTGGAGAGTCAGATATCACAAATGCGCGGGGAAATAGCGGAAATACAGGATATTTATTCGGATATACGGGGACTCAGGCACGATATGAAAAATCATATCGAAAATATTTCCCTTTACGTAAAACGAACGGGCGCCGAGGACGATCGTCTCTCAGAATATATAGGCAGCATGAGCAAAACAGTGGACAGGCTGGACTTTTCCTTTAACACGGGAAATCCCATATGCGACGTAATTATACACCGTAAAAAGGGCGAAGCCGAGAAAAAGGGAATAAGCTTTAAGTCGGATTTTACCTTTCCCGAAACGGATAAGCTAGATTCCTACGACGTGGGGGTGATTCTCGGAAACTCGTTGGAAAACGCGGTTGAAGCCTGCGCAAAAGTAAAGGAGCCTTATATTTTCCTGCGTTCTTACGTTAAAGGGAGCCTGTTTTTTATCGAAACGGAAAATAATTTTTCAGGGTCGCTTAATCTTTGCGAAAAAAGCGGGCTTCCTTTTACCACCAAAGAAGAATCATCGCACGGCTTCGGTTTGTCCAATATAGAGAGGACTGCTAAGAAGTATATGGGCGATATTGACGTTTCCGCTGAAGAAAAGTGCGGAAAAAGCGTATTCGTCCTTACAGTTATGCTTCATATGTGACAAAAACAAATTTCGCGCCCAAAAAAGCGCCGTTCGCGCCATAACGCTAAAGTTTAAATTTTTTCTGCCGAATAAATATACAGATGAAACGGCTGACCCCTTTGCCGATTTCATCAGGCGTACACCATAGCCGGTATTTTCCGCAACGCCGCTGCTTTCGGCTACGGACGGAAAAGTCCATGCCGAAGTTTGCGGCGATAAAAAATACCGAAAATTTTATTATTAAGAAGGTAATAAACAAATAAAATGAGTTTTAATCATATAAATACAACAAATAAAAAAGAAAAGACCGATATTTACCGCTCCGAAAAAAGCTATTCCGCTTACGGTCATAAAGCGGGCGATTTTTCCGAAATATTGAAGGAAGCGAGAAGAGCAACGAACGATCCGAATCAGGAACGGGAATTTGTTAAAAAAACGGAATCGGATTCGGAACAAGAATCCGAATGGGAACAAAAACAACTTAAAATATCCGGGCCCACCGAAGCGGAAAAGCGGCAGGTTGCGGCGGAACAGGCGGCAAAGCGCAGACGTCTGGCAAAATATATGATGTTCTTAGAGGAAACCTCCATCAAACGCGCCGAGGAGGAAATGGAGATGATTGCCAAACGCAGCAAAAAGGACTTAAGGAATACTCGTTACAGAGCCAAGTCGGCGTATTTTCCTGTTTCCTATGCGGGCTGCTCTGCGGATATCGGCGAAGATTAGTCACAATAAAACAATTTTATCAAGATAATGACCCAATAAAAACATTGCGAAAGGAAGTACATATTATGCAAATCACTGGAATTCAGTCACAGGGCAATAACAACATGGGAGTAAACAAACGGCAGAGCGAGGACAGCGTTATCAAAAACGCTCAGAGCCAAATCGAAGAGCTGAGAAAACAACTCCAGCAGCTTGCCGAAAATAAGGACATGGACCCCAAAGCCAAAACCGAGAAAAAGCAGCAGCTTCAGCAGCAGATTGCCGATCTTAACGCTCAGATAAGACAAAGACAGGCGGAGCTACGCAAGGAGAAACAAACTCCCAAGGAATCCGCCCAAAAAGCCGCCGAGAAGGAAGCGGCAAGTGAGGCCGCAAAAAAGGCGGACGGTTTTGATACGGGATTTTCAAAGGCAACGGCGGGCGCGATTATTTCCGCTTCCAATTCCCTTGACTTTGCCGATTCCATGAACGAAGTCAGCGTGAAGCTGAACGGAAGAGCAAGAGAGCTTTCGGCAGAGATTGAAACCGACGCCAAAAGAGGCGCGGATACTACGGCAAAACAGGCGGAGCTTGATAAAGTCAACAATGGCGTGAAAAATTCAAAAGCCGCAGCCGCCGATGCTCTGAACGAAGCGGACGGAAAGCTTAAAAACGCTGCCGAAACTGACGAAACGCTTGGAGAAATCAAGGAAAAAGACGAAAACAACGGGGAAGAAGAGGATATCAGAACCGACGGAATGTACGATAAGGACGGAAACAGGATTGAGGAAAAGGACGAAAGCGCCGAAAGAGAATATGAGGATAAGGCATAATGACTGTAGATTAGTATAATTACGTTTAAAACTGTGAATGCTGCGTTACTTTAAAAGGTAAGTTTTCTTGAAAGGAGGTCGGTGAAATGGCGATAAACGGTCTTGGGATAAAATACGACCCATATCAATACTTTAAAAAAGCACAGGCGGAGAAAACCGAAAAAACCGACAGTGAGAAACCGGACAATGTGCCCAAAAAAGAAACGGGGGAGCTTTCAAAAACGGAAAACAAAGCGGGAGAGCTGAAATTTAACAATAAAGACGAGCTTATGTCTTATCTTAAGCAAAATTATAAAATCGTGGCCAAGGGTATGGCTCAGATTTCAGGCAGCTATCTTAACCGCTGCTTAAAGGATGAAGACGAGCTTCAGAAGCTGTTTGAAAATCTTGAAGCGGCGGACAGAATGGCGGAGGATAACGAGGAAAACCTTGAGGGTTATCAGGGAATGCAGGTAAAGATCGACGAAAACGGCGAGATGACTACCGAGACCTACGGCGGAAGCGTGGCGGTCAACGAGGGCAAGCGCTTAAGGCAGATAGCAGCCGCAAAAAATCCCGCCCAGATTCAAATGGTACTGAGCCTTCTGAACACGGATATGTCCGACGTTAAAAGAGGCCGCGAAATGAATATGTGCGACGATGACGAAATAGACAAGGTGGAAGCGCTGATTCAGCAGGCGCAGCAAAAAGCCGCCGAGATACAGTCGGAAAACGGCGGCAGCGAAGACAAAAAAGAAGAAAACGAAAACGATATGTCTTTTTATACTACATTGCTGATGTAAAAAATCGTTTTTAATAGGGAGAAAAGTATGATAGCAAAAACGACAGGAAATCTTATCGGCGCTAATGTTGCAATGGACGAAATACGCACCCCTATGAAGGTTTTTAAGGAAGCCCGCGCAAGAGGCGACACCGCCGCCATGAAAAGAGCCATGGGTTATGTGGAAGCTTTTAACGAGGACGCTTGGGAATATAAAACAAAGGCGGACGAGGCTCTTAAACAGGAAGCCGTTGAAGCTAAGGAAAAGGAACGCCTGGAACGGGAAGAGCTGGCGGAACGTATCAAGGAAAACTATGCCGAGACCGAGGAGAGACTGGAGGACGCAAGCAAATCCCCCGTTTCCGAGCCTTCCTCCGATACAAATGAAGAAAACGACGGGGACGTCAATACCGATTCCGGAATCGAGTTAAGCACCGAACATACCGACGGCGAACAAGCCAAAAGCGCTTCCGATATTCCCGTGACTTATACGAAAACGGGAAAGACGGTTCCCTCAAATCCCGAAATAAAATTTTCGGTATCCGTATAAGGAATTGTTTGAAAATAAAGGAAAAGACGGATATATGACCCAAAACGGTTAGCTTCAAGAAAAAAATGCAGTCAAACCGTCGTTTGACGAGGCTTTTTGACGCAGAAGAGACCGTTTGGGGGCGAAAAGAGAGACCCAAACAAATTTTGTGTAAAACGGAATAAAGCACTTCCAATCAGCCAAGACTTAAGCCAAGGAAAAACTGAAAGGAAGTGTTTTATACTAATAACCATTTTGACACAGGATAAAATCATAGTCAAAATGGTTATTACACCCGAAACACTGTTAACCAATTAAAAACCATTTTTCCAATTTTTAATTGGTTAACAGTATTAATTATGGAAAAACATCAAAGGAACTGCTGAAGGAATTTGTGAACAGCCGGCAATTTACGAGTACAACTGACATCGCTGAACAGCATGAAAGAGCTGTTCAGCGATGTATTGCAAACAGTAATGGAAGCAGAGTTTAAAAAAACTCGGCTAATTAAAACACTTCCTTTCAGTTTTTCCTTGACTTTAGTATTGGCTGATTCAGTTTTACACAAAATTTGTTAGGGTCTCTACTGTTGTAATATCAACAGTCTACCCACTGCTTGTCGCAATAGCAGGTTTTCCCATTATACAAGATTTCCGCCCAAGTATACCCGCCGTTCTTCATGCTTTTACCAGTCATCTTAACATCCGTCCCCTTGGGCAACTTGGTAACAACAGCCCCCGTTATACTCGCCGTTTTTCTCACATTAACAGGAGCGTTAGTTTTTCCGATAATATAAACGCCGACTTCTGTACCGGTTTCCGTCACCCCCGTATCGTCCACAATAACGGGACACTGACACCACAAAGCCCAATTTCTGTCCTTAAGCTTAGTCTTGACAACCCCGTCCCCGAATTTGCTCAGCGTGCACTCAATAACCTCCCCGTTACCGATATACACTCCCACGTGCCCGAAATCGGAAGTCATCACCAGCACACCTTCCTTTTTCGGCATGGACGAAATTTTTCCCTTGAACTTAGCCGCGTTATACATGGTGCCAACATTATAATCCCAGTTTTTATGTTTACTGTACCCCGGTGCGTTTGCTTTAAGCCCAAACCCGCCGAAATAATAGGACTTCACCAGTCCTACGCAATCACAACCATAATACCCCTTACCAATCAAGCCGTTTAAATGCGCTTTTCGCGCTGCGGGATACTGTGACTGATAGCCTTGTATTCCCGACAGTAGATTTATGTAATCTTTTGTAACCTCCCGAAACAGCCCGCCCCACATATACACGGTTTTAAGCTTAAGCGCTTCTTTACAGTGCTTTACAAGTCCCGAATTTGTATAAGTCATATTTTTTGCCGTCCTTCCTTTAGTCAACAACTTCCCAGTTTTCCGAAAAAAGCTCAATCATAGTTTCTTTCCACGGTACGCGCCCAAATCTACTTTCAACATACAGGTAAGGTGCAGTCATTTTACTGTGTTCATCGGGATACTGCGCTCTTATCACCACATCTTCTTTCCATTGAGGCAAGCGCATTCCTTTACCGCCCTTTACCTTTTCAAAAGCTTCGCCAAAATTCATTATTTTTTGCCATCCTTTCTTTTTAGCCATTAAAAGCCTGATTCATATTCTTAACCGCACTCTCAATCATCAAATCAACGCTTTCTTCGTCAATCTTCAAATTCTTTTCCTCAAGAAATTTAAGCACATACGCTTTCTTCTCTTTTCCCTTGCCAACTCCCGAATAAATCTGTTCCGCGGCAGTCACCGCAATTTTTACCCAAGAATTGATTTCTTCGCGCTGCGCCGCCGTAGTCTTAGACTTAACCCAAGGAATCACAAAAGCCGTAACTACCGCCGCAATCAGCGCAATAACCGCATTAACAACCGGCGTAATATCCATCTTTAAATATCCTCGCTTTCCTTTGAATTTTCATTGGTTTTCTTATCCCCATGCTTAACCTTCCCGCCCTTAATAGCTGCCAACGCCACAATTTCCACCGTCCAGAACCCGAACCAGCAAGTAGTGAGCGTAGGCGAAACCTCCATAAGCCCGCAAAACTGCAAGGTTACCGCCGCCGCTGTATACAATCCTATCGCAGTTATAGCCGCCGCAACTATGTAGTCGGAAAAGTGCTTTTTACGCTTCTTTTTACGAAACATTACTTATGAAATTCCTCCAGATCATTTATCCTATGATTCGCAACCTTGATTTCCTCGTCAAAAACCGCGTCCCGCTGTTCCAAACGATATACCCTGTCTATAACCTGATTATGCTTGTCCACTTTTCTTTCAAGCTGCTCTATGCGATATGCGGTAAGCTTACTTGACGCCAATATTCCTCCCAGCGTTCCCACAAGGGTAAACAGCCCCGATATAACAGCGACAATTATCGTACTAT
>Ga0137308_101089_pt1 | contig 31386 bp, 24 predicted proteins | sample Inofrocosms_June_FD_97181 | JGI IMG/M metagenome (GOLD analysis project Ga0137308, IMG submission 97181) | Mouse cecal microbial communities from Vienna, Austria - N-Acetylneuraminic and N-Acetylglucosamine D2O microcosms_June | ecosystem: Host-associated > Mammals > Digestive system > Large...
CGCGGGGCTGGGTGGGCGCCTGTGCCGCCAACGGCATTGTGTCCGGCCGCGGCGAGGGCATCTATGATCCCGGCGCCACCGTGACTGCCATTGAGGCCGCCTCTATGATGATGCGTGCCCTGGGCTACTTCAAGTACGCTGAGGACTACAACGACGGCTTCGTGCTGGTCACTGTCCGTCAGGGCAACCAGATTGGTCTGTTCAACGGCGTGGGTTCCGACGGCAGCACCCCCATGACCCGTAACCAGGTCGCTCAGATGGCTCTGAACGCCCTGCGCTCCGAGATGGTGGACTTCACCGGCACCCTGGGCGTTGAGCTCAACGGCGTGAAGGTGAACTACCGTGCTGAGTACACCTCCCGCACCAGCACTGAGAAGAAGTACAACGCCATTGAGGGCCGCACCAGCGACGTGGCTTCCGACGCCAACCACAAGGGCCAGTACTACGTGCAGCTGGGCGAGGAGCTCTACGACGGCAAGCTGCGCCTGAACAACAGCGCTACCGACGCCTTCGGCCGCCCCTCCCGCCACTGGGAGTATGACGGCAAGGCCATCGGCACCTACATGAAGAAGGAGCTGCTGGACAAGGAGTGGACCACTGAGGTCACCGGCAAGGACCTGTATGACCTGCTGGGCTCCGACACCATCAAGAACTACAGCTTTGACGTCACCATCGACGGCGTGTCCATCGACGAGAAGACCGGCACCACTGACAACAACACCGTTCTGAAGGACGGCACCAACAACAGCGGCAAGCCCTATTTCGACGAGACCTTTATGGCCAAGACCTACAAGTCTGGCGTGGGCGGCACCGGCAAGGGCGTTCTGACCCAGGTGTTTGTGAATGCCGACACCAAGGAAGTTGACGTGGCCGTGATCAACACCTACCTGGCCAAGGCTACCGCTGACTACAACACCAAGAAGGACGAGGCCAAGTTCGACGTCTACGCTTTGACCCATGCCAATTCCGGTAACGATGCCGTGTACTACAAGTATGCGGATGCCTGCAAGAACACTGCCAAGAACGCCGAGACTCTGGCTATCTCCAGCGACGACTTTGACATCGCTGAGGATGTGAAGAAGGACGACATCGTCCTGGTCACTGTGGCCAACGGCGAGATCATGAGCATTGCTCAGCCTGAGGTCATTTCCGCCGCTACTCTGAACGGTTTCTCCAAGGACAGCTATGTGGTTGCCGAGGGTACCAAGTATGAGTACAACACCACCGTGGACTATGATCCCGATACCTTGGACGACTACACCGGCACCACTCAGCAGCTGAAGAACACCCAGTACGATGTGTATCTGGACCAGTACGGCTATCTGATTGGCGTTAAGGTAGTTGACGCTGTGAACAACTACATCTTCGTCACCGGCATCGACCAGGGTGCCAGCAACCGCAAGAATAAGACCGCTGAGGCTTCCGGTATCCTGCTGGACGGCACCTTCGTCGAGTTTACCATGGATACCAAGGAGAGCGTGAACTACTGGGCTCACGCCGAGATGAACCACAATGACAAGACCGGCGCCGGCAAGGGCGGTTTTGGCGGTGGTCCTCTGTGGAACACCTGGTGTACCTACACTGTGGACAAGGACGGCGTCTACACCCTGAAGGAAGTCAAGGGCTGGGACGAGTTGCACGCTGACGGCAGCAAGGAGAAGGCCGGCCAGTCCCGCGACATGAACTACAACGACAAGGCCATCGACGACAAGCACGTTTCCCTGCGCGCTTTCAGCTTTGCCAGTGCTAGCGGTACTGGTGCTGACAAGTACGTGTACGGCAACGACAAGACTGTCTACATCGTGCCTGAGCTGGACGAGGTCGTGTCCGATACCACTATTGCCGGCAACACTATCGACAATCCCAAGAACAATGGCGGCACTGATAAGAGTAACGTCGGTACGGCTAAGGCCACCGCAATCACCGCGAACTCCACCCGTGTGGGCATCATCAGCGGTGTGGAAAGCATCACCACTGGCGTTGGCAATGTCAACCTGAAGACATATGAGAACGTTACCGCCATCGAGAACGCGACTGGCAATAACATTGCCAACCCCGGCTTTGTCTACACCCTGTTTGACAAGGACGGCTACGTCATCGCTGCCATCGTGCTGGGCGAGGACGACGGCACCACCAAGAACCTGGTGTACTCCCACAAGAGCGACATCAAGGACGAACACTACAGCAGCGCGGACGACGAGTGGACCTGGACCCGCAACGTTATCTTCAACGGCGAGGAGATTACTCTGACCGAGAAGGGCTCCAGCATCAGCGTTCTGGAGGACATGGACCAGAATGTCTGGTATGAGGTCACCTACAAGGCCGACGGCACCGTGAAGGACGCCAAGTATGCCTACTACACCGAGGATGGCAAACAGGTCGGCAATACGCCCTCTACTTCTTCCACCACCCCGAAGGGTCCCGCTATGGCTCTGGCTTCCAAGCTCTCCTCCACTCCGGGCGACTTCGTGGATGCCATTGAGGATCTGGAGTATGCCATCAACGACGGCAAGAACGACGGCACCACCCTCTATGAGCAGGTTTGGGGCATCGGCAGGGGCAACGCTACCAGCAATAACTCCACTCAGCTCACCAAGGGCAACGCTCCCAGCCTGAAGGAGAGCACCCTGTACGTCAACACTGACGCCAGCAAGGGCTTCTATGTCTCCAAGGACGTAAAGAGCGTACTGATTCAGAAGAACGACGGCAAGAGCAACACCGAGTGGGGCAACGGCACCAGCGATCTGGAGAACATGCTGGGCGACCTGAACCTGACCGCTGATGGCTACTGCTTCAAGATCAGCGCCATCCTGACCAACGGCCGCGCTACCACCGTTATCATCCACGACTGGAACGAGACCGGCGCGACTCCCGACGGCAGCCACGGCGGCGGCGACGGTGACGACAGCAATGTGACCATTACCGGCAACAATGTGACCTACACCGTTCCCGCTGGTGAGCCTGTTCCCAGCGCCAAGAAGGTCCGTGACGACGTTCTGGCTGCTCTGGGCGAGGAGTGGGACCCCACCAACAACGGCAACAAGGACTCCTTCGTGTCCGGTTCCGGCGGCGTTGACTATGTTCTGACAGTTGGCGGTATCAGCTATAATATCACCATCGACAACAGCGCCAACACCCCCTTTACTGTTACACTGGACACCACCAGTGTCACCGATTACAGCGAGAAAGCCGCTAAGACAGCTATCGCTGGCGAGTCTGTTTCCTATGTTGTGGAGCAGGTTACTGCTGACAACCTGGCCACTACGGCTACTGTGGCTGTGACCGGTACTCCCGCTGGCACCTCGTTTAGCGCAACCGTTACTAAGGCTGGTGTCGCTGGAAGCGCTGCAACCTATAAAGCGGCCACTGTAGCCGATGAGGCAGACTTTAATGCCAGAAAAGCGGCCGGTACTCTGTTTAAGGACAACACAGGTGCTGCGCTGGGAGATACAGATGTCTACGACAGTACTGCCACGTACTATGAGATTGACGCGGCTGCCGTGCCTGCTGTGAAGGGCGAGATTACCATTACCTTCACCATGCCTGGCGAGGCTGTGAAAATCACTGGCATCGCCGTTACTCCCTGACGGAAAACCATTTTAACTAGCGCAAGCAAGACCCCCGGGCTTCGGCCCGGGGGCTCTTTTCAGCTTTCCGCGTAGAACGCGATAACCGTGTTGAGGCCGTTTTCGTTTACTTGGTGCTTGGCAGCGTTGACGGAATAAAAGGTACACGAGGTGCCGGACCAGGTAAGCGCAATGGCGGTGGTGTAGGTAGCTCCGCCAACCATCCCGGAAGAATCGATAATAGCCTGGCTCTGTCCGCCTCGGCCGATCAGGATTGCCCCCGGCCCGAACACGATAAACGCTGCGGGCACACGGGGAAAGGTAATCCGGGTAGGGTTGTCCGGACCGTATTTACCGGTACCGTTGTAGGTAAAAACCCCAATGGAGCAGTTACCTTTCCGGTTCAGCGCCCCTTGCAGCGCCGCCCGAGCGTCGGCCCCGCTTTTCAGGGCGGCGTCGATCTTGGCGTTGTCCGCATTGAAATCGTCCATCAGGACCCGGTCGTCCCGCTCCCACTGGTTGAGGTTGAAATGTGGTGTGTGGTTGGTTGGCATGAGTTTGTTCCTCCTTTAAAAACTCCCTCAGTCAGCCTGCGGCTGACAGCTCCCTCAGAGAGGGAGCCGTTGAGGCGTGAAAATAGCCTCCCTCCTTGAGGGAGGTGGCACGGCGGAGCCGTGTCGGAGGGAGTTCCCTCCAACCATACCGTGCACTCCCCCAAAAGTGGTACGTTTCCATACATTTAATGGAAATGAGGGCGCAGTGCGCCCTTTTTTAGACGTAAAAAACCTCCGCCGGCGGGCGGAGGTTTTTACTTTGACGAAAGGGCTCAAGTTAAATCTGCGGAAAGGTTCATCCCATGTTTTGCGGCGTGTTCTTTGATACGGGAGTAAGTCTCTTCGCTTAAATCGTGTTCAATTTTGCATGCGTCGGCGGCGGCCACATCCTCAGATACGCCCAGCCAGATGAGAAACTTGGTGAGCAGCTTATGCCGGTCGTAGATGCGCTGGGCGATCTCCTCCCCCGGGGGAAGCAGGGTGATGAACCCGTCCCCGTCCATCTCGATGTAGCCATTCTCCCGGAAGCGCTTCATGGCCACGCTGACGCTGGGCTTGGTCAGCTCCAGCTGGTGCACCACGTCGATGGAGCGCACCGTCCCCTGCCGCTCCCGCAGGATCAGGATGGCCTCCAGGTAGTCCTCAGCAGATTCGTAAATATTCATCAGGTTTCACTTCCTTTGCCCATCCAGACTATCACAAAACGCCCAAAAAAGCAAGAATTTTAACTGCGGGCCGGAGCATTCAGGTGCGTCGGGTGAGAAATATGTCCTTGCGGATTTCCGGGCCATCCTGTATAATAAAATCATAACCGGAAACAGTGGAAACCAGAGGGAAAGGAGCGCTGTCATGAACACCAATCTGGCATATCAGGATTACCCGGCGGAGGAGCTGATCGGCGGCAAATTCGTGGCCATGTCGCCCAGCCCGGCCATCAATCACAACCGGGTCATTGGAAACATCTACCGCATCTTTGCCCACTATCTCAATGGCCGCAGATGCGAGCCCTTCGCCGACGGGGTGGACGTCTATCTGACGGAGGAGGACCGATTCATCCCGGACATGATGGTGGTCTGCGACCCGGATAAGGTCAAGGCCGACGGGGTGTACGGAGCGCCCGACCTGGTGGTGGAGGTGCTCTCCCCCAGCACGGCGCAGTACGACCGCGGCCGCAAGATGAAGGTCTACGCCCAGTGCGGCGTGCGGGAGTACTGGATCGTCAGCCCCGGCGACCGCACGGTGGAGCAGTACCTGCCGGAGGGGGGACAGTTTGTCCTCAACGCCACCTACGGCCTGGAGCTGGAGGCCATTCTGAACAAGATGTCCCAGGAGGAACGGGACTCCATCCCCACCGAATTTAAATGCAGCCTCTTTGACGACCTGACCATCCAGGTGGCGGATATCTTTGAGCGTGTGGTGTAGCGAAAGCGGAAGTCGAGCAGAAAGGAGCGCCGTTATGAGCACCAATCTGGCTTATCAGGAGGATTTTCGGAAAGAGCTGATTGGCGGCAGGGTAATCGCCATGTCTCCCGCCACGACGCGGCACAACCGAATTGCGGAAAATATCTATTTTACCTTTCGCACCTTTTTGAAGGGAAAACGCTGTGTCCCTCTGGGGGACGGATATGACCTGTATCTGACCGATCAGGACCGGTTTATCCCGGATTTTATGATTGTCTGCGACCGGGATAAGATTAAACCTAAGGGCGTCTACGGCCCGCCTGACCTGGTGGTGGAGGTGCTCTCCCCCAGCACGGCAAAAAATGATAAGTGGTACAAGAAAAACGCCTATGAGGCCAGCGGCGTGCCGGAGTATTGGATTGTCAACCCCGCCGACTGCTCCATCGAGGTCTACCGGCTCCAAAACGGCGGTTATGTGCTGGACAATCTCTACACCTACTACCGCCAGGCGGAGTGGGACGACCTGACTGAGGAGGAGCGGGCCCGCCTGGTGACAGAGTTCAAGTGCCACCTCTACGACGATTTTACCATTCGACTTGAGGACATTTTTGGGGATATATTTTGACAAAATCCAGGCCCACTCCCAGATGGGAGCGGGCCTGTGCTATTCTAATCAGTACGCCACGCCCCACAAAATGGAGTGCCTGGCGGGCTTTCCGCAGCAGACGCACACATCAGCTACATGCTCCTGCTCCAGGGGCATACAGCGGGAGGTGACCCCGGCCTTCTCCTTCATGGCCAGCTCGCAGTCCAGCCCACCGCACCACATGGTTTTGGCGAAGCCGCCCTCGGCCTCCATAAACGCCTTGACCTCCTCCAGCGTGAGGCACACCCGGGTGTGGTCCTCCAGATTCTTCTTGGCCCGGTTATACAGGCCCTTGTGGACCTCGTCCAGCAGCCAGCGCACGTCCTCCTCCAGCTCGCTGAGGGGGACAAAAATCTTCTCCCCGGTGTCCCGGCGGCAGATGCAGCACTGATTCTTCTCCATATCCTTGGGGCCGATCTCCACCCGGAGAGGCACGCCCTTCATCTCATACTCGGCGGCCTTCCAGCCCATGGACTGGTCGGAGCTGTCCATCTTCGCCCGGACGCCCGCCTTTTGCAGCCGCTCCAGCAGGGCGGAGGCGGCGTCTAGGACGCCCTCCTTGTGCTGGGCCACGGGAATCACCATAGCTTGGATGGGGGCGATGCGGGGGGGCAGGACCAGGCCGCTGTTGTCGCCGTGGGTCATTATGATGCCGCCGATCATCCGGGTGGACACCCCCCAGCTGGTCTGGTGGGGGTGGTGGAGCTGGTTGTCGCTGCCGGTGAAGGTGATGTCGAAGGCCCTGGCAAAGCCGTCGCCGAAGTAGTGGCTGGTGCCGGCCTGGAGGGCCTTCTTGTCGTGCATCATGCACTCCACGGTGTAGGTCTCCTCGGCACCGTTGAACTTCTCCTTGTCGGTCTTCCGGCCCTTCACCACCGGCATGGCCAGCACGTTCTCCAAAAAGTCGGCGTAGACATTGAGCATCCGCATGGTCTCCTCCCGGGCCTCCTCGGGGGTGGCGTGCATGGTGTGGCCCTCCTGCCACAGGAACTCCCGGTGGCGCAGGAAGGGGCGGGAGGTCTTCTCCCACCGCAGCACAGAGCACCACTGGTTATACAGCTTGGGCAGGTCCCGGTGGGAGTGGATGATGTTCTTGTAGTGCTCGCAGAACAGGGTCTCAGAGGTGGGGCGGATGCAGTACTTCTCCTCCAGCTTCTCGCTGCCACCCAGAGTCACCCAGGCGCACTCGGGGGCAAAGCCCTCCACATGGTCCTTCTCTTTCTGGAGCAGGCTCTCGGGGATGAGCATGGGCAGATACACGTTCTCGTGGCCCGTCTCCTTAAACTTCTTGTCCAGCTCGTGCTGGATGTTCTCCCAGATGGCGTAGCCGTAGGGGCGGTAGATGAACATGCCCTTGATGGAGGAGTAGTCGATGAGCTCCGCCTTTTTGCACACGTCGGTGTACCACTGGGCAAAGTCCACCTCCATATCGGTGATCTGCTCCACCTGTTTTTTGTTGTCCTTGGCCATATCGTCTCAGTCCTTTATGTTAAAATGGATTGGAAAAACTCACGCCACCTATTGTATGGAGTTTTCAGGAAAAAGTCAAGTGGTGGCCGCTCCTTCGGCGGTCTGCCGGTCAGATTTTCTTGCCTGTTGGGAAAAAATGTGATATATTCATAGGGAGAAATTTTGCAGGGGAGGGGACCACTATGGACGCCCAGCAGCGCAGACAGATCATCGCCCGCCGCCTGGGGGAGCGCGCCGCCCCGCTGAGCGCCGCCGCCCTGGCCCGGGAGCTGAATGTGAGCCGGCAGGTCATCGTGGGCGACGTGGCCCTCCTCCGGGCCGGGGGGCTGGACATCACCGCCACCCCCCGGGGCTATCTGCTGCCCCGGCCCCCCGCCGGGGTGGTGCGCACCTTCGCCTGCCGCCACCGGGCGGACCAGATGGAGGAGGAGCTCAACGCCATGGTGGACCAGGGGTGCACCGTGCTGGACGTGATTGTGGAGCACCCCATCTATGGCCAGCTCACCGGCCCCCTGCGGCTGGCCAGCCGGTACGACGTGGCCCAGTTTGTGGCCCGCTGCCGCCAGGAGGCCGCCGCCCCCCTGTCCCAGCTCACCGAGGGGGTCCACCTGCACACCGTCCTCTGCCCCGACCAGGGGGCGGCCGACCGGGTGCAGGCGGCGCTGGAACGGCTGGATTTTCTGTACCGATAAAGGAGACCGGGATCATGCTGGGAAAACCAAAGTCTGCCGGCGAGAAGCTGGGCATCTACATTCACATCCCCTTCTGCCGCAGCAAGTGCGACTACTGCGACTTCTACTCCCTGGCCGGCCGGGAGGACCAAATGGACCGCTACCAGAAGGCCCTGCTGGCCCATCTCAAGGAGAGCGCCTTCGCCGCCCGGGGCATGGCGGTAGACACCATTTACTTCGGCGGCGGCACCCCCAGCTTCTACGGGGAGAAGCGGCTGCGGGCGCTGCTCTCGGCCATCAAAAAGCACTACACGGTGGAAAAGGACGCCGAGATCACCCTGGAGGCCAACCCAGACAGTGTGGACTTTAAATCGCTGAAGGCCCTGCGCAGGGCGGGCTTCAACCGCATTTCCATCGGACTCCAGTCGGCCTGTCCGGCGGAGCTGGAGGCGGTCCACCGCCCCCACACGGTGGAACAGGGGGACGAGGCGGTGGCCGCCGCCCGGAAGGCGGGCTTTGCCAGCCTGTCCCTGGACCTGATCTACGGCCTGCCGGTGCAGACGGTGTCCAGCTGGTGGAACACGGTGGAGCACGCCCTGTCCCTGGAGCCAGACCACCTGTCCTGCTACGGACTGAAGGTGGAGCCGGGCACCCCGCTGGCCGCCCGGACGGCCAAAGGGGAGCGGCTGCTCAGCGACGACGCCCAGGCCGACCTCTACCTCTGGACGGTGGCCCGGCTGGCCAAGGCGGGCTTTGGACAGTATGAGATATCCAACTTCGCCAAGCCGGGGTTTCAGTCCCGGCACAACCTGCGCTACTGGCTCACCAGGCCCTACATCGGCTTCGGCCCCGGGGCCCACTCCGACTTCGGCGGCCGGCGGTATTCCTGGGTCCGGGACCTGGAGGGCTACATCACAGGGGTGCTGGAGGGCTCCGCCCCCCTGCTGGACAGCCAGGACCTGATTCCCCAGGAGGAGCGGGGCAGCGAGTACCTGATGCTCCGCCTGCGCACCTCCATGGGGATTGAGGAGTGGGAGTACCGGGGGACCTACTTTATGGACTTCGCCCCCATCGAGGAGCGGCTGCGGGAGTTTGCCGCCCGGGGCTGGGCGGAGCGGACCGCCGCCGGGCGGTGGCGGCTCACCCCCAAGGGGTTTCTGGTGTCCAACCAGCTCATCGGTGACTTGCTGGAGCGGCAGGAAAAGGCCCGGCTGGCCAGCCTGCTGCCCCGGGTGCAGGAAAAATACCAGGGGCGGAAGCCCTAGGGGCCGCCCCCCTGCGCGGAAAACACAGCCCATGATTTACAGTGAATAACAGGAAAATTCTGAGTATCGGACAGCGAAGGGGAGATTTTTCCTCTGCTGTCCGTCTTTTTTAACAATTTGTTCATGGGTCCGCAATTTTTGTTGCAAGCTGGACATAATAGTGCTATAATGTATCCGGTTTGATGCGCCCTGCCACTGGCAGCGGCTGAGTTGATTTTACATATGGCGTACCGCCGTATTATACTTTATACTCCAAGAAATGGAAAAGAGGGTGCAGGTTTTTGACCAAGTATCTGATTCATGGGGGCCGCCCCCTACACGGAACCATCCACATCAGCGGCGCGAAAAATGCCGCTGTCGCCATCATCCCCGCCGCCCTGCTGGTGGACGGCGTCTGCCGCATTGAAAACGTTCCTCAGATCAGCGATGTTACCCTGATTCTTCAAATCCTGCGGGAGCTGGGCGCCGACGTGCGCCTGGTCAACCGCACCACCGTGGAGGTGGACTGCTCTCATATCCGCAACCGTCAAGTGCCCTACGAGCTGGCCCGGAAAATCCGTGCCAGCTACTATCTGGTGGGCGCGCTGCTCAGCCGGTTCGGCTGGGCGGAGGTCCCCCTGCCCGGCGGCTGCGACCTGGGCGGCCGGCCTGTGGACCAGCACATCAAGGGCTTTGTGTCCATGGGGGCCGACGTGGAGGTGCGCAATGGCCTGATCGACGCCCGGGTGCCCAACGGGGCCCGGCTGTCCGGGGGACAGGTCTATCTGGATATCGTCTCGGTGGGGGCCACCATGAACATTATGCTGGCCGCCACCCTGGCCTCCGGCATGACGGTCATCGAAAACGCCGCCAAGGAGCCCCATATTGTGGACCTGGCCAACTTCCTCAACTCCATGGGGGCCGACATTCGGGGCGCGGGCACCGACGTGATTAAAATTCACGGGGTGGCCCGCCTGCGGGGGGGCACCTACTCCATCATCCCCGACCAGATTGAAGCGGGCACCTATATGGCCGCCGTGGCCGCTGCCGGGGGAGATGTGCTCATCCGGAACGTGATTCCCAAGCACCTGGACTGCATCACCGCCAAGCTGGTGGAGATGGGGGTGGAGGTGGAGGAGCTGGACGATGCCCTCCGCCTGCGCCGGGAGGGCCCCATGGGCCGGGTGAATGTGAAAACCATGCCTTACCCCGGTTTCCCCACCGATATGCAGCCCCAGATTGCCGCCGCCCTGTGTGTGGCCCAGGGGACAAGCGTCCTCACCGAGGGGGTTTGGGACAACCGCTACCGCTATGTGGATGAGTTCCGCCGCATGGGGGCCCGCATCCAGGTGGACGGCAAGGTGGCCGTTATCGAGGGAGTGGACCACCTCACCGGAGCCCCCATCCACGCCTGCGACCTGCGGGCCGGGGCCGCTATGGTCATTGCCGGCCTGGCCGCCCAGGGTGTTACCGAGATCGACGGCATCCACCACATCGAGCGGGGCTATGAGACCATTGTGGAAAAGCTGGCCAACCTGGGAGCCGACATTCAGATCATCAGCGTACCTGGCGAGGATGACCAGTCTCAGGTGGGGTAACTGCCGTCCACAGGGGCCGGCGGTTCAATTTTGCAGGATGACTAGGCGGCGCGCCGGTATCGTCGCGCCCTACAATATTCCCCAGGGTCCGGCAGGGATGTCGGGCCCTGAATTGTTGTAAGTTGTATAAGGAGCGATAGTTTGTTTACCTTTACCACCCTTGCCAGCGGCTCGCTGGGCAATGCCGCTCTGGTGTCCTGCGGGGACACCCACATCCTGCTGGACGCCGGCATCTCCGCCAAGCGTCTTACCGCCGGGCTGGCGGAGCTGGGCGTGAAGCCGCACCAGCTGTCCGCCATCCTGCTCACCCACGAGCACAGCGACCACGTTTCAGGTCTGCGGGTGTTTACCAAAAAGGCGGGGGCTCCCATTTACGCCACCCCTCCCACCTGCCGGGAGTGGTACCGGAAAAACCAGTGTGACCAGGTAAAGGACCTGTTTCAGCCCCTGGAAGCGGGGGCTGGAACGCAGATTGGTGCGCTGTGGGTGGAGTCCTTCCCCACCCCCCACGACGCGGCGGGCAGCGTGGGCTGGTCCATCGCCGGAGAGGGGGGGCGCATGGTGCTGTGCACCGACCTGGGCCACATCACCGAGCCGGTCCGCCGGGCGGTGGCGGGCTGCAACCTGCTGGTGTGTGAGACCAACCACGACGAGGACTGGGTCCGCACCGGACCCTACCCCTACTACTTAAAGCAGCGCATCCTGGGCGATTACGGCCACCTGTCCAATGAGGCGGGGGCCGAGCTGGCCGCCTTCGCGGTGGAAAACGGCACCCGGTCGGTGATTCTGGCCCACCTGTCCCAGACCAACAACACCCCCGTCCGGGCCTGTCATACGGTGGCCCTGCGGCTGCTGGCCATGGACTGCAACCCGGAGCGGGACATCTCCCTCTCCGTGGCCCCCCATGATACCTTGGGCTCCACCTGGAGCCCTAAGGAGGTATCGGTATGCTGAGCGTTTACCTGATCTGCGTGGGCAAGCTGAAGGAGAAATTTTACAAGGACGCCTGCGCCGAGTATGTAAAACGCCTGTCCCCCTATTGCAGGCTGACGGTGGTGGAGATTCCCGAGACCAAGCTGTCCAAGGACCCCACCCTGGGTGAGATTACCAACGCCCTGGCCAAGGAGGGGGAGGCCATCCGGGCAAAAATCCCTCCCGGCTCCCGGGTGGCGGCCCTGTGCGTGGAGGGCCGGATGCGCTCCAGCGAGGAAATTCCCCAGATGTTCCCCGTGCCGGGCCGCAGCCCGGAGAAGCATATGGTTTTCATCATCGGCGGCAGCTACGGCCTGCACCCCTCCATCAAGGCGGAGGCCAACACCCAGCTGTCCATGTCTCCCATGACCTTCCCCCACCACCTGGCCCGGGTCATGCTGCTGGAGCAGATCTATCGGGCGTTTAAAATCAATGAGGGGTCGGCCTATCATAAATAAAACGGCCCCGTCTCAAAGAAACGGAGCCGTCCCACAACTTGACACACCCACAAAAATGTTGTATGCTACAGTTGTGTAGGGGAATCGCCCAGCGCTGGCGGTTTGGCCCTGTTAAGCTAGGTTTTTATCAAGAGACAGAAACCGTCACCGTGCAGGGTGGCGGTTTCTTTTTTACCTTGACTTAAATCATTACCGTCCGTGCCAGCGTTCTTTTTCCGCCTGAAACAGGGAGCACGCCTCCAACTGTTGCAGCCGTTGACAGACGGCAATCTCACTGTCCAAAAGCCGCAGCAGGGCTTTCCTGCTGATCGGCTCCAGGAAGTGGTCCCCCGTCCGACTGCCCTCCTGAATGGTCTCCTCATACCAGCACCTGCCGTCCTCGGTGACAAACCAAACCTGGGACACTACTGGTCCGAAACACAGCTTTTTGAGAATTACCCGCCGGCCGTTGACAAATTCCCTTTCCGGTAGGCAGTGGAGCCAGTGAGCAACCCAAAAATCCTTCATGCCTATACCCCCGTCAAGTCGAAGGGTGGGGTATACTCCTCTCGGGCGGAGGTGCGCTCCTGGGTGAAGCCGGCCAGACCCAGGTTCTCCATGTACTCCTGTGCCACCCGCATCTCCCCGGGACGCAGGCGGCGGTCCAGCTCCGGGACGGCGGACAGGTCCCCCCAGGGGGTATACTGGCTCATGAGGGAAAACAGCGCCGTCCCCGGTGAAAACGTCCGGGCCACCCAGTCCATCACCGCCTTGGCCTGATTCAGCTGGCCGGGGAGGATAAGGTGGCGTATAATTGTACCGCTTAATAACAGACCGTTATCGTCAAACCGGCAGGGCCCGGTCTGACGGACCATCTCCCGGATGGCGTCCTGGGCGATCTCCGGGTAGTCGGAGGCCCCGGAGTAACGGTTAGCGGTCTCCCTGTCCAGATATTTCAGGTCGGGGAGGTAGATGTCAATTTTCCCCTCCAGCCCTCGCAGGGTTTCCTTCCTGTCATATCCCCCGGTGTTGAATACGACGGGTATAGGGGGCGGCCACCCCTCCAGCAGGGCGGCCAGGGTGTGGGCGTAGTGGGTGGGGTTGACGAAATTGAGGTTGTGGGCCCCCTGGTCAATGAGCGCCTGGCAGATCTCACGCAGGCGGTCCAGGGTGACGGACCTGCCGAAATCCTGATGGCTGATCTCCTCATTTTGACAGAACACGCAGCCCAGGGAGCAGCCGGAGAAGAAGACCGTCCCCGAGCCCCGGGTGCCGGAGATGGGGGGCTCCTCCCAATGGTGGAGGGCGGCCCGGGCGAGGACGGGGGCGGACCCCATCCGGCAGTACCCGGTCCCAACGGTCTCGGTGCGCTCCGCCCCGCAGTGCCGGGGACACAGATTGCAGATCATAGCGCGCCCTCCTCTCAAAAATGCCCCAGACGGTCGGTCACAAGCCGGGAAAAGCTCTGGAAGGCGTTGGGGACGGCGTAGACATCCCGCAGGGATTGCCGGTCCGCCCACACCCAACCATCAGGCAGAGCCGGACCGTCAAGCTCTCCAGCCAGAGCGGTCATATGCCACTCGATATGGGTGAAGATGTGCTTTCCTGTCCCCGCCTTCTCCAGCTTGGGGACAGCCAGCCCCCACCGGGCTGGCCAGTCCACATCCCCCTCCAGCTCGTTGGGGTACTCCCACAGGCCGGCCAGAAGCCCCCGATTCGGACGGCGGCGGAGGGCCACGCTGTCCCCCCGGAAGAGGAGGTAGACAGTGCGCTCCTCCACCCGCCGGGCCTTTTTCGCCGCCTTGACGGGCAGCTCCTCTGTCCGGCCCTCCTGGAAGGCCCGGCATAGGTGGGCCGCCGGGCATTTTTCGCACAGGGGCGCGCCGTTGGGCAGGCAAATTGTGGCCCCCAGCTCCATCAGGGCCTGGTTGAAATCCCCGGGGGCCTCCAGGGGAATCACCTCGGCCAGGGCGGCGGTGACCCTTTTCTTCATGGCGGGAGTGGTGATGTCGCCGCTGTCTCCGGTGATCCGGGCAATTACCCGCAGGACGTTGCCGTCCACCGCAGGGACGGGCAGGCCGAAGGCGATGGAGGCGATGGCCCCGGCGGTGTAGTCCCCCACCCCGGCCAGGGCTCGGATAGTCTCATAAGTATTTGGGAATACTCCGCCGTGGTTCTCTGTGACCTGTTTTGCCGCCTTTTGCAGGTTTCTGGCCCGGCTGTAGTAGCCCAGCCCCTGCCACAGCTTCATCAGCCGGTCCTGGGGCAGGGCGGCCAGAGCGGACACGTCGGGGGCCGCCTCCAGAAAGCGGCGGTAGTAATCCAGCACCGCCGCCACCCGGGTCTGCTGGAGCATGATTTCAGATACCCACACATGGTAGGGGGTGGGGTCGCTCCGCCAGGGGAGGGTCCGGGCGTTCTCCCGGTACCAGACCAGCAGGGGGATGGGCAGCTGCCGCAGTTCGTCCAAAGTCAGGCTCCTCTCTCGTTGGAATTTTATGCTGTCATGCAGCTTTTTTAGGAGATCGTTCTTTGCGCGAATTCATAACAAAATACGAATATAAAATATAATGGATTTGAGGATGGCATTTCCCCGTGGGGAGTGGTAAAGTCTTGAACAGAGCAAGGGTTAAAAATTTAACGAAGCGTCGGCTGCCGCTCTTGCCGGCGGTTTCTGAGGATTTGCGGCCTTTGACTCCATCATTCCTTTTTCATCCATCCTTCCAGATCACCACCAAGGGGCGCCTGACAGGCGCCCCTTGGTGGTTTTCAGTCCAGCATCTGCACCACCTCGAAGACCAGACCGTCGCAGTGCTCCTTCCGGGGGATGCCCGCCTCGTGGGACTTCTTCAGCAGGGCGGCGCAGTTGATCTCGCCGTGGTCCTCCCGGAACCTGCGCAGGAAGGCGGTGGACTGTTCCTCGTCGTATCCCTTCATGCCCAGCACCATCAGCGCCCCGGTGAGGGTGCCGCACACCGAGCCGCAGCGCATCCCGGAGCCGAAATTGGCCCCCAGGTCGAAGGCCTGCTGTTCGGTGAGACCCATGTCCTCTGCAAAGGTGACCAGAACGGACTGGCAGCAGTTAAAATGTACGTCGGTGCGGGCCCGGAGCTCCTGGGCTTTTTCTAAATGTGTCATGGTTCATTCTCCTGTTCTGTTTATTATGCTCGGGCCGGCCAGGGGGCCGGCCCCTAACAGTCAGTTAAAAATATCCGGCGTGTCGGCAAAGAGCCGGCGTACCCGTTCCCATACGGGGCGGTTTTCCGGCTGGGACAGCTGGGGGTCCTGCTCCAGCAAGGACCGGGCGGCCTCCTGGGCCTCGCTGAGCAGCCGCATGTCTCCGGCCAGGTCGGCCAGCTTCATCTGGGGCAGGCCGTGCTGGCGGTTGCCAAAGAAGTCCCCCGGTCCCCGGGCCTTCAGGTCCTCCTCGGATATTTTGAAGCCGTCAGTGGTGGAGGCCAGGGTGTGCAGCCGCTCCATAGCCTCCAGGCTGCGGGTGCCGGTGATAAGCACGCAGTGGGAGGGGTGCTCCCCCCGGCCTACCCGGCCCCGGAGCTGGTGGAGCTGGCTGAGGCCGAAGCGGTCGGCGTTTTCGATGATGATGAGGGAGGCGTTGGGCACGTCCACCCCCACCTCCACTACGGTGGTGGCCACCAGTACCTGAGTCCGGCCGCCGGCGAACGCGGACATGGCCGCCTCCTTCTCCCGGGGCTTCATCTTCCCGTGGAGGATGCCCAGCCGCAGGTCGGGGAAGACCTCCTTCTGGAGCTTTTCCGCATAGGTTTTTACCGCTTTCAGGTTCAGGGTGGGACTCTCCTCTCCGGGCAGGGCGGCGTCGGGGTTCTCCTCCACGGCGGGGCAGATGATATATACCTGCCGCCCCTCGGCCACCTGCCTGCGCACAAAGCCATACATCCGCTGCCGCTTGTCCTCCCGCACCACATAGGTGGCGATGGGGGTGCGGCCGGGGGGGAGCTGGTCAATTACCGACACGTCCAAATCCCCGTAGATGATGAGGGCCAGGGTCCGGGGGATGGGGGTGGCGGACATGACCAGCACGTGGGGGGAGGTCCCTGCCCCGCTCTTGGCGGCCAGGGCGGCCCGCTGGGCCACCCCGAAGCGGTGCTGCTCGTCGGCCACAATGAGGGCCAGCCTTCGGAAGGCCACCCCTTCAGAGATCAGGGCGTGGGTGCCGATGACAAAGTCGATCTCCCCCGTCTCCAGGGCGGCCCGGGCCTTTTTCTTCTCGGAGGCGGTCATGGAGCCGGTGAGCAGCCCCACCCGCACCCCGGCGGGGGAGAGCAGGGCGGACAGGGATTTATAGTGCTGCTCGGCCAGCACCTCGGTGGGGGCCATCAGGGCTCCCTGACATCCGCTGCCGGCGCACAGCCAGCCGGCATAGGCGGCCACGGCGGTCTTGCCGGAGCCCACGTCCCCCTGGACCAGCCGGTTCATAGGCCGGCCGGACGCCATATCGGCGGCTACCTCGTCCATCACCCGGCTTTGGGCCCCGGTGGGAGCGAAGGGGAGGAGACTGAGAAACTCCTCTCTGGGCCTGGGCGGGATGGGGAATCCCTCCCCCTCCCGGCCCCGGCGGCTCTTTAAAAAGTGGAGGCCCACCGCCAGATAGAACAGTTCCTCAAAGGCCAGCCGCCGCCGGGCCAGGTCCAGCGCCTTCTCGTCCTCGGGGAAGTGGATATTTTTCAGGGAGAACTCCGCTGCCGCCAGGCTGTGGGCCTGCCGGATGTACTGGGGCAGGGTCTCGGGCAGCCCCTCGGCGCAGGGCAGGGCCTGCCGGACGAGGGAGCCCAGCATATGGTTGGAGATGCCCGCCGTCAGCCGGTAAACCGGCATGATGCAGCCGGTAAAGGACTGCCTGCCGGTCCGTTCAAAAATGGGGTTGACCATGGAGCGGCGGCGGCCCTGGACCTCCACCGCGCCGTAGAAGATGTATTCCTCCCCGGCCCGGATGGCCCGCTCCACATAGCCCTGGTTGAAGAAGGTGAGGTGCAGGGCGCCGGTGTGGTCCACCACCTTCACCTGAACCAGCTCCAGCCCCTTGCGGATGCGGGAGAGCCGGGGGTGCTCGGCGGCCATGGCGGCAATGCACACCCGCCCCTCCAGAGGGGCCTCGGCCACGGCGTAGACCTTACGCCGGTCCTCGTAGTCCCGGGGGTAGCAGGCGAGCAGGTCGCCGGCGGTGGACAGGCCCAGCTTCTCCAGCTTTTTGGCCCGGGCCTCCCCCACGCCGGGAAAGTCGGTTAGGGGGGTATTGCGGGTAACGGTCATGAGGGCGGCCTCCTTTCGCGGCAGTTTGTCCTATTTTACCACAGCTTGGCCGGGGAGTAAAGGCGAAGAATGGGGGTTGCCACAGAGAACAAAGGCCGGTATAATGAAGGGAAACGGCGTGCCCGGTGGTCATGCCCCACATACACATACCCGGCCTTTCTGTAGGGCGCGACGACCCGGTGCGCCGCTGTGAACAGGCCCGTCCGAAACATGAAAGGAGCATCACCATGTCCGAATACATTTTAAATCTCCTCCCCCTGCACGAGGGGGAGCGGGAGGAATTTGAAGCCATCGCCCCCGACGCCGTCCATGCCTACGCCCGGAGCAGCACCGTCACCCCGGAGCAGATTGCCGCCGCCACTGTGATGTTCGGCTGGCCCCGGCCGGAGATGATGAAGGGGGCCGCCAGCCTGAAGTGGTTCCAGACCATGTGGGCGGGCACCGAGGAGTACGCCGGCTCTCTCCCGGACGGCATCCTGTTTACCTCCTCCAGCGGGTCCAACAGCCGCAGCGTGGCCGAGCACATGCTCACCGGCCTGATGGCCGTCTGCCGCCGTCTGCCCACCTATCTGGACAGCCAGCGGGCCCACGTCTGGAAGGACGAGGGCCCCATGAAGACCATTCTGGGCGGCACCGTTCTGGTGCTGGGGGCGGGACACGTGGGGGCTGACTTCGCCAGGCTGTGCCAGGGCCTGGGCGCGAAGACCATCGGCCTGAAACGGACGGTGAACGGCCCCGTCCAGGGCTTTGATGAGGTGCGCGCCATGGACGAGCTGGACGCCCTCCTGCCCCTGGCCGATGTGGTGGCCCTCACCCTGCCCCACTCCCCCCAGACAGTCCGCCTGATAAACGGGGAGCGCATCGCCCGGATGAAGGACGACGCCATCCTCATCAGCGCCGGGCGGGGGTCGGTGCTGGACCAGGACGCCCTGGTGGAAGCCATGACTGCCGGCAAGCTGTGGGGCGCCGCCCTGGACGTCACCGACCCCGAGCCCCTGCCCGAGGACAGTCCCCTGTGGGACGTACCCAATCTGCTCCTCACCCCCCATGTGGCCGGAGGAATGCGGCTGGAGATTACACGCCGGCGGTGTGTGGAGATGGCTCAGGAGAACCTGCGCCGGTATCTGGCCGGCGAGCCCCTGGTCAACCGGGTGGGCTGAACGGCGGTAGGCTCACCGGAGCGCCCGTCCCCCCCGGCAAAATCTGTCAGGCTGCGAATCTGGTATTTGCATTTTTTGGGTTTCCGTGATAAAATAATAAACCAGAACACCCCGCCAGTCAGACCGGGGGAGGCGGCTGCAAAAGGGCGGGGAACGCACGGTCCTGCGGAAGCGGGATTACAATTCAGGAAAGGACGCATGATATCGTATGAAATTGAAAACATGGAAACGGCTGCTGACAACTGCGGCCGTGGCGGCCGCGCTGACGCTGACGGCCACCGTTGGCGCCTCCGCCTGCACCACCATCTATGTGGGCGGCAACCTGACCGAGGAAGGCACCCCCTTTGTGGCCCGCACCGAGGACTACGGCTCTGACATGAACAAGCTTTGGTTTATTAGCGAGGCCGGCCACTTTAAGGCGGGGGACAAGTTTTTAGGCTGCCCGGAGTACGGCGAATTTGAGTGGACCTTCACCCACGACAGCTACCGCTTCACCTACTTTACCAACGACATTTTCAACGGCAAGTGCCCCGAATGCGGGCAGGAAAATCCCACCCACTGGTCCTACACCGAGTTCGGCACCAACGAAAAGGGCCTGTCGGTATCCGCCACCGAGACCATCTCGGGCAACGCGGAGGTCAAAAAGGTGGACCCCAACGTACAGGAGAAGGTAGACGGCAAGGTGGGCATCGAGGAGACCGATATCCCCACAATCCTTCTGGCAGAGGCCGCCTCCGCCAGGGAGGCTGTGGAGCTGCTGGCCGACATCTATGACGAGTACGGCGCCTTCTACGACTCCGGCATCTTCATCTGCGACCAGAAGGAGGTCTGGTATGTTGAGAACTGCTCGGGCACCCAGTACGTGGCCCTGAAGCTCAACGACGACATGATCTTCCTGGAGCCCAACCTCGCTGTTATCGGCCTGATCGACCTGAACGATACCAACCACGTCATCGCCTCCGAGCGGCTGATCGAGGTGGCCCGGCAGGCCGGCACCTTTGTGGGCGACGCGGACAAGAACATCATCGACTTCCGCGCCTCCTACGCCAACCTGGGCACCGAGGAGAGCCCCCGGGTGGGCACCCCGCGCATGTCCGACGGCCTGAAGTTCCTCAACAAGGACGCCGACTACACCGCCGCAGAGCTGTTTAAGGACAACACCAAATTCACCATCTCCAACGTTAAGGATGGCAAGCTCGTCCCCCTGTACACCAACATCAAGGCTGACCGGAAGCTGACCAAGGACGATGTGTTCAACTATTACAAGCTGAGCAGCATCGGCAAGCCCAGCAACCAGGAGATCGAGATCTTCCAGCTGTTCAAGGACGAGCCGGTGGAGACCGGCACCGTGGGCTGGGTCGGCGTCGGCAACATGTCCAACAACGTATTCGTCCCCTACTATCCCATGCTGCTGGAAGGTATGTATGAGGGCTATCAGGTCTCCACTCAGGTGGTGACCCAGTCGGCCCAGCCCCCCCAGGGCTTCCACACCTGGACCACCCGAAACGGCGGCATGTATGTGGCCTACCCCGAGAACTGGCGGGACTCCTTCTACTTCACCTTCGAGGGCCTGGGCGGCTATATCCTCTACGCGGAGGAGATTACCGGCAAGCCCGTCAGCGCCGAGGACAAGCAGTATGTTCTGGACCAGCTCAGCGCCCTCCAGAAGGAGTTCTACGCTGAGTTTGAGAAGATGGACCCCAAGGACACCACCGAGGTGGGCAAGGACATGGCCAGGCGGGCCCATGAGAAGGGGCTGGAACTGATCGACTACCTCCTGGAGAAGGCCTACCAGCGCCCCTTCACTGACGTAATCACCAAGGACTGGTACTTCAAAGCCTCCCAGTACGCCCATGAGCAGGGCTTCATGTCGGGCGTCGGTGACGGCATCTTTGACCCGAACAGCACCATGTCCCGCGCCATGATGATGCAGACCCTGTACGCCATGAGCGGCAAGCCTGAGGCGGAGGGCGCCCACTACGACGACGTGAACGACGGCGACTGGTTTGCCAACGCCGTGAACTGGGCCGCCGGCCAGGGCATCACCGCCGGTCTGGGCGGCCAGAACTTCGAGCCCAATACCGCCATCAACCGGGAGCAGCTGGCCCGCGTGCTGTATCTCTACGCCGGCAGCCCCAAGTCCGAGCTGGAGTTGACCTTCGCCGATCTGGACAGCATATCTGCCGACTGCCTGGATGCCGTGCGCTGGGCGGTTGAGACCGGCGTGATTGCCGGCATGGAGGACAACACCATGAACCCCCAGGGGGCCGTCACCCGTGCACAGGCCGCCCAGATGCTGATGCAGTTTAATTTGATCGAGGATTGATTCGCAGAGAAAAGCCTGCCGCTGACAACAGCGGCAGGCTTTTTATCATTTGTCCTTCCAGTTCCACCAGTTCTGCTTATCGGGCGGGCACTGGCCATGCTCGGCATAGTGGACCGCCAGACGGTAGACGTAGAGCACGCATCGGTCCACCTGACAGCCCTGGGACAGGCAGTCCCGCCGGTAGAGTTTCTCCGGGTCCTGGCCCCGGAAGGGACGCCAGGGTGGGACAGCCGATGCGCTCCAAATGCCTGGCCATGCGTACCCCCACGCCGGGGATGGCCTCCAGCTCAGATTTCGTTCTCATGCGGGAAACACCTTGCTCAGCTCGATAAAGCAGCCGTCCAGGACGTTGACCTTAGCGATGTCCTTCGGCCCGTAGACATAGCTGAGCTTCAGTCCGTCCCCATCCAGCAAAAAGACATTCACCGTCTTATCCTCCGGGGAGACCACCCAATACTCCCGGACCCCAGCCCGCTGATACAGATTCAGCTTGACCAGGAGATCATGGCAGGCGTTAGAGGGCGAAAGGATCTCCAGCGTCAGGTCAGGCGCGCCCTTGCAGCCGCGCTCGTCCAGCTTATCCCGGTCGCAGATGATAGAGATGTCCGGCTGTACTACCGTCTGCACGTCCTCCGGGCGGTCGCCCTCCCGCTCAAAGAGGCGGACGTCGAAGGGGGCGGCGACGGCAAGGCATTTTTTGCCCTCCAGATAGTTTGTCAGCTGACGCATCAGCTCTGCGCTGATAAGCTGGTGGACGGTTGTGGGCGCGGAGAGCATGACAGCCTCGCCGTCAATCAGCTCATACCGCTCCGGGCCCTCCCACAGCAGATAGTCCGCATAGGTGTAGTGCTCTTGTTTCGCCGGCAGTGCCATGGGGTCTCCTCCTTTTAAAACTCCGCGTTGCCCACGGTGCGGGGGTGGGGCAGAGTGTCGCGGATGTTGTTGATGCCGGTGAGGTACATCACCATCCGCTCAAAGCCCAGGCCGTAGCCGGCGTGGCGGCAGGAGCCGAAGCGCCGCAGGTCCAGATACCACCAGTAGTCATGGGGGTCCAGGCCCAGCTCGCCCATGCGGGCCTCCAGTACCTCATGCCGCTCCTCGCGCTGGGAGCCGCCGATGATCTCCCCGATGCCGGGCACCAGGCAGTCGGCGGCGGCCACGGTTTTGCCGTCGTCGTTGAGGCGCATGTAAAAGGCCTTGATCTCCTTGGGGTAGTCGGTGACGAACACCGGGCGCTGGAACACCTGCTCGGTAAGGTAGCGCTCGTGCTCGGTCTGGAGGTCGCAGCCCCACTCCACTTTGAAGTCGAATTTGTCGTTGTTCTTTTTAAGGATCTCCACCGCCTCGGTGTAGCTCACCCGGCCGAAGTCGGAGGAGGCCACATGCTCCAGCCGCTCCTTGAGGCCCTTGTCCACAAAGGAATTGAAGAACGCGATCTCGTCGGGGCATTTTTCCAGCACGGTGGTGATGACATGCTTAATCATGGCCTCGGCATTGTCCATATAGTCGCCCAGGTCGGCGAAGGCCATTTCGGGCTCGATCATCCAGAACTCAGCGGCGTGGCGCTGGGTGTTGGAGTTCTCCGCCCGGAAGGTGGGGCCGAAGGTATACACATTGCCGAAGGCCATGGCAAAGTTCTCGGCGTTGAGCTGGCCGGAGACGGTGAGGCTGGTCTGCTTGCCGAAAAAGTCCTTGGAGTAGTCGATGCCCCCGTCCTCCGTTCGGGGCAGATTGTTCAGGTCCAGGGTGGTCACCTGGAACATCTCACCCGCCCCCTCGCAGTCGGAGCCGGTGATGAGGGGGGTGTGGACGTAGACAAAGCCCCGGTCCTGGAAAAAGCAGTGGATGGCGTGGGCGGCCACCGACCGCACCCGGAAGGCGGCGGAGAACAGATTGGTCCGGGGCCGCAGGTGCTGGATGGAGCGCAGGTACTCCACGCTGTGGCGCTTCTTTTGCAGGGGGTAGTCGGGGGTGGAGGGGCCCTCCACGGCAATGGAGGCGGCTTTTACCTCCAGGGGCTGCTTGGCCTCGGGGGTGAGCACCACCTGGCCGGTGACAATCAGCGCGGCCCCCACGTTCTGGCCGGCGATCTCCTTGTAATTGCTCAGGACGTTGGCGTCCATAACCACCTGCAGATTCTTAAAGCAGGAGCCGTCGTTAAGCTCAATAAAGCCGAAGGTCTTCATATCCCGGATGGTCCGGGCCCAGCCCATCACGGTAACGGTCTGTCCGCCCAGCTGCTCCTGATCGGCAAACATGGCGGCGATGGTGGTGCGTTCCATAAAATCCTCTCCATATCGTACAGAATATTAGGGTTATGCCCGTCTATTATAATGCCTTTTTTCCCGCTTGGCAAGTCCCCCGGCCCAGTGTTTATTTTTATCCGGATATCTTTACACGCAAGCCGTGATGTGCTATACTATCCAATGGACGGCTATCCGTCCATCAGGAAAATGACGCGGCTTCGTTGGCCAGACGGGAGCCTGACCAAACAAGGAGTGAACAATATGCGCAGCAATAAGGGAGGGGGTCCGCTCTCCAAGTGGAGCAACTGGCGGATCCTCTGGATTTTGATACTGTTCGTGGTGGTGGCTGCGGCGGGAATGACCATCAGCCAGCAGCTGCTGCTGGACAACGCCAGAACCATGGGCAAAAACCTGGTAACCAGCTACTCCAACGACGAGAACAACCAGCTCAGCGAGTATGACCGCATCCTGACCATGGCCATGTACTATATGGAGGACATGGACGATCAGGGTGTGGATTCGGCGGAGTTTGAGGCCTGGCTGGTGGACTTTTTTGAAAAGAGCACCGCCCTGATCAGCACCAGCAGCCTGGATATCTATGCCGTGCTGGACGACCAGGTGATCTCCGCCGGCGGAATTCGGGGTTGGGATTACGACTATAAGAGTCAGTCGTGGTATCAGCAGGCCATGGAAGCCGAGGGAAAGGTGATCTATACCGACGCCTACGCCAGCGACGCCTACGGCGGGCAGATGGTGGTCACGGTGGCCGTCTCCGCCGCCGGCAGCGACAACGCCATCGCCTTCGACGTGCCTCTGGACCACTTCCGCGCCGACCACACCGAGCAGGACCTGCCCAAGGGCGGGGCCTACTACGTGCTGGACAGCCGGGGCAGCCTGCTGTACTACAGTATCCCCTTCGAGGCCACCGAGGAGGAGCTGCAGGTCTACACCAAAAACCTGTTTGACCGGATCGGCCGGGGCGAGCTGGACGGCAAGGACAACGAGATCATCGGCATGCAGCAGCTGACCCGGGGGCTCTACTACCAGCACACCAACAATGGCTGGCTGTGTATCCTCACCGTGCCCTATGAGACGCTGCTCCAGGGGGTGCAGAGCATCCTGGTGTATTACGGCATCGGACTGGTCTTTTTCCTGGTGATTGCCGTGGCCATGTGGCTGCGGGACCGGAGGCTGAGCCAGACCGCCAAACGCACCACTGAGACGGTGCAGGTGCTGGGCAATATGTACTACGCCATCTACCGGGTCAACCTGGACACCGGCGTCTACGAGATGACCAAGGGCTCGGATATAGTGATTCATGAGCTGGGCGAGGGGCAAGGAAATTACGAGGACCTGCTGCGGGTCATTGCCGCCAATCTGGACAGCTGGACCTCGGAGGAGTTTGTTCAGAATTTCACCCTGGAGAACCTACAACGGCTGATGGAGGAGGGTACCCGGGACTTCGGCGGCGAGTTCCTGCGCAAGTTCGGTGAGGAGGAGCGCTGGATCAGTGTGCGGATGCTCACCGACCCGGAGAAGATGCCCAATGAGGTGGTTATCTGTTTCCGGGACGTGGAGAACGAGAAGGAGGAGCAGCAGCGGCAGGTCCGCCTGCTGAAGGGCGCCCTGTCCGCCGCGGAGCAGAGCGAAAAGTCCCAGCAGCAGTTCTTCTCCGTTATGAGCCATGACATGCGCACCCCGCTGAACATCATCATCGGCATGACCAGCCTGGCCCTCCAGGACGACTGCGACCGTGAGAAGATGGTGGACTACCTGAACAAGATCGGGGCGGCCAGCCAGCAGCTTCTGGCCCTGATTAACGATATTCTGGAGATTTCCCGCCTGGAGCAGGGCAACGTCTCCATGGAGATCAAGCCCTTCGACCTGGTGCAGAACCTGGAGACCTGCCTGTCCCCCTTCCAGGCCCAGGCCAAGAACCAGGGGAAGACCTTCCAGCTGTCCATCGACGTGAAGAACCGGATGATTAAGGGCGACCCCGCCCGGCTCAGCCAGGTGCTGAACAATCTGGTGTCCAACTCCATGAAGTTTACCCGGACCGGGGACCGGGTATCGGTCACCCTGCGGCAGATGGACGAGGGCAAGCGAAACAACTACCTGTTCATCGTGGAGGACACCGGCGCCGGCATGTCGGAGGAGTTTCTCCCCAAGCTCTTTGATCCCTACGAGCGGGAGGTCCGCTTCGGGGCCAAGGAGGTGACGGGCACCGGACTGGGCATGCCCATCGTCAAAAACCTGGTAGTGCGGATGGGCGGCCAGATCGTGGTAAACAGCACCTTGGGCCAGGGCACCACCTTCTCAGTGACCATCCCCTTCGACGCTGGAGAGGCTATCTCCTACGAGCTGGAGGAGGAGCCCCAGGATATGATCCCTCTGAAGGACCGGCACATCCTGCTGGCGGAGGACAATCTGCTCAACATGGAGATTGCCACCGAGCTGCTGAAGATGCGGGGGGCCGATGTAACCCCCGCGGAGGACGGCCGGAAGGCACTGGAGGCCTTCCAGGCGGCGGAGCCCTATTACTTCGACGCGGTACTTATGGATATGCAGATGCCCGAGATGGACGGCTGCGAATCCACCCAGGCCATCCGGGCCCTGGACCGGCCCGATGCCCGGACCACCCCCATTATCGCCCTGACCGCCAACGCCTTTGCGGAGGATATCGTCCGCACCACCCAGGCGGGCATGGATGCCCATTTGGCAAAGCCTATCAATATTGAACAGCTGTGCGCCACATTGACCAAGCTGATGTCCCAGCGCGACGGCCAACGGGGCATAACCCCAACGGAAGGTGAGTGAACAAACACATGGTCCCCAAAAGAGAGCAGCGATATACCATTCTGGTCGCCGACGACTCAGAGATGAACCGCTCCATCCTCCGCTCCATGCTGGAGGAGTCCTACGATATCATCGAGGCGGAGGACGGACTGCAGGCGGTGGCCATCCTCCAGCAGCGGGAGCAGGAGATTTCCCTGGTCCTGCTGGACATTGTAATGCCCAATCTGGACGGCTTCGGCGTGCTGTCCACCATGAATAAATACAACTGGATCGACAGCGTGCCCGTTATCATGATCTCGGCGGAGAGCACCCACGCCTTCATCGAGCGGGCCTATGACATGGGAGTAACCGACTACATCAGCCGCCCCTTCGACATGATGGTGGTCCGCCGCCGTGTGATTAACACCATCATGCTCTACGCCAAGCAGCGCCGGCTGGCCGCCATGGTGAACGAGCAGATCTACCAGAAGGAGAAGGTTAACAACCTGATGATCTCCATTCTCAGCCACATTGTGGAGTTCCGCAATGAGGAGAGCGGCCTGCACGTCATGCACATTCAGACCATGACAGAAATTCTGCTGAAAAGCCTTATGCGCAAGACCGACCGCTATAAGCTGGACCGTGAGACTATCAACCTGATCAGCAACGCCTCCACCCTCCACGACGTGGGCAAGATCTGCATTCCCAGCGAGATACTCAACAAGCCAGGCCGGTTTACCGACGAGGAGTTCGCCATCATGAAGGGCCACTCCCAGATGGGGGCCGACATGATGAAGGGGGTCCCCTTCCAGGATGAGCCGCTGGTGAAATACGCCTATGAGATCTGCCGCTGGCACCACGAGCGGTACGACGGCCGGGGCTATCCTGACGGCCTGAAGGGGGAGGACATCCCCATCTCCGCCCAGGTGGTCTCCCTGGCCGACGTCTACGACGCCCTGACCAGCGCCCGGGTCTACAAGCCCGCCCACTCCCATGAAAAGGCCCTGTCCATGATCCTTAACGGCGAGTGCGGCGCTTTCCAGCCCCTGCTGCTGGAGTGTCTGGTGGAGAGCAGCGACATCGTCCAGCGGGAGATGGCCGTGGACACCGTGGTCCGCAGCGACCAGCGGGCCGCCGAGAACACGGCGGTGGAGGTGGCCCAGTATGAGGAGCTGTCCACCACCGACCGCACCCTGCGGATTTTGGAGCAGGAGCGGGTCATTCACCAGTTCTTCAAGGAGCTGTCTCAGGATATCCTATTTGAGTACACCACAACGCCCCCCATGCTCGCGCTCTCGGCCCAGGGTGTGCGGCGTCTGGGCCTGGAGGCGGCCACCGTGGACCCCTACCACAACAAGCAGGTGCAGGAGATGGTAGATCTGGACCGGCTGGCCGAGCTGTCCCAACTCCTCCAGAGCACCACGCCCGAGGCTCCGGTGGTGGAATTCGATTTCCATATCCGGTTGGAGGGCCGCTCCGTGCCCATCCATATCACCAGCCGGGCCATGTGGTCTTCGGAGGATCCCCCCCAATATACCGGCGCAATCGGTAAGATCGATTTGTGCCAGGAGAAGGAGGCAATATCATGACCATTCAAGAGTGCTACGCCGCTCTGGAGGGCGACTATCAGGAGGTGCTGGGCCGGCTGTACAGCGACGCCCTGGTGCAGAAATTCGTCCTGAAATTCCTGTCTGACCAGTCCTTCCAGCTGCTGGAGAGCTCCCTGAAGGAGGAGAACTACGAGGACGCCTTCCGCGCCGCCCACACCCTGAAGGGCGTTTCACAAAACCTCAGCTTCACCAAGCTGTACCACTCCAGCCATGAGATTACCGAGGCCCTGCGCACCAAAAATTACGACCAGGCCCATCAGCTGCTGGCCACAGTAGCGGCGGACTACGCCCAGACCGCCGCCGCCATCAAGGCCTATCAGGGCGGCTGATTGCATAATAAAACCGCTTCCGTTGGGAAGACTGTCATAAGGAAGCAGCGCCCGCTGAAAAGAAATTGCTTTTCGGCGGGCGCTGTTTTATAATAACCTTATCGGCAAATCGTTAATGTTACGAAAAATATTGGAGGGCAAAATGCAGCAGGGATTTTATATTTATCGGAATAATATATACTATGGAAGTTATCGTGAGGAACAGGTTTCCGGTTACCAGAACGTTTCACTCAGCAGCCCGGAGCGCATTATGACAGCCCACCAGTTTAACAAAGAGGACCGGGCCGTTCGTTTTTGGGAAAACCACCATTTACTGGAACCTGAATATGCCGATTTGCAGGCAATGATATGTAAGATGCAATCGTTTATGAACCTCAGCGTGAAGGAAGACATTGATTTTTCCGCGATGGAGGAAAAGCTGGGGGTCCCTTTTCCGGCAGAATTAAAACTTGTTTACGCGGCAATTGCCGATCATGAGGAATATTTTGCAAATGCTGAGCATTTCCTGCCCCTTGACGAAATTTACGTGGAACAGGGAATCATTGTTTTCTTCAAGAAAAAACGGACGCCAATAGCCGGTTACGAGATAGAAAGCGGATGCCTTGCGCAATATTATAAACGGGAATGGCACGTAGAGAGGAGCAGCTTCTGCTGCTACCAGTTTTGTGTGGGCAGAATGCTTACAATTGCACTGGAAAATAAACCGGTTTTTAAAAAAGGACGATGCAAAGGCACATTTGTGACAACACTTAATATTGAGCGGGAATTAAATAATTTTTGCAATGAGAACTATCATCTTTTGTCGGAATTTAATGTGTATGGAATTGCCGTCATGTACTCAGATGAAAAACTGATTGCATGGATACGGAGTAACGGATTTTATGCCGATATTCATGCGGGAGCCACTGATGAATCTCATTTAGAAGCGTTTGGAACGCATTTAGGCCAGATCACATGGAAATAAAAGGGGCAAGGCAAACCGTTGCGGTCTGCCTTGCCCTTAGCTTTTTTATGGGGCCCGCTCTTGAAAAGCGGGATTTTTTTAACCCTTGAGGCTCTCCGCCCAGGCTGCGTACTGCTCCACCTTGGCGTCGCACTCCTCCCGGGTGGTTCCGTTGGCCAGGATGTAGACCTTCACCTTGGGCTCGGTGCCCGAGGGGCGGACGATCAGGCTGGTGCCGTCGGCCATCTCGTAGCGGAGCACATTGGAGCCGGACAGCTCCATCCGGGACTTCTTGCCGCTCTCCACGCAGACCACGCTGCCGTCTTTGTAGTCCTTCTGCTCTTTCACAGCCACGCCGGCGATCTCCACCGGGGGCTCGGCCCGGAGGCCGGCCATCAGCTCGGCCATCTTTTTCAGGCCGTCCAGGCCGGGCATAACCAGGTTCATGGTCCGCTCGGCGTAGAAGCCGTATTTCTCATAGAGGGCCAGCAGGGCATCATACAGCGTCATGCCCTGGCCGGCGTAGTAGGCGGCCATCTCGGTCATGGCCACGGCGGCGGTGACGGCGTCCTTGTCCCGGACGAAGGAGCCCAGCATGTAGCCGTAACTCTCCTCATAGGACATAATCACGTTCCCCTCGCGGTCGGCCTCCAGCTGGTCCTTCTTCTGGGCCAGGAACTTAAAGCCGGTGAAGGTGTCGAAGCACTGCAGGCCGTTGACCTCGGCCACCTTGCGGGCCATCTCGGTGGTGACGATGGTCTTCAGCGCCACCGGCTTCTCGGGCAGCTTGCCCACTCGCTTCATGGCGCCGATGAGGTAGTCCAGCAGCAGCACGCCGGTCTGGTTGCCGGTGAGCACCTTGAACTCCCCGTTTCCGGTGTTGACCATCAGGCCCACCCGGTCGGCGTCGGGGTCGGAGCCCAGGATGAAGTCGGCCCCCTCCTTCTTGGCGATGTCCACCGCCAGATAGAAGCCCTCGGGGTTCTCCGGGTTGGGGGAGGCCACCGTGGGGAAGTTGCCGTCAATCACCATCTGCTCGGGGACGCAGATGACATGCTTCATGCCCAGCCGCTTCAGCGCCTCGGGGATGAGCTTGTGGCCGGTGCCGTGGAAGGGGGTGTACACCATCTTAAAGGTGTCGGCCACCTTCTCTACCGCCGCCTTGTCGTTGACCTGGGCCATCACGTTGGCCAGGAATTTCTCGTCGGTCTCCTGGCCCATGATGACGATCTTGCCCCCGGCCACCGCCGTGTCGTAGTCCGCCGTCTTGACGCAGGCGAAAACGTCCAGCTCCTGCATCTTCCTGGCCACCTCATCGGCGTGCTTGGGGGGCAGCTGAGCGCCGTCCTCCCAGTAGACCTTATAGCCGTTGTACTCCTTGGGGTTGTGGCTGGCGGTGACGTTGATGCCCGCGATGCAGCCGTACTCCCGGATGGCGAAGGACAGCTCGGGGGTGGGGCGGAGGGACTCAAACAGGCGCACGGGGATGCCGTTGCCCGCCATGACGCAGGCAGCCTCCCGGGCGAAGGTGTCCGAGTTGTTGCGGCAGTCGAAGCAGATGGCCACACCCCGCTGGACGGCCTCGGGACCCTCAGCCAGGATGACCTCGGCAAAGGCTTGGGTAGCGTGGCGGATGACGTGGACGTTCATCCGGTAGATACCGGCCCCCATGGTGCCCCGGAGGCCGGCGGTGCCGAACTCCAGCTGGGAGAAGAAGCGGGATTCGATCTCCTTCTCGTCGTTTTTGATGGCCTCCAGCTCGGCCTTCTCCTCAGCGGTCAGGGCGGGGCTGGCCAGCCAGGCCTCGTAAGTATCGCGATAGGACATAGTACATTCCTCCTGCGGCTAAATTTTTACATCTACCATTGTACCACATGAACAACGGGATTTCCAGTGCTTTTTGTGAGAATTTACAGGAGGGCAGCCACTACTATAAGTTTGCCTGGACCTTAGTGGTCCCTGCAAACTTATAGTAGTGGCTGCCCTCTTTTTTCAACTATAAAGAAAAACATTGTCAAAATCTCTGAAATGTGTTATAATTTTTATATGTGTGTTCCCTTTAACATTCACGAGGAGGATATAACATGAAGCCCCTATTGACTATTGATAAGTTAATCACATCAGCAAAGTTTTTCTGTGAAATCGAGAG
>Ga0137308_101090_pt1 | contig 31357 bp, 27 predicted proteins | sample Inofrocosms_June_FD_97181 | JGI IMG/M metagenome (GOLD analysis project Ga0137308, IMG submission 97181) | Mouse cecal microbial communities from Vienna, Austria - N-Acetylneuraminic and N-Acetylglucosamine D2O microcosms_June | ecosystem: Host-associated > Mammals > Digestive system > Large...
GACGCCTGTATACTGCAAGTTAATAAAAGTTATCTTTTGTACGAATGTAGCAGGAAATATATAGATTAAGAAAGTTTTGCGTGTGCACAAAAACAAAGAATGGCTCCGTCCCCGCAGGAGCCATTTCTTTACTATTTGCATTTTCGTTCAAATATAATGCTTATACTTCAATCTTTTTGCAGCAGGCGAAAGCCAGCGCACCGGGGCCGATGTGGCAGGCAACACTGAGAGACAAAGGATCCACGTGGATATCATAGCCGGGAAACAGCTGCGCGATTTCCTGTTTAAAGGCTTCCGCCGCCTCTTCGTTATGTGTGTGTGCAATCTGTAACCAGATATGTTTGTCTTCCGTCAGACCGCCGAACCGTTTCTCGATATCGTTCCGGATGGCATTAATCATCGTTGTTTTGCCTTGATTAACGGTTCGCGCCTTGGCAAAGGCATCCAGCTTATCTCCCTGAATCTGGAGTACCGGCTTTAATTTCAGCATAGTGCCGATAGCGGCGGCCGCAGGCGTGATTCTTCCGCCCTTTTTCAGATAATACAAAGTATCCAGCATAATATAAATGCTGCTGTTATACTTATCCGCCTCCAAGAAATCCTTGATCTCTTTTGCGTCCATCCCCTTGGCGGCAAGTAATTTTGCGTCCAGACAGGACTGGCGCTGGGTGACGGAGATCCTTTGGTTGTTCACTACCTGAACTTTACCCTCGTAATCCTGCGCCAGCATTATGGCCGACTGGCAGGAGCCGGACAAACCGCTGCTCATGGGGATATGCACAATCTCGTCATATTCCCTCAACAGCCTGTCCCACAATTCCATCACGGATTCCGGAGAGGGCTGGCTGGTGCCGATCTGCGCTCCGTCAATCAGCTTTTCATAGAATTGCTCCTGAGTCAGGTCTATATCCTCATAAAAAGTTTCGTCATTGATCATAAAAGGCATGGGCAGGACATAGATGCCCATCTCTTTTGCGCTTTTCTGTGAAATGCCGCTGTTACTGTCCGTGACAATTGCAATATTACTCATAATATCTTTGTTTCCCTCACTTCTCTGTCATTCATTTTGATAAATTTCCCAATCCGCTTCCGGTCTCGGAACTGCAGTTCTTCACTTCCGGAAACATTACTCTTACCGTAAATATCCTGAATCTTGCCGGCGGAATCCGCGAGGCGTTTCGTGCATGGCGGCGCCATCGCACGGAGGCTAAATAATTATAATCTATTTTAATGTCATATGGTTCGAAAGTCAACACTGTCTACAGCCACATTTTCTAAATGTTTTCTTAACGCTCCGTGCTCCGGCCGCTCCAGTGAAGGGTCATCCAAAAGCAGTTTGTCAACGGCGGCGGCAGCTTTCTGCAGTACGGCCGCATCATTGTAAATATCACCGATGCGGAAAGAAAATTCACCGCTCTGGCGGATGCCGAAGAGATCTCCCGGTCCCCGCAGTTTCAAGTCCTCAGATGCGATAAAAAATCCGTCGTTAGACCGGTTTAAAATCTGAAGGCGTTCCATCGTCTCTTTATTCTCTTTCGTGCTCACAAAGATACAATAGCTCTGGTGCGCTCCTCTTCCCACACGGCCCCGAAGCTGATGAAGCTGCGCCAGTCCGAAGCGTTCCGCATTCTCCACCATCATCACCGTAGCATTGGGAACGTTGATCCCGACCTCTATAACGGTGGTGGATACAAGAACATCAATTGCCCGCGCCGCAAAATCTTCCATAATCCGGTTCTTGTCCGCAGGCCGCATTTTACCGTGCAGATACGCCACATGAATATCGGCGGAAAGTCTGCTCTGCAGCTTTTTCGTGTAATCCACCACGTTTTCCAGATCGTCCAATTCTCCTTCTTCCACTTGAGGACAAATCACATACGCCTGTCTGCCCGCCTTCACTTCCTTTTCGATAAATTCGTAAGCTTTGGCACGGTATGCGGTATTCACCACACAATTCTTGATGGGCAGCCGGTTCGCCGGTAGCTCGTCCACCACGGAAATATGGAGATCACCATAGAGAATAATGGCTAATGTCCTCGGAATGGGTGTGGCGCTCATGACCAGAATATGAGGTTTCTCCCCTTTTTCCGCAAGCTGTTCCCGCTGCCTCACACCGAACCTGTGCTGCTCGTCCGTCACCACCAGCGCCAGCGACTTATACGCTACCTTCCCTTGAATCAAGGCATGAGTACCGATAATCAGGTTAGCCTCTCCGGAAGCGATTTTACCGTATGCTTCCCGTTTTTCCTTAGCCGTCATGGAACCCACCAGCAGTACCGGTTTGAATGCGAGATGCATCTTCTCCGTATATTCGCAGACGGTTTCAAAATGCTGGGTGGCCAGCACTTCCGTAGGCGCCATCATGGCTCCCTGATAGCCGTTTGCCGCGGTCATCAGCAAGGCAAGCAGAGCAAGCACCGTTTTTCCGGATCCGACGTCCCCCTGAATCAAGCGGTTCATACAGTATGGGCTGCCCAGATCATCCCGGATCTCCCCCCACACTCTCTTCTGTGCCTTTGTCAGGGGAAACGAAAGCTGCTCAACGAAGCGTATCGTATCGGCAGTCTCAAACATGGTATAGCTGTTTTCCATCCGGTCGCTGAATTCCTTGTTCTGCCGCATCAAAAATAAAAAAGAAAAAAATTCATCAAAGACCAGACGCCGCCTCGCCTTCATCAGCATCTCCATATCCGTGGGAAAATGGATGCCATGGAGCGCATCTTCCGCCCTTGCCAAATCGTGGGAACGGAGAAATTCTTCACCGTAATATTCCTCCTCGGCGGGACACAGCGAAAGAGCCTGCTTTACCGCCTTCTGCAAAGCCTGATTTGTCAGCCCTTTTGTCAACGAATACTTAGGAATCAGCTTGTCCGTCTGCTTCTCATACTCTTCAATGGAGTAAATCTTTGGCTGTTCCATGATTTTAAAATTTCCGCGAGTCTGTATGCTGCCGCGGAATATATAATAGCCCCCCTGTTTCAAAGTTTTCTTTAAGAAAGGCATATTAAAAAAAGTAAGCTGTAGATTCCCCGTACCGTCGGATACATTTACATTTAAAATATAGAGATTCCGCACCCGTTTTTCATTAGGAATCCCTGTTACAGCTCCTCTGACGGCGCAGACCTCTCCGGAAGCGGCCTGACGGATGGAAACGGGGGAATGAAAAGTCTCATAATCCTTGGGATAAAAGGACAGCAGATCCCCTACCGTATAAATATCCAGTTTTGCAAACAATTTCTGCGTTTTTTCGCCAATTCCCTTTAGTTCAATCATCGGCGTGCTTCGATCCATAATTATTTCCCGTGCCTTTCTCTGCGGAACCGCATACATATCGGAACGAAAAAGGAAGGCAGTCTAAAACCTGCCTCCCCGGTATTCCGCTTTTACTCAACTGACATCACATAATAGTAGATAGGCTGGCCGCCGTACTGAAGCTCTACATCGCAGGAAGGGTGGTTTTGTACTATCTCTGCGCGGAATGCCTCCGCCGCCTCTTCCGTAATATCACTTCCGTAATATATGCTGATCAGTACGGAATCTTCATCCACCATCCGGCCGATGGTTTCCTTTGCGACGGCGTTAACTTCGCCCCCTACGGAAAGAATTCCTTCGTCACCGATTCCCATATAGTCGCCTTTTTTGATTTCCTTGTCGTCGATTACGGTATCTCTCACCGCATAAGTGACCTGACCGGTCTTCACATTGGCAATTTCCTGTATCATGGCCGTCTCGTTCTCGTCCGCAGACATTTCCGGCACAAAATTAATTACTGCCGTGATTCCCTGCGGAATCGTCTTGGTCGGAATCACCAGCAGATTCTTCTCCGTGGTAAGCTCCGCCGCCTGATTGGCCGCCAGAATAATATTTTTATTGTTTGGCAGCACAAATACCGTCTTGGCATTTACCTTTTCAACGGCCTCCAAAATATCCGCCGTGCTGGGATTCATGGTCTGCCCGCCCTCGATAATATAATCAACACCCAGACTCTTAAAAATTTCATTTATGCCGTCCCCTGCGGAAACCGCAATAAAACCGAAATTTTTAGGCGGCTCGGAAACCTTTACCGGCTCTGCCGCAGGCGGATCTATAGAAACGGGAACACCGCTCTTCTCGGACATCTTAAACAGCTTCTCCTGATGCTCCAAGCGCATGTTATCGATCTTCATATTGGAAAGTGCACCATACTTCAACGCCTTCTGGATAGCCAGACCGGGATCGTTGGTATGTACGTGCACCTTTACCACGTCATCATCCGCCACACAAACGATAGAGTCACCTATGGATTCCAGATAAGCTTTGAAATCCATTTCCGTTTTTATATTGAATGTTTTATTCAGCAAAATAATAAATTCCGTACAGTATCCGAATTTAATCTCCGCTTCCGCCTGCACTTCCATAGAAGATTTGGCTATGGAAGAGCCTCCTGCCGATGCCGGCGCCGAAATAGAGTAATCTATTTCTTTCCCCAGGTATGCGTCGTAGGCACCCTGTAAAACCTCCATCAGTCCCTGACCGCCGGAATCCACCACTCCGGCCTGTTTCAAAACGGGCAGCATCTCCGGTGTCTGGCTGAGTACATAATTCCCGTGGGCAATCACCTTGTCAAAAAATTCGCCCAAATCGTCGCATCCGTCTTCCACCAATTCTTTTGCTTTATCCGAAACGCCTCTGGCCACGGTCAGAATGGTTCCTTCCTTCGGTTTCATAACGGCCTTATATGCCGTCTCCACCGCTTTTTCATAGGCTTCCGCCATAACCGCCATCGTGATCTCGTTATCCTCTTTGATCCGCTTGGTAAACCCGCGGAACAGCTGGGACAGTATAACGCCCGAATTACCTCTGGCTCCTCTCAGCGATCCGCTGGAAATGGCTTTGCATATGGATTCCATATCTGCTCCCTGACCCAGTGCGGAAACCTCTCTGGCGGCGGACATAATGGTCATAGTCATATTGGTTCCGGTATCGCCGTCGGGAACGGGGAACACATTCAGCTCGTTAATCCATTCTTTCTTATTATCCAAATTCTTTGCGCCGGCTAAGAACATCTTGGAAAGCATCTTAGCATCGATTTGTTGTAAACTCACGATAAAGTCCTCCTTAATCAATCACTCTGACACCATCTACATAGATGTTGATCTTTTCAATCTCAATGCCGGTAAACTCTTCCACTTTATATTTTACACTGTCAATCAGATTATCCGCAACAGCCAGAATGCTTACGCCATACGCAACAATTACATGAAAATCAAGAATCAGTTTATTGTTATTCAAGGCCACGCTGATCCCTCTGGTAATGCTTTCCATCTTCAGCAGTCTGACAAGACCATCCTTCACGTTTACGCCGGCCATACCCACAATTCCAAAACATTCCACTGCGACACTGCCTGCATATTGAGCGATTACTTCATTGTCAATGACAATATTTCCCATATGGGTACTCATAGAAGAACCTTTCATATCGCTACCATCCCTTTCTGTTAGTCCGCAGAAACGTCGGACATATATATTGTATTTTAACAGCTTTCCCTAAAAAAGGAAACATTAAATACAAAAAATAAAAAAAGATTTTTTTTTGCTTGCTTTTCTTACATATTTCTGGTAATATATCAATGTTGCAAGTTTAACGGGAAAATTTCGTTCTCTTGCGGATTTGTTTTGAAGAATGCAGAATATTCTTCCGGTTTGGAGCCGAATCTTCCTAAAATAACAAATGTAGATGTGGAGGAGGTGTCAAGATGGCTAAGTGTGATGTTTGTGGCAAGGGCGTTCATTTCGGTAATAACGTAAGCCATTCTCATAGAAGAAGCAATGCAATTTGGCATTCTAATATTAAGAGTGTAAAGTGCAAGGTTAACGGTGGTTCAAAGAAAATGCATGTCTGCACCAGCTGCCTGAGATCCGGTAAGGTTGAAAGGGCATAATCGGCATTTTGTAAGAGTCTCAATCTGCAGACTTTTAAAGAAAAATATATTCTGCCCAAAATGTCGGCAAATGCTGCATAAATTGATCAGGATATCTTAATTTCTTAAAATGAAAGAACAAAAAGAGCAGAATCGCTGCTCTTTTTTTGTACCCTTCGTACCGCATTGCTTCTTGTTCTATCTGTTCTATCCTTGCATTACTGCTCTTCTCTGCGTCTCAAATATTCCCTGTTAATAATCTGAACCAGCTCTTCATCTCCAAACAGGTTGTCCGGATGAAAAATTTTAACCAGATCCCGATATCTCTTTCTAAGCGCCAGAGAGTTGTTGGCGCCACGGAACAAAAGCCTTACCGCCTCCTCGGACGCCGGACTGCAGTTCTCACGCTTGGTTACGCTTAGTTTTTGGGCGGCAAATTCCTTTTTCTGTTGTTCCAGAGAACGCCTGTCCTCATCTAAATGCTTAAATCCGTCCTGAAGAATGGCCATCTTCTTCTCGAAAAATATATTTTCCTCTTTCAGGCGTTTCTGCTCCATCATCATCTTACGATTCAGCTCGTCCAATTCCTGACGGAACTTCACCCGTTCGTTGACAAATTCCTCCCGAGAAAGCGCAAGCTCCTTCCGCTCATTTGCCAGCCGTATATTTTCCTGAAACAGCCAAAGCTTGACATTTTTTAACTCGTCAACGCTTTCGGCTCCGTTTACCTCATCCCAATCAATCATTAGAATCTAACCCCTTAGTCACCACAGACACATATATATCCGACGAACAATAACAGAGCAATGATTATCAAACCAATCAGCCGATTATGTGCAATCAGCATAATCAGCATTCCGATGGCAATCAGAAAGGCAACGCATCCAATCAACTTTTTCATAGGACGATCCTGATCTTCCAAAGAGTTTTTACCCTATTATATTCGTCTGCCAACGGCTCAATGCCTGTCAGTCCGCATTTTTCTTTCCGTCCTCAGGAAAGGCAATATCTACTACCTCCGCATCGGATATCTCGGTATTTTCTTCCTTGGGCTTCGTAAACCTTTCCACAATATCGGGAATCATATCGAGAACCTTGGTCACGGCATCCTGATTCTTGATATTCACAAGCTTGGTGGAGCCGTTCTTAATGACCAAAACTGCACTTGGAGTCATCTTGCCTCCCAGTCCGCCGGCTCCGGAAGCGGAATTCTTTTCGGCATTGCTGCCCGCTCCGGCGCCCACCCCGAAGGTCACATCTACCAGAGGCAGAATAATGGTGTCACCGATCTGTGTCGCCTCGCCTACCACCGTCTTGGTAGAAAGCACGGTATCCATTCCCTTTAACAGAGACTCCACTACTCCCTGAAACTGATTCTCTTTCTCTGCCATTTACATTTTCCTCCCTGCTCTTATTTTCTTAATAAACCTTTTAAGTTTTCTGTCTAACAGTAATCTCAATCCGTTCCATATGATGGCAAATGCCGTAATGTGTCCGGCAATATAAATATCGCCCTCCAGAACCGCCCGGGTAAAATCAGGCGTCACAAGCAGTCTGTCTCCCAAATGAGGCATCAACATACCGTATATTCCGTAGGCATATCCCGTAGTGTCGGGTGAACCCGTGCCGAATAGGATCTGTCCCTTCACATGTCTCGGGCGGATATTTTTCAATACCTTTCCCACGCGAAATACCACATGGGAAAAAAGTTCTTTCGTTTCTTTTTCTTTCAGTAACTCAATATAATAGGATATATTCTCCCAAATATTTTTTATTTTATCATATATGCTGCGGATTGTGTACTTTATCTTTCTAATTTTTTTGAAAAAGAACGGTGAATCCTCCGGCATCTCTTGCTCCGGTTCCGAATTTCCGGATTCGTTTTTGCTGGTATTTGTCTGCTCATGCTGCGTTTTTTCCGGATTCGTCTCTTGCTCTTGCTCCGCTGTCGGCTGGGGCCGTTTTTCCTCCGATTGAGCCGGATGTTCTTTTTCTGGTATGCCGGATTCTGTGGGAGGCCCATATGGCGTTGCTCCTTCATCCGCGTGAGACACCGCAGACTTCTGTCCTTCTCCGGCTGCCGTCCTTTGGTCTTCCTTTGTTTCTGAACGCTTCCTGTCTTTTTTCCGCTTTTCTTTTTTCTCTGCGGCTTTCACGGAATTTCCCTTAGAATCTTTCTCCGCTTTACCGCCGGACTCCTTTCCGGCATCAAAAACGGTAAAAAAAAGCAGCTTTATAAGAAGTTTTCCGGGATCCGGATAATCGAAACAAACCCGCAGAAAACCCAGCAGCCACGAAGCCCTGACATGTATTGATATCTGCTCCGCATCCTTCTTACCCGATATTTTATAGCAGATCGGAAAAAACAGTACCAGCAAGACGAAAGCTATGGCAAGCCCCAAGATGCATAAAAGCAGGATACCCAGTATGAAAAGAATTTTCAAAACAATACTCAGCATAGCAGATACTCCTTCAAGGCGCAGTCACCTCTCTCCTTCAGACACTCCCGAACAATCTGCTCAACCAGAGATACAGCTTCTTGGCGGCTCTCCGCTATTCCGATCACATAGGGCGGATTTTTTAAATAGTATGATTGTACCAGCTGTCTGGCTTCAAATATGTCCAGCTGATCCGTTTGGCTCGGGGAAACGGTAATCAAAAAAACACCGGAAAGCAACGGTTTCTTTTCCAGCTTTTTCTTTATTTTATCCAGTTTTTTCTCCGTAATCCCATCACTCAGGTATAATTTTGAATGATAACAAACTCTTTCCGGCATATTCCTAAATCCTTACTTGTTTTTTGATGCCACGAGCGCGGAAGTATGGTTTGCCATCCGTCCGCTTCCCGCCTTGAACATGGACTTATTATATCATACAAATTTTCTTTTGTAATCAGAAAGATTTTAAAACTGTTTTCTTCTTTTGAGCACAAAAAAGACACATGGTTTACATTATTATCCCATGCGCCTTTGCACTGTTATTTTAACATTAAATTACTACTCACGCCAGTTGCATAATTTCAGCTTCTAATTCTTTGATGTCACTATCAATTAAGTCAGGAAAGCAATCAGATACTTCATCAATTTTTATCTTTCCCAATTTCAAAAGTCTACGGGCATTTTCCTTTGTTTCTTCGTATCGTTCACTCTTAATAAACGACTTCATAATCTGTTCTTCATCAAATAAACTCATCATAATCGTCACAACCTCCCTTTCCCTATCAAGCAAATATTCTCTTAAAACATTTCTGTCCTTGCATATGCGGATTATTTCCGTAACTGCTTTTTGTGTCATTCCATGCTGTTTTGTCTGCTCCCCTCCCGGCTGCAAGGGTTGAATGGTAATATTTACATCTGCCGCAGTGAAAGAATCGAACAAAAATGACGATAACAATATCAGAGTATAGTTGCAATAAATTGATTGACATTTCCGCAGAATATTTTATATTATAAGATATGCCATGAATGAATCCACCAATTTTCATTAAATGAAACTTAATAAACAGACTTTAATAACACAACTGAATAAATAGGCACTAAAATTAGAAATCATTAAACAGACACTGATATAGAAATCTAAAAACAGAAATAAAGAAGCGCCGCATAATATATTGCCGCGGCCAATTGCGGCAGCTTTTATGCAAAACCGCTTCAGAACGGAGATAGTGTATGAAAACTGTAGCAACAATGGCTCTGCAGCCGGGTATGGTCTTAGGGGAAGATGTAATCCATCAGAATAAGGTGCTTTATGGGGCAGACACGGTTCTGGATCAGACTGTTATCAACAAATTAAACCGCTATTCCATTATGTGTGTGACTATTAAGGAAGAAATTGATTTTGCCGTTACCCACTATGAAAAAGTACGTTTTAACGAACATTTCAAAGAATTTGAACAGAAACACACGGAAAGTCTCTACCGCTATAAAAAGATTATAACCGATTTTCTAAACACAGCAGGAAAACATATTCCGAATGAGGAACTCCTTGCATTGTATAACGAGATGCGTGGTACATATCACACAGGCACCAATCTGCTTGATTATTTGTATAACCTTATGCCTAACGAAGACGAACTGACCTATAACCACTGTCTGAATGCCGCCCTGTTAGCGGGTGTTTTCGCCGATTGGATGCAGTTGAATCCGGAGGATAAGGAAAATCTGATCCTCTCCTGCTTTTATTACGATATCGGAAAGCTGAAACTGCCCTATGAGGTGCTCTGGAAATCGGAAAAGCTTACCCCCAAGGAATTTGCCCTGATTCAAAAACATCCTGCTCTGGGGTATCAGCTTCTAAATAATACCGCTTTGAACCAGCGAATCAAAAATGTAACTGCCATGCATCATGAACGGATGGACGGCAGCGGCTATCCGTTTCATTCCAAGGGGAATAAGATTGATGTGCTTGCACGTTACGTCGCCATTATAGATACCTATATTGCCATGGCATCTCCCAGAAGCTACCGCAATGCGCTGACGCCCCTTGAAATTCTTGATGCTTTTGCCAATACCCGGGAAAAATACGACGTGGAACTGCTTGTTCCGCTGATGAACCGCATCTCTGATGCACAGATCGGAACCAGTGTTGAATTGAACGATAAAAGCGTCTGGGAAGTTTTCATGATAAATCCGGATAAATATTCCCGTCCGGTTCTGAAAAATTCTTCGGGAGAAATTTTAAACCTTCTGAAACGGCCCGAATTGAAAATTGTTAAAAATGTTTAATATGCAAAAAAGAGTATAGCTTGGGGCAGCTAAAAATATTTCCGGCTGCCCCACAAATTATTCCTTTTCAATTCCAGATATTCGTTGTATGCTGTTTCCAATATCTGTTTCTCATTGGCAAATTTCAGCAAATGATATGCTTCATGAAATTTGTAAAAACCGGAATCGGTAAAGTACTCCTCCTTCTGTGGTTTACTGTAATAACTGTCCGCCATCATTAGATACCAGTGCACTTCTTTCTCAACCATATCCTCCGGAACGGAAAAAGAATATTCACTGGTTCCCACAAACTTTATGATAGTAGCCTTCGCTCCTGTCTCCTCCAGAACTTCTCTCAAAGCAGTCTCTTTATAGTCTTCTCCCTGCTCCACTGTTCCCTTCGGCAATACCCAGCCCTCGTACTTATTCTTATAATTTTTATACAAAAGCAGGATTTTTCCACGAAAAATTACCACACCACCACAGCTTGTTGCCTCAATCATTGCAATTCCTCCTGTCGGTGGTCTCCGGTGAACGATTCCGTCCGTTTTCAGCGAAATGACAGCAGGACGGTACACCGGCCTTGACCTAAGCTTTAGTATAGTCTAATCGCCTGATTCGTGCAACCCTATTTTTCCCTGAAATACTCATTAAATATTCTCTTTGCGATAGGAACCGCATAATCTCCGCCGCTTCCCGCCCCTTCCATAATTATGGTGACACAGATTTCCGGATTCTCCGCCGGAGCGAACCCCGTAAACCAAGCGTGGCTTTCCCCTTTTACATTACTGTATTCTGCCGATCCGGTTTTTCCGGCAGCCGTATAAGTAAGGCCGGAAAGCTTTGTGGCCGTACCGCTTTCCACCACCTCCGTCATCAATCGAACAAGGGCCGCCGCCTCTTCTTCACTCATCAATCTTCCGTAAGCGCCGGGCTTAAAGGACTTAACAATCTCTCCCTCGTCATTCTCCACACGGTCGATAATATAAGGCTTCATCAAGATTCCGTCGTTGGCAATGGCGCAGGTAATCATGTTCAGATGCATGGGTGTAATCTGAGTGGTTCCCTGACCGATGGAAATTTGCATCATGCTGCCGTCGGGTGTATCGGCGGACACATCAATATTGCTTTTGGCATAGGATAGCGGTATGGGAAGCTCTTTGCCGAAAAGCAGCTCCTCCAATGTATCCGCAAATGCGTCTCTGTCCAGCCCCATGCCGATATCGGCAAAGGAAGAATTGCATGATTTGGCAAAAGCTCGGAAAAAGTCCACATGCCCGTGGTTTGCTCCATGATAGCAGTTGATGCGGTTGTCGCCCGCCTTAAAATATCCGGGACAATTAAAAGTATACTGATCATAGCTTGCGGGATTTTCCCTGATGTATTCAAGGGCAGTCACTATTTTAAAAGTAGATCCGGGGGGATACAGTCCTTGTGTGGCGCGGTTGAGCAGTACGGTGCTGGAATCATTTTCCACCAGAGAATCCCAGATTTCCTGTATCTCATTGGGATCAAAGTCCGGATGGGACACCATGGCCAGCACTTTTCCCGTGGAGACTTCCGTCACTATGACAGCGCCGCGGTAAATGCTCATTTCGGAATCGGCTGCCTCCTGAAGCCGCACATCCAACGTGGTATATACATTGTCCCCGGGATTTTTCACTCCTGCCAAATCGTTTGCCACCTTATTGTTCAGGGAAGTATTTGTATTAATCAAATAGTAATTCGCAAGAGCTTCCACGCCCATACGTCCCTGTGTGGAATATCCTACCACATGGGAAAAAAGATTCCCGTAAGGATAGCTTCTTGTTTCGTTCTGCTCGCTGTCCAAAACGGTTTCCGCCAATATTTCCCCGTCCTTGGAAAAAATGGTTCCCCTGTAATTCCGGGACAGCAGTATCTCCTGTCTGGAATTATAGCTGTTATTAATCATCTCCTGCTCACTGGTTGCCGTGAAATATCCCAAATACACGATTAACACGGCAAAAAGCATCAAAAAGAAGCCGCAGGAAACCAGTATTTCCCTCCGATTGCCGCTGTATTTTTTGGAAAATCTATTTTTCTTTTGATGCTGCATCCGCTTTTTCTTTGACAGAATCGGATTGTTTTGTGCCGGCAGCTTTCCTTGCAGTGGATTCGGATTTTGTGCTTGCTTCTTTTGCTGTTGAGTCTGTCTGCTTGGCCCGGACTGCCGCTCTTGCTGCCCTTGGGGTGCTGTTTGCTTTTCTTCCGCCATTGTGTCTGCCTCCTTCCCGCTGCAGCCGAATATAGATTCCCTGTATGATAAAGAACATGATCATAGTGGTCATGACAGAACTTCCGCCATAACTGATAAACGGAAGGGTCACTCCGGTCAGTGGAATCAGCTTTATCCCTCCTCCCACCGTGAGGAATATCTGGAATATATATATAATCCCGATGCCGTAAACAATCAATTGGTAAAATCTGTCACGGATCAAAGTTGAGATATACATCATCATAACAAAGCAGCTGATCATAATCAGTATCAGACAGATTCCGAAAATTACTCCTAATTCTTCGCACACGGACGAAAAAATGAAATCCGCATCTACCTTGGGTATTTTCTTGGGATCCCCTTTCAGCAGACCCATGCCGAACCAGCTTCCGCTGCCGATGGCAAACAGCGACTGGGTAATCTGATATCCTTGGTTATCAATATAGCTCCATGGATCTCTCCACGCAAGAACCCTCGTCTTCACATGGCCGAACAAGCGGTAGGCTGTGTAAGCGGCGCCGCTGCCCCCGGCCGCTCCGCAGAGCAGATAGAGATAATTCCTTGTAGCGGCAAACACTACAAACACATAACCGATAAAGAAAATCAACGCGCTTCCCAGATCCGTAGACACCACCAGTACTATCACATGTAGACCTGCTATTACCGCAGTGACCGCCACCCGCGCAAATGTATATTTCTCCCAGAGAGCTCCCGCAAGAAAAAATATAAAAAGAATTTTCACGAACTCGGAGGGTTGAAAAGTTATTCCCCGAAAACTGAAAGAAATTTTGGAGCCGTAAGTAACGTTTCCCATAAGTAATACCAGACTTAACGCGCCCACACCCACTGCCGCATATGCCCATGTCAGCTTCTTTAAGAAACGGATTCTTGACAATAAGTAAGGGATAAACAGGGAAACAATCAAAGACACCAATATGATAATGTACTGCTTCACCGCCTTATTAAACGAAAGTCTGGCTATCATACACAACCCAGTTCCCGACAACATACATAAATTGTTCAGCAAAAGGCGGTTTACGTTTTCATAAATCATAGGCACCATTACTAAAACGGCAATCAAAAATACCTGAACAAAAACATAGAAAAATAAATACTGCATATCCTCGCTGACCAGTATCATATCCACAAAGCACATCAGCTGGATCAAAAAAATTAAAATACTCTGTGTAATGTAAATAACCCTTGTGATCCGCTTTTTACCCGTAAACACAAGAAAGCATTCCAATGTATAGATAATCATGCATATGTTTATGAAATACTTTGATAATTCTGTCACATACTCCTGCATATACATCACTCCCCGTTCCGAAACGATTTGCCGCTCAGCGCCTTTATCTCTTCGGCTATGCCGCTTTAAGACACAGGCTATTCCACCCCTCGCTTTTCGTGTCCCGTGGTATATTCACGGTAAGGAAGCTCTCCTCCGCCCACAAAAGCCCTCAAAATCTGCTTGGTCTCCGTGCCGGACTCTATGGTAAAATCCAGCCGGACATCCGTCGTCTCCGACCATCTTTCCATATCCTGATGCAAGGAAAGAGGCACACTGTTATAGATTATATTCATACAATGCTTACAGTTTATTATAACGGGGAATTCCTTCTGGTATCGGTCGATTAAATCCGTTCGTTCCCCTTTCCCCGGACGGCAGCCCCATATTGTTTTGGACAGACAGTTTGCCGTCACCATCATAGGAATCCGTCCGTACACTGTCTTTTCAAAGGCGCCGGAAAAGTTTCCGCACCGCTCCAACAGTTTCCGCTGTTCTCCCGCTTTCAGTTCCAGCGGCAGGCAAAAGCCTGCGGTTCCTGCCTTTAATTCCCCCCATGCCAAGCTGTTCCAGCAGTATACATTTGCATCCAGCCGGTTGTGATATCCCTTCTTTATGGCATATGCCAATCCGTCCAAAGACCTTGCCAGCACGCCGCAGAACTCAGGATATTGTTCCATCGTCTCGAAAAGGGATGCAAGATAACCGTCGTCCCGCTTCCGCAGAATATGGGGCAAGGCAATGAAAATCGACGGCTCCGTTCCTGTTTTCCCGCAAAGTTCTACCGTTTCTCTGGTTCTATCCAGCAGCAAATCACCGTCAACGTACAAACGTTTCAGACGATACGCAGGATACCCCACTTTTTGCACAGTATCGTTATCTTCAGATGCCTTCATAAGTTCGGAAAATTCCTCTGCCACAGCCTGAAGCTGCTCAAGAGTTCTTATGCCGATTACCACACCGCCGTCGTCATTGCCGAAAGCCTTCCGATCGGTATTAAGGCAGTCTTGAGAAACATTTTTAGCTTCCGGTTCCTTTTTTAATGCTTTCACATTCTCTTGGGGCAGACTGGCTGCTTCGTCAGATTTCTTTGTGTCCGCTTCCGGAAATTGACCGCCGCACCTTTGACCGCCGTATCCGTTTCTTTCCAACAATGACCGTTCCAGTCCGGAAACCGCCTCTCGCCGCAGTTCGTTTATCTGCCCTATGGGATAAAAAACATCCTCCCCCACACACAGGTTCATATTTTCCGGAACAAAAACGCTGTCTCCCATTTTCCCCAGCTGTTTCCGCACGTTTTCTTCCGTGACCGGCTGCCTTTGTGCCTTCTCAACCGGCTGTCCTTGTACGGTGACGGCCAATTCCCCTGTCTGCAAAGTGATTTCTGCCGGAGCCCCTTCCAGAAAGATTCCTGACACGGTGACGGGAAGTTTTAATTTGCCGTCCAGATATTTATTTTGGATATCCTGTAAAATATTGTCGCTGCTTCCGCTGTAGGCAGGATTAGACAAGGTTATCATATCCGGGCCGTTCTGCTTAAAATAGTAGCCGTCCTGCTTCTCGCTTCGAATATAGAGCGAGGATAAAAGCTCCAAATCCTCGGGAAGCACCTTATATTCCGAAGCAGCCTTCTCTGTGCCATACCGTTCCCGCATATCATAATATCGGTCGATATATTTTCGATAAACAGCGGTTACTCCCGCGGCGTACTCCGGCTTCTTCATCCGTCCCTCTATCTTAAAGGAATCTATTCCCGCCTCCGCCAGCAAGGGAATATGCTCGATGGTACACATGTCCTTTAAGCTCAAAGGATAACAAGCTTCACTTCTTTTTCGTTCCGTTTTAACCTCATAGGGAAGCCTGCAAGGCTGCGCGCATCGTCCCCTGTTTCCGCTTCTGCCGCCCAAAATGCTGCTGAAAAGGCATTGCCCCGAATAGCAGTAACACATGGCGCCGTGAATAAAGGTTTCCAGCTCTATATCAACCTTTTCCTTCATTTCGAAAAGTTCCTGAAGGCTTAATTCTCTGGCGGGCACAATGCGGACGGCGCCAAGCTTCTTTAACAGCTCCGCCCCGTGGACACTGCAGATCGTCATCTGCGTGCTCCCATGAATTCCCAGCTTTGGAAACCATTCTCTTATGAAACGCAGAACTCCCAAATCCTGAACGATAACGGCATCCAGACCGGCCTCATAAAAAGGATTAAGATACTCAAAAAGCTCCGAAACTTCGCTCTCTTTTAAAAGTGTATTGACCGTAAGATAAATCTTTCGGCCAAGGAGATGACCGTACCGGATGCATTCGATTAACTCTTCCGTTGTGAAATTTTCAGCATAGGCCCTTGCCCCGAAGCGGCTGCCTCCAAGATAAACGGCATCTGCCCCCGCACGGACGGCTCCGTAAAAGCCTTCCGCATTGCCTGCCGGCGCCAGCAGCTCTGCCCGTCCCTTTTTACACATGAAAGCCCCTTTCTGCCATCAATATATTTTTATAGCATAACTACAAAATTGCAGCGTTCTCTATCGTACAGCCTTGCCCCGACACAAATATCGGGTGCTGATATTCACCGTTATTTCCGCAATGCAGTACTAGAAAAGCTGCCCGGAATGCGGACAGCCAGTATCATTTTTTCTTCAGTTCGGTTTCCAGCCTGACGATTTTCTTTCCGTTATCATCAACCTCCTGTTGTAAAGCCTTTACCCGGTCTTCCGAATTTTCCAGTTTAATCTGGGCTGAGATCAACTCATGCTTTAAGTCGTACAGTTCTTTTTCTTTTGTCTGCAATTCTTCCTCTAGAACGGAAATTTGTTTCTTTGCCTTAAAATAGTCATCCGCAATATTCAGCTGGAGCAGAACACTCTGAGTATCCATAGGGCGTCTGCGGAAGCTGTCAATCTTACTGTATTCATTTATCTTGTTATTGATATACGACGCAACTTTCTGCAGATACTCTTCACTTTCGTACCCGCTCAAAGTAAAGACCTTGCCGCCGATGATCACTTCTGTATCTGTTTTGGAAGCCATTGCCACACTCCTTTTATCGGACAGAAAATCCTTTGTAATCAAAAGATTCTATATAAATTCATTATATAGCATAAAAGAGTGGCAGGCAAGCAAAACTTTGACGGATGGGGATTAGAATTGCAAGTTAAATTCCCAGATGTTGGTATGCAAGGCTTGTAACAACCCTGCCCCTAGGGGTTCGATTTATAAACCCGTTCTTAATCAGATAGGGTTCATATACATCTTCGATAGTTCCCGGATCCTCGCCTATAGCGGCCGCTAACGTATCCAGCCCCACGGGCCCGCCATCAAATTTTTCTATCATGGTGATCAGCATATTCCGGTCAATATGATCCAACCCCAGCCTGTCCACATCCATTAGATCCAAAGCAATCTTCGCCACGTCCTCCGTGATAATGCCGTCATATTTCACTTGAGCAAAATCCCGGACACGCTTTAGAATCCTATTGGCAAGGCGGGGCGTCCCTCTGCTTCTGCGGGCCATTTCAACGGCGCCCTCAGGTTCAATCTCAACGTCCAGTACCTTTGCGGAATGCATAATAATCTGCTGCAGCTCTTCCGCCGTATAGAATTCCAAGTGGTGTATCATGCCGAACCGATCCCGCAAAGGAGCCGTCAAAAGCCCCGCCCTTGTGGTAGCGCCCACCAAAGTGAACTTAGGCAGATCCAGTCTCACCGAGCGCGCGGAAGATCCCTTGCCGATCATGATGTCAATACAGTAATCCTCCATGGCAGGATACAATACTTCTTCCACCTGACGATTCAGCCTGTGGATCTCATCCACAAACAACAAATCCCCCTCATCCAGATTGTTTAAGATTGCCGCCATTTCCCCGGGCTTTTCAATGGCCGGACCGCTGGTGACTTTAATATGCACACCCATTTCGTTTGCGATTATGGCGGCCAATGTAGTCTTGCCCAGACCGGGAGGCCCGTAAAACAGCACATGATCCAAAGCATCCCCCCGCTGCTTCGCCGCCTGAATATAAACCCTCAAGTTTTCCTTAACCTTAGACTGACCGATATAGTCGGTCAAAGACTGCGGCCTTAAAGAACCTTCTATTTTGCTGTCTTCCTCTGTTATATTTGTCTCGATCATTCTTTTAGGCATACCGTCCGTCCTCTACATAAATGTTTTCTATAAAGTTTTTTTCTTTAAAGTATTCTTTTTAATATGTTCTTTTCAAAATATTCTTTTCAATGTTCTCTTCAAAATATTCTTTTCAATGTTCTCTTCAAAATATTCTTTTCAATGTTCTCTTCAAAATATTCTTTTTCAAATGTTCTCTTCAAAATATTCTCTATATATTCTTAAAACAGCTTCTTTAAGGCGGCTTTCAAAATGGCGCCGGAATCCATTTTCTCGATTCCTTCAATGGAATTCACCGCTTTCAGGCTTTCAGTCTGCCCATAGCCCAGAGATGCCAGCGCCGCTACCGCCTCCTGCTTCTGGGCGCTGTCCGCCGCCATAAGATTTTCGCTGTAACTGTCGATTTCTCTGGAAATCATGGTATCGTCAATCCGGATCTTATCTTTTAAGTCGAGAATGACGCGCTGCGCCGTCTTTGCACCGATGCCGGGGGCTTTGGATATGGCTTTGCTGTCACCGGACATGATGGCAAAACGAAGATCGTCCGCATCCATGACGGATAAAATGGATAATCCCCCCTTGGGACCGATGCCGTTTACCGTAATCAGTTTCTTAAAAATTTCCAAATCTCCGCGGGTTAAAAAGCCATACAGCAGAAACGCATCTTCTCTGACGCTGGTGTAAGTGTAAAGCTTCACGGGCTCTCCCAATCCCGGAAGTCTGGATGCCGTATCTGCCGAAATCTTGACATTATAACCGATTCCCCCCACATCAATAACTACATTGTCTTCCGCAATGTCATCTATTATCCCGTTTACAAAAGCTATCATAATAAATTCTCCATTGAAGCACTGCTCTTCTCCCTGTTCATCCGATATAGGATTCCTTAGCAGTATAGCATATTCGAACATATGTTTCAAGCCGTTTTTATATAATTTCATGGATTTTGAACAAATTCGTTACTGTTCACTCGCTGTCGCCGCGAGGTGTTTTCACGCTGTTTCTGCGATAAACCCGAGACAGACATGCGCGAAATCGCCGTTTTGCGATTTCTGTGCTATTCTCCATAAAGGATGCTTTGAATGCATCCGGAATAAGAAAACGGTAAACTGCTGTCAAAAACTATCATGACATTGTGCGCGGACAGTTACAGAATTCATGCAACCGTCCGGACAGTCTCACCGGATTCTTCCTTTTGGGGCATACTGCGTATCAGCTTCCGATATACCACGGCAAAACAAATTAAATGCACCAAAAAGGTCAACGCCCAGCTGATAGGGTAAGAACTGTACAGACAAGGCAGCGTCTTCACTCTCTGGAATATGGTATAGATCCACACCACCCGGAACAGACAGGCACCTGTAAGAGACACCAGCATAGGCATAATGGAACAGCCGATGCCTCTGAGAACGCCTACAATGACATCCATCATTCCGCAGAGAAAATAAGTCACGCAGATATAGCTCATCCGCAGAATACCGTAAGAAATTACTTCCGGATCGGTGGAATAAATCTTTAAGATATGACCGGCAAAGAAGTATGCCGCATTTCCCATTGCCAGTCCCACGAAAATTACCAGTATCTCGCAGATGAGCAGCACCTTTCCCACGCGTTTGTATTTCATGGCTCCGTAATTTTGTCCGGCAAAGCTGATCGCCGACTGATGGAAGGCATTCATGGATGTGTAGACAAAGCCTTCCACATTGCTGCCCGCAGTATTTCCCGCCATGGCAATGGAGCCGAAGCCGTTCACCGAGGACTGGATCAGCACATTGGAAATGGAAAACAGAGAACTCTGAAGACCTGCCGGAAATCCGATCCGGAACATCCGGAGCAATTTATCGGGAACGATTTTTAGTCCCTTTAATTCCAGCTTATAAACACCATCCGTCCGGATCAGGCACCGGATAACCAGTACTGCGGAAATTGCCTGAGAGATTACGGTTGCCGCAGCCACTCCTGCCACTCCCATGGAGAAGGAAATCACAAAAATCAGGTTCAGAACCACATTGACCACTCCCGCAATCAATAAATAATACAACGGTCTTCTGGTGTCACCCACGGCACGCAGAACGGCACTGCCGAAATTATATGCCATCATAAAAGGCATCCCTACAAAATAGATACGCATATACAGCACGGAGTGGTCAATTACATTCTCCGGTGTCGCCATCAGAACAAGAGCTGGCTTTGCCGCAATCAAACCTACAAAAATCAGAATGACACCGCTGACTAACGCCGTTGCCACTGCCGTCTGAACCATTTCCTTCAGATCTTTTTTCAGTCCGGCCCCGTAATATCTCGCCACAAGGACGTTTGCCCCCACCGACAGCCCCATAAAAAGATTAATGATAAGGTTGGTCAGAGAGCTGGTGGAACCCACTGCCGCCAGAGATTCATTTCCGGCAAACCGCCCCACCACCGCAATATCCGCCGCATTAAATAAAAGCTGCAGTACGCCGGAAAGCATCAGCGGAATATAAAATAACAGTATTTTCCCTAAAAGCGGCCCGCTGCACATATCAATCTCATACTTTTTTGTTTGATTTTCAGCCATGTTTATCCTCATTTCTACGCTGTCTTGTTGTATCTGATCACTGTCACTTTGAACAAAAAGACCTACCCCGCTGATAACAGCGGGGCACTATAAATACCGTATTTTTAATTATTTATTACTTACTATTAATATAATTGATGAGTCCCTCAGATGCAATGATTTTCTGCATAAATTCGGGGAAAGCCTGACCCTTGAAGGAAGTTCCCTTCGTCACATTGGTGATTATACCGGTGTCAAAGTCCACTTCCACTTCATCCCCCGCTTCTATGCCCTTGCCGGCCTCGGGGCACTCAATAATGGGAAGACCGATATTAATGGCATTCCTGTAAAATATTCTTGCGAAAGTCTCGGCAATCACACAGCTGACTCCCGCCGCCTTGATGGCTATGGGCGCATGTTCTCTGGAGGAGCCGCAGCCGAAGTTCTTCTCCGCTACTATAATATCGCCCTTTTGTACTTTTTTGATAAATTCTGCGTCAATGTCCTCCATGCAATGTGTCGCAAGCTCAGCCGGATCGGAAGAATTCAAGTACCTTGCAGGAATAATGACATCGGTATCCACATTGTCGCCATATTTAAAAACTGTTCCTTTTGCGTTCATATCGTCCTCGTTTCTGCGCCGCCGTTTCTACGGGAAGTTATTCCTTTATCGACCGGAAAACAGATGGCTTCCAGCGCGGCGCGGGCTGAACCCTCTGTCTTTAAACGGATTCTTTCAATTGATGTTATCTCACCCGATATTTTCCAAAAACCTTTTCTGAGGCTGTTTCCGGATTAACAAAACGGTTCCTTAGCCGCAATTTTTATACGGTAAGTTCATCCGGAGCGGAAATTTTTCCCGTGACCGCACTGGCTGCCGCCACAGCGGGGCTTGCCAGATAAATTTCGGACTTCACATGCCCCATACGTCCCACAAAGTTTCGGTTGGTGGTGGAGACACAGCGCTCACCCTCTGCCAGAATTCCCATGTAGCCGCCCAGACAAGGCCCGCAGGTAGGCGTACTGACAATGGCTCCCGCCTCAATGAAAATCTTTAACAGCCCCTCTTCCATGGCCTGCATGTAAATCGCCTGTGTAGCAGGAATCACAATACATCTCATTCCCTTTGCCACATGCCTTCCCTTTAATACCTTGGCGGCCGTGCGCAGGTCATCCAAACGGCCGTTGGTACAGGAACCGATTACCACCTGATCTACGGAAATTTTATCCATCTTCCTGATTTCGTCGATGGTATGTGTATTTTCAGGCAGATGGGGGAAGGAAACCGTAGGACGCAGCTCCGATAAATCAATGGTGTACTCCTCGTCATATACCGCGTCTTCGTCCGCCTCGAATATTTTATACGCTCTCTTGGAGTGTTCCTTCATGTAATCCTCTGCCAGATTATCAACAGGGAAAATACCGTTCTTTCCGCCTGCCTCTATGGCCATATTGGCGATGGTAAAACGGTCATCCATGGACAAATTGGCAATTCCGTCCCCTGTAAATTCCATGGATTTATACAAGGCGCCGTCCACACCGATCTTTCCGATAATATGCAGGATCACATCCTTGCCGCTGACCCATTTGGAAGGCTTTCCCGTAAGGTTAAACTTGATGGCCGAGGGCACCTTGAACCATGCCTTCCCGGTAGCCATACCGGCTGCCATATCGGTACTGCCCACGCCGGTGGAAAATGCCCCCAGAGCGCCGTATGTACAGGTGTGGGAATCCGCCCCGATAATTACGTCACCGGCCACGGTCAGACCTTTTTCGGGAAGAAGGGCATGTTCAATTCCCATTTCTCCCACTTCAAAATAATTGGTAATCTCGTTTTTACGGGCAAACTCTCTCACACATTTACAGTGTTCCGCAGACTTTATGTCCTTGTTAGGTACAAAATGATCGGGAACCAAAGCAATTTTATCTTTATCAAAAACACCTTTTGTGGTGAACTTATCCATCTCTTTGATGGCCACAGGGCTAGTGATGTCGTTTCCAAGTACCAGATCCAGATTTGCCTCGATCAGCTGTCCGGCCTCAACTTTTTCCAGACCCGCAGCCGCCGCAAGAATCTTTTGTGTCATTGTCATTCCCATAACGCTTAACCATACCTTTCCGAAATATTCTAATGACCATCATAGCACAGATGGATATTTTGTTCAAATACTTGTTATTGATTTATTTTGGCGTATTTTCTGCCGCCAACAGAAAGTTATCGTTTCAAGGTGTCTTGATACCATTCATAAGCAGGCTTTATTCCCGCTTCCTGTTCGAACTTATCTTCCAAGGCGCCATAAAAATACCATTCCAACAGTATCTTCAAATTCGGTAAAGCACTACGCCCATGAAGCAATCCGTCTTTACCAAGATATCGTTTATCCCAATCAAATTCCTCATGATCAAACCAGACCAAAGACCATGTTTGTTCCCGGTCTTCGTCTACCTCGCTCTCCGGTTTGGACAAATCAATGCACAGAGCCCCCCAGCCGGCTCCCCAATCGCCAATGGGAATTAAATTTCGAAAGCAGTCTTCCGGCAGTTCACAAAACTCCCTTATCTCCTGCAAAATCTCCATCCGCTCCGACACGTCGCCCATCGTTCTCGGACTGTCTATCATTAACCACAGAGGATCAAGATCTCCGTCGTATTCAATGACTGAGCAAATGGAATTGAACTCTTTTTCCGGAAGCCAAAATGCGGTTAAAAATGCTTTGTATAGAGAAGGCAGCGTTACTTGATGTTCCCGCTCAAAAGCGGCTATTTCCTGCTCCGTAATGGCAGATGGCTCAAATTCTTGCCCGGAAAACCACCCTCGTTCCTTTAATTTTTGAAAGGCCTGTTCTATAAATTCTTTTTCCTCTTGTGGTGACATACTAATCCTCCATGCCGCGGCGAAGCTGCGACTTAAATGCGGATGAGAAACGCCGTATTTTAGGCATTTCCTCATCTGCCATCCATAGTATAAACAGTTTATTTTACAACAATATTTACAATCTTGCCTTTGACATAAATCTCTTTCACAATGGTCTTGCCGTCAATTGCGGCCTTGACCGTTCCGATTTCCTTTGCCTTGGCAATTGCCGAAGCATTTTCCTCGTCCACAGCCAGCTCCACCGTTCCTTTGACTTTACCGTTAACCTGAACGCCTATGACAACGGTGTCTTCTTTTACCGCTTCCTCATCAAACTCCGGCCATGCTTCATAGGCAATGGTGTCCTCATGTCCCATGATCTGCCAAAGCTCCTCACCCGCATGGGGACAGATACAGGAGAACATCTTAACAAAGCCCTCCGCATATTCTACAGGGCACTTTCCGGCCTTATATGCGGCATTCATAAAGATCATCATCTGGCTGATGGCCGTATTGAAGCCCAGCTGCTCAAAATCATTTGTAACCTTTTTCACTGTCTGATGATATACCTTAGTCAGCGTGTCATCCGGCTCGGAAGTAATATTATCTTCGTTGGTAAAGTAAGCCCAGACACGGTTAATAAACCTTCTTGCTCCCTCTACTCCCTGCTGGCTCCAAGGCTTGGACACCTCAAGAGGACCCATAAACATTTCATAGAGACGCAACGTGTCTGCTCCGAAATCCCGCACGATATCACTGGGATTTACCACGAACTCCGGATATCTCTTTCCCATCTTAATACCGTTTGCTCCCAAAATCATGCCTTGGTGCACCAGCTTTTGGAAGGGCTCCTTCACAGGCGACAGCCCCTTATCGTAAAGGTAACGGTTCCAGATTCTGGAATACATCAGATGCCCCACGGCATGTTCGGGTCCGCCGATATACAGATCCACGGGAAGCCAATGCTTCAGCAGCTCCTGATTGGCAAATTCTTCCTGATTATCGGGATCGATATATCGCATATAATACCAGCTGGAACCGGCGCTTCCGGGCATGGTGGAAGTCTCTCTGACCCCCTTTACGCCGTTTTTGTCATATGTTTTCCATTCCTGCGCGTTTTCCAGAGGCGCTTTGCCGTTCTTTCCCTTATAGTCCTCAAGCTCGGGCAGAACCAGAGGCAGCTCTACATCGGGCAGCGTATATATCTCTCCGCTGGACGTATGCACTACGGGAACGGGTTCGCCCCAGTAGCGCTGTCTTGCGAAAATCCACTCCCGGAAATGGTAATTAACTTTCTTCCTTGCCACGCCCTGTTTTACCAGCTTATCCGTAATGGCTTCCTTGGCTTTCTCCACGGTCAAGCCGTCGAACTCCTCGGAATTCATCAGGGTACAGCCCTTGCCCAGATACTCACCCTTTTCAAATGCCTTCTCGCTTACGTCGCCCCCGCCGATTACCTGAATCATGGGGATGTTATGGACAACGGCATACTCGAAATCTCGCTGGTCATGGGAAGGTACTGCCATCACCGCGCCGGTTCCGTAATTTGCCAACACGAAATCACCGATATATAGAGGCACTTCCTTTCCGTTTACCGGATTCACGGCATAGAGCCCCTTCAGCACACAGCCTGATTTGGTTTTATTCAGCTCCGTGCGATCCATGTCGTTTTTCTTTAAGGTTTCATCAATATAGGCCTGAACCTCTTCCTGATTCTCAATGCGGGGCATCATGTCCTTTACAATCTGTCCGTCCGGCGCCAGCACCATAAAGGTAATGCCGTAAATGGTCTCAATACAGGTGGTATAAATGGAGAAGCTTCCGCCGCCCACAATCTGGAAGTCCACCTCGACACCTTCTGATTTTCCGATCCAATGTCTCTGGATCTCCTTAGTGGATTCCGGCCAGTCAATCTCCTCCAGTCCCTCCAAAAGCTTTTCCGCAAAGGCTGGCTGGTTGATCACCCACTGCTTCATATTTTTCCGGATGACAGGATAACCGCCTCTTTCTGATTTTCCGTCTATAACCTCATCATTGGACAGAACGGTTCCCAGCTCTTCACACCAGTTAACGGGCATGTCAATATATTTGGCATAGCCGTCCAGATAAAGCTGCTTAAAGATCCATTGAGTCCATTTGTAAAACGCGGGATCGCTGGTGGCAATCATTTTGGACCAGTCATAATCAAAACCCAGCTCTTTCAGCTGATCGGAAAAGGTCTCTATATTCTTCTGTGTAAAGCCGTTGGGATGATTGCCGGTGCTCACGGCATACTGCTCTGCCGGAAGCCCGAAAGAATCATATCCCATGGGATGGAGCACATTATAGCCCTGCATACGCTTCATGCGGGACATAATGTCCGTGGCGGTATATCCTTCCGGATGTCCGGCATGAAGACCTACTCCCGAAGGGTAGGGAAACATGTCCAGCGCATAATATTTGGGTTTGCTGAAATCCCATACATCTGTCTTAAACGTTTCGTGGCCGGCCCAATAAGCCTGCCATTTCTTTTCAATCTCTCTGGGGTTGTATACTTTTTCCATATTTCCTCACATTCCGCCGCGTAAGCGGCATTTTATTTCATTTATTTTTCCGGCTTTACCAAACAAGCTTGCAAAAATGCAAGGCGATTACTTAGGATTCGGCCAAAGAGCAAGCAGTAATCAACACAAAACAGCGTTGGGGCAAAATAAAATCCTTCCGCCTCAAATTAAGAGACGAAAGGATATCAAATCCGCCGCGGTACCACTCTTATTCAGGATCTCTCCTGCACTCTGATTCTATAACGGGAATACCCGCCGGAAGTTATTTCCTACACCTTTAACTGTTTCGCCTCCGGAGCTCAAGGACGAGTTCAAAGCTTCCCGGATCGCCTCACACCAGCCGACGACTCTCTGAACCAAAGAACACTTCTACTGCTTCCTGTCACTGCTTCTGCCGTATTTAAAAGTATTGTACCTTCTATAGCCGGAAATGTCAAATAAAATGTATTTTCAATTTTTTCACGAAAATTTTATGTTACTTTTCACACCCACGCCACCGCGAGGCGTTTTCACGCGTTTTTTGCGCGACAAACCAAAGCGATTAGAATAATCGCTTTGGCAACCTGCGCGAAACCGCTGTTTTGCGGTTTCTGTACATGCGTTACTGGTCGCGGAGTGAACAGTAACATTTTATATATGCCAGATGGTAGCCGCCTTAAACAAATCACCGTCCACCTCAAGGGAAAGCTCTCCGCCTTGCAGCTCCATAAAACTCTTCGCAATGGCAAGCCCCAGACCCGAGCCTTCCGTGTTGCGGGAAGCATCCCCCCGGACGAAACGCTCCGTCAATTCTGCCGTGTCCACGGTAATCTCCTGTGCGGAAATATTTTTCATTGTAATAATCACCGTATCGTCAATACGGAAACCGTTAATATAGACCCTTGTTCCGGGAAGGGCATACTTTGCGATATTTCCCAGAAGATTCTCATAAACACGGTAAGTCTTCTGACTGTCCAGAGGCAGGATAATCTTTTCGTCCGAGAGATTCATTCGCACATCCAGATTGGATGCGGCCAGTTTATCCGACATCTCAAAGGATACCTGCTTTACCAAATTCATAATATCCACATCCATAATATTCAGCGTAATATTCTGGGAATTCGCCTTGCTGACCTCAAACAAATCCTCAATCAAAACCTTTAAACGCAAGGATTTCCTCTCTAAAGTATCCAGATATTCTCTCCGCTGCTGCTCCGTAATATTCTCATCCTTCAACAGATTAATGTAGGTGATGATGGCGGTCAAAGGTGTCTTCAAATCGTGGGACACATTGGTAATCAGCTCCGCTTTCATGCGCTGGCTCTTTGTCTCCTCTTCCACTGCATTCTTAAAACCGTTCTGGATACGGATTACCTGTGGCTTAAAGGGTTCAAATACACCCAGATCCTCAGTGATTGCCACATTCAAATTTCCCTCGGCAATCTCGTTGGTGGCATGGAGCAGCTGGCCGTATTTCTTCTGCAGGTCGCTGATATATTTTCTCAATGCCACATATAAAAACATGGAATAGACCGCGGTAATCGCAAAACCGCCGAACCACAGGCAGCTGATCAGGAATAGCACCACCGCATTAATCAAAACAATCTTGACAATCATCTTATTGGCATTTGTGGTCACATCAAAATGGCTCAGCGCATGATAGAAGCCCAAAACTTTTCCCTTAATAAAGGGGAAAATCCGGTAAAATATACATCTTTGCTTTATATACTCCTTTACTCCCAGTTCCCTCACCGCTCTGGCGCAAATGCCCAAATACCAGCCGCAGAAGAAAAACGCGGTAAGGCAGACCATATTAATCAGAAAAACAGCGGCATAATCTAACTCAAAAGGAACAAAGTATGGCCCCAGCACTTTCTCCATTTTACCGCTTGCCGTATAGACAATCAGCCCGAAAATCCATTCGCCGAACACAGCAAAAACAACAATCCCTATGGCCAGCAAATATTCCAGCGGCAGACTGCATATTTTCACTTCCTTCCAAGGCTTCGAAATACCTGTCACCGGCAGCAGCAGCCCCAAAAGCAGAGCAATGAGAAGAAGCACAAGCAGGAATCCTCCCATATTAACCGACCGATAATACGCCCATTGTGACATCCTGCCGTAGCTTACGATGGAAGTGTGATAGCTGTTTCCACTGCTTAACGCGTTGGACACATAACGCATTTCCGTCTGCCCTTCCGCCCATTCTTCCTGCGAAATGCAATAAGTCACCGTACAGTCTGCCGGACCGCTGACAGCGCCGTATCGGGAGAAATTTTCTATGTCCCCATTTCCGATATAATCGCTTAATGTATTGGAACGGACGGCTTCATTGGCGTATTTCCTAATCTGGGCAGTATCCATTCCCGCCACATGATCTCCTACAGTCACTAATCCATGTTCGTTAAAAACAAAACTGATCTGGAAAAACGCATCCTCAATTCCCCGGTTCAAATCTTCATCGGACATATTCGTAAGATAAACACCCGATGTATTGTCCCGGATCACATAATCATAATTACTGTTTAAAATGCTGTAGCAGTTCTCCAATTCCTGAAAAAAGGTTTCCGCTCTTGTCACTCCGTCCCTTAATTCATAAAAATAATGTTCACTTCCCAGATCGGAATCAAGCATACCTTCAAAAGATGCAACTCTTTCCTGAAATGCTTCACTGTTTTCATCCCATGCGTTGGGAGACAGAATCCATTCAAATCCTTCCTTCGGCTGAAGATACAGTTCTTTATAATTTTTCTGCTCATCATTTTGGGCGTTGTACAGATCTTTGTACAGCAGATAGCAGTTTTGGTACAGCCAAGTTATATTATTATATTCCTCTATAGGGCTGCTTTTATATTCTTCCGCCCTGTCACGGAAGAAATCGTACATACAGAACATAATAAGCGCAATCACGGCGCTGACAAGGATTCCCCTGCCGATCCATGAATTTGCGTTTTTCCCCGATTTCCAGACAGTGTTTCTTTTAGTTTTCGCTGCGGAATCTTCCGCTGTCTTTCCGGCAGTTTTTCTTTCGGTCTCCGTTGAGAAATTTTCCGTTGTCTGTTTGGTCTTTCCTTTCGCATTTCTGTTTGAGCGTCCGAAGAATCCTTCTCTGGCATTTTCTGCTGCGGAATCTATAACGCTCCCTTCCGGTTCCGTCCCTTTTGCATTTTCTGCAGTCTCTTTTCTTGTATTCTCTGTTATTTCTTCTGTCTGTATCACAACCTCCGGTAGTTTATTGTTTTCCATAATGGCAACCATACCTTTCATAAAAGCATTACTGCTTATCAATCTTATACCCCACACCCCAGACCACTTTCAGATACTTGGGATTCTTGGGATCTATCTCAATCTTTTCCCTGATATTTCTCACATGTACCATGATAGTATCCGTGTTCACCGCTTTCTCATTCCAGATACGTTCATAAATCTCCTCCGCAGAAAATACTCTGCCCGGATTCTTAATCAACAACTGTACGATTTTAAATTCCATCGGGGTGAGCTTCACCGGTTCGCCGTCCACGGATACTTCCACCGTATCTTCGTTCAATTCCAAACCGCCTATAGTATAAATATGTTCCCTTTCCTTATCTTCGCTTACCGCGTTCAGATACTTAGAGTATCTCCGCAGATGGGAATTGACTCTGGCCAACAGTTCCAAGGGCGTAAAGGGTTTTGTCACATAGTCGTCCGCGCCCATATTCAGTCCCATAATCTTATCCACTTCCTCTGATTTCGCGGACAGCATAATCACAGGAAATTCATAATTCATAGAGCGGAGCTTCATCAACATAGTAACCCCGTCCATAACGGGCATCATAATATCTACGATGGCAAGATGCAGTTCCTGCTGTTCAATCACCTTTAAGCCCTCGGCGCCGTTGGATGCCTGATAGACATCATATCCCTGATTGCGCAGGTAGATTTCCACGCCTTCTCTGATTTCTTTGTCGTCTTCTACAATTAAAATACGGTATTTACCTTCCATGCCTCTTCTTTTCCTTCTGTCAAATTGATAACACTATTATAATAGTGAACCGCCCGCAAAGCAACCGCTTCTTCTCTGTAGGCAAGGGCTGACTGTCCGGCGCATACTTCCATACGTTTCCTGATCTGCCCGTTTTCCAAAAAGGAAGCCAGTTCTCCCGCAAACTGCTCCGTATCCTCCTCAGTTAATATACCGTTATAGCCGCTCTTTACTATGTCTTTTACACCGGAAGCCTCCACGGCAATGACGGGGGTTTTGCCCGCAAACGCTTCCAGAATCACGATTCCCTGAGTCTCCGTCTTAGAAGCGAACAAGAAACCATCCGCCGCCGCAAAATACGGTGCAATCTCTTGATTGGGTATTTTCCCGGTAAAACGGATTTCTTCTGCCAAACCTAAGTCTGCGGCTGTCCGTTCATAGGTTTCCCTGTCGGGGCCGTCCCCGATCATCAGCATGCGAAATGGTTTTCCCCACCGCCGTTTAAACAATGCAAGGCTTTTTAAGAGGAATTCTACATTCTTTTCCTGTGCCATTCGAGATACGGTGATTAACAGAGGCATATTCTGTGATTGATACTGTTCTCTGATTTTAGCGGTTTCTTCCTCCTGAACCTGAAAATTCGCATCCTCTATTCCGGTGGGAAGTATACCGATCCGCTCGGGATACAGCTTACATACTTCCACAAGATAATCCTTCATACCTTGTGTGGGTGCAAAGACAAAGTGACAATGCTTCAAAAAAGCGCGAAGGTATAACGGGGTCAGCTTTTCAATCAGCTTTGACTTTGTGTAACATTCCACATACTGCTCGTATCGGGTGTGATAAGTGAAAGTGAGTGGTATATTATACTTTCTTGACAGATAGACAGCAGTTCTGCCGATCAGCATAGGGTGATGTACATGGATGATATCAAAATTACGTTTCTTAAACTCCTCTTCTATCCGTTTGTCAAAAGGATTCGGCAGTACGATTCCTCCGATGAATTTTTTCATGCAGGTGGCATACCGGAACACATTTTCTTCCTCCACCTGTTCCTCATAGGTGGGCGCAAACACCGTCACCTGATGTCCCAGCGCCTCTAAGCCGTTCTTTAATCTCTCGATAGAAATGGGTACGCCTCCCATAAAAGGTTTATAATTATTTGTCATCAATGCTATTCTCATGGTTTCCTCCTATTCCAGTTCCGTCTCTTTTATTCCAGTTCCGTCTCTTCACTACAA
>Ga0137308_101092_pt1 | contig 31287 bp, 27 predicted proteins | sample Inofrocosms_June_FD_97181 | JGI IMG/M metagenome (GOLD analysis project Ga0137308, IMG submission 97181) | Mouse cecal microbial communities from Vienna, Austria - N-Acetylneuraminic and N-Acetylglucosamine D2O microcosms_June | ecosystem: Host-associated > Mammals > Digestive system > Large...
GCAAACAGCCTTGAACAGGAATAAAAAGCTTGTCCATATAGGTCTAGTCGGCTTGCCTGCGGCGGCAGAAGTCCGTGTAAGATAGTTTGAACTGTAAAAATCCAGATGGAGCGGCGGAGAACGACACCGCATATCAGAAACAACCCTGCGGTATATTCCGATAAAAGAAAAACCGCAAAGGCACTGTGACCTTCACGGTTATAGGAAATGATAATTCTGTTATATGGAGATTGTGCTTCTACCCTCATGGTGAGAAGTCTCGCTGCATAAGCAAGGATTTTTTTAACTGGCTTCCTGCCTTTCCCTGACATGCTATGTATGAATTGACCTTGTTTTGTATGAGCAGATAGAATACTGTCCGAAAAAGGAACATAAAAAAATCCCTCCAAACTTCAAAACAGGTTTGGAGAGTATCTGTTAAGTCTTTCAGGCATAGCAAAACCACCCACCATACACCGTTTTTTTATTTGGTGGACGTTTGCCTTAAAACCTTATGAAATGAAACAGAACCGATAAACTGTGATTTTTATTCCACATGTTTATCGGCTCTGCATCTATGTGTCTGGCTCTTTGACGAAATATTTACCTGCCCGATAGATAGGAATTTGGCTTTTTCTTTACAAAAAAAAGTTCAAATATATCAGTTAGTAACTTATTTCAATTTAATTTCTACTTTGTAATATTTCAAAAAATATGGTACAAACAAAAAAGCCCCTATTATCAAAATCACCCAACCAATATATGTTCCTTGATTTTCAGGATAAAAATAATTTATAGCTAAATGAACTGGACATAGAATAATTGCAATCACTCCCCATAATATTTCCAATTTTCTTTTCATCTTGTTTGCTTGCTCTTTTTGTTTCTGTAATTCCACCAAATTTTGTTCTGCCTTTTTTTGATAATTTTCCATTATAATCCTTTCTCCTGCTAACAATTCGTTTACATTTATTCCAAGAATGTCACATAGCTCCATCATTATCGATACATCTGGACAGCTTTTTCCTGTTTCCCATTTTGAAACCGCCCTATTACTAATGTTAAGCTTTTCTGCCAGCTGTAACTGAGTAAGATTTTTTTCTTTACGACATTCAGCAATAAATTTTCCAATTTTTTCTTGATTCATTTCTTACCTCCTAGTTTTATCATACATAATAAGCATTTTTTTTGGAAGGAACTATTGGTTGATTCTCTAATTCAACCATCAGTTGACTACTAGAACATCAAATAATTAATGCAGGCTATTCTTTATCTTTTTTGCCTGTAGTTTTTTGTCAAACATTTCAATGTGATATTTGAACCGCATAATTTCATCATCTATCTGTCAGCAATTAATAACCACCTGTAACTTTTCCTTTATATGTTCAATAATCTGAATATCCATTTGTCACCTCTAACACAATTATAACCACCTATACTGCCTTTCTCAAGATTCTAATGTGAAAGGTACGAATACAGACACTAAGATTCCAGAAAAAAGCGACAGAGATTTAACCCTCTGCCGCTGTATTGCCTATGTGTAAATAATTTCCTCGTTCACAACCTCCCTCGCACAAGCCCTTATATTATTCACTCTTCCTGTCCATTCTAACGCATTTTCAGCCTTTAGCTGTTCCGTTATGTCTTGTGCCTGTTTCATGTCCTCTATGAGCCTTTCAAGACGTTCCTGTGCCTGCCTGTCTACATCGGCAAGGTAGGCGTTGAGCCTCGCCAATCTCCGCTACCTCCTTTCCGAATTGTTCATAAGCAGCGGCTACCTTGCCGCCTTTGTCGTAGGCAAAAATACTTTTTCCCTCTGCGGTGGCTCCTACTGCATGGATGGAATGGGGTATCTGGATATCAAACACCTTGATTCTCTGCCCATATGCACTCTTTACCGTTGCGGTAATCTCTTTAGAAATGTTCGTGCGTGGCATTACCATCGTCATTAAGATACCGTCAATCCGCAGATGGGGATTGATTTGCCGCTTGACTTTAGACACGGAGCGAAGCAACAGCTCTAAGCCCTTTGCAGAAAGATAATGGGGCTGTGTCGGGATAACCACGCTGTCAGCCGCCGCAAGTGCATTGATTGTGAGCATACCTAAACTCGGCATACAGTCAATAAGGACTGTATCATAATTCTTTTTTACTTCATTGATGCAGGTTTTCAGCACGCTTTCACGGCTTATGGCGTTAATCAGCCTTACTTCCAGTCCCGACAGTTCAATGTTGGATGGGAGCAGGTCAACGCCCTCGTCATGGTGCAGGATACTTTTGGAAACATCAACGGGTTTATCATCAATAATGTCCTGCATGATAGTAGAGAGCGTATCGGGCAAGTCGTCTGGTCGGCTGTAACCAAGCGACATGGTTAAATTTGCCTGTGCATCGGCATCAATCAGCAGGACTTTTTTACCCTGCTGTGCCAGACTGACACCCAGATTGACCGCCGTAGTGGTCTTGCCGACACCGCCTTTCTGGTTTGTCAGAGTGATTACTTTGCAATTTGACATAGGGTGCGTCCTCCTTTCGCATAAATTTAGCCACTTTGTCAAGGTGGCTATGTAAAAGATTCATGGCAATAAAAAAACGACTGGCTGTTTTATTTGCTAAACTACACCAATCGGCTATGTAAAAATCTATTCAGTTTTATTATCTGCCCTTTAATGATAAGGCTTTTCTTATTCTCTCCGTATCCCATTTTTCTGGGAACAATACCGCCATAATATGAAACGCATCCATCAGCCCTGCAATATACGCATGAGTGCCATATTCAAAATCCTGCTTATCCCTACAATCTAAAAGATGTTGGCAAACCGCCCTCTGCTTCTCCGTCAAATCAAGCTGATGAAAGGCATCCTCTGCACTTCCCTCATTATTACTATCTTTTTTCTTTCATTATATAAACAGACGGCAATATATTCAAACATACGGGATTATGTAACACCAGAAAAAAGCTCTTTGAACGAGTAACTTTTGCCTTTTCAATTAGCAGACTTTTTAGCACGATTTTTTCTCCGATTAGCAGGAGAGCCATTTTGATTAGCAAAAATCGCTCCTGCTAATCGCACATTGCTACGAGTTCAAATTTATTTGGAAAATGAGAAACGCCGAAAACCTTGAAAAATCAATGTTTTCGGCGATGTTTTCAGCGTCGCTAAGAGGATTTGAACCTCCGGCCTACCGCTTAGGAGGCGGTCGCTCTATCCAGCTGAGCTATAGCGACATTTGGTAAATCAATTACTTTGTCCTTTCGAACAAATATTATTTTACCACAATTCCCCTTGTTTCTGCAAGTATTTTTTTTTAAACAGCTGTAACAGTTCAGCCAAGCTGACCTGTTACATACAGTTAATCCTCAAGAAAGTTCATATGTCCCTGCAGCCAGATAGAACCTTTAAATCTTCTTCCAATCTCTGGTTCGCCAAGCAGATCCTTTGCATTAATACAAATGTCAAAACCCATATCATTACATTCCAAATTCATCTGATATATTTTTTCACCTGTATATTCATTTTTAACCTTCTGGACACTTTTGATTTCTCCTAAAATATGATACTGGTCGCATTCTACCCCAAAAGGCATAAAATATGTTTCTACAATGCTGAAAACATCCTCCTTTTGAATCCTTCTGGAAATGGTAGTATACATATCAATATCTTCTAAAGTCAAGCTCTCAATTGCCTCTTCGTCACCCTTTCGTGCTTCTGCAATCAGACGGCTTCTTTTTCTTGCTGCCTCTAAATTAGAGCGCACTTGCTCCTCATCCTTAAGAAGCGGAAGCAATATTTTCCCGCTTAAAGAAAGACCTGAAAATGTCGCACTGATATTCGGATTTAGCAGGTTTCCCAAGATATTCTTTTTCTTATAAGTTACTGCATTTCTTAAGTAGAAAATTAGTGAAATTCCTACCCGTATGTCCTCGCATACACCTGAAAAAGATTCATTTGCGCCACGTTTTTCTATCACAATATCTTCTCTCGTAGTAATTCCGCTTCCTTTCAGATAAGGATAATAATATTCCTGGTGAAACCCTTCTTTATCTAGGATTCCACAGACAGTTATCCCCATATCAGGTCCAAAATCCTTTGAATATTCCACAAAAGCACGGCCTTTATCCTCTTTTACAGCCTCTCTTTTATCATATTCATAAAAGACGTCATGAATAATATCTTTTATTTCATTTCCATCCTTAATATCCGAAAAACCAATTGCCCTCATATAACTATGCATCCTGTCACCTCCCCCGGCTAGAGCCTGTTTGAAAATTCATTCCTGCCATCTGCATGCCCCACTTTGTGTGATATCTGCGCCAAACTCATGTTACATAGCTTGTTATGTGCCCTTCATTTGGCACAAATCTCCCACAAATTGTGTCGCGTATCTGACAGAAAGCAATTTTCAGACACGCTCTAGGATGATTTTATCTTGAATTTCTTATTTTTTTGGAACCATAACTTCCATCCCGCCCATATACGGCCGAAGTACTTCTGGAATATTTACGCTTCCATCCGCATTCAAATTATTTTCCAAAAAAGCGATCAGCATTCTTGGCGGCGCTACCACTGTATTATTCAGTGTATGTGCAAAATACTTGCCACTTTCCCCATTTACGCGAATCTTTAAGCGGCGTGCCTGGGCATCTCCCAGATTTGAACAGCTTCCTACTTCAAAATACTTCTTTTGTCTTGGAGACCATGCTTCTACATCACAAGATTTTACTTTTAAATCTGCCAAATCTCCGGAACAACATTCCAAAGTACGTACAGGAACATCCAATGAACGGAACAAGTCAACTGTATTTTGCCACAATTTATCATACCATTTCATGCTCTCTTCAGGTTTACATACAACAATCATCTCCTGCTTTTCAAATTGGTGAATTCGATAAACTCCTCTTTCCTCAATTCCATGCGCTCCTTTTTCTTTTCGGAAACACGAAGAATAACTTGTCATTGTCTTTGGAAGTTCTTCTTCCTGTAAAATCGTATCAATGAATTTCCCAATCATGGAATGCTCGCTTGTACCAATCAGATACAAATCCTCACCTTCAATTTTATACATCATAGCTTCCATTTCTGCAAAACTCATTACACCTGTCACCACATCACTGCGGATCATAAATGGAGGTACGCAGTAAGTAAAACCTCTTTCAATCATAAAATCACGGGCATATGAAATAACTGCAGAGTGAAGTCTGGCAATATCTCCCATTAAATAATAGAAACCATTTCCTGCGACTCTTCTTGCACTTTCTAAATCAATTCCATCAAATCTTTCCATAATTTCCGTATGATAAGGAATTTCAAAATCAGGTATCATCGGTTCTCCGAACTTTTCAATCTCTACATTCTCACTGTCATCCTTTCCAATCGGAACAGAAGCATCAATAATATTCGGAATTACCATCATAATTTTTTTCAGTTCTTCTTCTACTTTCTTTTCTCTTTCACTTAATTCCGTTATTCTGTCCGCCTGCGCTGTTACTTTCGCTTTCACTTCTTCAGCTTCTTCTCTCTTTCCCTGGCCCATCAAAGCGCCTATCTGTTTAGAAAGCTTATTTTTTTCTGCCCGCAGAACTTCTACCTCCTGCTTAATTTTCCTATTCTCTGCGTCCAGTTCCAACACTTCATCTACCAATGGAAGCTTCTGTTCCTGAAACTTATTTCTAATATTCTGCTTTACTATTTCCGGATTCTCGCGTACAAATTTGATATCTAACATGTTCTTTCCCTCTCTCTTTTCTTTTATCATTCCCTGATTTTCCAGGGTCTTTCATTCAATTTTACTTTTTTATTATCCTTGCTGTATACATCAAAATCTTTTTAACTGCTTTATTTCTACATTTCATTATGCATATTCACTGCCTGACGAAGTGCTTCCTTTTCTTCTTCTCCCAGCACAATGTAGGACTCACCTTTCACAATTTCTTTAATATAAGTGTAGCATCCTTCTCTGCTATGAATAGCGTTCAGTACAAACCCACTGTTTTCTGCATCCAACATTGCCAATGCAAAGCTCAGTTTACCTCCCATTTCCTTAAATGCATCATACTTTACAATCGCCGTCTTATTCAAAGTAATTGCCTGGATTTCTTTGATATGTTTGATTTCCTCCATATGGTTTCTATTGGATTCTATTAGCTTGTCCAATTCATTAAAGCTATGCATAAAAGACTTTTCCAGAGAAGCGCCATCCTGTCCTCTCATAAATATCTTGTATTTCTTCAAAAATCTGGTCATCTTAAAAGAAAGCTTTACCATATAAACAATCATAATCACCATGATTATCATAAGGATAATTAAAATGATTCCAGCATCAATACCGAGTGCATCAAAAATACCGCCTTCCATATCTGCCTCCTATATGTTTATCTATCCCTCAAGGTTTCTAGTAAGTCTATAAGTCTCTCCAATTCTTCATTTGAATAATACTCAACTTCTATCTTTCCCTTATTATTGCTTTTGTGTACTACATGAACCTTTGTTCCAAGAATAGACCTGATTTTTTCTTCAATATCCTTATAAATAAAACTATCATCTTTTTTATCCTTTGATTTCTCAGTCTTTTCTGACTGGATACTTTTCACCAACTTTTCTACTTCACGGACACTGAGTTTTTCATCAAAAATTTTGACAGCCAATGAATACTGCAAATCCTTATCTTCGATTGACAGCAGCGCTCTTGCATGTCCGCTGGAAATCATGTCATCAATTACCATTTGCTGAATTTTCTCATCCAGCTTTAACAGCCTCATAGAATTTGTAATAGCTGTCCTACTCTTAGAAACCCTCTCTGCAACTTCATCTTGTTTGAGATTAAATTCTGTCAAAAGCCTTTTATATGCCTGCGCTTCTTCTATAGGATTTAAATTCTCCCTTTGGATATTTTCAATTAATGAAATCTCCACAATCTCCTGTTCCGTATAGTCTTTTACAATCACAGGAACTTCTTTTAATCCCGCTATTTTTGCAGCACGCCATCTTCGTTCTCCGGCAATAATCTCATAATAATCTTGTCTTTTTTGGACAATCAAAGGCTGGATAATTCCAAACTGTTTAATGGACTCTGACAATTCCAACAATGCATCTTCATCAAAACTTTTGCGAGGCTGCTCTCTATTCGGCTCTACATCAGAAATCTTAACCATGACTTCTTCTTTTTTTATAACTTTTTCTACACTTACTTCCTTTTTAGGTTTTGTATTTACCTTTCTGGAACTATCTTCAGGAATCAATGCATCTAGTCCTTTTCCAAGTCCCTTTCCTAATCCACCCTTTTTTGCTACCATTGTTCCTCTCCTCTATGTATCACTTCTTCCGCTAACATCCTGTAACTTTCCGCTCCCGTGGACTTGGTATCATACTTCGTGATAGGCATCCCATAACTAGGCGCTTCCGCCAACCTGACATTTCTCGGAATAATTGTCTTATAAATATTCTGATTCAAGTTTCCTTTCACATTTTCAACTACTTCCAGAGAAAGATTTGTCCGTGCATCATACATTGTAAAAACTACCCCTTCAATTTCTAAATCAGGATTTAATCTCTCTTTCACAAGTTCAATCGTATGCATAAGCTGCGACAGCCCTTCTAATGCATAATACTCACATTGGATTGGAACAAGCACAGTATCTGCCGTACACATCGCATTGATTGTCAATACATTTAAAGATGGCGGACAATCTATCAAAATAAAATCATACTTATCCTTGATTGAGGAAACTGAATCACGAAGTATAAATTCCTTTCCATCTGTCCCTATCAATTCAATCTCAACAGCGGCTAAATTAATATTAGAAGGAACTACTATCAAATCTTTGCATATACTTTCTGAAAGACAATCCTCAATTGAACATTCTCCCAAAAGTAATTCATAAATCGTATACTCCTTCTCATCCTTTTCAATTCCTAATCCGCTAGTACTATTTCCTTGAGGATCCATATCAATCAAAAGAACCTTTTTTCCCGATTCCGCAAGGGAAGCTGACAAATTAATTGCCGTAGTTGTCTTTCCGACTCCTCCCTTTTGATTTGCAATTACTATCGTTCTCCCCATTCCAATCCCCTTTCTTAGATAACCATACTCTTTCCGCTTTTATGATTATAACACTCTTCTCCCCATTAATCTACTAAAATGTTTCACGTGAAACATTTTTATAAATGTTCTCCTTTTTCTTTTGCCAAATTTTCCAATTCTTTTAATTCATCTAACATTCCTTTAAACTTCCGTCTTTCATCTCTCAAAGCATTTAAATTTTCTCTTTGCGTTGCCTTATCTTCTCTAACTTTCTTTAATTGCCCTTCCAATTCTTTTATCTTATCTCTTGGAGACATATCTCCGATTCTGGGTGAAAAAATCCCAAAGTTGATATCCGTCTCCTGAATTTCCTTTATCTTTTCACGAATAATCTGTTCCATGCTCTGAATTTTCTTCAGTTCACATCTCTGCTCCGAAATTTTCTCCTCAATATTCTTCAACTGTTTCCGTAAATATCCCTTTATCAATAGAAACACTCCCTTTTTCCGACAGTCTAATGTAACTGTACTTATCATACCCTATATTGCACAGAAATGCAAATCCTCTATAAACTAATTTCCTATTTAAAATGCCAAATTGCGGTTTGTCGGGGAGTCTGGTGCTTACCCCGGACAGTTACGGAACCGACAGTCTCTATGTTTACGCCGGACGTCGGGACAGCTGCCATATATCCCTAAGCGGACACTCAGGGGACGTTCTTAGCAGAGGTGAGATCCACGATTTACGGAAACTTATGCGCGAAGGCTCTCCTGAGCGCATTAGTTGTAGTTTGCGCGAGTGACGAGCCGAACGGGCAGGCTTGCATGCCCACTCGGCGACCACCGCGGCAGAGAAACACGCGTTGCGTGTTTCTCCGGCAGTTAGCCCGCCGGCGCGTTGTCCCCGTCCGTGTGGGATATATGGCAAGTGCCCCGGCATCCGGAGTAAGCATGGATATTATCGGTTCCGTAGCTGTATGGGGTAAGCGACAAACCGCAATTTAACTTTGAAATGTTTCACGTGAAACATCCCGCCGTTTACAGTGGCTCTTTCCCCGGCACTCCCGCTTTCCTGGGATATTTACGAGGCGTTTCTTTCTTTTTCTGAATGATTACTAATGCTCTCTCAATATCGCTATCAGGCAGTACAAATTTTAAAGTTTGCTTTTCTTCTCCTCCTAAAATAGAAATGGCTTTCTGAGCATTTTTGAGTTCTCCTTCTACTGCTCCTGATTTATAGGATATAAATGTGCCCCCGACTTTTACATAAGGAATACAATATTCAGAAAGTGAGGACAGATTTGCAACGGCACGAGAAACACAGATATCAAATTTTTCTCTATATTCTTTCTGTCTTGAAAAATCTTCTGCTCTTCCATGAATAGCTATACTATTGTCTAATCCTAATTTACCCACAACTGCATTTAAAAATTTAACTCTTTTTCCTAAGGAGTCTAAAAGTACGATTTTTAAATGTGGAAATACTATTTTTAAAGGAATGCCTGGAAATCCCGCTCCTGTTCCTATATCTATTAATGTTTCACATGAAGAAAGATCTATTCCTTTTACCAATGATAAGCTGTCTACGAAATGCTTCTGCATGACCTCATCATATTCTGTAATAGCTGTCAGGTTCATCACCTGATTCCATTCTATCAGCATTTTATAATATTCTATAAACTGACTCTCTTGTTTTTCATTTAAAAAAATTCCCAGCTTTTCACATCCTGATTTTAATACCTGGCTTTCCATATTTTCTCCCTTATCTACTTTTCTTCATCTGTTCCATATAAACTAAAAGTACAGATATATCAGCCGGTGACACTCCTGATATCCGAGATGCCTGCCCTACGGATTCTGGTTTATACATTTTCAATTTTTGAACCGCCTCTATCCTTAGACTCTTGATTTCATCATAATTGATATTTTCAGGTATTTTTTTCTTTTCCAGCTTTTTGAACTGTTCTACTTGTTTTTGCTGGCGTCTAAGATAGCCCTCATACTTAATATTGATATTTACCTGTTCTTTTACTCCGTCTGAACACACAGGCCTATTTTTATCAATCGGCTCTAACATCTCATAATTCAACTCTGGCCTGCGGATAAGTTCTCCAATTGTTGTTCCTGTTTTTAGAGGGGTGCTCCCATGACTTTCCAAAAAGCTCTGTACTTCCGGATTTGCACCTATATTTTCATTTTCCACACGTTTAATTTCTTCTTCAATCTGCGACTCTTTTTTTATTAAATCCTGATATCTTTCCTCTGAAATTAAACCTGCCTCATAACCTTTTTTCGTAAGCCGTAAGTCTGCATTATCCTGACGCAGCAGCAGACGATACTCAGAACGTGAAGTCATCATACGATAAGGTTCTCTGTTTTCTTTTGTAACAAGATCATCAATTAGCACACCTATATAGGATTCTGAACGGTCCAAAATAAAAGGCTCTTTTCCAAGCACAGAACACGCTGCATTGATTCCTGCCACTAATCCCTGTGCTGCAGCCTCTTCATAGCCTGAACTTCCATTAAACTGTCCTCCGCTAAACAACCCTTTTATTTCTTTAAATTCAAGAGAAGATTTCAATTGCCTGGAATCAATACAATCATATTCTATTGCATATGCATTTCTCACGATTTCCGCATTTTCCAATCCGGGTACTGTCCGGTACATTCGATACTGAACATCTTCAGGCAGTGAACTTGACATTCCTCCTATATACATTTCGTTTGTATGCAGTCCTTCCGGTTCTACAAATACCTGATGTCTATTTTTATCTGAAAATTTTACTACCTTATCTTCTATAGATGGACAGTACCTTGGTCCTGTCCCCTCTATCATTCCGGAAAATAAAGGCGAACGATGAATATTTTCCCTGATAATTTCATGTGTCTCTTCATTTGTATAAGTAAGCCAGCAAGATGCCTGGTCTATCTGCACAGTTTCGGGATCTGTTGCAAAAGAAAAAGGAATTACTCTTTCATCTCCAAACTGCTCTTCCATCTTTGAAAAGTCGATAGAACGTTTGTCAATTCTGGCAGGCGTACCCGTCTTAAACCTCTGTAGCCTGATTCCATGATATTTCAAAGACTCTGTAAGTCCATTTGCCGCCTGAAGTCCATTTGGCCCGGTAGCATCACTTACATCCCCGTAAATGCAGCGTGCCCTTAGATATGTTCCTGTACACAGCACACAAACTTTACAATGATAAATCGCCCCTGAATGAAGTTTTACTCCCGTAATCTTTCCTTCTTCTACGATAAGTTCCGTAACTTCTGCCTGCCTTATCTGCAGATGATCTGTATTTTCCAATACTCTTCTCATGCTGCGGCTGTATTCTGCTTTATCTGCCTGAGCTCGTAGGGAATGTACAGCCGGTCCTTTTGACTTATTCAGCATTTTTGACTGTATAAAAGTCTTATCAATATTAACTCCCATTTCACCACCCAGTGCATCTACCTCCCTCACCAGATGTCCCTTTGAACTTCCTCCAATATTAGGATTACACGGCATCAGGGCAATACTATCCACACTCACTGTAAATATAATTGTAGAAATCCCCATTCTGGCACACGCCAAGGCAGCTTCACATCCCGCATGCCCCGCTCCTACCACCACGGCATCTACCCATTCTTCCAGTACGCTCATTTTTTCCCCTTTCTAATGGTACTTACTGCATGATTCCTTTGGCAGATTTTAATTTTATCATTTGCCCATGCAAAACTTTCCAAAAATTTCATCCACTAAATCTTCTCCTACTTGTTCTCCTATAATACTACCAAGTGATTCATAAGCTGCCATCAAATCAATAGAATAAAAATCCTCCGGCATCTGCATCGCAAGACTGCTTTCTACCTGTCTCAAACTTTCACAAGCGTCTATAAGCGCCGCCTTATGCCGCATGTTTGTAATATACACTTCATCATTAAAGGACAGTTTTCCTTCAAAAAACATATTTTTCAAAGTCTCCTCCAGCAAATCTATCCCCTTGTTTTCCTTGGCGGAAATAGGAATAATTTCTTTTCCGGGAATCTTTTCTTTCAAAATTTCTTCTGAAAGCACGGTATCCAAATCTGTTTTATTCAACAGCACCACTGCTTTTTGCCCTTTAAGCATATTGATAATCTCTTCATCATTTTCATCAAGGGATACAGACGCATCCGTCACATAAATAACCAAATCTGCATCTTTTGCGGATTCCTTTGCCTTGTCCACTCCTATTCTCTCCACTGCATCTTCAGTATCTCTTATTCCGGCGGTATCTGCGATATTCAAAGTGATCCCTTTCATATTAACAGATTCCTGAAGAACATCCCTTGTAGTTCCCGCTATGTCTGTTACAATTGCGCGTTCTTCTCCTACAAGAATATTTAAGAGAGAGGACTTTCCTACGTTTGGCTTACCTACAATTACTGTCTTTATCCCTTCAGACATGACTCTTCCATCTTCAGCAGAATCTATCAGTCTCTGAATACTGTAAATCCATCCCTCGTTTTCACTTTTAAGGCTCTCAGGATATCCTTCCAAACTGATATGCTCAGGATCATCCAGCGCTGATTCTATAAAAGCTATATGGTAAAGAATCTCTTTCCGAAGCTCACACACTACCCTGTGTACAGCTCCTTTTAGCTGGCTCACAGAGCTTTTGAGGGCATATTCATTTTTTGCCTGAATGACATCAAGTACCGCTTCCGCCTGTGAAAGATCCATACGCCCATTTAAAAAAGCCCTTTTTGTAAATTCTCCCGGCTCTGCCGGGCGCGCCCCATTTTTTATAACCGTTTCCAAAACTTTCCGCATAGCGACAATTCCGCCATGACAGTTAATCTCGACTGTATCTTCTGCTGTAAAGCTCCTGGGAGCACGCATCAACATTATCAAAACTTCATCAATAACTATTCCATCATCATAAATATACCCATAGTGGATCGTATGGCTTGGCTGGTCAGAGAGCTTTTTGTTTCTGCTTTTTGACTGATAAATCCTGTCGGCAACTAAAAAAGCATCTTCACCGCTGATGCGGATAATCCCAATTCCTCCGTCACTCATGGGAGTAGAAATTGCCGCTATTGTTTCACTCTTCATACTAAAAATACCTCTTCAATAAAAAAAACTGTTACAAATCACATTTATCTACAGCATACCTGCACCCTGTCAGATGCTATATCCTGCAGATAAGCAGATTTTGCAACAGCCCTTTATCTTCTTTCCTATTTCTTTAACGTCACAACAACCTTACGGTAAGGCTCTTCTCCTTCGCTATGGGTACTTACATAAGGATTATTTTGAAGTGCAGAATGGATAATCCTTCTCTCATAAGGATTCATTGGCTCTAAAAATACTGTCTTCTTTGTCCTTCTGACTTTTACAGCTATATTATAAGCCAAATTCTCTAATGTTTCTTTCCTTCTTCTCCGATAATCTTCCGTATCCAGCTTCACTCTCACATATGCATGGTTTCCTTTATTCGCTACCAAACTTGTAAGATACTGCATAGAATCAAGGGTACGTCCTCTTTTTCCAATCAGAATTCCCATTTCATTTCCTGAAAGTTCAATATTTAAGGTATCGTCACCCTCAAACTCCGCACGGATATCCACTTCTATTCCCATCGCCTGAAAAGTATCGTTTAAGAAAACATTTACTCTTGCAATTACTTCTTCTTTATTTGCAGGAGCCTTTTTTACTACTTCTTTTACCTCTTCCTTTACCGGCTGCTGTTTTACAGGCTGCTCAGATGAAACTTCATTTTCTTTAAAGTTCTGCTTTGCCGGCTTTAAAGGTTTCGCCGGTTTCTGCTGTTTCTTTGCTTTTGTCTCCCCAACCTTCACTGATTCATTTTTAATTTCTTGAAATTCCAATTCAACGCCGGATTCTTCCTTTTTCCTGGCTTCTATCACTGCCGGCTTGCTGCCGATACCAAAGAAACCTGAACTGCCCTTTTCTATAACATGATACTCTATATGATCACTGCTGGTCTCTAACTGAATCGTTGCTTCTGTAATCGCTTCTTCAACTGTTTTTGCCGTAACCTTGATAAAATCCATTGTAAAACCTCCTATTTCTTCTTACTCTTCTCATTAAACTGCTCAACCATACGCGCTTTCGCAGCAATGCTCCCCGGCTTTGCCTCAGATTGAGCTTTATAATATTCTGTAGAATTCTCAATCTGCTTTTTCTTCTCTTCCTCAGTCATAGGCTTCTTTTTATTTACATTGGAAGCAGTTATACTTTTTGTTCCGGTACTTGTATTTATCTTTTTATTTCCTAATTCCTTTTTCGGAGGAAGTCCCATTTTTTCACGCTGCTTATTTTCCTTTGCCAGAGCTTTCTCCATATTTTGTTTAACCAGCACATCAATGTCCATACTTTCAATATGTTTATTTACAACTACCTGCTGTACGCTTCTTACCACTGCGCCCGCAATCCAGTAAATACCCATACCTGCCGGCAGTGTAAAACAGAAGAAAACAGACATTAAAGGCATCATATTATTCACCATCTTCATGGAAGACGCCATAGTTCCTTCATCACTTCCTGAAGAGTTCTTTGTTGATACAGTAGAAAGTTTAATATTCAGCCACTGGGTAATACCTGCTAAAGCCGGAATCGCTAATGCCCCAATTAAAAGCAGCACTGAAAAGTTTTCCTCCGCAAATACATTTCTGAGCATATTAAACGGTGAATCTGCGATATTAATCCCTAAAAAATAATTCATCTGGTCAACACTGTTTTGTGTACTTGTTACCATATTTGAAATACTTGAAAATTTGCCGTCTGACGCCATAGCGCTCCAGTCTGCCGGCTTAAATTTATACAAACAGTCAATAATCGTATTGGTAGTATATCCGAGTTTTTCAAAATCTACATTATTTGAAGCCGCAAAGTTCGATAAATACTGCTGACTTCCCGAAATTGACATAATTTTCTCTGCCAAAGGCATAAATGCTTCTTTTACCCCATTTACATAAGCCGGAATATTCCAGATTACACGGTACAAAGCAAACAAAATCGGCATCTGTATCAAAAGCTGCAGACAGCTTCCCATAGGTGAGACTCCATACTTTGCATAAACTTCTTTCGTCTCTTCATTCATCTTCACCATAGAAGCCTGATCCTGCTTATTTTTATACTTTTTCTGAATCGCCTGAAGTTCCGGATTCATTTTCGCGGACAACTTTGAAAATTTCTGCTGCTTAATGGTCAGGGGCATCATCAGTAAATAGATAACAATCGTAAATAAAATAATACAAAGACCTATATTAGGCAGGGACAGCATATTACAGAAACTAAAAATAGCATCCATAATATATCCCAAAATAGTTGCAACTGGCCCCAGCCAGCCTCCGCTTTTTGTTAATAACATATGTTTCCTCCTATTATTGGACGTCTTTTACTTATGGAACCGGGTCATAACCCCCTTTTGAAAAAGGATTACACCTTAAAATCCTCCAGCATGCCAGAATTCCGCCCTTAAATGCGCCATATTTTTCGATTGCTTCCATTCCATACTGGGAACAGGTAGGAAAATAAGGGCATTTCGTCCCTTTCATCGGCGAGATATATTTTCTGTAAAACTTAATCATCCCGATTAACATTCTTTTCATCTCTTCTTTTTTCCTCAATCTAAATACTTCATACTATTTTGTGAATCTTCCGCATATGCAGCAATGCACTTTCAATTTCCCGGAAACTGCATCCTTTCGCCTGCGGCCTGGCAATTACTACAATATCATATCCCCGCCCAAACTTGTCCTCATTCAGACGGTAACTTTCTCTAATCAGCCTGGTGAGGCGGTGCCTTACTACACTGTTCCCCACCTTTTTGCTGACAGAAATTCCTATCCTGTTCTTCTCCGTATTGTTTTTCCACAGGTACATCACCAAATATTTATTCGCCTGTGATTTTCCCTTCCGATATACATTTTGAAAATCTCTGTTCTTTTTCAAAGATTCTGAAAATATCATGTTTTCCTCTTTCCTTTTAAAGAGAAGAAATGACAAGAAAAGGCCACAAAACTGCGGCCTATGCTGATAATCTTTTTCTTCCTTTTGCCCTTCTTGCTGCGAGAACTTTTCTTCCGCCTTTCGTGCTCATCCTGGCCCTGAATCCATGAACTTTTGATCTGGATCTTTTTTTCGGTTGGAACGTCATTTTCATTTTACCGGCACCTCCTTTTATTTAACCAAAAATATCTGCGCTGCCGCATATTTATTGGCACATTATTTTCCATGTTAAAAAACATCATTTCAATTATATGCATAAACCTCTTGTAAGTCAAGCAAATCCTTGATTTTTTTACCGTGGATAATGTTCATTAAAGTTATCCACAAATTGGGGATAACTTGTGGATAACTTTTTTATAACTTGTTTAAAACTTCATGGTTACTTCCCTAACCCCTTTATTTATGCGTGTTTATATTGTTGATATCCTTTCTCAACATATTCACATTATCCCTGTTTCTCTGTGAATAAATATGTTCATATAAAACTTTTCATTGCTTATTTGGGCATTTTCAGGTATTATTATGGTAGAGAAATTGGGTTCAAAAGGAGATTTTGAAATGAACATATTAGAAGATAAGTGGGAAGAGGTCCTGACAACAGTCAAAATAGAGCATGAACTGTCTCAGATTTCTTTTGATACCTGGCTAAAACCCCTTACCATATTAAAGTACGATAAGGAAGGGAATAAAACTTATATTTTAGTTCCCCAGGGAGATATGGGACTGAACTATATCAGTAAGAAATACACTCTTCCCATAAAAGTTGCAATTGCGGAAATCGCAGGGATTGAGTGCGATATTGAATTTATATTACCGGAACAGGCCAAAAATATTGTAGTAGAGGATGCACCGAAATCCCCTTCTGCTTTATCAAATGATATCATTGAAAAATCAAACCTGAACCCTAAATATACGTTTGACACTTTTGTAGTAGGAGGAAACAATAAATTTGCCCACGCTGCATCCCTGGCCGTGGCTGAATCCCCTGGAGAAATTTATAATCCCCTCTTTATTTATGGAGGCGTTGGATTAGGGAAAACTCACCTGATGCATTCCATTGCTCATTTTATATTAGAAGAAAACCCTTCTACAAAGGTACTTTATGTAACCAGCGAATCCTTTACCAATGAACTGATTGAGGCTATCCGAAACGGAAATAACGCTGTTATGAAAAAGTTTCGTGAAAAATACAGGAATATTGACGTTCTCCTAATAGATGATATTCAGTTCATCATCGGAAAAGAATCTACGCAGGAAGAATTTTTCCATACCTTCAACGATTTGCATGGCGCAAAAAAGCAGATTATTATTTCATCCGATAAACCCCCAAAGGAAATCCAGACTCTGGAAGCTCGTCTGCGTTCCCGATTTGAATGGGGTCTGATTGCCGATATTTCTTCCCCGGACTATGAAACCAGAATGGCAATTCTTCGGAAAAAGGAGGAAATGGACGGATACAACATTGATGATAAAGTAATACAATATATTGCAACCAATATCAAATCAAATATCCGTGAGCTGGAAGGCGCATTGAATAAACTTATGGCTTTCAGTAACCTGGAAAACAGAGAAATCAATGTAGCTTTGGCAGAAGAAGCGTTAAAAGATATTATTTCACCGGATGAGAAACGTGAAGTAACTCCAGACCTTATCATTACCACAGTAGCAGAACATTTCCATGTATCAGAAACAGACCTGAAAGGACCAAAGAGAAGCTCCGATATCGTACTCCCAAGACAGATTGCCATGTACCTGTGCAGGGAAATGACAGATATTCCTTTAGAAGCAGTGGCTGCACTGATGGGAAAAAAGGATCATTCTACGGTTATCAATGGATGCAAAAAAATTACTGAAAAAATGCAGTCCTCTGAAAGTGTCAGCAACGCCATAGAAATTATAAAGAAAAAAATAAACCCAGGCTAATATCCACAAGAGGATGTTTATAACACGGGGACAGTGTGTGTATAATATGGAGATGATTTTTGGAGTGTTTATAACTTCAAAGTTTTCATCCGCTTTTCTTTCTGTTTTTCACATACTTTCCCGGATGGAAATCCCTTATTTTACGGACAATCCGGAGGTTTTCCACAAATCAACAGCCCCTACGGCTATTATTACGGATTTTCTTTTCATTTTTTATTCAGCAAAGCAGAAGGAGTTGTCAACATGAAAATCATATGTTCAAAAAGTAATTTACAAAAAAGCGTAAATATTGTTATGAAAGCAGTCCCCTCAAAGACAACCATGCCGATTCTCGAATGCATCCTGATTGACGCGTCTGCAAATGAAATCAAGTTCACTTCCAACGACATGGAACTTGGAATTGAGACAAAAGTTGAAGGTGATATCTTAGAGAAAGGTATTATTGCCCTGGATGCTAAGATTTTTTCTGAAATTGTACGTAAGCTTCCTGATAATGAAGTTACCATCACAACAGACGATAAACTTCAGGCAGTCATTACCTGTGAAAAAGCAAAGTTCAATATTTCAGGGAAATCAGGGGATGATTTTTCTTATCTTCCCTTTGTAGAAAAAAACGATTCTATTACAATCTCACAGTTTACTTTAAAAGAAATCATTCGGCAGACAATTTTTTCCATTGCACCAAATGATACAAACCGGATGATGACAGGAGAACTCTTTGAGATTAACAATAATATATTAAAAGTAGTTTCGTTGGACGGACATCGTATTTCTATACGCAAAATAGAATTAAAAAACAGTTATCTTGACAAAAAAGTTGTCGTTCCGGGAAAAACCCTGATAGAAGTAAGTAAAATATTATCCGGTGAAACGCAGGATGAAGTGAGTCTTTTCTTTACAGACAATCATATTGTATTTGAATTTGATAATACTGTAGTAGTTTCCCGTTTGATAGAAGGGGAATATTTCCGCATTGACCAGATGCTTTCCAGCGATTACGAAACAAAAATTCAAATAAATAAGAAAGAACTGTTAAATTGTATAGACAGAGCTATTTTATTAGTGAATGAAAGTGATAAAAAACCTATTATTATGAATATTGACGATCAGGGAATGGAACTTAAGATTCATTCAACGATAGGCTCCATGAATGAAGAAATTGATATTTCCAAAGAAGGCAGGGATATTATGATTGGATTCAATCCTAAATTCCTGATGGATGCCCTTCGGGTTATTGATGATGAAATAATTACTATTTATCTGGTAAATTCAAAAGCGCCATGCTTTATCCGCGATGATGCACAGACGTATATTTATCTGATTCTGCCAGTGAATTTTATGGCGTGAGAATACATAGATTCTCGCTATTTAAAAAGATGGATTTCCAAATTTATCAAAATAATGCAGCAGGTGCGTTAGAAAGGGGAAAAAATGGAAAAACTCAAATTGAGGGATGAATATATCAAACTGGGTCAGGCATTGAAAGCTGCCGGCTGGGTGGATTCAGGTGTGGAAGCCAAAATTGTTATACAAAATGGTCATGTGAATGTAAATGGTGCGATAGAACAGCAGAGAGGGAAAAAGCTTTACGCTGGAGATGTGGTTGCTTTTGGAAATAAGATACTTACGATTGAGAAATAAGGTTCCAAAATGATTATTGAATCGATTCAGCTTGAAAATTTCAGGAATTATAATTCCCTGAAACTGAAGTTTGACAGCGGCACAAATATTTTTTATGGAAATAATGCACAGGGGAAAACAAATATCCTGGAGGCAGTATATTTGTGCGGCACTACAAAATCCCACAGAGGAAGCAGGGATAAAGATATTATACAGTTTCACCGGGATGAATCTCACATAAGAATGCATTTGAGCAAAAATGAAAGCTCTTATATGATAGATATGCATTTGAAAAAAAATAAAGCCAAAGGAATCGCTATAAATGGAGTTCCAATCCGAAAGGCAGGCGAACTTCTGGGTATTGGGAACTTTGTATTTTTTTCGCCGGAGGATTTAAACATTATAAAAAACGGGCCGGGAGAACGCAGGAGATTTATTGATCTTGAATTATGCCAGCTCAATAAGATTTATCTTTATAATCTCTCAAACTATAATAAAGCCGTCAACCAGCGGAACAAACTGTTGAAAGATTTATATTACCACCCGGAATATGAAGAAATGCTTGAACTTTGGGATGAACAGATGGTTTCCTATGGGCAGAAAATTATCCGTGACAGGGAGAATTTTGTAAAAGTATTAGACGGTATAGCAAAAAGAGTCCATGCAAAACTTTCCGGAAATAAAGAAGAACTTTCTATCCGTTATGAAAAAAGTGTAGAGCCGGAGCAGTTTTTAGAGATTCTGAAAAAAAACCGTGAAAGGGATAAAAAGTTTAAAATGACTTTTTCTGGTCCACATAGGGATGATTTGAGTTTTATGGCAGGGAATATTGACATACGGAAGTTTGGTTCTCAGGGGCAGCAGAGGACGGTAGCCTTATCGCTGAAACTGGCAGAAATAGATTTTGTAAGGCGGGAAATTAAAGATACTCCCGTTTTGCTTTTGGATGATGTGTTATCTGAGTTGGATAGCAGAAGGCAAAGTTATCTTTTGGACAGCATCCATGATATACAGACTTTGATTACCTGTACAGGACTGGATGATTTCATTGCGAACAGGTTTGAAATCAATAAGGTTTTTTATGTGGAGGAAGGCAAAGCTGAGGAACATTTGAAATAGCAGAGAATATGTCAGAAAGGGAAAATATGGATAAAGAGCAGATTCAAGAATATGGCGCGGACCAGATACAGATTCTGGAAGGGCTGGAAGCCGTAAGGAAAAGACCGGGTATGTATATTGGGAGTACCTCTATCAGAGGTCTTCACCATCTGGTGTACGAGATTGTAGATAATTCCGTGGATGAGGCGCTTGCAGGGTACTGTAATACGATAAAAGTTATAATTAATTCTGATAATTCTATTACTGTGATTGATAATGGGCGCGGGATTCCGGTGGGTATCAACCATAAATCAGGGCTTCCGGCAGTGGAGGTTGTATTTACAATTCTCCATGCGGGAGGAAAGTTCGGCGGAGGCGGATATAAGGTATCCGGCGGTTTGCATGGAGTAGGCGCCTCTGTAGTAAATGCTCTTTCTGAATGGCTGGAAGTAACGATTTACAGTGAAGGAAAGATTTACAGGCAGAGATATGAGAGAGGAAATGTCTCCTATAAACTGAAAGTTATAGGAGAATGCCCTTTGGAAAAAACAGGAACAACTGTTAGTTTCCTGCCCGATAAGGAGATTTTTGAAGAGACTGTATTTGATTTTAATACTTTAAAACACCGTCTGAGGGAAATGGCTTTCCTGACGAAAAATATTAAAATAGTCCTTAGGGATGACAGAAATGAAGAACCGGTAGAAAAGACGTTTCATTATGAGGGAGGAATTAAAGAGTTTGTTACTTACCTGAATAAAGGGAAAACTCCCATTTATCCTGATGTTGTCTACGCTGAAGGCATGAAAGATAACGTGTATGTAGAAGTAGCAATGCAGCACAATGATGGATATAATGAAGGATGCTATAGTTTCGTAAATAATATCACAACGCCGGAAGGCGGAACGCATTTGACAGGATTTAAAAATGCACTTACGAAAACTTTTAATACTTATGCAAAACTAAATAAACTGATAAAAGAAACAGAAAGTCTTTCCGGAGAGGATATCCGTGAAGGCCTGACTGCAATTGTCAGCGTAAAACTTGAAGAGCCTCAGTTTGAAGGGCAGACAAAGCAGAAGCTGGGCAACAGTGAAGCAAGAGGCGCAGTGGATAACATTGTATCTGAACAGCTTATGATTTATCTGGAGCAGCATCCCCAGGTGGCAAAAGTAATACTGGAGAAATCTATTATGGCACAGAGAGCGAGGGATGCAGCGAGAAAGGCGCGGGATCTGACGAGAAGAAAATCCGCTCTCGACGGTATGGCGCTTCCCGGAAAGCTGGCAGACTGCTCAGATAAAGACCCGAAAAACTGCGAAATCTATATCGTAGAGGGCGATTCCGCAGGCGGTTCTGCAAAGACAGCCAGGAGCCGCGCTACCCAGGCGATTCTTCCTCTCAGGGGAAAAATATTGAATGTAGAAAAAGCAAGGCTGGATAAAATCTATGCAAATGCAGAGATAAAGGCGATGATTACTGCGTTTGGTACAGGAATCCATGAAGATTTTGATATATCAAAATTGCGTTATGATAAGATTATTATCATGACGGATGCGGACGTGGACGGCGCACATATCAGTACGCTGCTCCTTACATTCCTGTATCGGTTTATGCCGGATTTGATTAAAGAGGGGCATGTTTATCTGGCACAGCCGCCGTTATTTAAACTGGAAAAAAATAAAAAAGTATGGTATGCCTATGATGACGATGAGCTAAGCGCTATCCTGGATGAAGTAGGACGTGACCAGAGTAATAAAATACAGCGTTATAAAGGACTTGGAGAAATGGATGCAGATCAGCTATGGGAAACGACAATGGATCCGGAGAGAAGAGTTCTCCTCAAAGTGACGATGGATGAAGAAGCTTCCTCTGAACTGGATTTGACTTTTACTACGCTGATGGGTGACCAGGTGGAGCCAAGAAGAGAATTTATAGAGGAAAATGCAAAGTATGTCCAGAATCTGGATATTTAGGTTAGGAGGAGAAGCCGTTGGAAGACAATATTTTTGATAAAGTACATGAGGTGGATCTGAAAGAAACTATGGAGAAGTCTTATATTGATTATGCCATGAGCGTAATCGCTACCAGGGCGCTTCCTGATGTGAGAGACGGACTGAAACCTGTGCAGAGACGTGTGCTGTATTCTATGATAGAGTTGAACAATGGGCCTGATAAGCCCCATAGGAAATGTGCACGTATCGTCGGTGATACCATGGGTAAGTATCATCCGCATGGGGACAGCTCTATCTATGGCGCATTGGTAAATATGGCGCAGGAGTGGTCTACCAGATATCCTCTGGTAGACGGTCACGGGAATTTCGGTTCCGTGGACGGGGACGGCGCTGCAGCGATGCGTTATACAGAGGCGCGCCTGAGTAAGATTTCCATGGAAATGCTGGCAGATATTAATAAGAATACCGTAGATTTCACCCCAAACTTTGATGAGACAGAAAAAGAGCCGACGGTACTGCCTTCCAGATATCCGAACCTTCTGGTAAATGGAACTACGGGAATCGCAGTGGGGATGGCTACTAATATTCCGCCCCATAATCTGCGGGAAATAGTAAGCGCGGTAGTTAAAATGATTGACAACCGTATTGAAGAAGATAGAGAAACGACGCTGGAGGAAATACTGCCTATTGTAAAAGGGCCTGATTTTCCCACTGGGGCTACTATTCTCGGAACCAGGGGTATCGAGCAGGCATACCGCACAGGACGGGGGAAAATCCGGGTGCGTGCGGTAACAGAAATAGAAACAATGGAAAACGGAAAGAGCCGTATCCTGGTTTCAGAACTTCCTTACATGGTAAATAAGGCAAGGCTTATAGAGAAAATGGCAGAACTGGTCAGAGATAAACGGATTGATGGCATTACAGCGATTACGGATGAGTCCAGCCGTGAAGGAATGCGTATCAATATTGAGCTGCGCCGTGATGTAAATGCGAATGTGATATTGAATCAGCTTTTTAAACATACGCAGCTGCAGGATACGTTTGGTGTGATTATGCTGGCTCTGGTAAATAATGAGCCGCGTGTCATGGGACTTATCGAAATGCTGCATCATTATATCGTGCATCAGGAAGAGGTCGTTACCCGGAGGACCCAGTATGAGCTGAACAAAGCGGAAGAAAGGGCACATATCTTACAGGGATTGCTAATTGCTCTTGATAATATTGATGAGGTTATCCGCATTATCCGTGCGTCAAAGACTACGCAGATTGCCAAGGAAGGCTTGATGGAAAGATTTGGGCTGAGTGAAGTGCAGTCCCAGGCGATTGTAGATATGCGCCTCAGGGCCCTTACAGGTTTGGAGCGTGAGAAACTTGAAAATGAATTTAAAGAACTGATGGAGAAAATCAAGGAGTTGAAAGCTATCCTGGCAGATAAGAAGCTGCTTTTAGGCGTCATAAAAGAGGAAATCACCTTGATTGCTGAAAAGTACGGAGATGAAAGAAGGACTTCTATAGGATTTGACGCTTTTGATATTTCGATGGAAGACTTAATCCCGAAAGAAAATGTGATTATTGCCATGACAAGGCTGGGGTATATCAAGCGTATGACGATTGACAACTTCAAGAGCCAGAGCCGCGGCGGCCGCGGCATCAAAGGGATGCAGACAGTAGATAATGACTATATTGAAGAACTGCTGATGACAAATACCCATCATTACATGATGTTCTTTACAAATACAGGTAAGGTATACCGGCTGAAAGCATATGAAATCCCCGAGGCGGGCCGGACTGCCAGGGGAACGGCGGTGATTAACCTTCTCCAGCTTATGCCGGAGGAAAAAGTGACGGCTATTATTCCAATTGAGGAATACAGTGAGGGAAAATATCTCTTCATGGCAACAAAACGGGGAATCGTAAAGAAAACGCCGATTACGGATTATGCAAATGTAAGGAAGACGGGATTGGGGGCGATTAATCTTCGCAGCGATGATGAGCTGATCGAAGTAAAGACGACGGATAATCAGAAAGATATATTCCTGGTAACGAAGTATGGACAATGCATCCGGTTCCGCGAGACAGACGTGAGAAGTACAGGTCGTGTGTCTATGGGAGTTATCGGTATGAACCTGACGGACGGAGATGAAGTGATAGGTATGCAGCTTGACGTTCAGGGAGAATATCTTCTGATTGCGTCGGAAAAAGGCATGGGAAAATTAACCCGGATTGAGGAATTCAGTCCTCAGAACCGGGGAGGAAAAGGCGTAAAATGCTACAAAATCATGGAAAAGACAGGAAATGTCATAGGCGTAAAAGCGGTCAACCTGGACAATCAAATCATGATTATTAATACCGGGGGAATTTTGATCCGGATGATGTGTAAAGATATTTCTATCCAGGGGCGTGTGACTTCAGGAGTAAGGCTGATGAACTTAAGCGAAGGCGAATTTGTAGCAAGTATTGCGAAGGTAAGGGAATCTTCAGGGCAGATAGAAGAAGAACTTCCTGAAAACAAAGAAGAAGAAACGGTATAAAGATTATGGGGATAAGACGGATACTCGCAGTAAATACTGCAAAGATAATTAAAACAGCATGTCAGGCGGCAGGAAAACAGGGGGTAACCCTGGCGGGGAAGATTGCGATGAAACTGGATCCGTCTATTCTGGCAGAGCTCGCTTCGCAGGTAAGGGAAGGAATTTTTGTTACCTGCGGCACAAACGGAAAGACTACTACAAACAATCTCCTCTGCTCAGCAATCCGGGCAGAGGGGAAAAAAGTGGTGTGCAACCACACAGGTTCCAATATGCTTAACGGCGTAGTGTCTGCTTTTGTTTTGTCTGCGAAATGGAATGGAAAGGTGGATGCAGATTACGCTTGTATCGAGATTGATGAGGCATCGACAGTCCGCGTATTCCCTTATTTTAAGCCGGATTTTATGGTTTTAACAAATCTGTTCCGGGATCAGCTGGATCGCTATGGCGAAATTGATATTACGATGAACCTCTTAAAGAAAGCCATGCAGATGGCTCCGGATATGAAAGTAATCGTAAACGGAGACGACGCTTTATCTGCGTATCTGGCAAAGGATAGCGGTAATGCCCATGTATTCTTTGGAATTGGGGATAGGTATTTCAGGGAAGAAAATACGAGGGAAATTCGGGAAGGAAGATTTTGTAAACGATGCGGAGAAAGGCTCATTTATCATTTTTATCATTACAGTCAGCTTGGGGATTATGAATGTCCAAAGTGCGGTTTTAAACGTCCCTGGCTTGATTTTAATGCAAAAAACATTTTATGCGGTGGAAAACTTGGCTTTACTGTGGATAACTTTCAAATTTCAGCGAACTATCGTGGATTTTATAACATTTACAATATACTTGCGGCCTATGCCGCAGGAAAAACAGCGGGTCTGGCGCTTAAAAATTATAATAAAGTGCTGGCTGAGTACAATCCCCAGAATGGACGTATGGAAGAATTTCGCATTGGAGATACCGAAATAGTACTGAACCTGGCAAAAAACCCGGCGGGATTTAACCAAAATATTTCTGCAGTCATGGAAGATAACCGGAAAAAGGATATTATTGTTTTGATTAATGATAACAGCCAGGATGGAACAGACATTTCCTGGCTATGGGATGTGGATTTTGAAAGATTTAAAGATATAAATACTATTTCGATTACTGTGAGTGGAATCCGCTGCCAGGATATGAGGCTGCGCTTAAAATATGTGGGCATTGCTTCCAGGCTTGAACCGGATGTGGAAGAAGCCATCCGTGACAGAATTGCCCATGGCGCAGGGAATCTGTATGTACTGGTAAATTATACAGCTCTGTATGATACTCATAATATTTTAAAGAAGATAGAGGGGGAAATGAGATGAACAGGAAAATAGTAGTTGGGCATCTTTATCCTGATCTCCTGAATCTTTATGGCGATAGGGGGAATATCCAGTGTATAATGAAGCGCTGTGAATGGCGGGGAATTGATGCGGAAACGATAGAGTATGGACTTGAAGATAAAGTTAATTTTTCAAAGCTTGATATTGTTCTCTTAGGAGGAGGGTCTGACAGGGAACAGATGATTGTATGCCAGAGACTGCAGGAAATTAGAGAAGATTTTGAAGCTTATGTAGAGAGTGATGGTGTGGTAATCGCCGTGTGCGGTGGTTATCAGCTTTTGGGACATTATTACCAAACAGACCAGGGAAAAATGGAAGGGCTTCATCTTGTGGATATATATACAGAGCAGAAACCGGGACGTCTGATTGACAATATTGTGCTGAAAAGCGAGCTTTTTGATATGCCTGTCGTTGGGTTTGAGAATCATGGGGGCAGGACGAAAATTGGAAATAATAAAGCATTTGGAAAAGTTCTCTATGGTTCAGGAAACGATGGGGAATCTGGTTATGAAGGAGTTATCTATAAAAATGTAATCGGCACATATCTTCATGGGCCGCTTCTGCCTAAGAATCCCCAGGTGTGCGATTATTTGATAGAGCGGGCGCTTGAAAGGAAATATAAGGAAAAAATTATATTAGCCCCTCTGGAAGATAAGGAGGAAATGGAAGCAAATTCCTATATTGTAAAAAGGTTTCTTTAAATAATTGCGAAAATTCAGTGAAACTTAAGAAATTTCCCTGTACACAAATTTAATATTTTGGTAAAATAGAGCCATAGTTTGGCTGCGCACAAATATAGAAAATCAAACAGAAGATTTTTTATATTTGTATCTGGCCAAACGGGAGCAAAGCAGGAGGAGTAGGTAATTAATGAAATACAAGATGTTAAGAATGTTGTTTCCTACAGCGTTGGCAGTGTCATTTCTGATGTCGGGGAACGTCTTGGCAGCACCTGAATCGGAACAGGCTGTAGAAGTCGTGGAAATTCCAGAAGAAGCTGCAGAGCACGGTGAGTCTGTGGAGCAGCTTGAAACAGAATCGGAAAGCGGAGCAGAAGTGATTCTTGAAGATGATGACAATCAAGACACAGAAGAACAGATTCTTTCGATTCAGCAGCCGGTAACTCCGCCGAAAGCCGAAAGCACATTCCGTTTTATGAAGATAGAGAAGAACTATGCACTTTCGAAAAAGAAAGATATTTCTTTTTATGAGGAAAAAGATGAGGAATCCATCGTAGTAGGAAGTATCGGAAGAAAGGGCTTAATTTACATACTGTCGGAAGAAGAGGACGGATGGATTTACGCAGAATCCGGCAAAGTTCGGGGATTTGTGAAGTCAGATGGACTGTTGACAGGAAAATCAGCAGAGAGATATGTAAAAAGCAAAGGTGAAGAAAAACTGGAAGTAGCGGAAGAGTTGATTGACGCTGTAGATAATGAAGCTCTTACTTACAAAAAAGTAACTGCTTATGAGACAGTTATTAAGAAAAAATATGCCGTTGCATTAGAAGATTTGGAGATTCTTGAGAGCGTTCCGGAAGAAACAGAGGAGGAAGAGCCGGATACCGAAGTTCAGGGTGAGACAGAAGAATCAGAAGAGACAGATGCAGTTTTAGAGGATGAAACAGAACAGCCGTCTGCAGTCGGAACTCTTAAGGAAGGCGGTATCTGTTATATTCTGGCAGATTCCAGCGAAGAATGGGTGTATGTAGAGTCCGGCGATGTGCGTGGATTTATAAAAGCTTCGCTTCTCATGAGGGGGAGGGAAGCGAAGAGACATGTTTTTGAAGAAGGAGAAGAAAATCTGGAACAGGCAGAGGAGAAGATTTCCCCTGAAAAAAATAAGGCGTGTTATTATACGCTGACTTCTGTAAAAGAAGCCTCCGTTTCCGGGCTTATCCGCTCTGCCATGATAGATTTTGCGGAACAGTTTATTGGAAACCCTTATGTGTGGGGAGGTACAAGCCTGACAAACGGCGCGGACTGCTCTGGATTTGTACAGAGTATCTATTCAGAATTTGGATACAGCCTGCCAAGAGTAGCACAGGATCAGGCTTATGCGGGGATAAAGATTCCAGTACAGGATGCAGCGCCTGGAGATTTGATTTTCTATATGAGGAATGGTGAGATATACCATGTGGTTATGAGCCTTGGCGATGGAAGAACCATAGAAGCGCAGAGCAGCGCTACAGGAATTGTTCACAGTACAGTAAACTACAACAATGCAGTATGGGCTGTAAGAATCATATCTGACGAGGACACAGAGATTCTGGAAAGTCTTAAAGCAGAAGGAAAAGCAGACGTATATACCGAATATACGACTTCCGGATATACATATGGGAAATATCTTGGGAATTTTAAACTAACTTCCTACTGTGCCTGTCCTGTATGCTGCGGCGTATGGTCAGGAGGTCCCACGGCAAGCGGAGCTATGCCGGTGGAGGGAAGGACAATCGCTATGGGAGGCGTGCCGTTCGGGACAAAGCTAGTGATAGGAGGGAATGTTTATACAGTAGAGGACAGGGGAACCCCTTACGGACATGTAGATATTTATAAAAACAGCCATCAGGACGCATTAAACTTCGGCGTACAATATTCAGAGGTGTATCTTGCAGAATAGCTGAAGATAGAAACCAGTAAACGATGAGCTTTATCAGCAGAGGAGATGAGCAGTATGAAAAAATGGGGATGGAAGAAGTTCGCTGTTGCAGGGCTGGCTTTCGCATTGTCCTTTCAGTCCACTGCATTTGCAGGGGAAATCGTGATATTTGATGATGAGGAAAGTGTAACAGAAGCAACAACACATGATTCAGAAGATTCAGAAGAGACAGAAAGCCAGACAGAAACACAGAAGGAAACAGAAAGCGAGACAGAGCAGATTACAGAAACAGAGACCGGGACAGAAATAAATACAGAGACAAGCATAGAAACAGAAATAGACAGTGAAACAAAAGATATAAAAGAAAGCGATGTGGAAATACATTTTTACGCTTTAGACGAGCAGCAGGAAATAGAAGAAATTACACTGCAGGAACTGGAGAATCTTTCAGAAGAAAAAATAGAGGAAACAGCAGTTATTCTCTTTCAGCCGAAGAATTACTGGGTGCAGGATAAAGAAACAGAGGCAGAAACAGAAAGCCTTGATTTGGAAACTGTCCTGGAAGGCGCCGGAGAGATTATACTTCCGGAAGAGACAGAGATGAATACAGAAACGCAGGAATCAGAAATGCAGACAGAACAGGAAACGGAACAGAATACTGTATTGGCAGAAGAGGCTAAAGAGCAGGCGGAAAAACTGGCTGCCTTTGCTGAGAATTCAGTTATAGTGATGAATGGAATTATTCTGGAAGATGAGCTGGCATTTAGAGGACAGGAAAATGTAAAAGCAGTCATTTCCATGAATGAAAAGTCAGAAGAAAGTTTTTCAGAAGCCATGAAGAACCTTGAGTTAGAAAAAGAATATGCAGATTATCAAAAGAAGATAGATGAGTTTCTGAAAAAAGAAGTAGAAAAATTAAACACATCCCTGGGCATCAATGGCGTGCTGCCGGGAGGACTTTTCGCAAATTCTCTGATGTCGGCACAGCAGGGTACAACGCCGGGCACGGGTCTGAATAAAATAGATAATCCGTATATTAATAAAGAATCAGAAACAACAACTCCCAGTACAAACCGTCAGACAACGATTCAGTCAGAAAGTTCAAGTGAATCAAAGAGTTCAGAAAATTTGTCTGGTACAGGTAGCGGAAGCAGTACGACAGCAAAAAAAGAAATATCTCTTACACTGGATGCTCCTGAAGGATTAGAAGAAGATGATGAAGATCTTTATGTGACATATGAGATGACCTGCCCGGATGATATTAAGATTTCGGAGGCAGTTTTTAGTCTGACTTATGACAGTACAAAGATGAGCTATGATTCGGATTATTCAGATGCGGGAGATATCCTGTATGATGAGGATACAAAAGAAGGATTCCAATATAGTGCGTCAGACAGTAACGGAAAAGTAACAATGACTCTGAAAGCAGGGAATAGTACTCCACAGACGATGAAAGGCGTAGTTCTGGATCTTGGATTTGCATTAAAAAATCCGGCTAAAACAGGAGATATCTTTAATTTAAAGCTGGAGGTTACCAGCTTAAAAAGCGGAACTACGGAATTGAAAGGCAATTCAGGATATGATATCAAACTGAATGAACCGCCAATTCAGGCGACAGCATATGAAGACGATGAAGATACAGAGACAGAAAGCCAGACGCAAACGCAGACTCAAACACAAACGCAGACGCAGACCCAGCAGGTAGATTTGCAGAAAGCGGCAAAAACGGGTGATACTACAAATATCCCATTTTGGGTGTGCCTTATGGCATCATCTGTCCTAATCTTAGGAATCATAAGAAAGAAAAGACATCTAATAAATTGATTTATAAAGCCTTCCAGACTGATGTAATGCGGAATTACACTGTTTTGGAGGGCTTTTTCATAAGCTGATAAAAAAGTGGCAAAAAAAAGTAAAAAAGTAATTGACAAATGAAATAATCTCGAATATAATAATACGTGCGTCACAGGAAAACAGTGATGTAGAAAATAGCATAAAAGATAGAGACAGGCATGTGGAGAAGTACTCAAGTGGCTGAAGAGGCGCCCCTGCTAAGGGTGTAGACCGTTCGCGCGGTGCGAGGGTTCAAATCCCTCCTTCTCCGTATCATTAAGAAAGCAATAAGCAATAGAAAATGATACAAATAATAATCACAAAAAAATATAAAAAAGGTATTGACAAAGTGATTGAAACATG
>Ga0137308_101093_pt1 | contig 31142 bp, 27 predicted proteins | sample Inofrocosms_June_FD_97181 | JGI IMG/M metagenome (GOLD analysis project Ga0137308, IMG submission 97181) | Mouse cecal microbial communities from Vienna, Austria - N-Acetylneuraminic and N-Acetylglucosamine D2O microcosms_June | ecosystem: Host-associated > Mammals > Digestive system > Large...
TTTTATCCGGCACTTCTGCCACATACCGCAGCAGTTCTATCAGCGTTTCCTCATCTTCCTGGGCAGACGCCGCTTCTATCCCCCTGCTCAAAAGTATCACATAACGGTTATACGCCTCCATATTATATCTCTGAAGGTCAACGGACTTTTCCTTTTCCTCTGCCATCTTCCGGTAATCGCCGTCCTCATATGCGGCCAGAGCCAATATGTCATGGGCCGCCGCGATATAGGGACTGTGTACGGTCAAATCTTCCGCAAGCTCTCTGGCCTGTTCCATATCTTCTTCATTTTGTAAAACCACTGCCTTGGCTTCACTGTAAATGGGAAGCAGACGAGCCGCCGTTTCTGGATTTCCCATGGAATAAAAGGACATGGCAGTGCCGCAGTAAAGCATCCCCAATGACAGACACAAAATAGCAGCTTTACAAAACACTATATTCTTTCCTCTGGAAACTGTAATCTCTTTCCCATAATAAAGATCCAGGTTCAGAGCCAGCACAAACAGCATCACGGTAAATTCCAGGTCAAAATCCACAGCGCAGTGCAGCCCCACAGCGGCAATCAACAGCTTTCTATAAAAACCTGTCCGTTTGGACAAAAAGCTCCTCACCAGTACCGCCATAAAGGCAGCGCATGGGAGAACACCTGCGTCCAGCGCAGTCTGCAGACAGTCACTGTGGACAAACCGGGCGCTGTACACGCCGGTCTGGACAGATGGCTGTATCAGATAATACCCCAGGTATCCCAGGCCAAAAGGATGCTCTGACAGCAGGCCCAGTCCGTCCTTCAGATAGAGAACCCGCCGCAGTGCACTGGAGGAGACAAAACTGGAATAGATCCGTCCCACCTTTCCCACATCTCCGGTCAAAACTACGTAAACACCCATCCCGCCTGTCATGAGCACCGCCGCAGCCAAGAAAACCAGACGATGCCGTTCCTCTTTCACCGCCAGAAGCAGGAATACTGCCACAGCCATCAAAAATACTGTCCTGCTTCCTGACAGGGCAATTCCCAGGGAGAGCAGGGCCATGTGCGCATAATGTCTGTAATGGGTTTCTTCCTCTGCTTCGATTAAGATTCCCAGCAGGCAGAACAGGGCAAACACATTTGCATATTGAAAAAATCCCCCCAGCCTCCCGGCTTTGAAAAAAAATTGATGAAGGGGCCTGGCAGAATATCCAGCCAGTCCCAGAACCACCATCACAGAGCCTGACCAGGGAATCATTTTCAGCATCCGCCTTCTCTGGACGCTGTCCATCTGCATGGCCATGACTGTAAAAAAGAGCACGGAAAGGATTTTTAAAAAACCCAGAAAGGCCATCCCCCTGTCTATGGCGTAAAAACTGACGAATCCATAGGAAAGGATCCATGCGCAGAACAAAAGGCTGTCCAGATTTAGAAAAAAACGCATCTTTTTCCCGGCCGTCATAACCGCCAGGAGACAAATGCCGATTCCTGCCCCCGCCATACATCCCGCATATTCATAAAATAATCCAAACAATCCCACACTGCCCAAAAATATCAGGGCAGACAGCCTGAAACCTTTTTCTTTCATAATATTGTCTCCCGTAAAAGCAGTGGCCGCCATTTCAATGGCAGCCACCTTTTCAGCTGTTTTTATTTTTTGACTCTGGCGCTTTTGGGCAGGCCTTTTTTCTTAAACAGCTTTTGATATGCTTTTAATTTTTTCTTGGGCACTTTCACAGAAGCCTTTTTATGGATTCCGCTGAACGCTTTATTTCCCACATTTTTCGCGGTGAGTTTTGTGGTCTTTATGGTAATGGTTTTCAGTTTCTTACATCCGCTGAATGCCTGTTTACCGATGGTCTTCACGCTGGAGGGAATGGCGATCTTACTCAGGGAAGTACATTTACTGAAAGCATTTTGGCCGATAGAAACTGTTTTTTTGCCAATAACCACATTCTTTAATTTCTTACATCCGCTGAATGCGCCGGAACCGATGGAAGTTATATTGCTTCCCATCTTTACTGTGGTAAGTTTCTTATTGTTTTTAAACGCATTGCTGGCCACAGCTGTTACTTTGTATGTGATTCCGCCAATGGTTACGGATGCCGGAATCTGTACGCTGCTTTTCTTCGCAGAAGTTCCTTTATATTCCACTTCCGCTCCGCTTACCTTCCCTTTCTTCACTGAACCTGGTTTCTTCACCACGTACTGATTTTTGGAAGATGTATCTTTCAGTTTTGTTCCTTTTTTCTTCGGCTTGGCGGCTGTTCCTCCTGAGGAAGCTTTTTTGATCACCACTTTTGCTGAGCCCAGTGCATCTTCGTATCCGGTTTTTGTCACTTTGTAGTATACTGTGTATTCTCCCACTTCTGTGAACCGTGGATTCTCGGCTGAGTAGTTCTTCTCTTCCCCTGTGTCACGGCTGTAGAATACTTCCGCTCCTTCCGGGGCTTTTACTGTAATGCTGTGGGCTTTTTTATCATAAGTGCCTTCATAGCCGCTGGCACTTACGCCTTCCATTTTGGACAGCGCAAGAATCCGTATTTCTGCGGAACCGTAAGCATCCTGGTAACCCTCTTTTGCCACTTTATAGTATACTGTGTATTCTCCCGCCTCTTTAAAGGATGGATTCGCCGATGTATAAGTTCTGGGTTCGGTCTTATCCTGGCTGTAGGTTACCTCCGCTCCTTCCGGGGCTGTTACCTCAATCCTGTGTTCTTTTCCGTCGTAATACCCTTCATAGCCGTTGGCGCTGATTCCTTCCATTTGCGGCAGCTGGCGGATGATTACTTTCGCCGAGCCGAATGCATCCTGGAATCCGGCCTTTGTCACTTTGTAATAGACCGTGTATTCCCCTGCCTCTTTAAAGGACGGGTTTGTGGCTGTGTAATTCTTTGGTTCTCCCGCATCCTGGCTGTAGGTTACTTCTGCTCCCTCCGGAACTTTTACATCAATGCTGTGTTCTTTTCCATCGTAATACCCTTCATAGCCGTTGACGCTGATTCCTTCTATCTGTGGAAGCTGGCGGATGATCACTTTCGCCGAGCCGAATGCATCCTCATATCCTTCCTTTGTCACTTTATAGTAGACGGTGTATTCTCCCACCTCTTTAAAGGATGGATTCACGGAAGTATAATTTTTTTGTTCTCCTGCATCCTGGCTGTAAGTTACCATTGCACCTTCTGGGACGGTTACTTCGATGCTGTGCTCTTTTCCATCGTATAAACCGTCATATCCTTTGGATGTAATGCCTTCTATCGGTGAACCGGGAAGTCTGATTTTTAACAGTGCGCTTCCGAGGAAATCTTTGCAGCCCTCCAATTTCACTTTATAGTAGACTGTAAATTCTCCTGCTTCCCAGAATGAAGGATTCCGCCAGCTATAGTGCCTTCCATCTGTACTGTACCGGACCTTTGCCCCTTCCGGAGCAGTCACTGTAATTCTATGTCCGTAATCTTCATCCAAAATCCCGTCATACCCTTCAGCGCTTACCCCCTCGATTGCCGGGTATTCTATCACCACGTATCCTACGCCGAATTTATCCCTATAACCTTCCTTTGCCGCTTTGAAATAGACAGGATATTCTCCGTATTCTGAAAACGCCGGATTTGTATCCCCGTATTCTTTTCCGTCCAGACTGTATGTTACTTTTACGCCTGCCGGAGCAGTTACTGTAATCTGATGCTCTTTGCCATCACGAACAAGGGTACATCCTTCCACGGTTATTACATCTTCGATCTCTGGCATTCCTTTTTGATCATCATTAAGAAGCGCTGCCTTGATGCCGCTTTCTATGGAATATCTGTGTCCCTCGGAGTATTTATTGCATTGGATTTCCGCATTTTCATATACTGTCCACTGGGGTGTGATATTGTCCGCAGCCAGGGTTCTTTCGAAACCGTACGCATGCTTTTCCATCTTATTCACACCCAAAGTATTGGGAACTTTCAGCGGCGTTAATTTCTCACAATTTGAAAACGCACCCTGTCCAATGGATGCCAGTCCTTCGTTTAAAGTAACCTGTTCCAGAGCTGTACAATAGCCAAATGCCCGGTAGGCAATATCTGTAACTTTAGATGGAATCTCCATCTTTTTGATGGCTGTGCCTTTAAACGCCTCTGCCCCTACTGATGCTATATTTTTTGCTTTGGACAAATCAGCGGTTTCTAAAGCTGTACAGGATTTGAATGTTCCATAGGCAACCGCTGTCACATTGGATGGCAGCTGTATGCTCTTTAAAGAGGTATTCTGAAACGCCCTAGGCCCTATTGACTGAATCGTCTCCGGAAGCTCTATGCTCTCCAGCCCCTGGTCATTGCGGAACATAGCTCCTGAAATTTTTGTGAGTTTGTTTCCAACCGTTACACTTTTCAGTCCGGTACAGTTTGCAAATGCATGGGAGCCCACGCTTTCTACGTTCTGCAGGTTAATGTTCTCTAACGCCGTACAGGATGCAAATGCTGCATAGGCAATCCTTGTAACATTGTCCGGGATGCTTTTTACCGCTGTCCGTTCAAATGCTTTAGCTCCTATGGACGTGAGGGTTGTGGGCAGGTTGACCTCTGTCAGACTGCGGTCATATTGGAACATGTATTTTGGAAGTTTTGTAACGCCTTCTTCTATCGTGGTGCGCTGCAGGTTTTTACACCGTGCAAATGCATATCTGCCGATATTCTGTACTGTGCCGGGGATTGTGATTTCCGTCAGGCTGCCGCAGCGGTAAAATGCACCTCTGCCAATACTTTCTACAGTGCCTGGTATATTGATTTCTGCTAAACTCCGGCAATTGGAAAATGCATCATCGCTTATTGTTTTCAATCCTGGTGAAAAAGTAACTTTATTAAGTGAAACGTCGCCGCGGAATGCAGCGCGTCCAATTTCTTCTACACTTTCAGGAATTTCGATCTGTTCTAATTTTTTACAAAATGAAAATGCGTGTCTTCCTATACTCTCTAAACCTTCTGGCAGAATCACTTTCTTTAATGAATTAGTTGAAGAAAACGCTCCGTCAATGCCTGTAATCCCTTTCTCAATTACCAATGTATTGAATTTTAAATACAGCCACGGTTCTAAACGTTTAAGAGAAATAACCCCTTTTCCACTGATAGTTAAAGTCCCATCGTCTGACAGCGACCATGTTCCCCCTGACCAGGTTAATTCTTCATAAAATGGAATATTATGTTCTAAGGCATATTCCTGGGCATAGGAACCTTTTATTCCATAAATAGCCGATAGATGATCAAAAACATTTTCACCTATATGTCTCACGCTCTCGGGAATAAATGCTATCTCCAGCCCATAACATGATTGAAACGCTTGGTCCTCTATCACCTCCACCCCTTCTGGAATCTTTATATTCTTCAAACTGCTTTCGTAAAACGCACCATTACCAATACTGGTCACACCGTCAGGAATTACTGTTCCAGCGCATCCCTGCACTAATTTTCCGCTTGCAGTCTCAATAATGGCATTACAATTATTCCTGCTGTCATATACTGGGTTCTCCGAATCGACAACGATTGTCCTGCAACTGCTGAACGCACCTCTGCCAACATGATTTACCCCTTACGGAATTACTACTCTTTTTAATCGGCCACATCCTTGGAATGCCTGATCTCCTATACTTTCCAGACTCGCTGGGAATTCCATGTTGTCTAAGTAGTAACAATTAGAAAACGCGGATTCTCCAATACTGACCACCCCTTCTGGAATTTTAATGTTTTCCACAGTGCTGTCAGCAAATGCACTGCTGCCAATACTTGTTACACTGCCAGGTATGACAGTCCCTCTGCCTCCCTGAATTAATGTGTTGCTTCCACTTTCAATAATAGCATTACAATTATCTCTGCTGTCATATAACGGATTTTCTAAATCAACAATAATAGTTCTGCATCTGTTAAATGCTCCTTTTCCCACATAATTCACTTTTTTGGGAATTACTACTTTTTCCAAGTTACAGTACTCGAACGCCCAATCTCCTATACTGACCACACTCTCAGGGAACACTATTTCTTTCAATTTTGAACAAAACCCAAATGCACTGCTTCCTATACTTTCCAAACTTACAGGGAATTCTATACTTTTCAAATTCGAGCAGCCATAAAACGCAGATTCGCCGATATCGACTACTCCCTCTGGTATGACTAATTTTTCTAGCCTAGAATAGTATTCAAACGCAGAAGCACCAATCCTGGTCACTCCTTCCGGAATCACCACCTCACGGTCAGAGCCAGTGTATTTCACAAGCACCCCATCCTGAATATCAAATGCAGATTCAGCCGCTGCCGCCTCTGCTTCGTTTGGATTGGGAGCTTCCAGCACTTCCACATTGCCCTCTGACACACTATCCGGCGCTGCCACTTCACCATTCAGTACTTCACTGTCCAATTCTTCCTGAAGTTCTCCCAATTTTGCCTCCGGAATCTCCTGTTCCTCAGGCATCTCCTGTACATCCAGAATTTCGTTGGGATCATCCATCCCCTGCAGGTCCTGTGCATATACGCCTGCACACGGACTCAGCGCCAATGCTGTTGACAGCAGCATGGCAAGCGCCTTTTTGTTAATACTTTTTTTCACCTTTCCCTCTCCTTTTCCCTGCATTCTCTACAGTATCAGCCAGAACTTTCCTTGAAAATGAACATGTGTTGGAAGTTCATTCCTGACGCTGAAAGCCTGCAGATTCATTTTTATGATCAGCGTTTCAAAAAATCTCTTGACAGACTGATCTGACCATACCCTCAGATGTAAAAACACATTCGAGTATAATTATATTGCAAATTATACCCCCCTTGGTTTTGTCAACGTTTTAACCAATATATTCCAAATATATCTGTTTGCAGCAATCTACAAAAGTATAAAATTGGATATTGATAAAGAAGCTAAGGAACTGTTCACAAATATAGGTTATAAAAGGAGATTAATTATGAGTGAAAGTCTTGCATACCTGGAAGAACCCAGGGAAGAAATGCTGAACGGAGAGGTTATATGATGTCCAGCCCTTCAGTGATCCATAACTGTGCAGCTGGAACTTTACGAAAAATCCGAGGTGAAAGAATACTGGATCGTGAATCCTGTTATGCACTCAACCTTCCGGCTCCCCTGGCTCGTGGGAATATACCACCTTACAGGTTTTCTTATAGCAGGCGATCCCGAATTTATGAATAGTCTTCATATTCTCCTGTTTTAAAACCGTCATATATCCCCCATCCTCAATCTGTCTCATCGCCTGACTACAGGCAGTATCAAATGCTCCGGCCTCTGCATATTTTACTACCATGATGCATCCGGCCTTTACTGAAGGAATCATGATCAAAATATCCGTATACCCAATGCCAGATTCCGCATTAGACTTCACCACCCAGCTTTCTTCTGCCCTCATCAGTCCCAGAAGCATTCCGTGGTAAAAGTTTTCTTTCATTTCTTTCCTGACATAAGTATCCCGGATGCTGATGGAATCTTCCATAAAACTGTTAAACAACAGTTGGAATGTTTCCGCATCCCCCTCTTTCACTGCCACACAAAATTTCTGCCATCGTTGCGTATTACTGATTGTCTTTGTTTCAAACCAGGTACGAATCTTTTCCTCATAAATTTCAAGGATCTCCCTGTTGGGAATCACCAGCTTATGAATTCTGCCGGCTGGTTCTTCTGCATCTGTCAGATATCCCGCCGCAAAAAGTATGCTCCACAAGTATGTCTGCTTTTTCTGTGGCTCCCTGCTGTCAAAATCTGAATATGTGAGACCGGAAGTCAGAGGCTTATCCACACATTCGCCGGAAATTAATTCAGGCTGTTATGGAGATCTGAAGGCTTTTCCAATTGATTCTCCGCCAGCCGTTCAAACTTTACCTTCTCATACTCCATGAGCCTATTGCTTTCCATGAGAAAATCCAGTCTTGCGGCTTCTTCGCTGACCACAGTACACAGAGCATCATATGCAGTTTGAAAGTCCTCACCTTCCACATCTTTCAAACTGATGGAGACAACCGGATATTTTCCCATATACTGCTGACACAGTTCTTTTTCTTGTGCAATTTTCAGCCCTTGGAATAATTCTGCATCTGCACCAATCTCAAAAAATGTTTTGAGCATATCCAGATTTAAACTTTTGCCAAAACGCTGGGGACGTGTAAAGAGATTTACACTGCCCCTGGTTCTTAAAAGTTCACTGATAAAATCTGTCTTATCTACATAATAGAACCCTTTGGTTCTATTATTGCGAAAGAATTCTTCTCCTATCGGAAGTTTTTTCTTCTCATTCATAATTCTGTGCCTTTCTGCAGACATAGCGCTTCACGTCTCCATTTACCAAGGTCATTCACATTCACGAAGCACCTCAATCTTACACCCATGTTCCTTGGTCTTCCTGTCATAACTAATGCCCACGGCCAGAATCCGTCCCCCGAAGCGCCTCTGTTCCCCCATCCTGCCCTGGAATTTCAGCGCATACTGCCTGTCTTTGATCTGCTGGATGGCATTCTCCGGCGAATGGTCAATTTTCAGCTCCAGAATAATGCCGTCATCACCTTCCCAATCCGGATAGAAAATAAAGTCTGCATACCCGATTTCTGCCTTATCCTCCCTCTCCACCCGGTATCGGTCTCTCGCCGCAAGATATACAAGATTTACAACCGCAGACAGCTCTGTCTCATTATTATAAGACAGCATAGGTGTCTCCGTATTATGTGCGTATTCCAATATTTCCGCCATGGTTCTGGTATCTCCCTCAAGGGTTGCTTTCAGCATCCGGTTTGATTTCCTCGCCAGACGGTATACATATCCCAAAGCTGTCTCCTTTTGAATCATCTCACTGAATTTGTCCATCAGCTCCCTGTTGGGAATACTCACCCTGCCACCGCGGTAAGTCAGGAACCCATACACCACCATTGCCGAAAAAATTTCATCCCGTGTGGCAAGGTTCATGGAGGCCGCCGCGTATTCCCGGATTTTCGCCGGAACAGACTCTCCGGCAGCCATCATGAGGAGATCTTCTCTCACATCATCGATATTTTGTTCTATATAATAATAGATTTCATCGTAAGGACCAGCGCTTGTCCAGTAATTTCCAAGATTATCATTGATCAGCGCTGCTGCCACAGATCTGGGATTGTAGACTTTTACACCGCTTTTGGTATCATAACCGTCATACCAGTCCTTCAGCCCCTGTCTTGTAACAGCCCGTGTATTCTTCACAGACAGATAGCGCCCATACAGCATGTCCACCTCAGCCTCGGTAAACCCGAAATCCTTGCTGAACCTGGCTTCTGAGGCCATGGTATATTCCAGAAACATATTCAGCTCCGACCCGCTGGAATATTTGGCAATGGGAAGAATCCCCGTCATATAAGTGAGGGCTGTATATGCTTTATCCTTCAGCAGTCCTTTCAAAAACAGCAGGTAAGACTTTTTATCTGCTTCTGTAATAAACGGTGCATAAAACACGGCATCCCACTCATCCAGCACAAACAGAAATTTATCCCCTGTCCTGTCAAAGATTCTCTTCAGGTCCTCACTTACCGGACTGTTCTCCCGAAATGCAATATCCGGATAGGCAGCCCGCAGGTCTTCCCTGAGAAGTGATTTGATGGTGCCGATATATTCCTGATAACTTTCACACCCATCATCCATGATACTGAAATCAATGGCAATCACATTGAATTGGTTCAGATTTTCCCCATATCCTTCTGCTCCCGCAATTTCCAGAGAATCAAACAGTCCGCCGGCGTCCACACCTTTGCCAAAATAGGCTGCCACCATGTTGGCCATGACCGTTTTTCCGAACCTGCGGGGCCTTGTAATGCAGATATGCTGATTCCCCTGGCAGGCCAGCGGAATCAATTCCAGAAGCAGTTTCGTCTTATCCACAAAATAAGGGCTTTCCACCTGACTTTTATATAAAACATACCCATCAGAAGTATTTAAGTACATGGCCATATTTTCAGCCCCCTACAGCTCATGATAATAAGGACAAATATCCTCATAATGCCCGTCCGGCATACGAAACCCCCGGGGAATCACCCCCAGCTGCACAAACCCCAGCCGCTCATATAAATGGCGGGCGTGAATATTCCCTGCCACCACTGCGTTAAACTGCAGGATGCCAAACCCGTGGGCTTTTCCCTGCCCCAGACAGTGCCTCACCAGTTTTTCCCCAATGTGCTGTCCCCGGCATCCTTTGTCCACCGCAAAACTGGCATTGCAGATGTGTCCGCACCGCCCCTCGTTATTGGGATGCAGAATATATAATCCGCAGATTCCCTCCGGGGAAGCGGCTACGGCACAGTAAGTCTGGGAGGCAAAGAACTCCCTTCCTGTTATCTGATTCAGGCACTCCTCCTGGGGAAAGGCAGTCCCTTCCTCCACCACCTGGTTCCAGATTCCAATCATTTCTTCCAGATCCTCTGGCTGGTATTTTCTGATTTGAATGTCCATTTTCTCAAAACCACTCCTTCGTATGAACCAATATCCGCACCTACTGTCCATTCTCCAGTCTGCACAAGTATTTCTCTATGGTTCCTTATCTCCCAAACTCTGACAAGACAAGCCCGTCGTTTCTGTCCAGGGTCATCCCCACACTCCAGGCATTGACAAACAACAGCAGGGGATTTCCCTTCAGATCTGTAACCTTTTTCATATCAGAAGTGCCCACTATCTTTTTCACATCCACCTCATCTGCATTGGCGATCCAGCGGATATGTTCATAGGGCAGATTTTCCAGAATAATCTCCACATTGTATTCGCTGTGGAGGCGGTATTTGAGCACGTCAAACTGCAGAACGCCCACCACGCCCACAATCACTTCCTCCATGCCGGAGTCCAGCTCCTGGAAGATCTGAATGGCCCCTTCCTGGGCGATCTGGTTGATTCCCTTGGTGAACTGCTTTCTCTTCATGGTATCCACCTGCCGCACCCTGGCAAAATGCTCCGGCGCAAAGGTGGGAATTCCCTCATAGGCGAATTTCAGCCCAGGGCGGCACAGAGTATCTCCGATGGAGAAAATCCCCGGGTCGAAGACACCGATAATGTCTCCCGCGTACGCCTCGTCCACCACATGCCTGGACTGAGCCATCATCTGCTGGGGCTGGGACAGGCGCAGTTTCTTATTGCCCTGGACATGATACACTTCCGCCGCGGAGTCAAACCGCCCGGAACAGATGCGCATAAATGCAATCCTGTCCCGATGGGCCTTGTTCATATTTGCCTGAATCTTAAACACAAATGCGGAAAAATCGTCACTGACCGGGTCAATACTCCCCTGGTCTGAAACCCTGGGCAGGGGCGGGGCTGTCATGGCGAGAAAATGCTGTAAAAAGGTCTCCACACCGAAATTTGTCAGCGCTGACCCGAAAAACACCGGAGACAGCTTCCCCTGGTCCACCAGCTTCTGGTCAAACTCTGCGCTGGCGCCGTCCAGAAGCTCGATTTCCTCTAACAGAGTATCTTTTTGTTCCTGGCTGACCACATCCAGCAGATGGGGGTCATCCAGGGCAATGTTCTCCCCGGTTCCCTCTTTCGTACCTTTCTGTGTATCGGAAAATGTCAGTACCTGTCCGGTTTCCCGGTCATAAACTCCCCGAAATGCCTTTCCGGAGCCGATGGGCCAGTTCACCGGACAGGTGGCTATTCCCAGTTCTTTTTCAATTTCATCTAACAAATCAAAGGTATCATTGGCATCTCTGTCCATTTTGTTAATAAAAGTAAAAATGGGGATATGGCGCATCACGCAAACCTTGAACAGTTTGCGGGTCTGCGCCTCCACTCCTTTGGAACCGTCGATAACCATCACTGCCGAGTCTGCTGCCATCAACGTCCGGTATGTGTCCTCGGAAAAGTCCTGATGTCCCGGGGTGTCCAATATGTTAATACAATAATTGTCATAATAAAACTGCAAAACAGAAGAAGTAACGGAAATTCCCCTTTCCTTCTCAATTTCCATCCAGTCAGATACCGCATGTCTCGCCGTGGCCTTTCCTTTCACAGAGCCGGCCAGGTTAATGGCTCCGCCGTACAGCAGGAATTTCTCTGTCAACGTAGTTTTTCCGGCATCTGGATGGGAAATAATCGCAAACGTACGTCTCTTTTCTATTTCTTTGGTGTATTTTGGCACTGCAGACCTCCTGTATCTCTCATCTATCTCATCCTTTATTTTCTGGAAACTATATACAACGTTTCCATTCTATTACACCCAAAAGGGGCTGTCAAGGTGTGAAATCCAATCCGTCAGTCAGACGCCTCACTCAGCGGAGTGATGACAATATTCTCTGCTGCCACTTCTGCTTTGCGCTTCACCACATCCTCAATCTGCGCCCGGGAGGTGTCGTCAAGCTGATTATCAGGCACCACCACATCTGCACTGTCCCCGGTTAAGTTCACCACCACATCCACAAATCCTTTGGATTCCAGAAGGGATTCCGCAGCCGACTCTTTCTCTGCGATTTCCGACAGGGTAACCATACTGGTGACAGCCTCCTGCTTCTGTTCTTCTGAGATGTCCGGATTATCAATGATCTCCATTAGATTTGCTTTATTCTGAGAACGGACCTGCTCCCGGCTGATTTTTGCCTGTGCGGCAAATCCGGTGGACCCTGTGAGGACTGCTTCCCCTGGGGTATCCGTGTTGATATCCTCCTGTGCCTGGGCATCTGTCTGGGCGTCCTCAGGAGTTTCTTCCGGTGTCTGTGTATTTTCTACAGTTTCTTCCCCCTCCTGGCCAGCGGGAGATTCTGCAGGAGAAACCTGTGTGGTGGTACTTTGGGCGTTTTCTTCGATTAGTGCTGTCTCGTCGCTGACATCATAATCCAGACTTTCAATATCCTCCAGAATATTGTTGTCCGCAGTTTCTGTGCTGGCCTCCTTCATTCCGAAGTCCACATCGGAAAAACTCAGATAGCCTGCCACGGCAATCATAATTGCCAGTGCTGTGATAATCACCTGATTCTTCTTAAATACTTTCTTCACTTTCCTCTCCTTTATTTCATTTTCATTACTTTAATTTTATGGGCTTCCACCTGAAATAATGCCATAACTGCCTCCTGAATATTTCGGACAACCACAGAATTGTCCCCGCCCTGTGCCGCAATCAGCACTCCCTGTATGGAAACAGAAGGATTCTGGGCGGAAAACGCTGTCATAGTATCCTCTGAATTTTCCAGCATCAGCATCACTTTTACCTGCCCGATTCCCTCTACCTGCTGCAAAAGCTGCTCCAGCTGCTGCTCCAACACAGCCTTTTCTGTCAGTACCTGCGCATCTGCATTGGAATTTCCATAGAGATTTTCATAAATCCCGCTGCCGGCCATGGTATTTTTACTTCCTGTCTTCTTTTGGGATACGGTCTGGCTGATTTTCTTTGTGGGTATGGCCATAACCAGAAGTATCAGTCCCAGCAGCAGCAGAATCATCCACTGCTGTTTATCCCACTTTTTCAAAGAGAATTTCCACTTTTTCTCCTGGGATTTCATAGGTTCCTGCCAGCTCATTTTCCACCCTCTCTCTCAACTGGCTGTTCTCAGCGCCTGACAGCCGAATCTGCACAGATGCGGCGCCCAGCTTCTGGGATTCCTCGTCCAGCTCCATTTCCACATGAATTTCCCGGATTTCACACCCTTTTCCCAAAATTTCTTCCAGAGATTCCCCCATTAGACTCTCCATCTCCCGCTCATATGCTTCTATATAATACTCACTGTCTGCATATTCCCCATACACCTGCCCCCAGCGGGAGTTTAGGAATTCTTCTTCCAGAAGCTCCCGCCGAAACCTTGCATTCATGGTGCTGTCCAGATTGAGCAGGTTCAGCAAAGGGGATGTGATGATTAAAATCAGCAGCACCCCCATAAAAGAACGAATATACCTTCCATATTGCTGGCTTGGCATCACATGGATGACAGCCTCCAGAACAATATAATAGACAGCCAGATTCCTCACCCACTGATAAATCGCCTGTGTCACATTATCCACCTCCAAAAGATGCTGCCAGTACTGCGATGGTAATCATACAGAGAATCTCTGTGGTGTACAGAATCTTTAACAGCAGGCTGCACCCCTCCCCCATCACGCCCAGACATCCCACCAGACGCTTATCTGACACTGGCTGTACCAGTGCCGCCGCAAATTTATAAAGCAGAGAGCAGATTCCATACTGAATCAGCGGCGATACGCCCCAGATGAGCAAAATGGCCAAAAAGGCGGCACCCAGACAGTTTCTCACCAGCACAGCGCTTGCCAGCACAATCTCTGTCACAGCGTTTAAGGCATTTCCCACCCCGGGGATTACACTGGCGGTCTTTCCCAGGGTTGTCCTCCTCAGACTATCGATTACAGGGGCCACCAGCCCCCTAATCACCTGCATGCCTATTAACACTCCCATCAGGGTCTTCAGGCTCCACTCCACCAATGTCCGTATAAGACCTGCCAGCCTGCTCAATATCTCCTCTTTTGACAGGAAATTCACCATCTCAAGAAGCACATACAGACCTGTGCAGGGCAGAACAAATGTGAGAATCGTCCACTGAATCAAAGACACTAAAATCAGCACCAGCTGATAGAACATGGCCGCGCTGGCCACCCCAGAGGATGCCGCCACAGCCAGATAATAAGCGGGAGTCAGCCCTTTCATCAGTTCCAGCAGCCCGGATATCTTCTCCTCTAACTGTCCGCTCAAATTGTAAAACCCATTCAGCAGCAGGGTAAAAAGAAGCAGGTACACAATATAAAATCCCATCTCCCCCACCTGCCCCTTGTCAAATACCTGGGAAAAATTTGTAAACATGGCAGCCAGCAATGCCAGAACCATAGCCTGTACCAGAAGATCTTTCTGTCTGTCCAGCTGGGAAAATACTATCTGCCAAACCATGTCCAGTACCTTTTCCTTATTGATCATCTCTTTTCCCGCCATCAAGTCCTGCACAGCCTGTCCCAGCGAAAACGTATCTTCTCCCAGCATCTCATCAATCATCTGCTGCACTTCCTGAAGGTCCATATCCTCCAGCAGTTCCTGAGCTGCCTGATTTTCCATTCCCTCTTCCTGCTGTGCTGTCTGATTTCCCACTTTCGCATCTTCCGAAGCCCCAAATACCAGAGTCTTTGATGTGCTCTGCCAAATGCAAAGACACACAAGAACAGCAAGAAAACCGAAGATAATCCAGAAAACCAGAAGTCTGTTCCCCCTGCTCATGACAAGAACCCATGGATCGTTTCCATAAGAGCAAGCAAAAGGGGCATCCTCACCGCCATAATCGCCAGTTTGCTGAACAATTCAATCTGTCCCCCAATGGCCCCGTATCCGGCGTCCTTACAGATTCCGGAAGAAAATTCGCCGATATAGGCAATCCCTACCATTTTCAGCAGCGTTTCCACATAACTGCTGTCCATGGGAAGATAGGCTTTCAGATTTAAAATGGTCTGAAACAGATAGCTGAGCTTGCCAACTGCCAGAAACAAAATGGCAATGCCTGCTCCGAAGGAAACATAGAAACTGTATTCTGCCCGGCTCTCCTTTAGTAAAAACCCTAAAAGCACACTCCCAATACCCAGCAGGGAGACTTTCACCACATCCATTTTCTCTTCCCCCTGTCACAACAGAAACAGATTTTTAATTGTCTCAAATAATTCATATATATATGGCAAAATCCAAAACAACACAATAAGCAGACCCGCCAGGCTGATGAGAAATGCCTGTTCATCTCTTCCGCTGTGCTTTAGCACCTGGCTCAGCATCGACACCAGGATGCCAACTGCGGCAATTTTAAAAATAATGCTGACTTCCACAGATTTCTCCCTTCCTGCACGGCCCGCCGCACACGATTTCATATCAGCAGAAGAACCAGGAACAGTCCTCCCAGAATTCCCAGACTGCGGCATAATCTCTGCTTTCCGGGAATGCTTTCCTTTGCAGTCTGAATTTCTCTGTCCAGCTCTTCCAGATACAGCTCCACGGTCCGAAGCTGCATATCTTTATCCAGATAACCCAAAAAAGCACCCATCTGCATAAGTGCTTCTTTGTCTTTTGCTGATAACGCTGACTGCTTTAAGTTTTCCTTCACTTCTTCCTGAAAAACCTGCTGAAAGCTTTTATCCGGATATTCTCTTAATCTGGAAGATACCTGGTTTAAAAAAAAACAAAACGGTTCCTCCAGCTTTCTCCCAATGGAAGCCAAAGCTTCCGTAAGTGCCGTATTTCCATAGGAAATTTCTCCCCTCAGAAGGAGTGCCATTCTCTGTAGCTGCCGCAGCTGCTCCAGGCGCCGTCCCAGATGGAAACTGTAGGAAAATCCCATTCCTGTACTGGAAGTTACCACAAGGATAACCCCCAGAAACCGGGTCATCCCCGCCTCCTCTCCTGATACAGACAGCTTCCTCTCCGGTCAAAGACAGCCTTCACTGCGCCTGCCTTTTGACGATTGCTCAAAAGTATGTATCGCTCAAACACATGCTCATTCATCAGCCGTTCAAACAAGGGCTTTTGCTGTAGATCTTCTATAGAATCCCCGTGTACAGTGGCAATCAGCTTACAGCCGCAGTTAATCACCGCTTCAATGGCATGGATGTCCCTGTAATCCCCAATCTCATCTACCGCCACAACAGACGGTGACATGGAGCGGATTAACATCATCATTCCTTCTGCCTTGGGACAGCCGTCCATTACGTCCGTCCGGATGCCCAGGTCATTGCTGGCCGCACCTTGATAACAGCTGCCGATTTCTGAGCGTTCATCCACAACCCCCACTGTCATCCCCCTGCTGTCAGCGTCCCCGTCTGACAGCTGCCGGATCATATCCCGCAGTATGGTGGTCTTCCCACATCGGGGCGGAGAGATAATCAATGTATGAAAAATGCTGTCCCCCCTGCGGACATAAGGCATTACAGTCGATGCACATCCTTTCACCTGATGAGAAAGCCTTACATTGATATAGGAAATATATTTGACACCCCGGATGTGATCACCCTCCACAATGGTTTTCCCGGCAATCCCCACCCTGTGTCCTCCCTGCACGGTCAGATATCCCTGGCGGATCTCCTCCTCGTAAGCATACAGCGAATATCCTGCAATATGCTCCATAGTCTCCTGCATATCTTCTCTGGTCACACAGTAAGCCTGACCCCTGTCCTGTGTGATGCTTCCCCCTTGTCCCAGGAAAAATTCCTGCCCCTGATACAAAATGATACAGGGATTATGTACCCGAAGCCGTATTTCATAGACCTTCCCATAGTCCAGTCTATTCCTCTCCAGACGCCGCCGGATATTACCGGAAAAGAGACGCACCACCTGGTTCTGAATCATTTCCGTTCCCTGACTTTCGTTGATTGTCCTCACCTCCGTCAAAATCACAATGATCTACTTACATATATGTATATGAGGACAATCCCTCTTTCATTCATTTCTTTTTAGAAACTGCCGCACAATACCTTGTGTGTTTTGGTGCAGGGGATTTCTTTGGAGTGATTTCATCCAGGAAAAAAGAAGGTTCCATCTCCTTTTCAAACCGGCGGCGCACATAACACAAAGTCAGCTCTTTTCTCGCCCGGGTCATGCCCACATAGAACAGACGGCGCTCCTCCTCTATCTCGGAAGCCAGCTTTGCCTTCTTATAAGGTATGGTATCCTGGTTCACATTCAGAATCCATACTTTGTCATACTCCAGCCCCTTTACACTGTGCAGCGTGGACAGGGTCACCCCCTGGGGCTTTTGTTCCATTCTGGATGCCTGTTCCTTCATGCGCTGGGTACACTCATCCATATAGTCTTTCCACTGGCCGTAATGTTCGAATTTCTTCGCACTCTCCTGAATCCGGTCTGCAATCTCCGAGAGCTCTTTGTAGTCCAGTCCCCGGACGCTGGCATACTCATTCAGATACCCCTCATAGCCGATGGCATGACGGATATAATTGATTGCCGCAAAAGGAGGCATCTCCCTGATTCTTTTTAAATCCGCCTCCAGCTGGTCAATCCGGTCACACATCCACTCCCGGTCTTCATAAAACATCCGCAGGGTTTCCATTTTTACCGCCTGTTCGTAGACCGCTTCCCTGGAAATATACCGGTTGGGACGGTTCATAACTTTCAGGAAATCCTGCCGCCGTATCACTGGCCCGGCAGACATCTGTATGTATGAGAGAAAGTTCTGGCAGATCCAGTGTTCATAGATATTGGGCAGTCTGTCCCGCATGTAGAAAGGAACCTGGTACTCCATCAGCACCTCTGCCACATATCCGGCCTCCTGCCGGGTTCGAAACAACACCGCTGTCTTTTTGAGGTCGCCCCCTTTTTCCTCCCACGCCTGCAGTTCTTTTAACAGAAACATGGCTTCCTGCCGGGGATTTTCCAGCTGCAGAATCTGCACAGGATTCCCCTGGGGATTGGGGGTGGTGATTTTCTTGGAAAAACGATGACGGTTACAGGCAATCATATGCTGGGAAGCCTCCAGTATCCGGCCGCTGCAACGGTAATTCACATCCAACAGCACCTGCTGGGCCTGGGGATAATCTTTCGTAAAATTCAGCATCAGCTCCGGCCGCGCTCCTCGGAAATGATAGATAGACTGGTCGTCATCTCCCACAATGAACAAATGATCCCCGTATCCGGCCAGCATGCGCACTGTCTTGTACTGTATGGTATTGATATCCTGAAATTCATCCACCAGCACATACTGGAATCTCTGCTGCCACCCTCTGCGTATATCCTCTCTCTGATCCAGCAGATCATGGCAGAACACCAGCATATCGTCAAAATCGAACAGCCGTTCCTGGCGGCATCTCTGCTCATATCCCTGGTAAACAGCACGAAACGCCTGATCAGGACATCCTGCTGAATGATAGTTTTCCAGAAGAATGCCATTTCCCTTCACCAGGCTGATCTCACGGGAGATATCTTCCAGAAATTCCTTGTCGTCTGCTAAATCTGCCGCATATTTTCCAATTAGCTGCCGCAGGAATTCCCGCCTCTGGCTGTCTCTTAATATCTGATCCCCTTTTAATCCATAGGCATGCTTCAAAATACCAAAAAAAATACTGTGAAAGGTTCCAAAAGTCACCTGGCGGCCTCCGGGAACCTGCTGGACCAGAAAACGTTCCTTCATTTCCCGTGCCGCTGCCCTGGAAAATGTCACCACAAGAATCACAGAGGCAGGAATATGGTGCTCTGCGATCAAATGACGGATTCGATTAACAATAACTGTGGTTTTCCCCGAACCGGGACCTGCCAGGACCTGCATAGGCCCTGACAGGTGGGCGACTGCCCTTTCTTGAGATGGGTTTAATGTTCTATCCAATTTCCTGCTCCGATTCCTGAAGTTTCTGTACAGCCTGCCGGATTCGCAGCAGGGATTCTTCCTTGCCGATAACCTCCATAATCTCCGTGGCGCCTGCCGGTGTCATCTGCTTGCCAGACAGGGCGGTACGGATGGGCCACATCACATAGCCTGTCTTATATCCCTGCTCTTTCACATAACCGCTTAAACATTCAAAAAGAGCATCGTTGCTGTAATCCTCCTGCTTCTCCAGCAGGGGAAGCACCTCCTGCAGCACTGCCAGGGACGTTTCCTGTGTGGACTTCATCTTCTTATGGGCATACATGGACACCTCATAGGGCAGAACCTCCTGGAAAAAATCCACCATTTCCAGAATTTCCGGCAGAACCTCAATGCGGGTCTGCACCATTTTCGCGATTTTTCTGAAATCCACCTCACGGCTCACCGCTTTTTGAAGCCAGGGAAGAGCCATCTGGTAAAAGGTTTCTTCATCCATGGCCTTTAAATATTCCCCGTTCATCCATTTCAGCTTAACAATGTCAAAAACAGCCGGAGATTTGCTGATATGGTGATAATCAAATGCCTCCACCAGTTCTTCCAGGGAATAAATCTCCCGGTTTTCAGAGGGACTCCATCCCAGCAGAGCCACAAAGTTGACAACTGCCTCAGTCAAAAATCCCTGCTCCATCAAATCCTCATAAGAAGAATGGCCAGAGCGCTTGCTCAGTTTCTGGTGGTCTTCGTTGGTGATCAACGGACAGTGGACATATGTGGGCACTTCCCAGCCCAGTGCCTCATAAATCCGATTATATTTAGGCGCTGAGGACAGATATTCATTTCCCCTCACCACATGGGTGATCTCCATCAAATGGTCATCCACCACATTTGCGAAGTTGTAAGTAGGATACCCGTCTGTCTTAATCAGAATCAAGTCCTCCAGCTCCTCATTGGGCACTGTGATCACTCCGTAAATGTCATCGTGAAACGTGGTGGTACCTTCCGTGGGCATATTGAATCGGATCACATAGGGCTCACCGGCATCCAGCCTGGACTGGACTTCTTCCCTGCTAAGCCCCAGACAGTGCTTGTCATAAATGCCCACCTCTTTGCCGGACACGCTGCTTCTCAGACTCTCCAGACGCTCCTGTGTACAGAAACAATAATAGGCATCCCCCTGTTCAATCAGCTGCCTGGCGTACTTCAGATACACCCCCTGCTTATGTCTCTCACTCTGGACATACGGGCCATAACCGCCGTCCTTGTCCGGTCCCTCGTCGTGGGCCAGCCCTGTCTTCTCCAGGGTCCGGTAGATAATATCCAGCGCGCCCTCCATAAACCGCTCCTGGTCAGTATCCTCAATGCGGAGAATAAAATCGCCGCCCTGATGCTTTGCAATCAGATATGCATATAACGCTGTCCTCAAATTCCCCACATGCATCCTTCCTGTGGGGCTGGGGGCAAATCTGGTTCTCACTGGACTCATACTTTCTCACTATCCTCGCTTTCACCGTGAATGATCTTCGGCAGGATTTCTGAGATCGTCCCATAAATCACAATATCCGCCCGTGTATCGGAATAATGTTCTTCTGTGTTAATCAGAACCACTTTACTGCCTCCAAAATATTTCAGATGGGTGGTGGCAAGCTTCTGGGCCATGGTACATCCTACCAGCAACAGAACATCTGCCTTCTCCACTTCCTCTGCCGCCCGGGTAATCAGCGCGTTATCCACCTGCTCACCCACCAGACACACCTGGGGACGGATCACTTTGTGGCATTTCTCACAGGCAGGCAGACCCTTTGCATTTTTCACATATTCCAGAGGATATTCCTTCTTGCAGTGGGAACACTGGTTATGGAACACACTTCCATGAAGCTCCACCACATTCTTACAGCCGCCCCGCCGTGCCAGGCTGAAAATCTCCCGGGTGATGGTGCATTTCAAAATGCCCTGTTTCTCCAGTTCCGCAAGGGCTAAAACACCCTCTCCAGGCGTCCCGGTATGTTCCAGAATCTCCTTATAATATTTAAAAAACTTCTCCGGGCGGGTATTATAAAAACTGGTGTTGAACATTTCTTCCGAGGCATATCCGTACCTCTCCTCAATATCAAAAGATATATTAGGGTCACGGTAATCCAGACAGCCGCAGTCTGTACTGGTATTATGTCCCTGCAGACATACAAGGTAAGAACTGTTCATAATTGCTTTGCGCGCAGCCTTTAGTTTATTTTCCATATAAACTACCCCCTCCTTTTATTAAAAACACTCTGAAAACAATGTAATAATAGGGATACTGGTTACCCAGCACCCCCTATTTATTCAACCGTCACACCAATACTTTTCAGATAATCCATTACAGAACCTACAGTAAGCAGATCTGTCAAGTCTTCTGCGGGAATTTCCACATTGTACTCATCTTCAAGCGCCATGACCAATTCAAATAAATCCAGTGAATCTGCTCCCAGGTCCTCTTTAAACAGTGTATCCGGCGTAATACTGTCAGCCTCACAGTTTAATTGTTCCGCGATGATTTCCTTCATTTTCTCTAACATAGTTTTATCTCCTTTTATTGCCAAATATTTTTAGACATACCCTATAAAAACCCGGACGGCAAACATGTCCGTTTTATAAGCACAGTATATCTTCTGCCCTTATATTTGTCAAGAATAATTTCCGCGCAGGGAATGTACCAGGAATCATTTCCGATGCTTCTGTACCGATATCGTTCAGCACACCCATGCAGACCCTGTTTGCCGCAGTAAAACGCTGGGAAAGGTAGCGCAGGGAAGCATTGATTTCGCCGTCAGGCCCGCCATACTGACTCATAATATACTGCGCCACTTTCGCATTAGGAGTTTTAATATTCACAGGATATTGTAATCTCTTTTCATAATTCCACATAACTATCTACAACCTCCTTTATTTTCCCAGGGCCATGGCTGCAGCACCCATTCCCAGGATTTGCTGGCACACTCGTCTGCGGTATCAATGGTAAGGGGGCCGTAATTCTTTGCATACAGCTTGAGAGCCTCTTTACGCTTTTTCACATTTTCCCGGTAGCACTGAAGCCCTTTCTCACAATCCGGATGGGTGTCCAGATACAGCAGAAGATCGTCCACGGCAAAGCTGTGCTCGTTGATTTTTTTCATCAGTTCTTCTTTAGAGGGACACGTCTGCATTCCGTTGGAATTGCCACTCATCGACAGCACCTCCTCTCGCCACAGAACGGTTTAAACAGTTCTGGGAATATGGTGCCCAGCTGCAGGGCTTTGCAGAGTTCAAAAGTCGTCTTAAAAGTCTGGCAGGGTACGTAAGCCATGGCAACAGGCAGGTTCTGCAGTCCATGAAACATTGACGGCTCTTTCTTGCATTCTTCTTCCACTGGAGCACACTGCTTTCTCGGCTGCACAGGCGCCTGGCTGTGAGGCTGGCGGCCGCACCGGTTCATCGCATATCTATCCATAATACTCCTTTCAATTCCTTCTTTTTTTGATTGTATCATTGACTGACATCTGATACACTTATATTTTATGTTTCTATGTTGTCTGGTGTGACTTGGCCAGCCTGTGTTTGAAAATGGAAATCCGGCTGAAAGTGTGGTATAGTGTAACATATCAATTTCGGAGGACTCTTATGAAGAGATTATTATCCTGCGGCAGAGCATTACTGGGATATAATTTTTCCAGCCTGCTGCTTTTTGAACTCTTTTACTGGATCGGAACCTTTACCCTGGGACTGGAAGCCGTCCGTCTTTTGTTAAACCGCGCGCTGGACTTTTCCGGTTTCAGCAGCCTGACAGCGGAAAACTATGCAGCTTTCCTGATGAACCCGGCCACACTGGCAGGAATGGCTCTGGGCACAATGATACTGCTGTTTTTCTTATCCCTGCAGATTTCCGTGCTGTTGGCCTGCTTCCATTACTCTTACCTTGGCCAGAAAATCTACATCAATGATTTATTTTTCATCGGTCTGCGCAGAACGGTAACATGGATGCGCAGAGACCCTGCCGGCTGGCTGGTTTTGTCTTTTCTGGCAGTGCCATTTTTAGAAGGACATTTCCTGATCAGGGAAGTTAATTATGTGAAAATCCTTCAGTATACGCTGCAGCTGTTTTATCAGGTGATACACTGTGTTCCGGTATTGGCAGCTTCTGGAATTCTGCTGTTTCTGTTGTCCTATGCAGCTCTTTTTTCTTTTCCTTATATCATTTTGGAAAAAGAAAAGACATGGGCTGGATTTCGAAGGGGCTGGAAACTTTGTAAAGGCCGGACAGGAATCCTGTTCTCTGCCGGAACGTTCATACAAGCAGGAAGCGCCCTGCTTTTAATGATTTTCCAGGGAACTGCCGGAATCGGGGCCGCTGTGTACACCACTGTTTTCAAAGCTTCCACCGTGAGAATCCCCAGCATATTGATTTATAAAGAATGGATCGAAATCACAGCAGGCTTGCTGGCAGGAGCTGTGGGCACCGTACTGGGAGTCCTGCTGGTCTACACCATATACTGTTCTGAACGGGAACCCGTGCGGCCACCGGCCCGCCGGAAACAATCCGTCTCCGCTGAATCAGCTTCCCTGCCCTCCCTGAAAAAAACACTTAAGAGAAAAAAAATGGCTGCGGCAGCGGTGTTCCTGTTCCTTCTGGAAATCAGTTATGTTTTGTATCTGGCGGAAAATAAAGCAGCCATTTCCGACGACCTGCTGGCAGGCACACAGATTACCGCCCACAGGGGCGGAGCAAAAGAAGCGCCGGAAAATACTTTGTGTGCTCTGGCATATGCCCGGGAGCATCTGGCCGATTATGCCGAGATTGATGTACAGGAAACACAAGACGGCGTGGTGGTTCTTTTACATGACAGTAATCTGAAACGTACCACAGGATTAGACAAAAACATCTGGGAGGTAGATTATGCAGAACTGAAAAAACTAGACGCAGGAAAGTATTTTGGCGGGGAATATGCCGGTGAACCTATCCCCACCCTACAGGAAGCCATTGATTTTTGCCAAAAAAACTTGAAATTAAATGTGGAGATCAAATACAATGGAAGAAACGACCAGATTGTGGAAAAAGTAGTCCGGCTGTTTGAGGAAAACGACCTTGTGGAAACCGCCATCTTATCCTCCATGAATTACCGGTTTTTACAGGAAGCGAAAAAAATAAATCCGGATATACAGACCAGTTATGTGATGACCATGACCTATGGAAGCGCTGTGGAGCTGATCTATGCTGACTATGTCAGCGTAAAATACTCTTACATTAATCAGGACTATGTGGAAGATGCCCACCGTCTGGGCAAATCCGTCCATGCATGGACATTAAACGGCCCCTGGTCTATCCGCAGAATGCACTATTATGGGGTAGACAATATCATAACCGATGACCCTGCCATGGCCCGGAAAACCGTGGAAAATTTTCAGGCTGAAAACCCAGGGATTTGGGAGCTGATAAAATATATACTGTGATTTTATAAATACTGTGATATAATGACACAGAAACAGTTACCATTTTTTGAACACGCACGGAGCAAAGGAGCGGGAACATGTCAAACGTCAGTACAAAGAGAACGATTCCCAGATTTCAGAAGAAAACAGAATACTATGATTACAGCCTGGTTGCCGTGATGATTCTGCTGATTGTTTTCGGCCTGATTATGCTTTACAGTACCAGTTCCTATGTGGCACAGCTGCATGAGGGAAACGATATGTTTTATTTTCGGAAACAGGCACTCATCAGCGCCGCAAGTATTGGATGTTCACTGATACTCTCACAATTTGATTACCATCTCCTGGGGAAAATTCCTTCCCTCATCTACTCAGCAGCCATGGTGCTGATGATTATGGTAAAAATTACTCCTTTCGGGGTGGAGGTCAACGGTGCCAAAAGATGGCTGAACTTTGGCGGACTACAGTTCCAGCCCTCGGAAATCGCAAAAATTGCCGCCATTGTGACCATTTCTTTTATGATTGTACAGATGGGCAAAAAGGCCGCAGAAATCCGTGGAATCGAAGTCCTGCTGGGTGCCGGCGGGGCGCTGGGGCTGGTAACCTTTGTCTTTACGGATAATTTAAGTACTGCAATTATTATCTGGGGAATTACCTGCATCTTAATCTTCATCGCACACCCCAGGACAAAGCCGTTTATCATTATATTTGTCTGCCTGGCCGCTGTGGCCGCAGCTGCAGTCTTAATTTTAACAGCTGCAATCGATACCAGCAGCAATTTCCGTATCCGCAGAATCCTCACATGGCTGCGGCCGGAGGAATATTCTGCCTCAGGAGGATTTCAGGTTATGCAGGGTCTGTATGCCATAGGTTCCGGTGGGTTCTTTGGAAAGGGACTGGGAAACAGTGCGCAGAAACTGGGCTGGATACCTGAAGCGCAGAATGATATGATTTTTTCTATTATATGCGAAGAACTGGGAATTTTCGGTGCCTCTATTATTTTACTTTTGTTCGTCTATCTCCTTTACCGGCTGATCTTCATCGCCCAGAATGCACCGGATCTGTTTGGTTCCCTGCTGGTGAGCGGAGTTTTTGTACACATAGCCCTCCAGGTAGTCTTTAACATATGCGTAGTCACCAACCTGATCCCCACTACGGGTATTACGCTGCCATTCTTCAGCTATGGGGGAACGTCTATCCTGTTTTTAATGAGCGAAATGGGTATCGCACTGAGTGTGGCACGGCACATAAAATTTCAGGGAGAAGCGTAAGCATCCGGGCTTACCCAAACTATATAGTCTACGGTTAATTACCGTCAGCTGCACCGCCCAGGGCCGCCGGAAGAACTCCTCTCCAGCGGCCCTGGGCAAATGCAGATCAATCGGTTCCAGACAATGAGATGTGATAATGCTCCAGCCAGTAATTCACCTGCAGAAGGTACGCCAGCAGCTGTGGTCCGGCCATCAGCTGTCCATAAAACGGGCGCCCATAATCAGATGGGCACTTCATATAAGCCTCCACTTTCTTCTTGTCAACAAGGGTACAAAGGGGCGCATTCCCATTGTCCAGTACTTCCATTATTTTTGTTTTCAAAAGGCTCTCATAAGCGGGGTCATAGGTTTTGGGGTAAGGACTTTTTCTCCGATAAAGTACTTCATGGGGCAGATGCTTTTCACCCGCAGCCCGCAGAAGCCCTTTTACCACACCGCCCCGGCATTTCATATTCCATGGCACATTCCATACATACTCGATAATCCTGTGATCAGCCAGCGGTACCCTTGCCTCCAGGCCTGTATGCATCCTGGTTCTGTCCATTCGGTCCAACAGAGTCTGCATAAACCATCTCAGATTCAGATAGGATATCTCCCGCCGTCTTTTCTCCTCCGGCGGCTCTCCTAAAAGCTGCGGAGTTTCTGCCACAGACGCCTCATAGGCTGCCTTTGCATACTCTTTTAGGGGCAGTTCTTCAAGAACCTCATCTTTTAACAGCATGGTCCGGGCAGTAAAATCCATGGACCATGGAAAACAGTCTGCCTCAAAACATTCTTTCTTATGAAACCATGGATATCCCCCGAAGATCTCATCTGCACACTCCCCGGTAAGGGTTACTTTGTGGTGTCCTGCCACTTTACCGCAGAAATACAGCATGGAGGACTCCACATCAGCCATGCAGGGCAGGTCTCTGGCATCCACTGCCTCAAAAAGATACTCATATAATTCCTCATTCCTGCATTCCAGATAGTGATGTCTCGTCTTCGCATATTCCACCATCTTATCTACCCACGGGCGGTCCTGGGAAGGCTGAAAGTCATTGGCTGTAAAATTCACATCATTTCCATAGAAATCAAAGGAATACGTATCCAGATGCCGCCCCTGTTTTCTCAGCTCCTCACTGCAGATAGCTGTCACAAGACTGCTGTCCACCCCGCCGGAGAGGAAGGTACAGATGGGTACATCGGACAACATCTGCATTTTGACAGCGTCCGTCACCAGATATTCTGTCTTTTCCACTGTTCTTTCAAAGGAATCTTCATGAGGACGGCTTTGAAGCTTCCAATACGGCCAGCTCTGTATCCCGCTTCTGCCCACTTCCAGTACATGCCCTGGAAGAACCTCCCATATATTTTTAAATACGCCTTTTCCATAGGTTTTCGCCGGTCCCAGACCGAACACTTCACAGAGCCCTTCTTTTCCCACAACAGCCTGCATGCCGGGATAACTTAGAATTCCTTTGATCTCTGATGAAAATAAAAACGTATCCAAATGCTTTCCATAAAACAGTGGTTTCACCCCTGCTCTGTCCCGGAACAAAAGCAGGTGTTTCAGTCTCTCATCCCAGATAGCATAGGCAAAAATCCCGTTCAGACGTTTCACAAATTCCCGCCCATGCTGCATATACCCAGCCAGAATTACCTCTGTGTCAGAGGTTGTGGAAAAGACCACACCCTCTGACATCAGTTCCTGGCGGAGCTGCCGCATATTATATAATTCGCCGTTATAGCTGATGGTACACCGATGATTTCCCACCTGCCTGGTCATGGGCTGATGCCCTGTTTCCAGGTCAATAATCGAGAGACGCACATGAGAAAGACCACAGTGCTCCGACAGAAACGCCCCTTCTTCGTCAGGACCTCTGTGTTTTTGAGCCTGGTTCATTTTGTCCAAAATTCCTGCCCATTTCTCAGGTTCTTCTTTATAATTTATCACAAAATTTGTAAAGCCTGCAACTCCGCACATAACAACGCTTCCCCTCTAAAATGATTTCAAAATAGGCTGTATCTGCCTGTGTTCCAACGCCATCTCCAGGGATGGAATCAGCTCATCGGTGTGAGCAATCAGTGAATTAGGCTTTTTCTCAGGACTATCCTGGCCAAATGGCAGGAAGTAGATATTTTTGGCATTTAATAAAAGCCCAATATTTTTCATATTCATCCCCAGTCCATCGTTAGTGGAAATGGATATGAGCAGCGGCTTCCCATTTCTGAGATGTGCTTTGGCCCCCATCAGCACAGGCGTATCTGTGATGCCATTTGCCAGCTTTGCCGCTGTATTCCCTGTACATGGGAAAATGACCAATGCATCCAGATAGCTCTTGGGGCCAATGGGTTCTGCTGTCTCAATGGCAAGAATCGGTGGTCTCTTAGTAATTTCCTCCGCTTTTTTCATATACTCCTCCGGCGTTCCAAAACGGCTCTTAATGCTCTGGGAAGCATCTGAGAAAATCGTATAAACCTCCGCCCCTGCATCCACCAGCTTCTGTAGTTCTACAAATATTTTCTCAAAAGTACAAAAAGAGCCTGTCAATGCGACTCCTATTTTTCTGCCTTTTAATTCCATAACTCATACCCTCTCCAATATTCTGTTTTTAGATAGCCTTGCCAAAGTCTCTATGACAAATTCCGCCAGCTTCTCTCCTGAGACTTTCGGAGCATACTTTCCTGGAAGCCCCGGACAGTGCACAACGCGGATTTCCTCCAGCTGCGCCGCTTCCTGGTCAATCCCTCCCCCTTGGGAAGCCAGCTCCAGTACAATAGCGTCTTTTCTAATTTTTTTCAGCACATTTCCCTGCAGAACAATGGCAGGAACCGTATTATAGATATATTCAAAATCAGAAATTTCCTGTTCCAGCTGGTCAAAGGAAATCACCTTATGTCCAGATGCTTCCGCCCATCCCTGTGCTTCCTGATTTCTGCAGCAGATAGCCACCTGTGCATCCAGCGCTTTTAACTTCGCCCCAAGAACTTTGGCACATCTGCCATATCCCAGAATCAATGTTTTGCTGCCGTGAAGATTGGTAGGCTGATTCCTGACTGCTTCCAAAACAGCACCTTCTGCTGTGGCAATAGCGTTGAAGACAGCCAGCGGCTCACAATCCATAAAATCATACCAGCGAATCCCCTGCTTTTCACAGTGCGCCTGCACATTTTGGGGAATCACCCCTGCGAACAGACTCTGGCCTTCTTGTAATAAATTCAGAAATTTTTCAAGTTTCAAATCTGGAAAATCACCTTTTGAAAAAATCCTGTCCCCTTTTACCAAAGGAATTCCGGCAGCCACAACGTCTGCATGTTCTACAGCCTCTCTGAGAGACCCTGCATATGGAATCTCTTTATATCCACTGGTACTCTCTGTTGCATAACACAGCACTTTATATCCTTTTTCAAGAAAACGGGGAATCATATATACCAGCCGTTTATCCCCGCCTATAATTGCTATATGGAAACTTTTCATAATAAGATTCTCTCCTAACAGCAAACATACTGTTTATAAGATTACTGTCTATAAGAATATTATTATGTAAAAACAGATAAATTGGTGCATGTACGTAAAACAATGCGGAACAGACAGCTTTTCTATCTGCTCCGCATTATTGCTAATCTGCCTGATATACTCAAGAGCATACGTATTTGCCAAATGATTTGCTATTTTACTTGAAACAGTTGAATGCCTGCTGGCAAATCATTTGGCTCACGGGTATAACTCCATTTCCACGGCAGTTCTTTTAAATATACATCTATATGGTCCCTGTCATGGACCACCACCCGGTCTAGAAGATGCCCATAAAATTCATCTTCATATTCCACACCGCCAGATAGTTCTTCCGCTGTGTGCCAAATCGCATCCATAAGTCCCTGATGCGCACCTGTCTTCTTCTGTGGCTGTTCCATGCTGTTGATTTCCGCCTCCAGACGTGCTGTTTCTTCATCGCATTTGATTCCTGCAGCTGTAAATTCCTCTCTGGTAATTTCCTTTTCCATATACAGGTCAATCAGCCTCATTTTCTTATCTTTGGTTTCCTGAATTTGTCTCCTGATCCTGTCACCGGGCGCATCATTCTCGTCCTTGCAAATTACAGATTCAATCACACCAGACAGCTGGCTGATGAATTTCTTCCTATTATATAGAAGACTTTTGACTGTCAGATTCATCAGATGAGTGATATCTTCATTGCGGATGCCAGGGCCTGTACACCCCACCTGGTTTCCTGCCTGGTCTGTATGGGGACTGCCATGCTTCACCGCTTCACCACAACGCCAGGCTTTATATCGGCTGCCGTCTTTTCTGGCTTTATAGCGCGCCGCATAGCTTCTTCCACAGCATCCGCATTTGATTTTCCCGGAATAGGGATATCGGTTACTATGTTTGCATTTTCCCTGCTGTGAAAAAGCCCTGCTGTCTAAAATCCGGTTTGCCGCATCAAACATCTGGCGGGAGATAATCGGCTGGTGATGGTCTCTGATAATGACAAATTCCTCCTGCCCCCTGTTATACTTCTTTTCATGAGACAGAAAGTCCGGTGTATATGTCTTCTTCTGCACCAGGTCACCACAGTATTTCTCATTACGGATAATCCTAAGTATCACTGTGTTCTGCCATTCTTTCGCACAGCGCATGGGCTGAATCCCCGCCTCCCTCAGTTCCCGGGCAATCACATGTGTTCCCTTTCCCTCATTCACAAACTTGTGGAAAATCAGACGGACAATCTCAGCTCCCTCCGCGTTGATGTACATCTTCCCCCCGCGTACATCATACCCTAGAAGGTCTCTGCCAAAAACAACCCCTGCCTCCATCTGACGCTTCTGCCCCCATTTTACCCGCTCAGAAGTTTTTCTGCTCTCCTCCTGTGCAATGGAAGCCATAATGGACAGACGAAGCTCAGCATCTCCATCCAGCGTATTGATATTGTCATTCATAAAAATGACACCGATGCCGTATTTCTTTAGCTCGCGGGTATAGTAGATACTGTCTAAGGTGTTCCTGGCAAAACGGGAGATCTCTTTTGTGATGATCAGGTCAAAATCACCGTTTCTGGCGCATTGGATCATTCGGTTGAATTCATTGCGCTTTTTTGTGTTTGTGCCTGAGATGCCCTCATCTATGTAAACGCTGTCTTTGATACAATTCGATTTTTCCTTACACTTTTTGATTTTTCCCCTATACCTTTTGATTTTTTGTACACTTTTTGATTTTTCCCCACACCTTTTGATTTTG